>Ga0265316_10006075_pt1 | contig 11587 bp, 14 predicted proteins | sample 4522metaG_FD_202092 | JGI IMG/M metagenome (GOLD analysis project Ga0265316, IMG submission 202092) | Rhizosphere microbial communities from Carex aquatilis grown in University of Washington, Seatle, WA, United States - 4-5-22 metaG | ecosystem: Host-associated > Plants > Roots > Rhizosphere >...
CACCGTGGGCGCGTTCTCTCCTATGCCACCCGCGAACACCAGCGTTTCCAATCCACCCAACGCTGCCGCGAAGGCCCCAATCCATTTCTTGACCTGGTAGCAAAACAGCGCGACTGCTTCAGCCGCTCGCACGTCCTGCGTTTCATGATCGAGCAAGTCACGCATGTCGGAACTGGTCTCCGACATTCCGAGCAGCCCGGACTGGAAATTGACCATTTCATTGAATTCCTTGGCGCCCATTCTTTCGGTGCGCGCCAGATACCAAAGCAAACCGGGATCGAGATCGCCTGAGCGAGTGCCCATTGGTACCCCGGCGGTCGGGGTGAAACTCATACTCGTGTCCACGGGTTTGCCCGCACTCACCGCCGCCAGGCTCGCCCCGTTGCCAAGGTGGGCCAGAATGACACGGCCTTGTGCCGCTTCCGCTCCGGCTACCCGAGCCAGTTCTCCCATAAGAAACGCATACGACAAGCCGTGAAACCCGTATCGGCGCACCCCCTGAGCTTCATAGCGCCGCGGGATGGGCAGTATCTGCGCCACGCGGGGCAGGTAGTGGTGAAAAGCCGTGTCGAAACACGCAACCTGGGGCAATCCTGGATAGCGCCGATGAAATGCCTCGATCAACAGGATCTCTTCCGGCATGTGTTCAGAATCGAATGGACTAAGCCGGCGCAGCTCCTCAAGCATTTCCGGACTGATTCGCTGCGGCGTGCTGTACGTAGGCCCGCCATGCACCACGCGATGCCCCACCGCGGTTAACGCATTACCCCCGCTGAGTTCCTCGATCCAATCCATCAGGATGCCCACAGCCACCGTGTGATCGGGCGCCGTGACACGACGCGCAGTATTGTCCGCCCGATTCAGGCCTCTCACCCGCATCGTGGGCTCGGGCAGTCCAATCCGCTCAATCGCGCCCTCCAGAATCTGTCGAAGCAAGTCACCGGCCTCGAACAAGGCGAACTTGATGCTCGACGAGCCGCCGTTGATCGTGAGGATGCTTGGGCTCTCCGGCTTTGTGGATGACTTATGCGCCATTGTGTAATCCAATCGAAGCCAGTTTCGCGCACGTAGACGTGTAGCTCGTGTGCAGAATGCTTCGAATTCCCAAGCCTTTCGCTATCCGGACAAACATCGGGGTGTTTTCGATGTAGACCACCTTCCGGACTGGTGTCTGGGCGATGTCCAATGCAAGCCGAAAGATGTCCGCATCAGGCTTACGGACATGGACGAAGCAGGAGGAAACAAAAGAATCCACGAACCTGTCAAGCTTGAACTTCTTGATCCGGTGCGAATTCAATTCCCGAGCTTCGTTGCTGACCACGACGATCTTCAGCTCACGGCGGACTTTGAGTTGAGCGACCAGCTCGATCATCTCGGGGTAAGGTTTTGATTGTGCGAACATGAAGCGCTGAAACTGCGCCCGGGTGAACGGTCGCTTCCGATAGAAGACCACGCGGCCCAAATACTCTTCCAGCGTGAGCTTTCCCTCCTCGTGCGGGCCGAACCAATGGATCTCGGCGTCCGTGTAGAACTGCTCTTTGCTCAGAATCGGATGGGCGCGACGGAAGGCGATCATGCCACGGGTGAAGCGGAAGATTTCCTTGTGCTGCTCCAGGCGTCTCCAGTCATACCAGCTCGTTTCGTTGTCCTGGCAGTAGGCGTTGTTGTTGCCGCCTTTCAGATCGATCAGGCTCTGCATGGTGTAGCGCGAGGAGGGGTCCATGCGGATCTAGCCGTCCCAATCCGCCGTCATGAAACGGAAGGTCGGGTCGACGGTCGTGGTGACGACAGTCAGGTTGATCCCGTAGCGCGCGGCATTTCCGGCGTGAGCGGTTTTCCTGCAAGGGGACTTGTTGCCACGCCGGGCTCTCCCTGTCCGCAATTCATTCACCTTTGCCCACATAAAGTCCGGCCGCTCTTATGCCCAGAAAATAGGCATAGGGCAACGACACGAGGGCCTCAGAGAACGTTTCTTTGCAGAGGGCCTGTCGCGCGGCAGTCGAAGAGAAGGAAAGAGGAACAGGAGGCAAGACATGGACCTTCAAGCATGTCGTCACCTGTCCTCGTTTCCTTTCTATACCCTCTCGGTCGAGAAAGACCGCCGATATTGTGTGCCGCGTCCCCCCAACCCTTTCCTGCTCTTCAACTACCCGTTCGAGTTTTTGGATCGTGTCCGGTTCACCCCTTGCCGTGGTTCTGCGATAGTGATCTGCGCCTGCAATATAGAAGGCTTCCATGCGCTGGCGTGAGTTGAGGCTGAGCAGCCGCCCGAAGTTTGTCTCTCCGTCAAGGTCGGTACCAAGCGCTAGAGGGGAATATGCGAACAGGGGACGAAATGTCTCGATGGTTGAGCGGCCCAGCCGATGCCTCGCATCAGCTGAAAGCATCGATGGCTTACGGCCGTCCGCGCCCGCGATGAGAAGTACTACCTTGTCCAGACTCATCGAAGCCATGACGGTGAGGCCTACCAGAATATGGCCCCAATGGAGGGGGTTCGCGGCCAGCGGGTAGACACCGATACGTAGGGAACGATCCTCGACTGGAGCCGGCCTGTCACCTTCCGCAAGCACGATTTCGCTGAATGGTCGTATTTGGTCCGATCTGGCCAGTTCCGAAATAGTCGTGAGGCGCTCATCGAGGCAGGCGCCGATGGTAAAAAGATAATCACGAAATGTGCGATCAACAGCCCACTGCTCCATGCCAAATAGCTGCAAGTCGGCCGAGCAACGAATGTTGTGTATGGCCTCTCCGGCCTCATGGTTGATCCGGACTGGCGTGAGAGGCAAAGGGCGCACAATGTCACCGTTTACCGCCTCCTCTCCCCTGAGCGCGTCTGTTGAACTGGTTGGCGACGTATTCTCTCCCATTCACTTGCCTCAGGCGGTCTTAGAACTAGGGTGAAGCTGATCTTATTGCTGGAGATTTTTCGAGCAGCAGGACCTTTTTGGCATGGTGCCTCCTTCAATGGCCGCCGACGATCGCGCTGAGAGAGGAGTCGGCGCTGAATGGAAACCCACCTCAGCGCCGTCGCCCATTCGTCGACTCGTCGCAATAAATATTAGGGAGGAAACCTGACGCATTTCTGTGCGGTAGTTAACTTATAGTACGGTTTCAGAAGACCCCAGATGGCTACGGCTTTCACGCGACCACATCAAAGAGAGCGGCTCACCGGGAGGTCCCCGAAGGCGGGCCAAGTCCAGGCCTTCGACCTGGCGCTGTCAGCCAAAGCTCATGGCGAGCGCACGACAGAGTCTGAATGCCTCTGAACCGGCGGCAGCGATGGTCGTCGCCTCTATCGCGGGAAATCGGTGAGTCGAGTGCGCATCTTGACGGGTTCATCGCATTTGTTGTGGAATTCAGGCGTAACAATCGGCACACTAGAGAGGTCGCACATACACATGATGCCCGGCTTGGTAAGCACTCCGAACCCGAGACAAAACGGTGTACTCGCAATCCTACCAGAGTCTGAATCCAAACGCTTATTTCCCCACCTGGAGCTGGTCCGTTTGTCAAGCGGCGAGGCCCTTTATGAGTCTACGGGCAGTTTGATTCACGTCTATTTCCCCATTACTGCTATTGTATCCATGCGGTACGTCCTGGAGAACGGCGTTTCCTCCGAGATCGCTATGGTCGGCAACAAGGGCGTCGTGGGCATCGCCCTGTTCATGGGTGGCGGCACCATGCTGCTTCGCGCTATTGTGCGCAATGCGGGCCAAGCCTATCGGCTGAAGACACAAGTGCTCCAGGATGAGTTCAATCGCGCCGGGGCGTTGCAGCAGCTGCTGCTGCGCTACACTCTGGCCCTGCTGACTCAGACAGCGCAGACAGCCGTTTGCAATCGTCATCACACGGTAGAGCAGCAAATCTGTCGGTGGTTGCTGCTCAGTCTCGACCGATTGCCTTCGAACGAGCTGCGGATGACTCAGAAACTGATCGCCAGCATGATAGGGATACGGCGCGAGAGTGTGGTCGCCGTTGCCGGAAAGCTGCAGAGTGCCAATTTAATAAGCTACGTTCGTGGCCGCATCCGCGTGATAGATCGATCAGGGTTGGAAGCGCGGGCATGCGAGTGCTACGGAATTGTCAGGAAAGAGTACCGCCGCCTGCTTCCCGAGCTGACCGCGGAGTGAGCCACAGCAATTGATAACGAACGTTGCGGTGTCCTCAATATGGGTCCTCGAATCGGAATAACAGCAAGCGCGCTTTTGGCTATTGAATATCCCTGCGCTTCTCCTCGAATTCTTCCTTGTTGATTTCACCGCTGGCATACCGCCTCTTCAGGACTTCAAGGGCAGAATCGCCTCCCCTGGACCGGCGAGCCTGTCGAACCAGAAAGACGACGAGTGCTCCCACTGCCACCGCAATCACAATATGGACAATGCTCATGATCGGCGGTCCACCCCACCAGAACGGCGCACCGTAGGCCCCATGCCCCCATCCCCACATCATTCAAACTCCTTCCTCGCGGGGAACTTGCAGTACATGTCAGCGTCTCTTCACCCGGACCGACCGGGCAGGTCCACTCTCTTGGGGTTGCACGGACCGTATAACAAGTAGTGGACGGTCCATTCGATGCAGCACTCCCGCAGCGACACTTCCATAGAAGAAAGCGGACAATCCGCTTCTCCCGTGACTCGCAAGAGCAAGCAAGTCCACTTTCTCCCGCGCAGCGAGTTCCACGATCGTTGGCACAACAGGACCGAGCACCACATGCACGCGCGATAGTATCCTCTTCTTTCGCAAACGCGCTTGGAGCTTTTCAAGGTACGCCCTTGCAATTTTGAACTCCCGGTCGATCTCCTCCTGATCAAGAGGTGAAACGCTCCCGAGGTTCACGGTAACGGGGATCGGCTCGACAACCTGAAGCAGGACAAGCTGCGACTTGTCATACCTTCGAGCAAGATCTTCGACGTGCGGGAGGACCGCCTCCGCGCGTCTTGATCCATCGAGTGGTACCAGAATCTTCTTAAACATGAACTGCCTTCATGCGCGTCAATCTCCCTTACTGCCTGGCCGGAGGCGTTTCCTTTTTCCAGGGAAGGATCCCCGCCATTTCGCCGATGACGTTCACAAGCTCCGTGTTCGCTGGAATCACGATCTTGGCATTCGCGGAAAGCGCCGCCTCCACTGCGATAAGCCTTCTCAAGAGCTGCGCGTTCCCGACAAAGTATTTGTCCGCAGCCTCGTTGACCAGTTTGATCGCCTGTGCTTCTCCTTCCGCTTCGAGTATCTTCGCCTGCCTGATCCCTTCAGCTTTCTTGATCTCAGCCCTCCGCGCGCCGTCCGCCATGGTTTCCGTAGCGGTCGCAAAATCAATCGCGGCCACTTTTTCGTTTTCCGCTTTGACGACCTTGTTCATCGTTGCCTGCACATCCTCGGGGGGATCGATCTCCTTCAGTTCTGTTCTCACGATGTCGATTCCCCAGTGCCCCGTTTCGTTGCGCAGCGTTTTCTGGAGCTCCGCGTTGATCATTCCGCGCTCGCTGTTCGCCGACTTGAGGGTCATCGTGCCAATGATGTTGCGCAAGGTCGTCCTGGCAAGATTGACAATCTGGTATTTGTAGTTGTTTACCGCATATTGAGAGTTCTTGACGTTTTCCTCATCATTCTTCACCCTGAAATAGACTTGGGCGTCCACACTTGCATTCAACTTGTCGCTGGTAATGATCTCCTGCGGCTCCGCGTTGACCATGACCTCCGTCACGTTGATTTTGAAGAGTCGATCGATAGCGGGGAAAATCCAATTGAATCCAGGGTTGGCAAACCGGCGATACTTTCCTAGCCGTTCGACGAGACCTCTCTCTATGGGCCGCACGACCCTGATTCCAGAAAGAAAGATTATTACGACAACCACGGCGGCAGCAGAAATCCAATAGTACATTGCATCCTCCTCGTTCGATTCCCTTGAGTATCTTCAGCACCGTTACAGAATCCCAATAGCCAAACCATTTCCCGTAGAGACGTCTCGCTCCATATTGGGAGGCCTTCTTGGGAAAATATATGTAAACAGGACGCACTTCTGTACGGTCATTAACATATAGAAACAACTCTGTCCCGTAGCATGCGGAAGGGGCTTCTTGGAGAGCATTAAGAGCTAGAGGTTCTGCCTCTCGCAAAGGACCGACACCTTTTCCTACGGAGGCGTGCGTGCGCTGTCGCACAGATTGCTTTGGATTCTATGCTTACACATACACTTGATCGGAGAGTCAAGCTGACACTCGAGGAGAATGCATGGACGACAAAGTGAAAGAGTTCTGGGGCGCTTTCGAGACAGAGACGGGGGAGAAGGTTGAGGCTCGCAGCGAGGGCAGCTGGATTCACGGCATGGGACCCACGCGCGAAGGCCGGGGACTCCTCATCCTGACTGACAAATCTTTTCGATTCAAATACGTGCCCGACGCCATCAGGCCGTTCATGAGCTCACGGATGACACCTGAAAGCGAGAATCGGGCCGAGTTTATTGTCGAGCGCTGTGACATCGTCTCCGTACGTGCGCCGAAGCGGGGCTTCTTCGCGCAGCTTTTCCGGCGCGCTTTCCCACGCTGTTCGTTCGTCGCTCGCAGCGCAAGCGGTGAGAAGACATACGTGTTCTCGGCCGACCCCTCAAGCGGCCTCATCGCCGCGCTGGAGAAAGCCTGGCCCTCCTTTGCGGGCACAGTCGTTCACTGAGACGAACATGCTCATACTCATGTCATTCGGCATCATGCTCCTGGTCTTGTGGTTTCTGGGACTTGTCAGCTCGTACACGCTGGGTGGCTACATCCATGTCGCGCTCGTCATCGGGTTCATCGTGCTCATCGTTTCACTGGTGGCCAGAAATAGATCTCGCAAACAATAGGAAAGAAATGCTGGAAGTTCGCCAACTTCCCGGGCGCGGCCTTTCTCTGGCGGCGCACGATTTCCTGTGGAGAAAGGAAATGACTGCATAATGAATACGAACCCCGATCAACAAAAGAAGACCCAATATTCGATGTTCTATGTCGTGGCAGGCCTCATGCTCGTTCTGGGCCTGCAGTGGCTCATGGGAGGCGGCCGTTCCATTGACATCGCCTACAGCGACTTCAAGAAGGCACTGTCGCAGGGCAAGGTGCAGGATATCACCGTCTCCCCCACGGATATCCAGGGCATCATGGTCGACGCATCAGGGAAGACCATGGCATTTCACGCGTTGCGCGTCGATGAACCCGACTTCGTAAAGCAGCTCACCGACAAGGGAGTGAAGTTCACAGGCAAGGCTCAGGGATCGTTCCTCGGGGGTATTCTCTCGTGGATACTACCCGTGGGCATCATGTTTGTCCTGTGGAGTTTTTTCATGAAGCGGATGGGCTCAGGTATGGGAATGGGCTTAGGCGGGCCGGGCGTATTGGGCATTGGGAAGAGCAAGGCGAAGCTCGTGACGGACATGGGAGAGAACAGAATTACCTTCGTAGATGTTGCCGGAATTGACGAGGCCAAGGAAGAGCTGCAGGAAGTCGTAGACTTTTTGAAGACCCCTGAGCGCTTCGAGACACTTGGCGGACGGATCCCGCGCGGCATTCTCCTGGTCGGCGCCCCGGGAACTGGAAAGACCCTCCTGGCCAAGGCCGTGGCAGGGGAGGCCGATGCACCCTTTTTCAGCATCTCGGGCTCGGAGTTCGTTGAAATGTTCGTGGGTGTTGGAGCCGCGCGGGTTCGCGACCTGTTCTCTCAGGCTTCCGCAAAGTCCCCCTGCATCGTTTTCATTGACGAGCTGGACGCCCTCGGCAAGGCCCGCGGCTACAGCCCGATTGGCGGGTACGACGAGCGCGAGCAGACTCTGAACCAGCTCCTCACGGAAATGGACGGGTTTCACAGCCGCAAAGGGGTGATAATCATGGGCGCCACCAACCGGCCAGAGATCCTGGATCCCGCCCTCTTGCGGCCCGGACGCTTTGACAGGCAGGTCGTGGTCGACAGGCCTGACCTTGCAGGCCGTGAAGGCATCCTGAAGGTTCACGCCAAAGGAGTGAAGCTCAGCGCCTCTGTTGACCTCCACCTGATTGCCCAGCGCACCCCGGGATTCGTGGGGGCGGACCTTGCCAACATCGTCAACGAAGCGGCACTGCTCGCGGCTCGACGGGAAAAGACCGAGGTGACCCTGGACGAGTTCAGCGAGGCGATCGACCGCGTGGTAGCCGGCTTGGAGAAGAAGAAACGTCTCATTAATCCACGGGAGAGAAAAATCGTGGCATACCACGAGTCAGGGCACGCGGTAGTCGGGCACAGCTTTGGGAGCGCGGACGCTGTACAAAAGATTTCAATAGTTCCCCGCGGCATCGCCGCGCTGGGCTACACCATTCAACTTCCCACTGAAGACCGTTACCTGTTCACGAAGAAGGAACTCGAGGAAAAGCTCGCTTCGCTTCTCGGCGGAAGGGTGGCGGAAGAGTTTTTCTTCAATGATGTGTCCACGGGCTCGCAGAATGACCTGTCCAAGGCGACGGATATCGCGCGCGCCATGGTCAAGGAGTACGGGATGAGCTCACATATGGGGCTCACTTCCTACGAGCGACCCCGCAATCCCTTCCTCAAGGGAGACTCGTACATGCCGACGGAGAGGGACTACTCGGAAAAGATCGCGGCGGAAATCGACGAGGAAGTGAAGCTGATCCTCGAGCAGGCCCAAGCCACCGCGCGCAAGATCATTCAAGAAAGGAGCGCGACGGTGGAAGCTGTTGCCGCGCGCCTCCTGGAGAAGGACGTCATTGATCGGGAGGAGTTCCTGCTGCTGGCGGAGCCAGAAGCGCTGCCTCACTCCAGCGAGACATAATAAATCTGCACGGAAAAGATCGGGCAGTTGACATCCGCAACGCACTGCGCAAGCACCATGGAATCCATGACCGAGTCGAGCTTCATGACCTTGGGGCGGCGTGGCCGCGGCAACCAAGGGTGCTGGGAGGCAACGGCTTCTTCCGTATCACGGCAGCGGTCAGGGGCGGACGCGTCGCGCCTGCCACCGAAGGCGCGCCAGAAGAAGGGCCGTGCGGTCCTGGCCGCGAAGCGCCGTCTCTCGTCGTCCGCGTGGGAGCTGCGCTGGACCTTGGATGAGCTGCTGTCTTTTGCCCCGGGGCCAGTTCGCTCGGTTCCGGGTTGCCGAGCACGAGTGGCGCGACTACTCGATCGCCGCCGCGGACGGTCGAGAGCTGACGCTCCTTGTGAGCACCCGGACCGGCGCCTGCGGCTCCCAGTTCGCGGAGAGGGTGGCCGTGGGGCAGGAAACGCTCATGGAGCTTCCCCTCGGGGAGTTCCGACTCGTGGGCAGCAGCAGGCGCCGCGTGTTCGTGGCCACAGGGACCGGGCTCGCTCCTCTCCTACCCATGATGGCGGAGCTTCGGCGCCCGTACGCGAAGCTCGAGCTCCTGCTCTGCGGCAAAGGCATGCAGTGCGTGTATTGCCGGCTCTTCCGCCGAATACGGGCCCCCGTGCATGACCTGCACGCACAGCACCTGCCCGATGCTCGGACCTACCTGGCATGCCGTTACGGGCTGTACTCCTCGCGATCCCGTGAAACACATGGATTTGCACACCTTGGCTACGACGCTTGAGCCCAAAGCGAATGGCTGCAACATGATATAGGTGCCGACGCGGAGGCCATGAAACATCAGCACGTCAGTGCCTGTTCCGCGGGAAAGCCTGGGCATGACAGCATAGCGGGGTGTGAATCCGAGGCTCAGGAACTCGTTTCGACGCGCTTATTGACGGTCTCGAGCAGGTCGGCAATCTGGTCAGCTTGGCGGCGAAGCCGGGGCCAGTCCTCATCCTCGAGGTCGAAGCCAGGATATCGATCGGTGAAATACCGCTCCGCCAGCTCTTCGCAAAGCGGCTGGAACCTGTCGGCCAGCCGCGGATCCCGGTCGCGCAACTCGTCAACGAGCCTGACCAAGTCATGGGTCTTGACGAGGAACCAACCCGTCCGGATCAACTCGGCCTTAATGATCTTCTCGAGGATCTGGCCAGTTTGCTGACGCACATCGCAAATGCCAATTCTCGGGATGCCAACTCGCGCACGCCCTCAAGATCCCGGCTTGCGATGAAAAGCCAATCGGCGGGGCTGTTGGAGTCGGTTCTACGCGCCAAGACGGCGACCCTCTCGCAGGACGGTCTGAAAGAAGTGGTCACCGCGTTCCTGCTTTTCCTTGAGCCGGGCCGGAGTGATTGGCACGAGGGTGAACGACGGCTTAGGACGGATGTCGCGGGTGGCGCGTCGAAACCGTGCCGCGGCGTCCAGTTGCCTTCCAGCGCCGTCACTGACCAAACACAGGTCTACATCGCTGTCGGGCCGGGCATCGCCACGGGCGTGCGAGCCGAACAAATAGACCGCCCGGAGCGGCATGACCTTGTCGAACGCTAGTAGGCATTCTCGGATGGCGTCGGCGTGGTCGCGAAGGCTTGGCGGAAGGTTCTCGAGCAGCAACTCCATCGCGCTAACTATAGTTCAGGACCTGTTCGGGCACAAGCATCGAGCAGGGACCACAGAGTTTACTCGATCGAGACTGGGACCCGCATCCGTGACCTCCCCTCGCATGAGCTCCTGGGAAAGCATATCGTGCGGGCACCGCCTTCCTTGCAGCGCATCCCGTAGGACGGGCATCTGGACGCGATGGGGACCAACGCGCGAACTCATCGCGTCCATAGAAGAGATTGGCCCGACGATGGAAGAGCCGATGTCCTGTGTGAAAACGTTTGGCCGACCACTGTATGAGATAAAAGATGTGAGATGAATTGGGTCAATTGCTGCAAAATAGATGCAAGTAAATGCAAGATGACCGACGTCGCGAGAGATTCTGATTGACGCAGCTCCTTGCAGGGACTTACAATAGCCTACAGTGAGTTGCAGAGACACTCGCGCCGACCCGGTCCGTCGTCGTTTTCCTAAACCGTAGGTCAGATGTTCGAGTCATCCCTGGGGCAATAGTAACTGCCGGCTGAATAAGAAGTTGCATCACCGAGGGCGGGTGGATTTCACGTGCTGTCAGATACAAATCGAACACTTCGTTGAGCACTAGAACAAGGCGGGCAAGCCTTTTCTGTGGACCGCAACAGCGGATTCGATTCTTGCGAAGCTGCAGCGCTTGTGTGAACGAATTACCGGGACGGAACACTAGAGAGGTGACCTGAGCGGCAGGCGTTTGATATCTCAGCGTTGGAGCGGATCTCTTTTCTTACCGGACGATCTCGCGGCCGTCGGCGAATGTCGCGAACCTGCCGCGCGACCTCGGATGGACGGGATCGTGTCGGGGCCACGGCCAGCCGCCAAACTGGTCTCTTCTATAATCGTTGAATGCAGCCACAATTTCGTCCTGCGTGTTCATCACGAAGGGGCCGTACTGAAACACGGGCTCGCCAATCGGCCGTCCCTGGAGCAGGAGCAGATGAGATTCGTCATCGCCCGCTTCGATCAGGGCGTCGTGCTCCGGCTGGAGTCCCACCGAATGATTCGCAGGAATCTCGGTATCCCCGATCTTTATGCGCGAACCCCGGTAGAAGAAGAGGTTTCGATTCACGCCGGCGGACGCCGCCGGCATCTTCCAGGAAGAACGCGGCTGCATCCGGATGACCCAAATCGCCA
>Ga0265316_10006076_pt1 | contig 11587 bp, 13 predicted proteins | sample 4522metaG_FD_202092 | JGI IMG/M metagenome (GOLD analysis project Ga0265316, IMG submission 202092) | Rhizosphere microbial communities from Carex aquatilis grown in University of Washington, Seatle, WA, United States - 4-5-22 metaG | ecosystem: Host-associated > Plants > Roots > Rhizosphere >...
TAGTACCATCAGAAGCAGAACAATTTCGACTTGTAATACTATATGATGTTCCGGCACCGCCAGCGCATGTTCCAACCAAAGTTGTATCCACATAATAAGTGGCGGCTTGAGCTTTAAGAGTCAATCCAAAAAACAAAAAACTGACTGCAAAAAAAAGCACGGTGGTTTTTACCACACCCGTTTTCCGTTTTGGTGCAGTCTTAAAATTTTGGGTCATACGCACATTATTTTAACATATCTTTAAAAATATTTTTGAGGATTTTAATTGATCTTCAATTTGTGTTTTGTGCATAAAAATTTCGTTGCGAAAGACTGGGTTGCAGTTTAGTTTCAAATTATCCCCTTTTACCTCAAGCATTTCTCTGGAAAGCTCCAGGCCGGTGGTTTGTTTTACAACATCCAAAATAATGGTTAGCTTGGTATTATTGTCTTTTTCAAGATTTAAAAATTTTTGGAGAAAATTAGAAATATCTAACATTTTATCTGAAAATTTTTACAACTATCTATTCATCGACATCACAATATAGAGAAAGCTTTTATCAGTGGCGCCACTGATGGCCAAGGGTTTGCCGACTCCTCCAAAATTCAAAACCAGGCTATCGGAAGAAATTGATTGGATACAATCGATTATATATTTACTATTAAAATTTAATTCTATATTTTCACCGGAAACTGAGGCATTGATTGAATCGTTGTATTCACCAATATCATTATTTTTTGATTCTATATTTAATGATTTATTTTTAATATCCACTTTTAATTTGACTTGATTGAGCGCATCGGAAAATATGTTTGAGGTTTTAATTGAGTTTATTAAATCGTTTTTTAAAATAGTAGCGGTCGTTACAAATGTTTTTGGTATTATTTGTTTATAATCCGGAAAAGAGCCGTCAATGAGCCTTGAGACTAGATACATCCCTTCGGTGATAAAGGCGGCTTGGTTTTTTTCAAAAATAATATCTATTTCTCCATTAAAATCTTCAAGCAATTTTACTATTTCTGAAACATTCCTAAAAGGGATAAGGGTTTGAGGAAAATCAGTCGGCACTTTAGTGTTTACCTTTTTTTCGGCTAAACGAAAAGAATCTGTGGCAACAAACACTAAATTAGTGTCCCCTTTATATACATAAACGCTTGATAATTCAGGTTTAATATTTGAATTGGAAGCACTATACCAAACCGATTTGAAACCGGAAATAAAATCTCGACTATTCACTTTAATTGATTTTAAATTTTCCAATTTAGGAATACTTGGAAAATCTTCATAAGGCAAGCATTTAATAATGGAGGAATTTTTATTAGAAGATATTTTAAGATTATTATCTTTAGTTTCAAAAATTAAATTATCTTCTTTAATGGAAGATAGGACTCCGAGCAAAATATTGGCCGGTACCGCTACTGTCCCTTTTTCAATAGTTTTAACTTTAATTTCAAATTCTACTCCTATATCTAAATTAGTTGATTTAATAATTAATTTATTATTCTCTAAAACATCTAAATAAACACAAGCAAGAACCGGTAAAGTTAAGTGTTTAGCAGCTAATTTAGATGCTTTTTGAACAATGGGTTCGATTCTTGTTTTATTACATTCCAGTCTCATTTTATTAATTTAATTTTTAGACCTATATACTTGTGGATTAGTGGAAAACTTTTTAAACCCTTATTTTTAATCGTTTTATTGTATTTAATTTTTTGATTAATGTTTATAACGAAGTTATTATAAATCTTTATTATTTTTTTAGAAACATAAATTACACTTCCAACAAACAACTAATCAACAACTAATCAACCAATAATAGATCTGATTTCTTGGATCTCTTTTAATAATAAAGTGTCATCTTTCACTTCTCTTTTTATTTTTTCACAAGAATGAATAACAGTGGTATGATCTCTACCTCCCAGTTTTTCACCAATTGATGGATAAGAAATACTGAAATCTTCTCTCAAAATATACATAATGATTTGGCGGGGTTTAATCACTTCTTTTTTTCTAGTTTTCTCATAGATGGTTTCTTCTTCAATCTTATAAAAATCAGCTATAATTTTAACCACTTCTTTATAAGACATTAATTTCTTTTGTTTAATACTATTTTTAACCAAATCTTTAACTTCATTTAAGGTTAAAATTTTGTTTTTGGTTTCGGTTTGACAAACAATTAAGTTAATAACCCCTTCCAAATCCCGGATGTTACCCTTGATAGAATCGGCTAAATAGTCAACAATTCCTTCATCTATAAAGAGATTGATGCTGGCACACTTGGATTTTATAATTGCCCGTCTTGATTCCTGGTCAGGGGCTGGAATATCAACTACCATCCCAGCGGAAAATCTAGATTTCAAACGATCTTCCAGGCCGGCGACAAAGTTTGGATGTTTATCGCAAGAAAAGACGATATGTTTGTTATCGTCTTTCATAGTATTGAAAATATGAAAAAGTTCTTCCTGAGTTTTTTCCTTACCGGCCAGGAACTGGATATCATCCATAATCAGCATATCGTATTTTCGGTACTTTTCTTTGAATTGATTTACTTTGTTTGTTTGGACGGAATCAATATAGTCATTGAAAAATTTTTCGGAAGTGAAGTAGTAAATTTTTTTCAATGGATTAATAGCTTTAACAGCATTACCAATCGCTTGGATAAGGTGAGTTTTGCCGTGGCCGCTGCTCCCGTAAACAAAGAACGGATTATAAGTGATGCCGGGGTTTTTTATAACCGCTTGGGCGGCGGCGTAAGCCAATTCGTTAAACGGACCGACAATAAGCGACTCAAAAGTGTACCTTGGATTAAGATTATCGTCTTTGTTTACACAGAATTCTGCCAAAGGGAGTTCTCTGGTTGGCGAAGAAGCTTTAGTTGGAATATATTGGTTTTTTTGTTTGCTTTCTTCTTTTATGACATACTCTAGAGCGTGAATTGAATCAGAAGATTGCCTTAAAAGTTTTAAAACCAGCTGGTGAAATTTTTTCATTAACCATTCTTGAACGAAAGTGTTAGGCACGCTCAAATAAATCACTCCATTTTCAAAGCCGGAGATTTTGGTCTCCTTAAACCAGGTTGCAAAATTTGCTTTAGAGACGGAAGACTCTATCTCCAGTAAAACATTGTTCCAGAGTTCCTTGGTGTCCATGTTCGCTATTATATATTCAAATTATTTTTAGGGAACTTGTATTTATGATTAAAATTGTTTATAATCTGTGAACAAGAAGGTTATAATTTTTAAAAGCTAATTTCCAATCGAATGTCAATTACATACCAACCTAAAAAAAGAAAAAGAGCCAAAACTCATGGATTTTTGAAACGCAGTAAAAGTTCAAATGGGGCGAAGGTCTTAAAAAGACGTCGTCAGAAGGGTCGCAAAAAAATAGCGGTCTAATTTTAATGTTTCCAAAAAACAGAAGAATCCCTAGAGAAATGTTTCCTTTATTGGCCAATGGGAGTAGAATACATAAAAATAACCTTTTTTTGTTAAGGTTTGTTGAAGTTGGGAGTGAACCAAATAGCCGTTTCTGTTTCTCTGTTTCTAAAAAAGTGGCCAAAAACGCGGTGATGCGAAATAAAATGAGACGGGCTGGTTATCGACTATTAGAAAAATATCTTTCGGAGATAAAATTTAAAATTCTGGCCGTTTTTTCTTTTAGAACAATACCCCAAACGGACGAAGAAATTATTAGAAACCTTGAATCGATTCTTTTAGAGTCAAAATTAATTAAATAAAATGATCGCCTTCTTTAAAACAATTATTTATATACCCCTTTATAATATTTTAATTCTCATTCTGAATATTAATTGGATTGATGCGGGTATGGCCACGGTTATTTTAACCGTGTTAGTAAAGTTGATCCTCTATCCGATGGCTAAAAAAGCTACTGTTACTCAAACCAGAATGAAAGAAAAAGAAGGAGAACTCGCTCTAATAAAAGAAAGATACAAAGATAAACAAGAACAAGCGGTGAAAGTGATGGAGTTTTATAAGATAAACGATATCAATCCGTTTTCCAGTATTTTAACCGTTATTATTCAGATTCCTATTATATTTTCTCTTTATTATATATTTTTAAAATCCGGTCTACCCAATATTGATGCCACCCTGCTTTATTCATTTGTAAAAATACCGGCAACTGTGTCCATGAATTTTTTGGGTTTGATAGATATTTCTAAAAAAAGTGTAATCTTAGCCTTACTGGCGGCGGCTACCAGCTTTTGGCAAATGCATTTAGCCTCCAAATCAACAAATGATCAAAGCAAGCCCGCCTTCGCTAAAGCTGCGGCGGGCAAGGAAGATTTTTCTCAAATAATGACCAAACAAATGAAATACACTATGCCCTTAATCGTTTTCTTTATTTCTTGGAAAATTTCTGGAGTAGTAGCTCTCTACTGGTTCGTTAGCAATCTGGTGGGTGTTGTTCAAGACGCTTATGTTAGAAGGAAGATGCATAAACCTTCTTTGGTAACTAAATAACTCACCCCTACCCCTCTCTTACAACAAGAGAGGGGAAAGAAGCTATTTTGGGTTTTTGAAGGTGGGGACGAGTTATTCCGCAATCCTCAACATCCACAGGAAACCGTCAATTTTGTTGCGGAAAATTAAGTTAGTTTCGTCCGGAGAAATGCTTATGTCCGCCACATCGATTTTTTGGCCAGATAATGAAGAAAGATCGGCAATATTGTGGGAAATATCATTGTTTACATCTATTTTAGTTATAAAATCTTCGGTAGAAACAAGCCCTTTATACCAAATATCCGGATAATTGCCTCTCGGAATTTGATTTGGTACGGCGCAATAAACGGCTGGCACTTTTTCTTTCAGCCAAACACATTTTTCAGCCAAAGTATTTACACTGATTGTTTGAGTAGTGACATTTTTGCTGTCAAAAATAGACAATTGAGGAGTAGCGCCGCCGCTGGAGATAAGATCTAAAGATCCGTCAGGTTTTGGGTTCACAGAAAGGCCAAACGCTTCTACTCCAATTTTCTTTAATATTTTATTTACAACATCAAAAGAATAAGCAAAACTGGTGCTTTCTGAACTGGCTTTGTTTTGCATGATAATGGTATTGCCGGAAATCCATTTTGGCAGCCACTCGGTTAATGGCTGGGACATTACTATATTGCTCCCGGTGCCATCGGGGTTGCTGACAAACCAATTTGATGAACCGTTGGTAGTGTAGTAAAAAATCTTAGAGCCATCCGGTTTGATGGTGATTTCTTTTATGTCAGTCGGCAATTTTCCAATAGTAGTGCTAAACGGAGTTAAAATTTCACTGGTACTGCTAGCGTTATTTTTATTTAATTTTACAAAATTAGTTTCTATAACTTCATTTTCAATTAAAAGAGTTTGAGCCAAAAATCCAGATCCGTTTGGCAGCCAGAAAGCTCTTATTATTTTAGGAATGGTGGTATTGGTTAATCTGGTGATTGCAACCGAATCAGAGTTAGCCTCGTAAACATTGCCGGTGCCTTTTTCGACAAATCTAACCACACTAGTAGTGCCAATATTGAAAATAACAGCGCCAGCAACCGGTTCGGTTGATAATTTTCTAAGCCTCGGTACTGGTTGATTTACTGAAGTATTTGATAATTCATTACTGGACTGGTTTTGATTGTTGTTTTCAGAAGTGGTGGTGCCGCTTGTTCCTGAATTTCCGCTTTGGCCAAATGGCAGATAATCCCTGATGGAAAAACCCACTCGATTCTCCCCGGGTGTTTGGGGTTTGGATCCCAAAATCAAAAACAACACTACTCCAATGATAGCCAATATGCCTATAATTAATAATATTTTTTTACTCATTTTATTTATTTAAATCCAATATGCCAGTGGGTGCCTTCGTCTAAAAAAATAGTGTCTCTACCGTTAACTTTTACAGTGCACTGATAACCCCAGTCAGTTTTTACAAGGCTTCCAGGTATTTGATATGTATTTATGAAAGAATCTAAGCCTGCATTATGTCTTACATCCAAGGCGACCCCATCGGTGTGGCTGGTGCCGCCGTTATGCCCTCCTTCTGTGCCGCCAGTTATAGTTAAAGCACAAGTGGTACCACAGGCAGTTTTTAGGGCTGCTATGCCATCCTGTGAGATACTTTGAAGACCGTTGAGATTTACACAGCCAGTTGTTTGACCGCTTGAACATGGACCGGCGTAAGTAGCTATTCCTTTTGCTTCCAAGGAAGCTCTGATGGTATTGCTAGCATTTATTTGATCCGGTGTCATTGAAGTTCCAGTGCCAGTTCCCAAAGTTCCTCCCCCTGGCGGAGAGGTGGTGGTGACGGTGCTTATATTTAAATCAAGATCTAAAAGATTTGGATTAATGGTATAAAGAATTAACCAAGCGCCGATAATTAAAACCAAACTAAAAATAGCATTTTTTATTCTTTCTTTACCGGCGCTCTTGCCTTGAATGGCGTCAGAAGACATATATTGAAAGCCGCCGATTACAATCATCAAAACTGCGGCAACAGCTGAAAGACCGATCAGAAGATTAAAAATTCCTGGTATGTAATCTTTTAGAGTCGTTTGGGTAGCTTGAGTCTTGCAGTCTTGGTCACTACCAATACAAGGTAAAGGTGCTAAGAGAATATAATCGTTAGAATCCCAGTTATCAGTAGCGCCTGCGGCAAAAGCTTGGATGGTTGGCAAAATAAGCATTGCTAACACTGCTAGTATTCCAATTTTAAAAATTATTTTTTGAATTTTTAATCTTTCCATTTTTTAATTATTAAAATCCATTATTAAACTATTATCCGCTTGTTGCAAAATTCGATTAGAATTTTGCACTCGTAATAAAATATTGGAACTGCCAGTAGTTTTGTCTTCTGGTTTTCTAAAAATAGCCGTTCTAGAATCCGAAAGACTTGGAATGGAAGTGCCATTTAATTGCCAGTCATATCCTAGTGAGCCATCCATCTCTTCGGTGAAATAATAAGGGGCCGCTAAAATTTGGACCTCGTCAGTCTTTAAACTGAAAGTGCCAATAAGAGCTGAATCAAATATATAACCATAATATGGATCGTTTTCATAAAAAACTATCTCTGGATCAACCGGTGTGATATTTACAGAACCTTGAGCCGCTAAATTATTCACCGGGTCGGTGACCAAAACTTCTATTTCTTCTTCTTTCCCCAAAAGTGATCCATCTACTGTCACTATATTTTTGCCATAGCCGGATTGATCTTGATAAACATTGATTCCATTTGACCACTGATAAATTAAATTTTCCGGAGCGATTCTTTTGCCTCCTTTCACAAATTCTGGCATGGCTACTAATTTCAAACTACCTTGTCTGGGATGCAAGGCTTTGCCTTGATAGAAGGGCGGTACATAAGAGTTGGCTTCCCAAACTACATCTACACTGGCTGGATTTAAAATTAAAGTCTTTGAAAAAGAAGCCCCGCTCAAAAGATCAACTTTTATTTCAATTTTGGTTTCTGTGCCAACCGCTCCAATTTTAAAATAATAATTTGTTTTTCCTTTACCGCTCAAAACGTTTTTACCATCTTTATACCAGATGATATCGGCTGAATTTAAATCATCAGTGTAGAGCGATAAATTGATGGAAACAGTCTCATTGGGTCTTGGATAAGTCGGTACGACTTCGACTCCCAATTCATTAGTCAGGGCATAGGGTATATTTACATTTTGAGCACCTGCCCGCGCAGGCAGGGAAGAAATTACCAACAAAGTTGCTATTCCGACAGCACTGGCTATAAAAATTTTTGTTAAATTATTTAACATCCTTTTTATTATATCACTCTCTTCTCGTTTCCATTCGCCAATTGTTGATTAGGGTTTTACTTTGCCTTGAGCCATGCCAGCTACTTTGCCGAGCATATTGCTCTTGTCTTCAATTATTGTCATAACCACAATAGCAGTGACACCGGCCGTTAATTCTGGCAAGATATCTGCTCCTGGTATAAGGCCGACAAGAGCTTGAGTAACCATAGCCATGAGATTTTTTGGATTCTTAGTAAAACCTACTCCTAACATTTTAAACCAAGTCCAGAAAATCACATCGGCGCAGACTGAAATAATGGGGCTAAAAAATTCTCCTATCACCAAAATATCCAGAAGAGCTTCAAAAAGGTCTATGCTAAGCGCTGTTAATATCAAAGCGGCACCCATCCATAACTTTATTCTCTCTTTTTTCTCCCCGCTTGATTGGGGTATTTGTTGAACCGGTCTTCGGAGGGCCGTTTTGTTTTGAGTGGTTGTTTCGGGCATATTTTATTTTTCCAAATCTTTCTTTTGTTGCTTCATCGCCAAAATTTGAGTTGGATCGGAAGTAATAATTTGATCTTCGGTGTAGGAAGCGATGATTTTGATAGCCACATGTTTCAGTCCGGCAAAAAACATGCCTTCCCCTACTCCGGATTCAATTAACAAATATTTTTCTTCATTAGTTAGATTAAAAACCTGTTGCAGTCTATCGATGACAGTGGCGGATTGTTTGAGCAAAATTTGAATGGAAGAGTTGGTGACAATCGGCATGCCATAAGGCGACTTCAAAAAGTCATCTACATCTTGAGTAATAGTCGCTAATCCCAAATAATACTTACGGCCTCTTTTAGCCAAAGAAAGCAAGAAAGAAGCCGTATCTTCAGATTTCATCATCCACCAAGCCTCATCAATTACCAACAGTCTTTTCTTTAATTCTCGTCTGATGGCATTCCAAATATAGTGAGTGACGATGTACATGGCGACCGGTTTCAGTTCATCTTCCATATCCCGAATGGAAAAAACCACAAATTTTTTATTAATGTCTACATTGGAAGGTTTATTGATAAAATTTGACCAAGTACCTTTCGTATATTTTGACAATCTTTGGGCCAAAGATTCCCCGCCTTCCATACCAGAAAGAACCATTTCGAAATCAGAAAGAAGCGGCGGTTCCACGTTTTTAAAATCGGAATCCGCGGTGATATCTTTTAAGGCGTAAGTCTCGGTAATCGCTCGGTCAATAATAGCGTCTTCTTCGGCCGAAAGGCCGCCCATCATGATTCGGAAAAGGCCAACCAAATTTATTATTTGCGACCTGAGGACACTGGCTGATGATTCATCTTCAGCCGGAATGGGCAATTCAAAAGGATTGATATGGTGATCGGAATTTAAAGAAATATTGAAATATCTGCCTCCCACCGCTTCAGACATATACTGATATTCGTTTTCTGGGTCAATCACAATTACTTCGGTGTCAAACATGAGCGTTCTTAAAATTTCCAGTTTAACCGCGTAAGATTTACCGGAACCGGATTTGGCAAAAGTGACGGAGTTATAGTTCTCCAAAGAAAATCGGTCAAAAAGAACCAGAGAGGAATTGTGCCGATTGATACCATAAAGAATACCCTTATCGGAAGTGAGATCGAAAGAAATAAAAGGAAAAATAGATGAAAGCGGCGAAGAGTTTATTTTTGAATGAACCAAAAGCTCGTCTTTGGCCGTTGGCAAAATACTTCTAAAACCCTGCTCTTGTTGGAAGAGCGCTGGTTTTATATAAACCATTTTTGATTCCATGATAGATTTTATTTCAGATTCAACCTTATCCAACTCTTCGCTATTGCTGGCGTAAATAGAAATATATAAACCGACCTCAAACATTTTTTCTTGAGCCTGTTGGAGCTGGTCGCGTAAATTTTCCAAATCTTGATAAGCCGTATCCAACATTGGATCTCGAACTAACCCCTTTTCTTCCCTGATTCTAATCTGGCTTTGCACTTCCGCTACTTTTTTTTGAAAGCCTCTCAAAATTTTGGCCGTCTCTAAAGGATGGATAAAAATGGAAACATCAAACATTTTGTCCATATTTATGATCGGTGAAAACCAATCTTCCGAAAGAAATCTTGGATACGATATAACAAAAAAACTTCTCACGACCTTTTCTCCCAAGTTAAGCTCTTTCGCATTTACCTTCAGAGCACTGGGCGCTAAAATATCCCGCAATTCCAGCTCAGAATTGTCAGTGATAGACTTAGGCAAAATAGAAACTGCCGTTAGATCTTTTTTTTCTTTTTTGTTTAAAAATCCAAACATATTATTGGCTAATTTTGATCGGCTTCTCTGATTCGCCCGGATTGAAAATTTTATAAAACAATTCGATCACTTCATCATTACCAAGTTTGGCGACTCTGACTCCACAGCGCACCAAACCTTGTTCCACTACTCCCATCCTTTGTTCCAACTGATTTTTTTTCTCCTCAAAATCTTCTTCCTTGGCACTTTCATCTTTTGATTTGCTTCCAAATGAAAATTTACTGCCAGCTTTGATAATAGCGGCGTCATAGGGAATCACGATAAAAAAGTTTTTAGTCATAATATTGGTCGATTCGGTAAAACTCTTTATAAAAGCCATATATTGTTCAATTTGAATTTTCATCAAATCATTCGTTTGTTCCTTGTACCGGCCTTCCAGGAGCGCAATATAAGGTCTAATGTCAAGTCTTCTGGATTGCACTAAGATCTGAATGGAAAAATCCAAAGAGTTTAAAAAATCCTGAAACTGCAAAAGGATTGCTTGCCTTTCATCGTCTGATTTTAGAGAAAAATTTATAGAAGAGGCCATCAGGACTCCTCTCATTCCGCCATCTTTTAAAATGACGATGCCATCTCGCACGTCATCGACAGGCACAAATTCTTGGGTAGCATTTTTTGACATAAATACATTATACCGTTTAAAACTTTTTATTCCTAACAAACTTGAGTCTATTGGCTCTTGGCCAACTCCTCATCCTCTTTCTTCTTAACATCTAATTCCCAGTTCAGATCTTTCAGTTTGCTATTAGATAAGTTAGGCACTACCAAAGAACTATATTTGCCACTAGCGGCTGAACTTTGAGCTGATTCTTCATCCACTTCTTTTTTATGCCAAATATATAATTTATCTTTAGTAAAATATCTAAAAGCCGATTCTAAGATATAGACAAAAGGCCGGTTGTTTACTCTATAAAAAGCCAAAGCAGCGGCCAAAACCACAATCGGCAAAGCAGTCAAAAGCCCCAAAAATATACCAAAAAATATGACACAAACCACGGCGGCTGAAGCACCGCCGGCCATATAAATAAACTGTTTCAGGGTAAACGGCCCGAATATTTTGTCTTCAACATCTATAAATTGTGGAATTTGAAATCTCATTTGTCTAAATTATAACATTTTAAAATATTGACAGATATTTAAGTGGGTATATACTATAAGAGTACTATTACGAAAAGGGATCCAAAAGGTGTTGGTGCCTAAGGAGCCCTTTTCTTTTTACCTAAATATTCAATCTTTGATTTGATACCAGAATTTTCTAAATAATCAAAAAGCTCTGTTCCTAAATGTGTATATAAAGAAGAAGCGGATTTCTTATCAGGGAAAAGCATTTTAATGAATAAATTTTTGGCTATTAAATAGTCAACTAGTTTTCTATAATCACCATCCCCAGAAACTAAAATAATCTTGCCGAAATCCTTATTATCAATAAGATTTTTCATTATTTCAAAAACAATGTCAGTATCAACATTTCCTTTTTTCTCCGTTATTAAATTTAGACTGTGATATTTAAATATAATAATAAACCCAGCTTCTTGCAGATTTTTATATAAATCATGTTGATT
>Ga0265316_10006077_pt1 | contig 11585 bp, 12 predicted proteins | sample 4522metaG_FD_202092 | JGI IMG/M metagenome (GOLD analysis project Ga0265316, IMG submission 202092) | Rhizosphere microbial communities from Carex aquatilis grown in University of Washington, Seatle, WA, United States - 4-5-22 metaG | ecosystem: Host-associated > Plants > Roots > Rhizosphere >...
GCGTGGCCGACGAGGTGCTTTCCCTCCTCGGCGGAATCCAGAGCCTTTTCCTCGACGACGTCGCGACGACCAAGCCAGCGTAGGGGCGGGATCCGCGCAACGCTCTGCTATCATGAAGGCCATGCGCTGGTGGTTTTCCATGGCTTTCCTGGCGGGCTTCCTGGCTGCCCCGTTGCCGACGCGGGCGCAAGGCGAGCCCCTGCCGCAGATTCGCATCAAGGTCGGCGAGGCCTTTCAGCTCCACATTGGCTTCATCATCGTGGGACTGGTGTGCGACGACACAGCGCTTGTGCGCGTTGAAGACGGCGGCGATCATTTGCGCCTGGTGGGTCTGGCGCCGGGCCGGACCAAGTGCGGCTTTTGGAGCAACCCGAAGTCTCCCGCGCCCTCCAAGGTCTACGAGGTCGTTGTCACACGTGCCCCGCCGGCACTGCACCCGTGATGGCTCGGCGAAAGACCGGGAACGACGGCGCCCGTATTCTCCTTGCTCGACCTTTCTTCCCGAGGACCCTTGACTGACGACGTTTCTGGCATGCAGCGAGCGCGCCGCTTGGCGTACTCGATCGCGCCGGGCGTGCTCCTGGCTGGCGTCGCGGGTGGCATCGCTTTCCCGGTCATTCCGCTGCTGGGAGTGCGGGTCGGGCTGCCGATGTGGTTCATTGGCACCATTTTGGCCGCGAATCGTGCGGGCCGCATCGCCAGTGCGCCGATTGTCGGGGTTCTCACTGATCGATGGGGCGGGCGCCGCATGGTCATTCTGGGTTTGGCCGCCCAGGTTGTCGTGATGGCGCTGTATTTGGTCGGGGTGGTGGGCGGTAACCCAGGACTCTACTTTCTGCTTGCGCGACTACTGCACGGGCCCGCCTCGGCGTGCGTCTTTATCGGCGCGCAAACCCTGGCGCTTCATGCCGGTGGTCCCGCCCATGGCGGACTTGCCGCAGGCACCGTACGCGCTTCGATGTCCGCGGGAATGCCCGTCGGGTTGGCCGCCGGAGGATTGCTCGCGGCATTCGCCGGTGAGCGGTTGCTTTTTGAGGCAGCGATGGCCGTGGTGGGCCTGGGCGCGGTGCTTTCGTTCCTGACCGTCCCCGACCTGCGCGCGCCATCCCAAGCGCGGTCGCGCGAAACCGCGGTGTGGAAGATGCTTTCCGACCGCCGCCTGCTCGCCGTCGGTCTGCTCAACTTCGCGATGTTCTTCTCGGCACAGGGTGTGGTGCTGACAACCATCGTATTGGTCGTGAACGGTCGCGGGCTGCATCTCAACGGTTTGGGTGCGCAGGGGACGGCAGGCATCGCCATGTTCTGGATGGTCCTGGTTTCCACGTCGACCATGCTGTTCTCCGGTCGGCTGGGTGATCGGCGGCGTATTCATGCCGGTATCGCAGCGTTTGGCATCGCCGTCACCATTCCCGGCCTGGTGGCGGTCGGTCTCGGGCATTCTCTCACTGTACTTTCAGTCGGGATTACGCTGGTCGGCCTGGGAATGGGCGCCCTTGGTCCCTCGCTGCTGGCTCTGGTGGCCGCGCTGGTCGCTCCCGAGCGGCGCGGCCGGGCAGCCGGGGCCCTGCAGCTTTGCGGCGACGCCGGCGGTGTTCTCGGCCCTATTGTCGGCACCACCCTCACGGTGGGCGGACATTCCACACCCTATTTGGTGTGCGCCGGGGTGCTGTCCGTGGTACTGCCGGTCGCGGTCTGGCTGGCGCGACTCGAGCGCCGCGCGGCCGGACCTGCGGTCGGCGGGACGCCTCTGCTGAACAGGCCGACGGTGGATTGACAGCTCAAAACTACAGGACTCTGCATGACAGCCTCGATGTTTTCTCCCGCACAATGTTTGGGCTACCTCGCCTTCGTCCTGGGCGTCGCCGGCTTTCTGCAAAAGAGCGACCATCGGCTGAAGGTATTGATCGCCAGCGAGTCGCTGGTCTATGTCCTGCATTTCTGGCTGTTGGGCGTTCCGCCGGCCTCGGCCAGCGCGCTGATAACCGCCGTGCGCACCGCTTTGTCGCTGAGGCTACGCGCCGCCTGGCTGTCTGTGCTGTTTGTGGCGATACACATCGGCGCCGGACTCACCTTTGCCAAGACCTTTTCGGGCTGGGTGCCGGTGATAGGTTCCTGCCTGTCCACAGTGGCGGTTTTTCAGATGCGCGGGGTGGCCATGCGCCTGATGATGCTTCTGAGCACCGGCTGCTGGCTGGCGAACAACATCCTGAGCGGGTCGATTGGTGGCGTCGCGCTGGAATCGGTCATTGCCATTGCCAACGCGACCACCATTCTTCGCATGGTGCGGGCAAACGCTACGGCCCGCCTGTCGGGACGAATCTGAACGTCACTTTCCCGGGGCGGCCCGCACGGCCGGGCGAGCCGCTCGCTCCAGGCGCACCCGCGCTGCCGTTGGAGCCTGAGCTGCATCCCGGATCATCCGTGACGGATTCGCCGTACGAGTTGATGTGAGTCGACGGAGAGCGGCTTGATCCGCCAGGTCCCCCCGGCCCGCCCGCGCCGCCCGCGCCGGCCGGGCCCCCCAATCCTCCGACGCTAAGGATGATTGTCCTGAGAAGCTCGACCGTGTCGGGGCACGAGGCACTGGCGCACGTCCCATCGACGACAATCTCTCCCCCATCGCCGCCCCGTTCCCCGTCGCTGCCTGGGCCGCCATCACCGCCCCTTTCGCCGTCGCTGCACTCGGCGCCGGCTGCTCCCGGGCTGCCCTTGTTGCCCGTCGCCCCGGGGAGGCCCGGTGCGCCGCGACTGACGACGTGGAAGTCGTGCACGTTCGAGGCTTCCACCACCGCCGTGTACGTGCCTTGCGGCGCGCTCACCGAAAAGACGAAGCGAGTCGCCGTCGGTCGCTCCACGCGAACCTTCAGCCTCGGCCCCACGCCGCCAGAAGATGGTCCGTCGAAAGCCAGATCCTCCGGTTTCTCGTAGGACAGACCCCAGTCAAGCGACGCGGCTGGCCGCCCCCCGATTTTCACGGGAAGCACAAACTTGTCGTTCTTGGCCAGGGCCACGACTTCGGCCACACCGACCTCGTCCCTGAAGTGAAAGTCCCCGCCACTGCCGCGGTACGCGACAGGATTGTCCAGGGAAACATCTTCAGCGGCGATGCACGGGCTTGGATCCAGGTTCTTCCAGTGCTCACACACGCTGACCGGACGTGAAATCTTCTGGAGCTTGGCCCACAGAGCCCCGCGAAACGAGACCTCGGGGAGCACGGAGAGGGTAGACCGGCTCGCGGCGTAGCTCAGCAGTGTCGCGTTTCGAGTCCACACGTGCTGGCGGACCAAAACGTCCCGGATCACTGTTTTGCTCGCGTCCAGCGTTGCACTCAAGAGCGGGTGTTCCTTGAGCGCGATGCGATTGTGTCCCTCGCGGATGAGCGTTTCTTCGACCGCCGCCGCACCGTCGCGCACCTCCTGGAAAGGGGACAGCGCGATGTGAACACGGAGGATTCGACGCTGCGCCTGCTCGCGCAGCTCTGCCGAAGGCAGGCGCTCCACGAAGCGGGTCAACGTCATCTCGTTGCCGCTTGCCGCGAGCGCATCCATCATCGCCGCGTCCACGACGTGTCCTTGCCATCGGCCGTTTTCGACTTCGATGGTCGCGACCAGCTCCTGGCCGAAGTGGGTCGCCACAGGACCGAGTTGGCCTTTGGCCAGCGCCGCGCGAATCTCCTCGGACATGGCCTCTCGCACCTTGAGGTTGCCGTCGAGACCGGCTGGACGTTCGAGATAGAGTCGGTGGAGCGTGGCCAGGCGCTGGGCGTGAGAAGGGTCTCGTTCGAGATCGGAATCGGCCAAATTTCTGCGATAAGCGCGCACGAGATCGTCGAACAAGGGCGCGGCTTCCTGGCGCGGAAGTCTTTCGACTAGGATGTCGACACAGCGTCGCCACAGAACGGGATTGATCTTCCCGTCCATCATCCCGTCCACCAGCGCGGCGCGAATGTCGGGGGTGATCTTGGAGACGTGAGGGCTGAGCGCATGCAAATCGCAGACGGTCGGGCTGGCATCCGATTGCGAGAGGTAGGCGACGAGCGCCGGCCCCGAGTCGTGCTGAGCCAGCTGCGCAGCCGTCATGGGCAAAGGGAACTGTGAGGCACAGCCACCTGCCAGGAATCCAATGAAAGCCCATCTCCGCATTAGCCCGATTCCCCGATGTCGCTACATACTGTGGACGCTGACTGTAAAAGAGTAGCGGTACAGCTTCGGCTCCCTGCGGACAATCATCGGTATCACTAGCTCGAAGCGGCTGCCCTGGTAGCTGGCCGCCCGGTCTCCGGCAGGGGGCAGCGCGAAGGGAACCAGCCGCGCGTTGATGGTGGCCCCTGGAAGAATCCACCCGAGATCCACATGCGGACGCGGCGACGTCGAACTTCCGTCGGAGCGAATCATAGTGATTTGGCCCCACTCGACTTGCAGCACTTGGTCAGTCTTGTTGGTCAGGTCCAGCAGGATGGCCCGGGCGCCCGTCGGATCGACGAGAATCTCCGCGCGAACGTCGGCGTCGGCGGCCACATCCCGTTGCTCGGGCCTCGCCGCGGGGCGAGCCTCCTGGTTCTCGAGACGAAAGCTGTACGCGTACGGCGTGGCGCAGCCCACCGACGCGAGCAGCACGCCCAAGGTTAGCGAGCAAGCCTGGCGAACGGATGCCAATACAACCATGCCGGGTCACAAGATACACCGGGCCATCTGACGCGACCATGAGAAGGTGCGTGAGGGTTAGCTGAACCGCGAGCGTGATTTTGGGGATAGAATCTCGCCCATGCCCCCAAGCACGCGTTGGCCTGATTCTGGGCAAGCCCCGGCAACCCCTCAAAGTCCTGTGTTCATGGGACCGCTCACGGTCCCCGATCTTCCGCACAAGCGGCGCTGGGGATGGCTGCTGGTGTGGACGCTGTTGGTGTTCGCGGGCGGCGTGGCCGCTGGTCCCATCCTGACAGAGCAGGCATTTTTGTTGGTCGAACGCGCGTCCTCCATGCTCGGGATGGCGCCTCCGCAATTCGTGCAGAAGTTCAAGCCAGCGGGACCTTCGATCGAGCCGCTGCCTGCGCCTGTTGTCGAGCAGGCGCCTGCGGCCGCAGCGCGCGTCGAGCCAGCCCCTACGCCCGCGGAACCAGTGGCACCGCAGGCGGTAAAACCAGCCGAGTCCGAGCCACCAGTAGTGGCGCAGCTGCCCGCTGGGCGCGGTGAGAACGCGGCAGCGGCGCGCACGCAGCCCGCTGAGACGGCAGCGCCGGCGGCGCGTTCAGCTCACACCAAGGGCGAAGCAAGGGGGGCATCTCACCGGGCCGCGCCTTCGGCGAAAGCCCCAAACGCAGAAACACCGGCCCCGGCGGCCGTCGGGTTCAAGGATCCTTTTGCCGAAGGCGCCCCCAGCCCCCCCAAGGCGGCTGCCTCGGGCCGCAAGTCCAGCCCATCTTTCGACGAGTCTGCGCGACCGGCGAAAAGCGAGCCGGCGGCCAAGCCCGCGGCTTCCTCGTCGCACGATTCGCTCGACAACTTGATGGCGGACGTGGTCACTGACAGCAAGGGCAAGGACAAGCCACGCGAGAACAAGAGCCTGGACGCCCTGTTGAAGGACGTGCAGAAGGGCAAGCCCGAGGCGCCGCCAAAGCAAGAGGCCGCAGCGCCACTGCCGCAACTGTCGCAGGCCGATATTTCAAGGGTCATGGCAGGGGTCAGGACGCGCGGCAAGGATTGCGCCCACCAGCTCGGGCAAAAGGGTATTGCAGAGCTGACTTTGGTCGTGGGGAAGGAAGGACGCGTCACCCAAGTGAGCGTCGGCGGGAACGTGGCAAACACGCCGCTCGCTGCGTGCATCGAGAAGGCCGTGCGCGCGGCGTCCTTCCCTCGTTCCGCAGGCCTGCGCTTCGACTACCGACTCGACGTTCGCCAGTAACATCCGATCCGGTGACGAAAAACTGGCTGGCCGCCAAGGCCAGTTCCGACCTGGCAGGCATCTCCAGGCGGGCGTTTGTCTGGATTGGATCCACAATGACAGTACAGGGATGTCTTTGAACCTGAGATGGAGGGTAGAGTCATGAGGCTGCAAAGCATCAAGAACATGTCAAGGGAGAACGTGCTCGGCATGGTGGGCCTCAGAAGTAGGCACCCGCTACGAACCTGGCTGGCCGGAAGCGGATTGGTGGGAATCGGGCTGGCGGTGGGCGCAACTGTTGCGTTGCTGCTCACGCCCAAGTCGGGAGCGGAGATCCGCGACTCGATGTTCGATGGCTGGCACAGCCTGCGCAAGCGAGCCATGCGCGCCGGTGCTGAACTCACCCACTGATGCGGCTGGTCCGCCGCTGCTTCGGGCGTGGTCGAGCGCGCGGTGGACGCGACTGAGAAGCCCGTAGGAACTTTTTCGAATGACGGAGGACAAGCGCGGAGATTAGGCTCTGGCCATGAAGCCGATAAGGCTGTTTTTGGCGTTGGGAACGACAGTTCTGGCAAGCAGTGCTATATCGAGGGCGCAGGCGACGCCCGCCCCGTTGGGCGTGACCTATGCGGGCTGGAAAGGCGAGTACAACAACGCCGACCGCAGGCTGGCCACGTTCAAGGAGATCGGCTTCCGCATTGTCTCGTTCGTGCCCACGTACGGCTATTCGGGGCACAACAAAATCGATCTGCGCAGCGGTCCTGACGTCGTCGAGTTGGCCAAGGCAGTCGAGGCCGCGACACGTATGGGGTTCGCGGTCGTGCTCAAGCCGCACTTGGACCCGCTGCTCTATAGCCCTGGCTTCGAGGGCTTGCGCTCGGAGAACGACAGCTGGCGCGTGTACTGTCCCTGGCGCGGCTTCTTCGACGTGGACCCGATGAGCGATGACTACAGGGACGGCGTCGTGTTCGCTTCGCTGCGCGCGGCGAAGACGGCCATCGACAGCCTTGGCGCTGCGCCCGTCGTGCCCATTCGCCTGGAACTGGGCGCCGAGCTCATGAACTCCGTGGTGTACGCACCCGAGCGCTGGGTGGAACTGCTCGCCGCAGCCAAGAAAGAGCGGCACCGCCTGGGGCTCGACCAAGCCGTCGTGCTGTCGCACAACTTCACTCATCACTTCGAGATCCTCGACGACTTCGTGGGGCGTATGAGCCCCGCCGGCAAGGCCGCACTCAAACGCTACATTCGTGGCTTGGACGCGCTCGCCCTGTCCCAGTACATGGACCTGACGGCGGCCATGCCGACTGCGGAGCGAGGAACCCGACTGCCCACGGTCGACGAGATCGCGCAGGCGCTGGTGCTGCACGAGAAAAACTTCAGGCGCCAGATCCTGGTCGGTGCGCTGGGCCTGCGCCCGACCCAGATCCCGCCCCTGCATATCGGCGAGTATGGCATTGGACGCGGCGGCCTCCGCCACCCGAATCTGTGGGCCGATGCCCCCACGCCCGTCGAGGAGAAGGATCTGGACCGGGAGATCGCGCGTGGCCACGAAGGTCTGGTGCGCTACCTGGCGTTGCCTGATGGTCGCACCGCACAAAGCGTAGTCCTGTGGGTCACCGGTCCCCACTACGACATCTTCGGCTGGGGCAACCAGAAGTACGCGATCCCTGAGGCGGCCGCCGCGATCAGGGCAGGGCTGCACTGAAGACCTGTCCGCTAATTGGACGGGTTTTCAGCAGCCGAGCCAAGGGCTCGGCCGCAGGGGGGTGAAGTCCGCGAATTTACTCCGCGGACGAGGGGAGGGCAGCGGCCCTCCCTTCAACAATCTTCAAGACGGGTCCATTCATGGACACGTCTTGAATACCGCGGCCCCGGCGGGGTTGGCCACGAGCTGACTACTTTGCGGGCTTTAGGGAGCGCGCGAGCTTTACGGCCTCGGCCACGCCCTTGTCGGCGGCGGTCTGCTTCACCTTGGCCCGGTCAGCGCCCGCGAGCGACTTCAGCATGCCGAGGTATTGGCCCTGAAGCTTGCGTGCGCGCTTGACCTTGGGAGTGACCTTCTTGACCTTCCTGGGCGTGGCCACTGCGGCACCGGTCGACTGAGAGGACCCTCGCCGTTCCTCTCGGTATTTTTTGATCTTGGCCTTGGACACGTTCTTGTGGTCCTTGCAGACCATCCCGAAAACTGGCGCTGCCGCGTTCTTGCAGCCGGGCACCGGGCAGAGCTGCTTCTTGCGCGTCGGCGTGGACGCAAGGGCCAGCGGCGCTGCGGCCGCCAGTTGCTTGGGTGGCCGGCCAGGTCCGCGCTTCTGTGGAACCCCAAACGCCCCGGCGAGGGCAGCCTGGATTCGCTGAGCGGTGGCGGCTTCTACTGTGGCCACGAGCTGGCGGGTGAAAGCTTCAATTTGTGCAGTGATGTTCGGGTCGGTGTTGGGCATTGGTTCTCCTGTGGGTTCTGAGCCGCGTAATCGTAAGGTAAGTACGGCAGTTGGGCAACCAGATCAGTAGATGCACGGGAAAAATCGGCGTAGTCTCGCCGCATGGTTATGGCAAACATCAAATCGATTTCCGGGTTTTTTCTTGGAATTTGCTTCGCGTTGGCCGGTTGCAAGACGGCCGCCCCGGCGGCGCCGGCGTCGACTCCCGCCAAGGCACAGGCAGCCGCCCCAGCGACACCGCAGCCTTCGCCAGCGGTGCCTATGGCCGAGCCGGTGCTCAAGCCAGCGGCTGCCGCGGCCGGGGCCTTGGGCATGAGCTTGCTGATCGCCTCCCCTTTGCAGTTGGTGGCTGACCTGGATGCCCTTTCCAAGAGCCTGGCGTTGCCTGTGTCTCTGGGGCAGTCGCTGCTTCCCACACTGACCAGCGCTGGCGGGCCCGGCGGAATCAAGCTGGCGCGCGAGACCCTCGACCGACTGGATGCCACTCGCCCGCTGGCCGTGATTTGGCTGGCGCGGGGCAACGGTGTGCCGGCCGGTTGGTGTGTCGCTATTGCATTCAAGGACCAAGCCTTTGCATGGGAGGTGCTGCAGACAGCCGGGACTGGTGGCGCGCAGAGTGACGGCACCTTTGAACGACATTTGCCGTCAGGAGATTTGGTCTGGGGCGCCGTCAAGGATCGCCAGTTGCTGATTTCCGGCTCGCGCGAAACTCTGCTGGCCGCGGGTTCCCTGGCCGTTACGGTCCAGACGACGCCCATGCCGGGACAGGCTCTCTTCACGGTGTCTCCATCGGTGATGGCCCGCAGTACGGGGCAGCCGCTGGACGTATTGCTGGCTGGCGTGCTGGGCATGGCTGTGGCGGAAATGGAAAAGGACGCCTCGAAGACGGGCAAGCCCCTGACGCCGGCATCGAAGAAGATGACTGAGGCGCTTCTCAAGACCTTGATTCGCCCATTGAGTGAAATTGCCATGGCCCGCGTCAGTCTCGAAATCGGGGCCGGGCGCGGTGTTGTTGTTCGAGCCGAAGCCCAGCCCGTGCCAGGCTCTCAGCTGGCAACCAAAGCCGGTCACGTCTCGCCCTATCTTTTCGATTTGGCCCTTCCGGTGCGCAGCGACGCGACCATGGCCGTTGCCTGGGGCGATGTTGCGCCTTGGCTGCCGGACTGGATTCAGGTCATGGAGGCTTCGGGCCCTGCAGGCCGTGCAGCCAGCAAGGATTTTGGGACGCTGTTGGGTGAATCGCTTAACGGCGGTTCTTGCGCCGTGGACCTCGGGGTCGTGCCCGTGGTTTCCCTGTGCAGCCTGACGGTTCGTCCGGGCGTGGACGCCGCCCGCGCCTTGGACCGCTACCTGGCGTTTCTCCAGTCCTCCAATGCGTGGGATGCCGAGGTCGATGGTCACAAGCCCAAGCCGCTCAGAGTGAAGCGCACGGGCAAGGTCGTGGAAATCGAAAAGGCGATTGAGACAAGAGATCCGCAAATTATGGCGGTCATGAAATCGATCATGGGCGGCGAGGTGGCGCGCAGCGCACTGACCGTCAAGGAGGGCCGCGTGGTCCTGGCCGTGGGCGCGAAACCGCGCGATCTCCTCGACCGCTACGGCAAGCAGCAGGCGCCAATGAAGAATGCGGCGCCCATCGTGGCGCGGACCCTGCTCGACACCGCCTCGGCCAACGGGGTGGGATTGGTCGATGTCATGGCGATGCTGAGCAAGGTAGCCGCCAATAGCAAAGAGCTCGCGGGCCAGCCGTTGGCTGGGATGATGGCGGCGGTACCAGGCCTGGCTGACATGCACGCCCCTGTGGTACTGACGAGCCGGGGCGGGACTGTCCCGGCCCTCGAGTTTCAGGTGCCTTTTAGTACCTTGCAGAACGTGGCCCGGGTGGTCAGCGCCTTCATGGGTCAGATGGGGGCGGCGCCCGGGCAGTGAAGAACGATGTAGAAAGGCGCGAAAGATCCGCTAAAGTGATGTGATCAATCATGAGAGTTCTCGCAGTTTCTCTCGCCGCCGTATTCATGTTCATGGGTGTGCCCGCGCTCTCGAACGCTGCTTCTGCCGATTCCTTCCGTTCCGCCGACTCAAGTTGTCGCGCTCGGAAGAAGAAAGCCAAGAAGCAGACCGCCGACAACAAGAAGAAGGGCAAGGGCGACAAGAAGGCCTACGGTTTCGAGCTGTAGGGGCGGGCGTCCCCCGCTCGCGCGCACTGTCGGCCATCGCTGACCATCGGGCCATGCCGCCAGACAAGGAAGCCCCCCAGTTGCAGCCCTTTGCGGCCATGCCCGGGCCGACGCTCGCCGGATTGCGCGTGTTGGCTGCGGATGTCGACGACACCATCACTGCGCGGGGCAAGCTGCCCGCGCGCACCCTGGAGTTGTTCGAGAAGCTGGAGGCCGCCGGGCTGGTGGTGGCTCTGGTCACCGGGCGTTCCGCCGGCTGGGCACAGGCTTTGGCCGGGTACCTCCCTGCGGTGCGCGTGGCGGTTGGCGAGAATGGTTTGGTGTGTTTCGACGGAACCGGCCGGCAGCGCGACCTGGGGCCGCCGCGCGATGCGACCTTCGGACGCGCGCTGTCCGACAACGCCCAACGCGTGGCGCGCATCCTGAACCTCACGCGCACCGAGGACGATGCCTTTCGTTTGTTCGAGCGCACCTTCTTGCGGCCCGCCGGCTTCGACGCTGAAGCCCTGCGCGACAGCCAGAAACTGGTCGATGCCGGCTTCGAAGTAATGGCCAGCTCGATCCACATTCACGTGCGTCCCTCGGGATGGGACAAGGCGGACGGGCTGCTGGCCGCGCTCGAGCCCATCCTACCCGGCGTGCTCGACTGGGACGCGCGTGTTCTTTTTGTCGGCGACAGCAGCAATGACCGGCCGCTGTTTGCGCGTTTCCCTCGCACCAGCGTGGGCGTGCACAACATCGTGCGTTTTCTCGACGAGCTGGGGGCGGATCGCCCTGCCTACATCACCGAGGGTGAAGCGGCGGCAGGTTTCGCGGAGGTTGCCGAGCGGGTGCTGGCCGAACGGCGCTGAGCGCGTTAGGACGCGTCGGCACTTGCGCGGCGGCTCGTATCTCCATACCATTCGCCGTCGCATAGGTTCCTGAAACAAGTCCCCCTAGCTGGAGTATCCCCAATGGCGAAACTGTCCGGAAAAGCCCTGGTCGCCCAGGGAGGTGGTCCCACCGCCGTCATCAATCAAAGTCTCGTGGGTGTGGTTCTCGAGGCGCGCAAGTTTCCTGAGATCACCAAGGTCTATGGCGCCCGCCACGG
>Ga0265316_10006078_pt1 | contig 11585 bp, 7 predicted proteins | sample 4522metaG_FD_202092 | JGI IMG/M metagenome (GOLD analysis project Ga0265316, IMG submission 202092) | Rhizosphere microbial communities from Carex aquatilis grown in University of Washington, Seatle, WA, United States - 4-5-22 metaG | ecosystem: Host-associated > Plants > Roots > Rhizosphere >...
ACACGCGCTATGGCGACGTACGCGAGCTGGTGCGCGAGGCCGACGACCGGTTGGTCATCATGGGCGCGGGCGACGAGTTGCGGCTGCTCTTCCCGGCCGCCGCGCTGCCGCCGCTCGCGGCCGGCCAACGCCGGGACTTTCTGCTTCTGGTGGATGGCTGGGCCAAGGACGCCGATGCCAACACGGCGTTCTCGCAGACCGTCGAGCCGCTGCCGTTCCACGCCATGAGCCGGTACCCTTATCCTCCCGCCGAGCGTTACCCGGACGACGCTCTGCACCGGGCATACCGGAAGATGTACAACACGCGCCCGGCCATCCGTTTCGTGCCGAAGCTTGTCGCCGGTTTCCGCTAAACATGCCATCGAAACAATCCATCCAACTCGGCCGGGTGCAGGAGACCCTGCTGGTTCCGCTCTACGCCCGCGCGCTCGACTCGCTGCATAAGCGCCCGATCCTGAACGACCCGAAGGCCGTCGAAATGGTCCGCTCCATCGATTGGGATTTCCGGAGATTCAACCAGAGGCGGCGGATCGTGATGGGCGCCCTGCGCACCGCCATGTTCGACGATTGGGTCAAGGATTTTCTCAGCCGCCATCCGCAAGGCACCGTGATCGAGATCGGCGCCGGACTCAACACCCGCTTCGAACGGCTCGACAACGGCGCCCTGCATTGGTTCGACCTCGATCTTCCGGATACCGTCGAACTGCGCCGGAAGTTTTTCACCGACAGCGGGCGGCGCGTGACTCTGGCCGCATCGGTTCTCGATCCCGGTTGGATGGCCGCGGTGCGCGAGAGCCCCGGACCGTATTTCTTCGTCGCGGAGGCAGTCTTCATCTACCTGACCGAGCAGGACGTCAAGGCGGCGCTGGCCCAGATCGCGGGCCACTTCCCGGGCGCAACCATCGCCTTCGACACCGGCACCCACAAAGCGATAAACCACGAGAACCAAGACCACGCGCGCCGCAACCTGGACGCCCGTTTCGCCTGGGCCTGCGAAGACCCAAGGGAAGTCGAGCGTTGGGACATCGGATTGCGCCTGGTGGAATCCCGCAGCCTGGCGGACGTCCCCGCCTCCTTGCGGTCGCGCCTTTCCCTGCCGTTGCGAGCCGCCCTCCGCATCTTTGCCCGCTTCCCGCAGCTCACGAGACAATACCGGCTCAATCTGTTCGCCGGACAGCCGGAAGCCTGACCGGCAGACCGCAAAAGCCGCGCCCCGGCGCCCCGCGGGGGGCTCCCTGGCCCCCGTGGCCCACCGGCCCACCAGATCGCAAACCCCGACATCTCCCCGTGACCCATCGGCCCGGATCCGCCGCACCGCAGCCCCGACATCGCCTCCGTGACCCATCGGCCGCAAAGCCAGATATCCCCCGTGGCCCCTCGCCCCGGCGCCCCCGGGGCGCCCCGGCCCCCGCGCTCTCCCCGGCCCCCGCGCTCTCCCCGGCCCCCGCGCTCTCCCCGGCCCCCGCGCTCTCCCCGGCCCCCGTGCTCTCCCCGGCCCCCGTCCCGGCCCTCGACCCCCCGGGCCGCCGAACCCGACGGACCGCACAGCCCGACATCTCCCCCGCTCCCCCGACCGGGCCTCCCCGGACCCCGGCGCCCCCGCCGCGGGTTCCGGCCCCTGCGTTGCCCGCCACGCTCCCGGCCCCCGCCACGGGTTCTGGCCCCTGCGTTGCCCGCCACGCTCGCGGCGCCCGCCGCGGGTTCCGGCCCCTGCGTTTCCCGCCACGCTCCCGGCCCCGCCACGGGTTCTGGCCCCTGCGTTTCCCCGCCGCGGGTTCCGGCCCCTGCGTTTCCCGCCACGCTCCCGGCGGGCCCGCGCCTCGTCCGGTTTGGTCCCCACCCTCACCGGTTTCGATATACTCTCAAAGAGAAGGGAGCCAAGATGCGCAACATCGCCATTGCCCTCGCATTTCTTTCCGCAGCCTCGCTGCCCGCGCAGCCAGCCTCGTCTTACCAGGTCACCCACACCTATCTGCTTGGCGGGGACGGGAGTTGGGACTATGTCGTACCCGATCCGCCGCATCACCGCCTGTTCATCGCGCGGCAGAATCGCGTGCTGGTAGTCGACGAGGACAGCGGCAAGTTGCTGGGAGAAGTCCCCGGCATCCAGGGAGCGCACGGAACCGCTGTGGCCGAAGCTTCCGGACACGGGTTCGCGACCTCCGGCAACGATCAATCCGTGGTGATGTTCGACCTCGCGACCTACCAGCCGCTGGGCCGCATCCCCGCCGCCGAGGATGCCGATGCCATCGTCTACGATAGCGTCTCCAACCGCGTCTTCACTCTGAACGGCGACGCCCACTCCTCCACCGCGATTGACGCGAAGGAGGGGAAACTCATCACCAACACCCCCCTGGGCGGCAAACCCGAATACGGCGCTTCCGCCGGCGACGGCAAGGTGTACGCCAACCTGACTGACACCAACGAGGTGGTGGAGATCGACGCGAAGACCGCAACCGTAACCCGGCGCTGGCCCACCGCTCCATGCAAGCAACCGGTCTCCATGGCGCTCGACACAGCCCACCACCGGCTCTTCAGCGGATGCCGCAGCGGCGTCATGGCGATTTCCGACTACCAGGCGGGCAAGGTGGTTGCGACCGTCCCGATCGGCACCGGTGTCGATGGCGCCGGGTTCGACCCGGCATCCGGCAACGCATTCGCCTCGAATGCGGATGGCACGCTCACCGTGATCCATCAGGACTCGCCCGACCAGTATCGCGTCGCCGAGACCGTGCCGACGCCGCAGGGATCGCGCAATATGGGGCTCGACGCCACCAATCACCGCATCTACCTGGTGGCCGCGAAGTTCGGCGACGCGCCACCCGGAGGCAGAGGCCGGCGGCCGGTGATCTCAGACACCTTCAGCCTGCTGGTGATCGAACGCGCGCCCGCCAGCCAATGAGGAGCACGACTTACTTCAGTTCGTTCGGTTTGAATACTCCGCCGCTCAGCAGAATCCCGAGCAGCTCTTTCGAGCGCGCGTCCCAGTTCTGTTCCTTCTGCGGCGTCAGATTGTTGTGCTCCGATTCGAGCATTGGCAGAGGCTCTTTCGCGACGGGGATCTGATTGAGTGCCGTGAAGACGCCGGCGGGCGGTGAGGTGGTGTCGATGAAGCCCATCGCGGCGAGCACCGGCGCTTTGATACGCGCAGCGAAATTGACCGGATCGAAGTATAGCGCGGTGTTCATGACTTTGGGATCGTCCGAGGGCCAGTTCGGATAACCAGCTTTGCGGCCGTGGAGGTCGGCATTGGTGTCCGCGCCGGATGGCACACATACCAGCACAGCCGTGATCTTTTCCGGCCGCAATCCTGCAAGCATCAGGCTTTGCTGGCCGCCCATGCTGGTTCCCATTAATACGATTGTCTTGCCGTCCCAGTCGGGCCGCGTCATCAGGTAATCCAGAGCGCGCGAGTCGCGCAGGTACATGTTCAGGAAGTAAGATGTTTCGCGGTCCGTGTTGCCCACCGCCGGATAGTTTCGCGGCGCGTTTCCGCTGGGATCGGACGGCAATTTGTCATGCGAGTCGACATCGACGACGAGCCAGCCTTCGGCCGCATGCGACGCCACGGACCGGGCGTTCAAAGCATAAACGCCGGCATACTGCAGCAGCACAAGCGCGGGGAACTTGCCTTCCTTCGCCGGTTTGGCAAGGTATCCCTGCGCGTGCGATCCGAGCGCATCGAGCAGGAAGGTGGACAGCTCGACGCCCGGAGTGTCGGTCTGCGCGGGTGTCAGAACGGGGTGAATCGGAATCTTTTCCTGTGCGGCTAGTTTGCCGTCCCAGAAGGAGTCGAAGCCGGCGGGACGCGGTGTCGCGAGACCGATTTTCGTTGGGGCGACGGCCGCACCCACGGCGTAGAGTCCGTTGTTGCGGCCGGTGTTACCGCCGGTAAAACCGTTGCGGTTGCCACGGCCTGGGCCGGCGGGTGTCGCGGTGGGGGTCGCCGACGGCGGCGCGGCGTCCGCCACCGGCTTTGGCGCTGGCGCCGGCGCCGCAGCGGGCGCGGCATCCTCGGCCGGCTTCGCCACTGGCTCGATGGCGACATAGATCATCTCCGGCGCATCGCCGGTGATTTCGATCTTGTCTTTGCCCGAAGAGAGATCGAGCTTACCCTCCTTCAGGACATCGGCATTGTTCCGGCGAATAGTCCACTTATAGCTATGAGTGGGCTCGACCGGGCCGGGCGTAACAGTCCAGCCAACGGTCTCGCCGATGTTATAGATACCGCTCGAGTGGTAAGGCGCGAAACTCAGTTGCTGCGGAATCGGCCCGCCCCGTTGGGCTGAGGCAAGGGCAGCAGCCAGGAAAACGGCCAGCGCAGCGCGCGAATAAATCCGGGTCATCGGAATCCTCCAATCGACATATCTTCAGGTTGCCATACGGCCAAGCTCCAGTGTGCAGCCCCTGGCGCCGGGCACGCCAGTCTCGCTGGGGACAAAACGCGACATGGCGCAGGCTGTCGAGCCCGCGCCATGTCGCAGAGGGCAGTGCGCTTCCGGCTAATGGGGCCGCCCTCTTGCAAAGCATCAACTGCTCACCACTTCGGAGCCGGCCAGGAGGCCGGCTTTGCGGACAGGAGGTCCGCTCCACAAAGCAAAGGAAAGAACAGAAGAAAGCGCCGAACGCCTAGTCTTTCGACTCGATGCGCATGCCGTAGAAGCTGCGGTACACGAAAACCACCGAGATCAGGAAGAACACCGCGGAGAGCACGGTCGTCAACGTGGAGCCCTGGGTTTCGGTCAGATCCACCGCCAGCGATACGGCCAGAACGCCGAACAGGGTAGTGAACTTGATGATCGGGTTGAGGGCCACCGAAGAGGTGTCCTTGAACGGATCGCCCACCGTGTCGCCCACTACGCATGCGTCGTGCAGCGGCGTGCCCTTGGCGCGAAGCTCGGTCTCGACCACCTTCTTGGCGTTATCCCAGGCGCCGCCGGCGTTGGCCATGAACAGAGCCTGGAACAAGCCGAACAGCGCGATCGAGATCAGGTAGCCCACGAAGAAGAAAGGCTCCAGGAAGGCAAACGACAGGGCCGAGAAAAAGACCACCAGGAAGATATTCAACATGCCCTTCTGCGCATACTTGGTGCAGATGGCTACCACCTTCTTGGAATCGGCAACCGAGGCCTTCTCGGTGCTTTCCAACTTGATGTTCTTCTTGATGAACTCGACCGCGCGGTAGGCGCCGGTGGTGACGGCCTGGGCGCTCGCGCCGGTGAACCAGTAGATTACCGCTCCGCCGGCGATGATGCCCAGCAGGAACGGCGCGTGCAGCAGGGAGAGCTTGTCCAGATCGGCGGTCAAGCCCTTGGTCAACGCCACGATGGTGGAGAAGATCATGCACGTGGCGCCCACCACGGCGGTGCCGATGAGCACCGGCTTCGACGTGGCCTTAAACGTGTTGCCGGCGCCATCGTTCTCTTCCAGATTCTCTTTGGCCTTTTCGAAATTCGGAGTGAAGCCGAACTCCTTCTTGATGTCTTCCGAGATGCCGGGGAGAGTTTCGATGGTCGAAAGCTCGTAGACCGATTGCGCGTTGTCGGTGACCGGGCCGTAGCTATCCACAGCAATCGTCACCGGTCCCATGCCCAGGAACCCGAAAGCTACCAGGCCGAAGGCGAAGACCGCCGGCGCCAGCATCAAGGTGGCCGGGAACATGGTGCTTACCAGGTAGCCGATGCTCATCAGGGCCAGCATAGTCATACCCAGCCAGTAGGCGCTGAAATTGCCGGCCACGAAACCAGAGAGGATGTTCAGCGACGCGCCGCCTTCGCGGGAGCTGGTGACGATCTCGCGTACGTGCCGCGAGTTGGTGGAGGTGAACACTTTGACGAATTCGGGAATGAGCGCGCCCGCGAGCGTGCCGCAACTGATCACCGTGGCCAGTTTCCACCACAGCGAATCGTCGCCGGCCAGGTCCGGAATCATGAAGAAGCTGACCACGTAGGTGAGGCCGATCGAGAGCAGCGAGGTGAGCCAGACCAGGGTGGTAAGCGGCGTCTCGAAATTGAACTTGGCCGCGTTGCCGAAGCGCGCCTTGGCGATGAGGCCGTTGACGAAGTAGCCGACGCCGGAGGAAATCACCATCATCACGCGCATCGAGAAGATCCACACCAGCAACTGCACCTGCACGATTGGGTCATGAACTGCCATCAAAATGAAGATGATCAGCGCCACGCCGGTGACGCCATAGGTTTCGAAACCGTCGGCCGAGGGACCGACGGAATCGCCGGCATTGTCGCCCGTGCAATCGGCGATGACGCCGGGGTTGCGGGCGTCGTCTTCCTTGATTTTGAAAACGATCTTCATGAGGTCGGAACCGATGTCGGCGATCTTGGTGAAGATGCCGCCGGCTACGCGCAGCGCCGCGGCGCCGAGAGATTCGCCGATGGCGAAGCCGATGAAGCAGGAGCCGGCGAGGCCGCCCGGAATGAAGAGCAGGATGAAGAGCATGATGAGCAGCTCGACGGAAACCAGCAGCATCCCGATGCTCATACCGGCCTGCAGCGGAATGTCGTAGCACGGAAACGCCTTGCCCTCGAGCGAGGCGAAAGCCGTTCGCGAATTGGCGAAGGTATTGACGCGCATGCCGAAAGCCGCCACCATGAAGCTGCCCGAAATGCCGACGACGCTGAAGAGCAGAATGATCAGCACGTTGAAGAACGGCTCACCCTTCAGCAATCCGAAATAGATGACGATGATGACCGCGATGAAGCATTCGAGCAGGATGAGAAACTTGCCCTGGGTTGACAGGTAGGTCTTGCAGGTTTCGTAGATCAGCTCGGAAACTTCGCGCATGGACGAATGCACGCGCATGTTCTTGAGGCGGAAAAAGATGATCAGACCGAAGATCAGGCCGAGGGCGCTGACTCCCAAGCCGCCCATCAGCAGGGTATTTCCCTTGATCCCACCCAGAAATGTAACCGACCCGAGGTCGGGCAATTTAAGGTTAGCCTCGCTGGTGCTTTCCCCTGCCTGCGCCATAAGCGGAACGGCCAGCAGAAAAGAGATGAGAACCGTGTAAAGCACGCGCAGGAACGGCGCCGTTTGCGTGCGCGCAGGGCGCTTCTCGACACAGAGCGTGTCCGACTTGGATGTCATGGATTTGAAATCCTCCCAAAGGAATTTGCCTGACCCTCACGAACCGGAACCCGGCTCGCATCGGCGCTAGACGTTCGACAAGTGTACTCGATTGCGACCGAAAGACCAGTATAAGAGATATACGCATCGGAATTCAACGCGGCTTGGGGGCGGGGGCGGGGGCGGCGGCCTGGGCGCGGGCGCGGCGGGCCGGGCGCGGGCGGGGCGGGGGGCCACGCGGCGGGGAACGGGGGCGAGGGGGTGCCACGCCGCATGGGGTGCGGTGGGCCGTTGGGCGGGCGGGGGTGCGATTCCAACTGCGGGCCGGCGACGTGCGGGCGGGCGGCGGCGCCGCCGTCGGCGATTGGTGCGTGCCGGCAACGTGTCGGGCGGAGGCGGAGGCGGCTGTCGGCGATTCGCGCGGCGACAACGTCTCGGGCCAGGGGGCCAGATGCTGGCAATGGCCGGCGATCCCCGGGCGGGGTTCGAGGTCTCTGCCCCGCTTCCGGCAGCGGGACGAGGACGTCCCGCTTGCGGACCGGAGGCCGGCCGGAGGCCCGCTCCACAGGGGAGGGGGCTGGAGGGGGGCTGGAGGGGGGCTGGAGGGGGCTTCCGAAAATGGGCTGAAATCGCATAGGCTGGTAGGAGCTACCTTATGCCAAAGAGGGAAACCGTTGAAAAGGCCGCGGGCGCGGGCTCCCCGCCGAATGGGGCGGGCGCGACGCCGGCGCCCGAAGTCGATCTCAAGGACAGCTCGCTTTACTTTAACCGCGAGCTCAGCCTGCTGGCGTTCCAGCGGAGGGTGCTCGAAGAGGCGGAGGAAGATGCCAACCCGCTGCTCGAACGCGTCAAGTTCCTGGCCATTCTCGGGTCCAACCTGGACGAGTTTTTCATGGTGCGGGTCGCGGGGCTGGCGGCCCAGATGGACGCCGGATCGGTGGAGGCGGGGCCCGACGGCATGAGCCCGCGGGCGCAACTGGTGGCTATCCGGCGCGAATATAAGCGCCTCCTGAATGAGGCCCACCGCACGTTTGAAAAGGTCCTGCCGCTGCTCCAGGAGCAGGGCATTTTCATCCACGACCATGCCGACCTGAACGCCGGCCAGCTCCAGGGGGCGGCCAAATATTTCGCCAACACGGTCTTCCCGGTGCTCACACCGCTGGCCCTCGACCCGGGCCGGCCCTTCCCGCACATCTCGAATCTCAGCCTGAACTTGGCCGTACTGATCCGCGACCACTCCGGGCAGGAGTGCTTCGCGCGCGTCAAGGTGCCCGATTCGCTGCCGCAACTGGTCCCGCTGAACGCGCCCTCCAAGGGCAACGGCGGCAAAAAGAAGGGCTCCAGGCGCGTGGATCTGGTGTGGCTGGAACAGGTGATCGCCGCCAATCTGGGCGCGCTGTTTCCCGGAATGGAGATTCTGGAATCGCACCCCTTCCACGTTACGCGCGACGCCGACATGGCCATCAAGGAACTGGAAGCCGAGGACTTGCTCGAAACCATCGAGGAGGGAGTGCGGCAGCGGCGTTTTGGCAGCCCCATCCGGCTGATGGTCACCCACGATATGCCGGCTTCCGTCCTGAGTATCCTGGTGCAGAACCTGGAAATCACCTCGCGCGAGGTTTACAGGACGGCGCGGCCGCTCTCGTTCAAACGCCTGATGAGCCTCTACAGCCTGGACCGTCCGGAGCTGAAAGAAACGCCGTTCGTGCCGGCCATCCCGCCGGCTCTTTCCGCGCTGAGCGACGAGGAGGACATCTTCAGCCGCATCCGGAAACAGGATATCCTGCTGCACCACCCCTTCGATTCCTTTCAGCCGGTGATCGAGTTCCTGCGCAAGGCGGCGCGCGACCCGGCGGTGCTGGCCATCAAGATCTGCCTCTACCGCGTGGGACGGAATTCCCCGGTGGTGGAGGCGCTGCTGGAAGCCCAGGAAGAGGACAAGCAGGTGGCGGCGCTGGTGGAGCTGAAGGCGCGCTTCGACGAGGAAAGCAACATCGAATGGGCGCGGGCGCTGGAGCGCTCGGGCGTGCACGTAGTGTACGGACTGGTGGGGTTGAAGGCCCATGGAAAAGTCGCGCTGGTGGTGCGGCGCGAGCAGGACCGCATCGCCCGCTACGTGCACATATCCACCGGCAATTACAACGCAGTTACCGCCCACTTATACACCGATATAGGTCTATTTACGGCCGACGAAGACATCGCAGACGACGCCACCGACCTGTTTAACTATCTTACCGGATACTCTTATAAGTCGGATTACAAACGGCTGCTGGTGGCGCCGGTGAACCTGCGGGCGCGCCTGGAATCGCTGATCGAGCGCGAGATCAAGCACGCCCGCGCGGGGCGCAAGGGGCACCTCATATTCAAGGTGAACTCGCTGGGGGACGCGCCGCTGATCCGGTCTCTCTATAAGGCGTCGCGCGAAGGCGTGAAGATCCAGCTTCTGGTGCGCGGCATCTGCTGCCTGCGCCCCGGGGTGGAGGGAGTCAGCGAGAACATCGAAGCGATCAGCGTGGTGGGCCGTTTCCTGGAGCACAGCCGCGTTTACTACTTCCACAACGGCGGCGAGGAAGAAGTTTACATCGGCAGCGCCGATCTGATGCCGCGCAACATCGATCATCGCGTGGAAGTGCTGGTGCCCATTCTCGACCGCGAGCGAGTCCGCAGTATCTGCGACGACGTGCTGTCGGTGTATCTGGCGGACAACGTGAAGGCGCGCCACATGCAGTCCAGCGGCACTTACACGCGCAAGAAAGCGGCCGACAGCCGTCACAAGGTGAACAGCCAGGACCGCCTGCTCGAAAAGCGCGCGGGCACGAAGACCAAGAGCCCGCGCATCAAGCTGCAGCCCTGAGGCGCTTCCGGCGCCGGGAGGGGGGCGCGGCTGGGGGGCGCGGGTGGGGCCGCGGCTGAGACTGCGGCTGTGATCGCGCTGGGACGCGGGTAGGGCCGCGGCTGCGGTCGCACGGATGGTGCAGGATTGCGATGGGCGGACGGGTGGCGGAGTTTGCGGCCGCGTCAACGATACCACCCGTTGGGCCTGTCTGCGCAGACTATCAAGCATTGTACGATCTATCGCAAACTGACGCTGAAAAGTACTTCGCGAACCTGTAATTCGCTGGCTAAGGGGCAAGGCCGCCTCTGGATCACCGGTGCAAGAGTTACCCATTTTCACGACAGTGACGTTGATGGCAACGGCGCCGTGGAATGGATGAAGTTCAGCGTCGAGATCAAGCTTTCAAAGCCGAATCGGGCGGCTCATTCTCCAATTCCAGTGGGTCCCTGGGCGTTCGGCTAGAGCATCCCGGAACTGCTGCCGACGCGCTCACGCCCTTTGGAGTGGAGGCGCGATACCCGAGCGACGCTCCCGAAGTTCTTCCCGGTGGCGAGGTTGAGGGGATCGACATGGCTCGCGTGGTGGGGAATGCGGTCATCATAACCGTGCGCCCGCGCCCGGCGGGCCCGGACGAATGTGATGCATCTAGCCGCGAGCGTGGGCGAGACGGCGCTCATGGAGTGCGAGGGGACCCGGGACTGCATCGAGGGGAACACCGTGCGGGCGGGCTCGATCGATGGTGAAGCGCAGGGCTTTGCGCGCTGGCGGAAATCGTGATATGACTCAGGGATGCTAATTCCTGTGGCTCATTCCAGTGGCGGCGGCAAAAGCAGGTTCTGTGTGCCCTTGCTGGCCATGGCAGTTGTTTGGTCGTGCGGCGCGGATACCTTGCCGAAGGTCGCCAAAACCAATGTCAACGTTCCGGTAACCGTCACCGATAACGGCGGGACGTGGACGCTCGACAACGGCATCGTGAAGGCTACCATCAACAAGAACAACAGTAATATGCCGGCGGTGGTTTATCACGGCATCAATACCATGGGGCCGGGCGGATTTTGGGAACAGGTGCCGACCGGCGCGGTGACCCCGTCGGTGACTATCGACCCGGCGAAAAACGGCGGCGAACGGGCGGAGGTGGCCATCAAGGGCGTGAACGGCCGCATGGATATTGAAGTACGCTATGCGCTGGAGCGCGGCGTGAGCGGCATTTACACTTATGCCGAGTTCTCGCACGCGGCTTCCTATCCCGCCGCGGGCGAGGGGGAAAGCCGATTCATCCTGCAGCTCGATAACACCTTCGACTGGATCTCCGTCGATGCCGACCGCAACATGCTCATGCCCTTGGCCAAAGACCTGCACAGCGGCGTAGTAATCCACGCCAAGGAACAGAGAATCCTTCTTGACGGCATATATAAGAACTCGGTCGATCACAAATACAGTTACTGCGCTGCAATGTACAAGCTGCCCGCCTACGGCTGGTCCAGCACCAAGGATCATATCGGCGTTTATTTCATCAACCCCACCACCGAGTACATTGGCGGCGGGGCGGAGAAGCTCGATCTGGTCGCTCATATGATGGCGACGCTGCTCGATTACTGGACCAGTGGCCACTATGCCGGGGGCGCGGGGAACAACATCCCGGCGGGCGAAAACTGGAACAAGGTCA
>Ga0265316_10006081_pt1 | contig 11584 bp, 7 predicted proteins | sample 4522metaG_FD_202092 | JGI IMG/M metagenome (GOLD analysis project Ga0265316, IMG submission 202092) | Rhizosphere microbial communities from Carex aquatilis grown in University of Washington, Seatle, WA, United States - 4-5-22 metaG | ecosystem: Host-associated > Plants > Roots > Rhizosphere >...
CTCAATGTTTCTGCTCCTCTCGTCCGCCGCCAGCGCGGTAGTAATCACTTTAGGGCCGAGTACGCAGGCCGTTACTTTTACCGGGACCGGACTGGGGACGTCGCGGATGTCCTGGGGTTCATGCGTCTATGACGGGAAGCAGACGGCCTGTACCGTGTCAGGTCCCTATACGGGACTGGGACAGGGAGGCACTTACAGCTTTGTCCTTGCGTATCCCGGCAACGGCGCTTCGCCACTAAGCGCGGTTTCTTCGCCCCCGGGAAACGATCTGGTTTACTACAGTCTCACCGCCGGATCGTTCACTTTCACGATTACGCCAAATGGGGGCGCCCCCGTAAGGTTCTACGATCTCACGAACAGAATGTTCTTCGATCCCCTCACGGATTCCTGCACGGGACTGAGCGCGTGCAGCGTGGGCGCGGCCGGCTTGAGTAGCGGCGGTACGATCACCGGACCGCTGAATGGAACATTCGATACCACGCCCGTCATCAACGTGGGTGGAATCGTCACGGCCACGGACTATGGCGGCTTCAAAACCATCGCACCCGCCACGTTCATCGAGATCTACGGCCTGAATTTGGCGACGACGCAGGGCCTGGATTGGTCCAGCGCGTTCAATGGCTCGCAAGCACCAGTAACGCTGGGAGGGACAACCGCAAGCGTCGGGGGCCTGCCCGCTTACGTGGAGCTCGCCAGCCCGCACCAGGTGAACCTGCTGGTGCCCTCCGGAGTAGCGCTCGGCCAGCAGCAGGTAGTAGTTTCCACGGTGGGTGGATCGAGCGTAGCGACAACGGTGACCGTGAACGCGATCGCGCCGGGAATTCTGGCGCCGCCGGTCTTCAAGTTCGGCGCGGGCCAATACGCGTTCGCGCTTTTTCCGGATAACAGAACCTACGTCCTTCCGCCCGGCGTCGCTCCGCCAAGTCTTCCCACCGCACGGGCCAAGCCTGGCGACGTTATTATTTTCTACGGGCTTGGATTTGGGCCGGTCGTTCCTAACCTCACCGCCGGAACGCTGGTGGGGCAAAGTAACCAACTGTTCAACTTCCAGGCGGCGTTCGCCGGCGTACAGGCTACCGTTCAGTTCGCCGGTTTGGTCCAGACTTATACGGGTCTTTACCAGTTCAACATAGTTGTTCCCAATGTCCCCGCCAACGATGCCACGCCATTCACCTTCTCAATCAATGGCACGGCCGGGACGCAGTCGCTGTTACTGCCGATTGGAAACTAAACGCGGCGACATTCCTGTTTCCCACCCCCAGCCGCGCCGCCGTTACCGCCCTTAAGTAGGCGCCTACGCGCCAACGCGGCGGTGCCTGAAGCCGCAACACTCTCGCGCGCGACGCTTATTGGGCGTCCGCGGGATCTACGGGCTGGCGGGCGCCGGTGGCGGCGTAGCGGATGTAGGCCACTATGTCGGCGAGTTGTTGGGCGGTATGTTTGGCTACCCCCGGCGGGTGCTTCCACGTGGCCGTATTGGTCATGGCATCAATCTCAGCCAGGTCCATCTTACGGAGTTCCGGAGGCGTTTTCGAAAGGTCGTAGAGCTGGATGGTCTTATCGTCCTTTGCGCCCGGCATGGCCGGGAACGTCTCCTTGGACTTGAGCCTGACGTCCTGCACGTACTGCGCGGCGGTGGAATGAACGGCCATCACGATGGCCGCCGCCGAGAGGCGTCCGATTCCTCGGAGGTCCGGCCCAACCGCCGTACCGCGCCCCTTCAACAAGTGGCAACTCGAGCACCCGTTGGCGGTTCCAAAGAAGAGCGCTTCACCCCGATCGATCTGTGGGGTAACGGAAGCCTGAGCCAACATCAACACGATCCAAAACATATCGGCCTTCCTTTCGGTGCCAGCCATCATACCACCGGAAGCGCCGGCCTGGGGCGGCTTTTCCATCCACGCCATGGAGGCTGGCTCCGTCTAGAATAGAGGCGGAGCTATGAAAACCATACTGCTCGGGGGAATCCTCGCTTTCAGCGCGGCTGCGCAAGCGCCGACGGAACCACCACCCATTCTCCAACTGATCCGCCGGCCGGGAGCTGTCACGTCTCCGATCCGGCCGTACGCCGATGCCAGAGCGGCGGTAGATGCTCTGGGAATGGTCTCCATCACGGGCCCGCCGGAAGCGTGGCAGATCGAATTGCACCAGGCGTTCGCCAGCATCGAGGACCTCGACAAGGCCGTGGGCCCAGTCAGCCCATTGACCAGCCCCTCCGGTCCACTTCAAGAGGATACGCTGGCTCTTTCCAGTACTCTGATCGCGTTCTACCGGCCAGGGTGGAGCTACCGGGCCGACCAGGCTATCCGGATGTTTCCGCGGGCGCACTATTTCCATGTCACGATTTACCGCGTGCGGCCGGACGCCGAGAACGATCTCGGTGAACTGGTGAAGCTGAGGCGGATCGGTTCCGACAGCGTGAACCTGGACCGGCCCGATCTGGCGTACCAGGTAATTTCGGGAGCCCCTTCCGGGACTTTTGTCTTCCTGGCCCCGCTGACGTCGCTGAAGACCATGGACGAGGGTGTAGCCGATACGCCCGTCTATGCCGAAGCCACCGCGGCGGCTCGCGCCAAGACCGCGAGTAAAGTGTCCGCCGATGGTGAAATCAGCCGCGAGCACCTGCTGTTCCGGGTGGAACCGCGCATGAGCTATGTGTCCGACGACTTTGCCGAAGCGGACCGGGGATTCTGGAGACCGAATCGGTAGGGGCGGCGCTACAATCCAATGTTATGGCTCGCGAACTTCTGATCCAGTGCCCGGATGGCTCCATGAAGACGGTTCCGCTCACGGGCGAGCGGCTCTCGATAGGAAGGTCTAGCGCGGCTGAATTGTGCTTTCCGGAAGACGCCGGGCTTTCGCGCCAGCACTTCGCCTTCGAGGCCGAAGGCGACCAGTGGACGGTGCAGGACCTGGGCAGCAAGAACGGCACCTTCGTCAACAACATTCCGCTCAAGGCTCGGCTGATCCTCAAGCCCGGCGACCGCGTGACGGCCGGGCACGTTGTGATCGTCTTCGCGCCCGATGCCGCCGGCCCCGACCCCAGCGTGGTGGTTTTCGAGGGCGGCGAGAGCGGGTCCCCGACCACCGACACGCTGGTCACCAGCCTGGAAGGGGCGCTCTCAAGCCAGACCATGGCCGTCGAACGCGGCGGGCCAAGAGCTTCGGCGCCCATGCAGGCGCTCATTCGCGCCGGACAGGAACTGGCCGAGAACCGGCCGCTGGCGGAGCTCTTCCCGGTGATCCTCGACTTGGCCATCCAGGCGGTCAACGCGCAGCGCGGCGTGCTACTCATCCTGGAGGGCGATACGCTGGTGCCGCGCGCGCGCAAAGGCGAGGGCTTTCGCATCAGCACGGCGGTTCGCGACCGGGTGCTCAAGGAAAAATCTTCCATCCTGGTGCGCGATGCGCAGCTCGACGACGCGTTCAAGGGGCGCATGAGCATCGTGGAACACAAGGTCCACACCATGATGGCAGTGCCGCTTCAGACCAAGCAGCGCATTATCGGGCTGATCTACGTCGATTCGCCATTCGTGCTGCGCGAGTTTACCACGGACGATCTGAGCCTCCTCACGGTGATGGCCAACGTGGCCGCCATTCGCATCGAAAACGCGCGGCTGGCCGAGGTGGAAGAGGCGGATCGCATTATGCATCGCGACCTTGCGCAGGCGGCCGAGATCCAGCGCGGCACGTTGCCGGAGGAGGCGCCGCGGGTGACGGGAGCCGATCTGGCGGGGTTCAACGCGGCGTGCCGGACGGTGGGCGGAGACTACTACGACTTCTTTCCGTACGCCGGCAGCCGGGTGGGGCTGGCGCTGGGCGATGTCTCGGGAAAAGGCATGCCGGCCTCGCTCATGATGATGGCGCTGCATGCGCGGGTGCAGGTGCTGGCCGAAGATCCGGGCGACCTGGCGGGGTTCATGGCGCGGCTGAACAAAGCGACCTGCGCCAAGTGCCCGGCCAACCGGTTCATCACGTTCTTCTTCACAGTGCTGGACGCGGCTACGGGCGAGCTGAGGTTCGCCAACGCGGGGCACAATCCGCCGATTGTGGTGCGCGCGTCGGGTGAATCGCAGATGCTGGAAGGCGGCGGCCCGGTGCTGGGCATCCTGGCGTTTGCGCCGTACTCGGAACAGAGGGAACGTCTGGGCCCGGGCGACCTGCTGGTGCTCTATAGCGATGGCGTGACCGAGGCCAACAACGCGAACTACGATGAGTTCGGGGAAGAAAGATTCATTGAGGTGCTGAAGCAGCATCGGCACGAACCGGCGGCGGCTATCGTGGCCGCGGTGATGAAGGCGCTGGGAGAATTCGCGGCGGGCGCTCCACAGGCGGACGATATCACGCTGGTAGTGGCAAAGATGGCAAGCTAAAGCATGCCCTACCCAACAATTGACTTCTTACGGCGGGTGATCCCATAATCGGCCATGCCAGATGAGCCAAAGGCTGTCGAACCGCCGAAGGGGCACGAACGGAAGCTTTCCGGGATCGGGGCCACCGAGGAGCAGATGGATTCGCGGGACACCATCCCGCAACGCATCGACCGCAAAGGAACCAAGATCGAGGACCTGGCCGGCACCGGCCAGCACGATTCTCCCGGAGGATGATCTCAGCGATATAGCAGGTAGGGCTGGCGCATCTTGAGGAAGGCCGCGACGGCATCCTGAAAGCCCTGCTGGATGGTGCGCGGGTCGTCGCCCGCCTGGAGTTGGCGGATTGCCTCAGCGCTGCCAATCAAGAGCTTGTTCTGCGACAGGTCGAGCTTGCCCGGGTACAGCTTCGAAATGGCCGCGGCCACTTCCAGACCCAGACGGGTGGCATCCAGCGACTCGCGGTTGACGATGACGAATCGCACACCCTCGACCGCGCCGACGCGGGTTGGATAGACGCGCACGCCGGGGATTTCGCGGCGGTTCAGATACGCGGCGAACTCGCGTCCGCCCATGAAATCGGCGCCGATTTGCTCGAAGGGGGAATCCGTTCCGCGGCCCACCGAGTATCCCTTGGAGGATTCCAGAAGGCACAGGCCGGGGTAGAGCGCGGCGGCGTTCAGGGTGCGCATGTTGGGGGAGGGGTCGATCCACGGCAGGCCGGTGTCGTCGAACCAGTCGCCGCGGTTCCAATCCTGCATCTCTACGACGGTGAGCGCCGCGCCGATCTTATTCTGAGCGTTGAAGAGGCGGGCGAGTTCGCCCATGGTCATACCATGGCGCACGGGGAGGCCGGGAAGATAGCCGACGAAGGACTGGTTGGCGGCATCGAGCAGCGGGCCTTCCACGTGGGTCCCGGTGACGGGGTTGGGCCGGTCGAGCACATAGAAGGGAACACCAGCTTTCGCCGCGGCTTCCATGGCGTAGGCCATGGTGGTCTCGTAAGTGTAGAAGCGCGCGCCAACGTCCTGGATATCGAAGACCAGGGCGTCGATGCCGCGCAGCATCTCGGGGGTCGGCCGGACGGTCTTGCCATACAGGCTGAAGATCTTGATGCCGGAGGCGGCGTCGGTAGCGTCGGGAAGGACGGGCCGGTCTTCCCTGCCCTCGATCCCGTGCTCGGGGGAGAATAGCGCGGCCACTTCGACGCCCGCGGCGCGCATCAGGGCGACATTGCGGCGGCCCAGGCGGTCCACTCCGGTGTGGTTGGTGATGAGGCCGACGTGCTTTCCCTGGAGCGGGGAAAACTTCCGCGCCACCAGCACATCGAGACCGGTGAGGGTGGCGCCGTTGCGGCCGATCTGGCGGCGCACGCCGGCCCCGGCCAGGGTCTCGTTGTAGCCCGTGACGGTGACGCCCTGCGAGGAAATGCCGAGCGCCGCGGCTACGATGGTCGCCACCTTCGCGCGTAGCGGCGTAAGCGCCGGGCGCGCGTCGGGATGCACGCTGTTGGCCAGCAGGATGACGTAGCTTTTGGAGGAAGGGTCAATCCAGATAGAAGTTCCGGTAAAACCGGTGTGGCCGTAGGAACCGATGGGGAACAGCTCACCGCGGTTGCCGGAGTAGGGCGAATCGATGTCCCAGCCCAGGCCGCGGAGGATGGGCTGGTCGGGCGGGCTTTGGGGCTCGGTGAACTTGGCCACGGTGAGGGGGCTGAAGAGCCGGACGCCATCGAGCGAGCCGCCGTCGAGCATCAGTTGGGCGAAACGCGCCAGGTCGGCGGCGGTGGAGAACATGCCGGCGTGCCCCGCGACGCCGCCCATGGCCCGCGTAGAGGGGTCGTGGACCACGCCGCGCAAGGGCGGCGAAGTCTTGTCGGGGCGCTCGGTGGGGGCGATCCGCGGCACCAGCGACGCGGGCGGCAGGAACATGGTCTCCTTCATGCCAAGCGGCAGGAATACGTTCTGGCGGGCGTAATCGGAAAGCAGTTGGCCGCTCAGCCGGTGAACGATTTCGCCGAGGAGGATGAAATTGATGTCGCTATAGACGAAGTGGACTCCCGGCGGGCCGGCAGGTTTGGTGACGCAGGCGAGATGGATGCCGGTATCGTAGCCGGTCCAATCCGGTTTGAGCGGCACGTCGGGCTGGAGACCCGAAAAATGCGTGAACAGGTTGCGCAACGTGATATCGCTCTTGCCTTCCTGGAACTCGGGGATGTAGTCGGTGACCTTGTCGTTCAACCGGAACTTACCGCGTTCGAAGAGCTTCATCAAAGACGACGTGGTGGCAATGACTTTGGTGAGAGAAGCGCAGTCGAAGATGGTATCGAGGGTCATGGCCTCCGGCTGGGGAACCAGGGCGCGCTTGCCATAGGCCTTGCGGTAGACGATTTGGCCGTTGTGCCCGACGAGCAGAACGGCGCCGGGGAGGCGATCTTGTGCGATGGCCTGGTTGATGACTTCATCGAGCGCCAGGGCGGCGGAAAAGGTCTGTGCGGAAAGAGAAGCGGCGGCCAGCGCGGCGCACCAGAGGAGATTCATATCAACCATGATAGCCGCGTGGCGCTTGCCGGACGTAGTCCAAAGCGCGGCGCGCGGCAGGCAGGAGTGCCGGCGCCACCGGGGGTGGGTGTAACCTCTTATCCCCTCTGTTAATCTTTATTGAGTTGAGACCCACAAACGTTTATTGGGCCTCTGGGCCGTTTTGCTCGGGTGCCTCGTGCTCGCCGGCTGTGGGGGGAGGGGGCAGGTGGCGGCGGCGCCAGCCGCCGGAAAACCGAGCCCGGAGACCACCACGCCGGGCGAACGGATTATCCTGCCACCGGGTTCTCCCAAGCTGGAGCGGATTCGCGTAGCGCCGGTCGCGATGGGCGCTTCGTGCTGGCGGAGGTCACGGCTCCGGGCGAGGTGGAGGTAAATCCCAGCCATGTTTCGCGCGTGCTGATGCCGGTGACGGGCCGCATACGCGAGGTTCGGGTGCATCTGGGGGACTCGGTGACGGAAGGGCAGCCGGTAGTCGTCATCGAGAGTCCGGATGCGGCCGCGGCTCTGGCCGCGCACACACAAGCGCAGGCGCAGATCCGCCAGGCCAAGTCGGCCGTGCTAAAGTCCCAACGGGACCTGGAGCGCATTCGCGAGCTCAACGAACACGGAGCGGTGGCGCTCAAAGAGGTGCAGGCGGCGGAAAACGATGCGGTGCAGGGGCAGGCCAACCTGGATGAGGCGCAAGCCGCGGCGGAGGCCGCCACGCAGCGCCTGAAGGCGCTCGGTCTGGAACCCGGGCAACTCGCCTCGGTGGTCTATGCGCGGGCGCCGATCAGCGGGAAGGTGATGGAGATAGCGGTGGCTCCGGGCGAGTATCGAAACGATACCAGCGCCAACCTGATGACCATCGCCGACCTGCGCACGGTGTGGATGTCGGCGCTGGTGCCGGAGACCCGGATCCGTTACATCGAGGTTGGCGAGGCGGTGCGCGCCGAGTTTTCGGCCTACCCGGGAGAGGAGTTCCGCGCGCGCGTGATGCGCATCGCCGACACGGTGGATTCGCAAACGCGCACCATCAAGGTGGATGCCGAGATTCCCAACCCTTCGGGACGCTTGCGGCCGGCGATGTTCGGGCAGATTCACCATGAACACGAGCCGGTGCCCAAGCCCGCCGTGCCGGTTTCCGCCGTGATTCAAACCGGTGGCCGGACGGTGGTCTACGTGGAAGAGAGCCCGGGTGTGTTTCGCGAGCGGACGATTACCGCCGGCGAACGCCAGAACGGCCTGGTGCCGGCGATGAGCGGCCTTTCCGCCGGAGAACGCATTGTGGTGGACGGCGTGATGTTGCTTCGCACCGAGGCAACGGTGCAATGATCGAACGCCTGATCACAACCGCGCTACGGCAGCGGTTGCTGATCGTCGTGCTGGCCATCGGCGCCGCGGCGCTGGGCTTCTGGGCCTTCCGGCAACTGAAGATCGAAGCCTATCCCGACGTGTCGGATACGCAAGTGGTGATTGTCACGCAGTTTCCGGGACACGCCGCGGAAGAGATGGAGCAGCAGGTCAGCATTCCGATCGAGCGCGCCATGAACAGCCTGCCCAACATCATGGCGCGGCGCTCCCGCAGCATCTACGGCCTGTCGGTGGTGGAACTGACGTTCGCGTTCGGGACCGACGACTACTTCGCGCGGCAGGTGGCGCTGGAAAAGCTGCGCGAGGTGAACTTGCCGGATGGCGCCCAGTGCGACCTGGCGCTCCTGACCACGCCGGCGGGCGAGCTATACCGCTACGTGGTGGAAGGCCCAGGCCACGATGCTATGGAATTGCGCGAGCTGCAGGACTGGGTGATCACGCCGCGCTTCCTGCAGGAAGACGGCGTGGCCGATGTGGCCACCTTCGGCGGCCTGGTGAAGCAGTACCAGATCGAGGTCGACCCGCTCAAGCTGGAGAAACACAACATCACCATTTCGCAGATCGCGAGTGCCGTCAAAGCCAACAACCAGAACGCCGGTGGGGCATTGGTGGACAACACGCAGCAATCCATGGTGGTGCGCGGCGTAGGCCTGGTGGGATCGATCGCGGACCTGGAGAACATCGTCCTCAGCGCCACCAGCGGCGCGCCGGTCTTCATTCGCGATATCGGGAGCGTGCGGATCGGTCCGGCGATCCAGAAGGGGATCTTCGGGCTGGATTCGGTTTCTGGCGGAATCGAAGGCATCGTTCTGATGCGGCGGGGCGAGAACCCGAGCGATGTGCTGGAGGGCGTCAAGAGCGCGGTGGAGGACCTGAATTCCACGCGCCTTCCGCCGGGGGTGCGGCTGCGTCCCATCTACGACCGCACGGAACTGGTCGATAGCACGCTGGATACGGTCTCGCGCACGCTGCTCGAGGGCCTGACGATCGTCTTCCTGGTGCTGTTCTTCTTCCTGGGCAGCGTGCGCGCCGCCGTGCTCACGGCGATCGTGATTCCGCTCGCGCTGTTGTTCGCGTTCCTGTGCATGTACCTCTACGGAATTCATGCCAGCCTGTTGAGCCTGGGGGCGCTGGACCTGGGCATCATCGTGGACGGCACGCTGGTGATGGTGGAATACATCGTGCGCCAGCTTTCCACGGGCAAGATCGGGAGAGCCAGTGCCTTCGACGCCATCCGCGGGGCGGCGATTCAGATCGAGCGGCCGATTCTGTTCTCGCTGGCGATCCTGATCTGCGCCTACTTGCCGCTGTTCACGCTGGAGCGGGTGGAGCGGCGCTTGTTCACGCCGATGGCGTTTACGGTGTGCTCCGCCCTGCTGGGCTCGCTGCTGTTCACCACCACGGTGGTTCCGGTGATCGCCACCTATCTCTTTAGGGATGGGGCCAAGGTCTGGCGGAATCCGGTGCTGGTTTGGTTGATCGATGTGTACGGCCGGAACGTCAGGCGCATCGTCGATCACCCCTGGCGGTATACGATAGGAGCCTTCGCGATCACGGCCGGGGCGCTGTTCCTGGGGACGCACCTGGGCAGCGAGTTTCTGCCGCAATTGGACGAGGGCGTCATATGGATCCGGTCCAACCTGCCGGCGGGCACGTCGCTGGCGAAAGCCGCCGAAATCGGTTCCGACATGCGCCGGCTCATCCACAAGTCCCCGGAAGTGCTGATGGTGGCTTCGCAAAGCGGACGCGTGGAAGAGGGCACGGACCCGTTCGGCCCCAATCGCAACGAATTCCTGATCACGCTGCGGCCGTATTCGCAATGGCCTCGCGGAAAAGTCAAGAAAGATCTGGTGGCGGAGCTTTCCCATCGGCTTCGCGAACAGATTCCCGGCGCCGATTTCAACTTCACGCAGCCCATCATCGACATGGTGGTTGAATCCGTAACCGGTTCTTCGGCCGATCTGGCCGTCATTTTCAGCGGGCCGGACTTGAAAACGCTGCGCGGATACGCGGTTCAGGGCCTGGGCCTGTTGCGCGGGATTCGGGGAGCGGAAGACACCAGCATCGAGCAGGAAGCCGACCAGCCGCAGCTCCGCATCGACGTGGATCGCCAGGCCCTGGCGCGCTACGCCATCAACATCGAGGACGTGCAGGACCTGATTGAGATGGCCATCGGGGGCAAGGCCTTGAGCGTGAAGTTCGAAGGCGACCGGCAGTTTGACATTGCCGCGCGCTACATTCCGGAAGCGCGCGTGGACGCTTCCGCCATCGGCGACATCCTGGTGCACGCACCGGGAGGCGAACGAGTGCCGCTCTCGCAGTTGGCCAACATCCACGTGGTGGACGGCGCCAGTATGATCGCCCGGCGCGAGAATCAGAGGCAGATTACGGTGCGCACCAATATTCGGGGGCGCGATCAGGGCGGTTTTGTGGCCGAAGCCCAGCAGGTTTTGCGGCGCAACCTCCAGTTGCAGAAGGGGTACCAGATCGGGTGGGGAGGGCAGTTCGAGAACCTGGACCGCGCCCGCCACCGTTTGTATTTCATCATGCCGGTCACCGTGGCCATTATTTTCGCGCTGCTTTTTTGGGCCTTTCGCTCGGCCACCTATGCCGGCCTAGCGCTGCTCAACGTGCCGTTTTCGGCGGCGGGCGGCGTGCTGGCGCTCTACCTGCGCGGCATCAACTTGAGTGTCTCGGCGGCGGTCGGCTTCATCTCGCTGTTCGGCGTGGCGGTGATGAGCGGGGTGCTCTACATCTCGCAGATGAACCGGCAGCAACGCCACAAGGGTTTGCCGCTGAAGGAAGCCGTGGTGGAGGGCGCGCGCATCCAAGTGCGGCAGCTTTTGATCCTGATCGTGGCGGCGATGCTGGGCATGGCTCCGGCGGCGCTGGCCACGGGCATCGGTTCGGATATACAACGGCCGCTGGCCACGGTGGTGCTCGGGGGGTTGTGCTCGACGCTGGTGCTGACGCTCTCGGTGATGCCGGCCATGTACTACATCGCGGAATGCAGGCGCGCGGCGGCGGCGAGGAATCTGTCAACATAGCCAGCCTGTTCCACGCGCTCTTTGTGAGCAATTCGGGCAGGTACGGGATTCTCAATCCAGCCGTGCGGCTCGCCAGATGAGCTGGAGCAAACGGCTCTCGCTGGTCGGGCGCTCAGAGCGGAACTGCGCGACCCGACCGGCGTAGCCTAAAGCCCAAACACCCGGTTGGCGCCCAGCAACAAAGCCAGGGTGATGCCAGCGATCGCCAATTCCCCCGCCGCACCCGCCGCCAATGGGCGCAGCCCTTGCTTCCACAACTCCCCAAAACTGG
>Ga0265316_10006083_pt1 | contig 11581 bp, 7 predicted proteins | sample 4522metaG_FD_202092 | JGI IMG/M metagenome (GOLD analysis project Ga0265316, IMG submission 202092) | Rhizosphere microbial communities from Carex aquatilis grown in University of Washington, Seatle, WA, United States - 4-5-22 metaG | ecosystem: Host-associated > Plants > Roots > Rhizosphere >...
TCCCGGTTCATATGAAATTAATTGGGACGCCGCAGATTATGCCAGCGGAGTTTATTATTACAAATTGGTTTCAGGTTCATTTACCGAAACCAAAAAAATGGTGTTGGTAAAATAAAACGGTTTTCTGTAGGGGACGCATCATTCGTCCCCTACAGCTATTATTACTCTTTTCAAGCCTTAACAAATCATTTGGCATATTTACAAATTATTATCTTGAATATACATATCTAATTTAGGATTTTTGTATAATTCAGAGCGTAGAACCTTGTTCAAAACTAATTGCTGAAAGCTATGAAAACAACTCTTCTTTTTGTTATTGCCTTTACAATTTCTTTTAATTTTTTATATAGCCAGTCGCAATATACTAATGTGATGATAAGCAATCAGAACTCACCACACGAAGTTTCTATTTGCGTCAATCCTAAGAACGTAAATCAGTTGACAGCTGGATCAAATTTAAATAACTCATATTTTTCCACAAACGGCGGAACAACATGGAACATTGGTACCATATCCTCGTCTTACGGAGTTTGGGGCGATCCGGCTCTAACTGTAGACACAGCCGGAAATTTTTATTATGTGCATCTTTCCGAATTTCAATATTTAGACAGAATTGTTATCCAGAAATCAACTAATGGCGGAATCAATTATAGTGATGGGACCTATACCGGCCTGAGCTTTCCACAACAGGAAGACAAGGCATGGACTTGCGTGGATTTTACACATGGTTCCAGGGGCAACTGGATTTACGTAACATGGACAAGATTTGACTTATACGGCTCGCACAATTATCAAGATAGTTCTAATATCATGTTTTCAAGGTCAACTGATGGAGGTTTAACATGGAGCGTTCCCGTAAGGATTAACCAGGTAGCCGGCGATTGCGTTGATAGCGATGACACCCAGGAAGGCGCCGTGCCCTGCATAGGCCCCAACGGTGAAGTATATGTGAGCTGGGCGGGACCGCTTAGCCATAACGTCCCTCGGCTTTTCTTCACGAAATCAACTGACGGCGGCAGCACATGGCTTGCAAACAATGTTATTGTGGGCATACAGGTTGGAGGATGGGACTATGATATCAGCGGATTAGTCAGAGCCAATGGATTACCTGTAACGTGCTGTGATGTAAGCAACGGATCATACAGGGGAAACATTTATATTAATTATACAGATAGCGTAGCTCCCGGGGATCACGACGTTAAAATAATAAAGTCAACAGACGGCGGATTAAACTGGAGCGCACCGATAAGAGTTAACGATGACCCTGCCGGTAAAGAACAGTTTTTTACATGGATGACAATCGACCAGACTACTGGTTTCCTTTATACAGTTTTCTATGACAGAAGAAATTATTCTGACGCGAACACCGATGTTTTTCTGGCGCGTTCTACCGATGGCGGCGACACCTGGATAAATGAGAGAATTAGCGCAAGTCCTTTTGCTCCAACTTCCTTTACTTTCTTTGGCGACTATAACAACATAACAGCCGCTCATGGAAGAGTCAGGCCAATATGGACTCGCCTTTCACCAAACCAGCTTAGCATATGGACCGCTTTGATAGATTTCCCAATCGGGATTAACCCCATAAGCAGCCAAATCCCGAAGTCGTTTGCTTTGCAGCAGAATTATCCAAATCCGTTTAATCCGTCTACAAAGATCAGATATGATATTCCGAAACAATCTTCGGGCGAAACAACATTAAAAGTTTATGACCAGCTTGGCAGAGAAGTTGCTACATTGGTTAATGAAAAACTCAATCCCGGTTCATATGAAATTAATTGGGACGCAGCAGATTATGCGAGCGGAGTGTATTATTACAAATTGGTATCGGGTTCATTTACCGAAACCAAAAAAATGGTATTGTTAAAATAACGATTGATATTTTTGTAGGTGGAAATTCTGTAAGGGCGGACCTGTGTGCCTGCCCTTTTTTGTTTTTCCGGTTCATTTACTGAAACTAATAAAATTGTGTTGTTGAAATAAAACGGTTTTTCTGCAGGGGGACGCATCTAGAAATTGTTCCCGAAGCATAATCTTAAAATGAATTGTGGAAATAACATTTTTAAGAATTATTTTTTAGATGGTCCCCTACCCAAAAAATAATTTCATAAAAACGGACAATTCGCATACATATTCGTTTTAAATCTTCTTTTCTATTTTATCTCCCAAACCAGAATAATTATCTTGAATATAAATTACATATTTCGGAATTTTTGTTTAAATTAATGACAGAGTGTATGCCCGGACTTAATTAACTAAATACAAATGAAGCAGATATTACTAATTATAATCACCCTGCTAATTTCAGCCAATATTTTATACAGCCAGTCGTCATATACAAATGTGATGGTAAGCGATCAAAACTCACCGGAAGAAGTTTCTATTTGCATTAATCCAAAAAATATAAACCAGCTGTCAGCGGGCGCTAATATAAACAATTCCTATTATTCCTCAGACGGAGGGGCTACATGGACCATAGGGACAATTTCTTCAACTTATACAGTTTGGGGAGACCCTGCGCTTTTTGTTGATACAACCGGAAGTTTTTATTACCTCCATTTAACTAATCCTCCCGTCTATTTCATAGATAGAATCGTATGCCAGAAATCTGTAGACGGTGGCGCTTCTTATGACGACGGTACTTACACCGGTCTTAACAGACCGAAAATGCAGGATAAGGCATGGGGCGCTGTTGATTTTACTCACGGTTCAAGGGGCAACTGGATCTATGTGACATGGACCCAGTTTGATTATTACGGCACAAACTATCCCGCAGATAGCTCGATCATTCTGTTTTCAAGATCTACTGACGGCGGAGCAACCTGGAGTACGCCGGTAAGGCTAAACCAGGCTGCAGGCGATTGTGTAGACAGCGATAACACCCAGGAAGGCGCAGTTCCCTGCGTAGGCCCTAACGGTGAGGTATATGTGGGCTGGGCGGGACCGCTAAGCCATAACGTACCAAGACTTTTCTTCACGAAATCAACTGATGGCGGTAACACGTGGCTTGCAAATAATGTTATCGCCGGAACGCAAGTTGGCGGGTGGGATTATACTATAAACGGAATATACAGAGCCAACGGATTACCTATAACCTGCTGCGACATAAGCAATGGGCCGTACAGAGGCTATATATATATTAACTACACCGATAGCGTGGGAGTTGGCGATCACGACGTTAAAATTATAAAGTCAACAGACGGCGGATTAAATTGGAGCGCGCCAATAAGAGTCAACGACGACCCCGCAGGCAGAGAACAGTTTTTCACATGGATGACAATTGACCAGACAACAGGTTTCCTTTATACAGTTTTTTATGACAGAAGAAATTATGCAGATGCTAACACCGATGTTTTTATGGCACGTTCTACCGATGGCGGCGACACCTGGATAAATGAGAGAATTAGCGCGAGTCCGTTTGCTCCAACATCGGGCACTTTCTTCGGCGATTACAATAACATAACTGCCGCTAACGGCAGAGTACGCCCCATGTGGACGCGCCTAACCGGAAGCGGGCTCAGCATATGGACAGCATTGATAGATTTCCCGATTGGAATAAATCCCATAAGCAGCCGGATCCCGGAAACATTTACTTTGCATCAAAATTATCCAAATCCGTTTAATCCGTCTACAAAGATCAGATATGATATTCCGAAGCGCTCCTCCGGCGAAACAACATTGAAAGTTTATGACCAGCTTGGAAGAGAGGTTGCTACTTTGGTAAATGAGAAACTCAATCCCGGTTCATATGAAATTAATTGGGACGCTGCAGATTATGCCAGCGGAGTTTATTACTACAAATTGGTTTCAGGTTCGTTTACTGAAACAAAAAAAATGGTGCTGGTGAAATAGTTCTGCAAAGCAGTAATTTAAAGATCAAAAATTAAATTGCAAAATGACAATTCAAATTTCAAAATGATTTCTGATTTTGATTTTTGAGTTGTCATTTTTATTTTGAATATTTGATTTTTAATACAAAATCAACATAATTATCCTGCGTTCCACAATCAACATTCCCTGCCTGCGCCGAGGCTTCGGCAGGCAGGCGCAATCCGCAATTAATATTATCTTGAATATAAATACATATTTCGGGATTTTTGTATAATTTTAAGAGCATGTCATAATTGCTCAAACTTAATTAACGTAACAACAAATGAAGCGGATATTTCTACTTATTGTAACCTTGCTGATTTCAGGCAACATTTTGTACAGCCAGTCATCATATACAAATGTGATGATAAGCTCCCAGAATACTCCCGAAGAAGTTTCTATTTGTATCAATCCTAAAAATATTAACCAGCTTACTGCGGGCGCTAACCTCAATAATTCCTATTATTCTACTGACGGGGGCACAACCTGGACCATTGGAACAATATCAACGTCTTATACTGTTTGGGGCGACCCTGCGCTAACTGTAGATACTGCCGGAAATTTTTATTATGTTCATCTAACCAACGGAGGACAATTTATAGACAGGATTGTTATCCAGAAATCAACAAACGGCGGCGCAACTTATAATAACGGATCGTACACGGGACTTAACCTGCCGAAGCAGCAGGATAAAGCATGGCCCTGCGTAGATTTTACTCACGGTCCGAGAGGGAACTGGATCTATGTAACATGGACTCAATTTGATGTTTACGGAACAAACGATCCCGCAGATAGTTCAAACATAATGTTTTCAAGGTCAACCGATGGCGGCTTAACGTGGAGTACGCCTGTAAGGCTTAACCAGGTAGCAGGCGATTGCGTAGATAGCGACAATACGCAGGAAGGCGCTGTGCCATGCGTTGGACCTAACGGCGAAGTATATGTAGGATGGGGTGGTCCGCTTAGCCATAACGTACCCAGGCTTTTCTTTACGAAATCGACCGACGGCGGAAACACCTGGCTTACAAACAATGTTATTGCCGGCACACAAGTTGGAGGATGGGATTACGAAATCAGCGGAATATACCGCGCCAACGGACTGCCAATAACCTGCTGCGACGTTAGTAACGGACCCTACAGGGGAAATATTTATATTAATTACACCGATAGCGTAAGCGCCGGCGACCATGATGTTAAAATTATAAGGTCAACAAACGGCGGATTGAACTGGAGCGCGCCTATAAGAGTAAACGACGATCCGGCAGGCAAAGAACAATTTTTCACATGGATGACGATCGACCAGACAACGGGTTACTTATATACTGTTTTTTATGACAGGAGAAATTACACGACCGCCAGCACCGATGTTTATATGGCACGCTCGACAGACGGCGGCACAACATGGATAAACGAAAGGATCAGTACGAGTCCATTCTCCCCGACATCCCAAACTTTCTTCGGTGATTATAACAATATAACTGCAGCTAACGGAAGAGTAAGGCCCATCTGGACACGGCTCACAGGAGGCGGGCTCAGCGTTTGGACGGCGCTTATAGATTTCCCGGTCGGCATAAATCCTGTAAACAACGAGATACCAAAATCGTTTGCTTTGAACCAGAATTATCCGAATCCGTTTAACCCGACTACGAAAATAAGGTTTGATATTCCGAAGCAGGTTTCAGGCGCTTCCACGCTGAAAGTATACGACCAGCTGGGGAGAGAAGTTGCAACTTTGTTCAGCGGAAATCTTAATCCCGGCTCATATGAAATTAACTGGGATGCCGCTGACAATGCTTCAGGAGTTTATTTCTATACACTGGAATCAGGTTCTCTAAAAGCAACTAAAAAGATGATGCTGATAAAATAGTCCAAAGGACTATTTTTGAAGTCCCGATTTATCGGGAATATTGACAAAGTAGAAAAAGTAATCGATCCGGGATTTGCGTATCTGCCCGCGCAGGCTTTGGTACGTAAATCCACGGGTTAAATTTTATTCAACTAAAATATAATTGATGAAAATAATAATATTACTTACTGCCCTCCTTTTTTGTACATCAGCTTATTCACAATATAAAAATATCCAGGTTAACAGCGAAAACAACGGGCCAAACGAAGTTTCAATCGTTGTTAATCCTTCGAATCCGCAGAACATAATTGCCGCTTCCAACATCAGCAATTATTATTATTCTACAGATGCGGGCCAAACATGGGGTTTTGGATATATGAAGTCGGATGATTACGGAGTGTGGGGCGACCCGATAGTGGTATGCGACCTGAAAGGGAACGGTTATTATTTTCATCTTTCAATGCCATCGCGGGAGCATTGGATAGACAGGATGGTTTGCCAGAAATCGACCGATTGGGGCAAGTCGTGGAGCGCGCCCGGCACGTTCACCGGACTCAACCGCCCGAAACAGCAGGATAAACCCGGCGTATGCGTCGACCTCTCGGACAGCAAGTGGCGAAACAGCCTTTATCTTTCCTGGACGCAGTTTGACAGCTATGAAAGCAAGAATCCGCTGGATAGCTCTAATATATTATTTTCAATGTCTGCTGATGGCGGTATTACATGGAGCGATGCAAAAAGAATTAATACTTATGCCGGAGACTGCAAAGATTCATCTTTAACAGTTGAAGGCGCCGTACCATGCGTTGGGCCAAACGGTGAAATTTACGATTGCTGGGCGGGCCCGATGGGGATTTCATTTGACCGCTCAACAGATGGAGGCATAAAATGGTCAGGTGAAACAGTCATAACCCAGATGGCCGGCGGATGGTGTTATGATATCGACAGCATATACAGGTGCAACGGAATGCCATGCACGGGCTGTGATATAAGCCACTCTTCTTTCAGGGGCAACATATATGTGAATTGGTCGGACAGGACAAACGGCGTAAACGATGTGGATGTATTTTTCATTAAGTCCTCCGACGGCGGAAACACATGGAGTGAAGTCAAACGCGTAAACGACGATCCGCTGAGAAACGGCAAACAGCAGTTCATGAGCTGGATGAGCGTCGACCCGATAACCGGCGCGATAAACATTCTGTTTTACGACAGGAGAAATTATTCTGACGCAAACACCGATGTATATCTTGCCCGCTCAACCGACGGCGGCGATAATTTCAAGAACATGAAAATTTCTGAATCGCCATTTATGCCAAAGAAGAAAATTTTCTTTGGCGATTATATAAGCGTTTCATCATATAACGATTTTACCGCAAACTGCTGGATGCGTTATGATAAGGGATACATGAGCGTTCAGTATTGCGGAATAGACTTCAAGAAATAAAATCAAATATCGAAATTACAATTTGATACCGTTCCCAAACCGGAATTTGGGAACGAGATTAAATTTTTTAGATTTTTAAATTCCATATTGATTTTTAATTTTTTCAACCTCCGTCCTAAACTCCGGTTTGGGACAGGATAAAAGAAAATTTTGAATTTTGCTTTTACATTTTAATTTTTGATATTTAATGTTTAAATTTTAATGCTATCTTTGCATGTTAATAAATAATAATAAATGCCGGAAGAATTAGAATTCAGAGTTACAGCGCGCAAGTGGCGCCCGCAGGTTTTTGACGATGTTACATCGCAGGAGTTCATCACAAAGACGCTGAAAAATGCCGTGAAAAGCGGCCGCGTATCGCATGCATACTTGTTTTGCGGGCCAAGAGGCGTGGGCAAGACTACTGTCGCCAGGATACTGGCTAAGTCTCTGAACTGCCTCAACAGGAAACCTGACGGAGACCCATGCGGCGTGTGCGAAAGCTGCAAAGAAATTCAGAACGATAACCGCAACCACCCCGACGTATTTGAAATTGACGGCGCTTCGAACAGGAATATTGAAGACGTGCGCGAACTGAAGGAAAAGGTCAAGTACGGCCCGGTGCGCTCGAAGTACAAAATATTTATTATAGATGAAGTGCATATGCTTACGGGCGCGTCATTTAACGCTCTTCTCAAAACGCTGGAAGAACCGCCCCCGTATGTAGTATTTATTTTCGCGACCACATCCCCTGAGAAAGTTCCGATGACAATTCTGGGCAGGTGCCAGAAATTTGATTTCAAGCGCCTGACAGTTGAGGAAATTAAATCCCGCACTCTGGAAATCGCCAATAACGAGAAAATAAAAATTGACGACGAGTCGCTTTTCTTTATCGCAAAAAAAGGCGATGGCTCTATGAGGGATGCGCAGGGATTATTTGATATGTCAGCCGCATACTGCGATAATAATATCACTTTTGAAAAGCTGAAAGAGTTTTTTAATATCGCTCAAAGCGACGTATATTTTAATATTTCAGAACTTGTAAAGGCTAAGGATGCAAACGGCCTGCTGAATTATTTTGACGAGCTGATGAACAAGGGTTACGATATGCAGACATTCCTTGACGGGCTTGCAGAGCATTATCGTAACCTGATGATCGCCGCTTCTACAAACTCAGCCGCGCTTATACTTGAATCAGAAACAACAAAAGAAAAATATCTTCAGTTAGCCGGTAAGTTCACACAGATCGAGACAATCAATTCGCTTAAGCTTATACTTCAAACCGAGTATACATTTAAGTATTCGGCAAACCAGAGAACACTGATAGAAGCGTTGCTTATTGAGCTTATAAAGTTTACCGATACAAGAGATATATCGCACATACTTGACGAAATAAAAGAGATTAGCTCGGGGCAGACAGGCGGAAATTCCGGAAAGACAAGGATTACGGCAACCCGAGAAACATCCGGGGAAAAATCAACCAAAGAAAATCCTGATCAGGTTAAATATGATACAAGAAATGAAGCCCCCGCTGCGGAGGGTCCCGCGGTTGTTAAGGATATTTCAGCGCCTGCAGAAACACATTACGAAACAGTGGATATTTCTTCTGCCCTTGGCGATATTGACGCGCACTGGACCTCTATTAAGGATCGCATAAAAGCGGAAAAGAAAATGTGGATCTACAGCATAGTAAAAGATTCATATTTTGAAACTGACGGGAAAGGAAATTGCGTTATTAAAATTGATGAAAGCAATTTCGAGCTTCTGAGCGGTTACAAAGATTACATCGCCGATAAGATCTCGGTTTATTTCGGTACGCCGCTTAATATAACGGTGGTAAAGTCATCTCCTGCGCCGACAAAAACTGATCGCGATACAACGCCTGCTAAAGATAATACAGGCAGTAACTATGATAAGATCCGTTCTATTCTTGTAAATGAATTTAACGCCAGAGAAGTAAGATAATGTCTCATAAGTTTCAGACTCTTCCGCTGAAGAAAAATTTCCTCGCAATAGAAAAAGAGTATTCAGGATTTGAAAACTCGAAGATAGTTATTTTATCATGTCCGTATGAAAAGACTGTGTCGTACGGCAAGGGGGCAGGCAATGGTCCGGAGGCAATACTTGAAGCTTCGCATTATGTCGAGTTCTTTGATGAGGAGACTGGTAAGGAGATCTGTTTTTCGCATGGTATAGCGGCGCTAAAAGCTCTTGATTTTAAAAATCTGCACGGGAAAAAGGCTCTCGACCTGATCTACAAAAATGTTAAATCATTAATAGATGAGGACAAGTTTGTAATTACCTTAGGCGGCGAGCATACTATATCCACCGCGCCGATAAAAGCGCATTTCGATTCATATGAAAACCTGTCCATTCTTCATTTTGACGCACATTCAGACTTGCGCGAAGAATATGAAGGCACAAAATACTCGCATGCATGTTTTGCAAAGAGGGTGGCTGAGTTTACTACTAACATAACGCAGGTTGGCATCCGCGCGCAGTCAAAAGAAGAATTTGATTTCATTGTCGAAAAAGGAATAAACACATTTTACGCTCATCAAATACGGCGCGAGGGTTTTGACGCTAAGCTTATTCATGATATTCTTGACACGCTCGGGGAAAACGTTTACATAACGTTTGATGTTGACTACTTTGACCCGTCTATAATGCCCTCCACAGGAACGCCGGAACCAAACGGCTTTTACTGGGACGAAACAATGAGGCTGTTGAATACAGTTTGTGAGAAGCGGAATGTAGTCGGGTTTGACGTTGTTGAGCTTGCTCCCCGAAAAAACTATACCTTTCCCGATTTCCTGACAGCTAAGCTTATATACAAAATCCTGAATTATAAATTCTGATTATGATGTATGGAAAATTTGCTGGGTTCTATTCTTTTTAAAAAAGAAGGCGGATAAAATTTCCGCCTTTTTGAGATAAAAACAGTTGTGGGTTTCTAAATTCTGTTTTTGATATTTACTATTTATTATTTAATATTTGCCCATTACCAGCTATACCCATTGCCCTGCAGCCATTCCTGTGAGTCAGTATCGCCAAGCCTTGCAGCCTGCTGAAAGCTCTTAACCGCCTCATCCTTGTTCTTCATATTGTAATAAGATACCCCCATGTTGTAGTAACCGAATACTGATTTGGGATTTATCTCCACCGCTTTTTTGTAATCGCTGATAGCGTTATCATAATCTTTCAGCTCATTGTAGATATATCCGCGGTTTACATGGGCCTTTTCGTGTCCCGGATCAAGCTCAATAGTACGGGTATACTCTTTTATAGCGTTATCATAATCATTCAGCTCCGTATAAGCTCTGCCTTTATGGTAATGCGCTTCATAAAAATTCGGGTCAACCTGCACGGCTTTATCGTATTCATCTAACGCTTTCTGATATTGTTTCTTTTCATAGTAGCCAAGCCCAGTCATAATAAAATTCTCTATATCAGGTTTTGGTTCTTCTATAGGCGCAACTTCTTCTTTCTTTTGTTCAGTAACGGGAGTATTATCAATTGGAGTATTATTCGTGGTTTCAATCGGAGTATTGTTTACATTCTCCGTCGGAGTATTATTTACATTCTCTGTAGTAGTATTATTTGCTATATCTGATTGATTGTCGCTGTTATCATCGGCCACATTGTTATTTTCAGGCTGATTCTCTCTAACAAGAACATTTTTTTTGTCGCCGGTTTTTTCAGGTTCCTTTTCTATAATGGTTTTATTATCATCCTGTTTCTTTTCTACGTTTTGATCAGGCTTATTTTCAGCTATCTGGTCCGGTTTCTTTTCAACTTTTTCATCAGGCTTTTTCTGGTTATCAACCGAAGTTATCTCGGGCGTTAGCTGGCTGTTTATTGAAGCAAGTTTAGCGCTCGCATCGGAATTTGTCGGATTCAGTTCAACTACCTTTGAATAGTCGCCCGCAGCTTCTTTTAACTTTCCTAGCGAGTTATAACAATTTCCCCTGCAGTAATATGCATCGGCGTTATTCGGGTTGATACCAAGAACTGAACTGTAATCATTTACAGCATCTGCGTAACTTTTGAGCTCTGTATCAATAAATCCAAGATCCATAAACGCCTGCTCATTTTGCGGATTGATCTTTACTATTTGCTGGTAGTCTAATTTAGCCTTGGGATAGTTTTTCATCCTTTTGTATAATCCGCCGCGGAATACATAGCTATCTACATATGCAGGGTCAGCGTCAATTGCAGCTGAATAGTAAAACAATGCCTCGGTATAATTGCCTGTCTGTTCGGCATCCTGCCCTGATTTAAGAATTTTATTCAGATCAGATTCCTGGGCAAATGAACAGGAAGGCCAATAGATTATGAACGATACCATTAAAACCCAAACGAGTAAAAGGCTCTTTTTCATATTATGTGTTTAATAAATTTGTGTGTATTAAATTTAACGGTTAAAAAAGTTTTTTAAA
>Ga0265316_10006084_pt1 | contig 11579 bp, 8 predicted proteins | sample 4522metaG_FD_202092 | JGI IMG/M metagenome (GOLD analysis project Ga0265316, IMG submission 202092) | Rhizosphere microbial communities from Carex aquatilis grown in University of Washington, Seatle, WA, United States - 4-5-22 metaG | ecosystem: Host-associated > Plants > Roots > Rhizosphere >...
GGCCATGCTCCCTCCGCTGGCCAGCGAGCCACCTGTTGCGACCGAGCCGCCAGTTTCCACAGAACCTCCCGTGCTCGTGCTTCCCCCGGCGGCACTGCTTTCTCCCGTGCCCGTCACCCCTCCAGACGCGGTCGAGCCACCGGCGCTGCTCTTGCCACCTGTCCCTTGCGCTGTGGCCCCGCCAGATCCGGAACATCCCAGTAGGAAAGCCCCGACCATCCCAAAGAGCAGTAGAGTTCCTGCAAACTGAAGCATTCGTGTGGCGCTTGGCTCTGCGAACATCATCTCAGGACTCCTCGCGCAAGAGCGGTGGCGACCATGGCCGCTGGGTACCATTGAATGCAAAAGGTGCGCTTGTTGCCGTCGACCAAGGGTGGCGCTTCCCGATTTGGAACAGGTCCAGCTCGTCGTAGAACGACTTGAACACAGCAAGCACGTTCAGCAAGTGCCGTGTCCCCAGCCCCATGGCTCAGAAAGCTGCAACGGAAGGTTCAGCAACGAATGCCTCAGCCATCCAAAGCACAGCGGGACGAGTGGCGTTGACGCCGCCGCCACAGTTCGGGCCGGAACCCGTCGCTGCGCCGAGGACCGCTGCCCGCGCTCCTCACTTGTCGCCCGCGGCTCGTTGCTCCATCTCGTCGTAGAACGCCTTCAAAACCGCGAACGCTCTCTTCCTAGTTCCGTTCTGGCCGATCAGGCCCTTGCGATTCCAGCCGTCTTGCACGTTGGGCAAAACCCGGCGCGGGGAGCGGAAGTCGGCGAGGATCCATGGCGTCACGCCTCGCCAGGCGGGGATCTTGCGAAGCATGGCGATGGTCTTGCGATACAGGTCTTCCTGGTATTCCTCACTGAAACGCGTGAGCGGGTCGGCGTGCCAGCCTTGCAGCGCATCCGCGCCGAACTCGCTGATAACCACTGGCTTGGGATACTTGATTGACCACGAGATGCGCGCCGTCTTGTCGGGCAGGCCGTCGTACCAGCCGATGTATTGATTGAAGCTGACCAGGTCGGTGAACTCGCCAAAGGGATCGTCCACGATGCGCAGGTCGGGGTTCTGCTTGTCGCCGTGGACTTCCATGGCCGCCGAGATCAGCCGCGATCCGTCCAGCGAGCGCGCGGTGTCCACCAGCGTTTTCAGGAAGCGCGTGCGCTCGGCGGTGATGGGCGTCTCATTGGCCACGGACCACACCACCACGCTGGCGCGGTTCTGGTCGCGCGCAATCAATTCGGTCAACTGTGACTGCGCCAAATGCAACGTGTCCGCGTTTTCCCACTGGATGGCCCAATAGACCGGAATCTCTTCCCAGACCATCAGGCCCAGTTCGTCGGCCACGCGGGCCATGTGCTCGTTGTGCGGGTAGTGGGCCAGCCGGACGAAATTGGCGTTGAGCTCCTTGGCCCAGCCGAGCAGCATACGCGCGTCCTCGACTGAATACGCCCGCCCGCCGCGTATCGGGTTCTCCTCGTGAATGCAGATGCCGCGCAGAAAGACCGGCTTGCCATTCAACAGAATATCCGTGCCGGCCGTCTTGATGGTGCGAAAGCCGATGCGGTCGGCGATCTGGTCGGTCTCGCTCGACAGGACAACGTCGTGCAGCGCCGGTCGCTCCGGCGACCAGAGCGGGATCTGTGCGGCCGGGAACTCGATGCGTGCCACGCCGCTGGCATCCGTGCGGGCCTCTGCCTTCAGGCCCAGTCCCGCCACGGTCACAGTGACCTTCTGTTGCTTGCGCGGGCCATCCAATTGCAATGTTACCTCGATGCGGTCGCGCGTGCCGTTCTTCAGGCCGACGTGGTATTGCGCGATGAAGGTCGCTGGCGTCTGCACCAGCAGCACCTCGCGCGTGAGGCCGCCGTAGTTCCACCAGTCGGTGTTCATGGCCGGCACGCCCTCGGGCCGGCGGCGGTTGTTGACCCGCACGACCAGCGAGTTGTCCTTCTCCTTGGCAAGGCCGGTGATTTCGTAGACGAACGGCGTGAACCCGCCCACATGCCTGCCCAGCCTCCAGCCATTCAGATAGACATCGGCCTCGTAGTTGGCCGCGCCGAAATACACGAACAGTCGACTGCCCGGCGCGGACTTCGGCGCGTCGAAGCGCCGCCGGTACCAGATCGTGCCCTCGTAGTACAGCAGGCGATCGCTCTGTGAATTCCAGTCGCCCGGAACAGTGATGGTGGGGCTGGTGTCGAAGTTGTATTCGATCAGCTCGGATTTGTCCTGCTGGCGGCGATCGAGAGCGAAGCCCCTGGTGGGTCTGGCGAGGGCATCCTGGGACACGCCGCGATAGTCGACGTACCCGACGTCGTAGGGGTCAATGATGGTGTTCCACTTGCCGTTGAGGCTGACGCCCTTCCGAGCATGGACATTGGCCAAAGCCGGCTCGGCCTGAGCCGCCGACGAGAGCGCCAGCAGCAGGGCCGGACCGGCGATTGCCGGCAAGAGGCGGGAGTGCGAGCGGGAAGATGTGTGTCGGATGTGGTCAGGTCTCATGGCACCTTCACGCTAGGGGCACGTCCCCATATCGCCGCACCCACTGCTATCGCCGGCGGGATCCATGCAGGAGTCGCTGACCGCAGTCGCGGTGCTGCCGTTGCAGGTCACGACGGCGGTTCCAATCTTGTCTACGGTGGTGGTCCCGGTCGCAACTTGCTGGCCGTTGGCGTCGCGGAACACATACGAAACAACGTCCCCATCCATCGGCAACGACGAATCTATGCTGTAGCAACGGGTACCGTTGCGCGCGACCGTCACGCTCCCGGTCGCGATTGGGCCGTTGTAAAGTTCCATATCGGACACGGAGACCCCGTTCGAATAGCAGGTTGCTATTCCCCGCCCGCCGGGGCTTGAGCCGCCTTCCCAAGTGCAGCTTCCCTCGGGCACGCAACCCTGGAAAAGCGACGCGAGACAGGGAGCCTCGGCGCAGATCCCGGAAGCGCCGCCGCCCGCCCCGCGGGCAAGCACGCCCATCTCGGTGCGCCCGCAACCGCTCGCCAAAGCGAACCCGACGACCAGCGTGGCAAGGCGCAAGGGACGATCAGTGAAGGTCATGGGGTTACTCAAATTAGTTGTCGCTGCGTACTATTGTGCATCTGCCCGAAAAGGGGAAGCCCCCACCAACTGCCAGGGGTGTTCGCCCTGGAAGCGAGGTAGAGTCTTCGCAACAAACAACGAACCGCAATCAGCTCTGCGAAAGGTCTCACCATGTGCTTGCTACGCAACGCCCTCTGCGCACTACTTCTGCTCGCCGTTCCCGCGGCAGCCGCCGAGAAACCCAAGGCAGTCCCGTACACCTGGAAGAGCGTCCAGATCGTGGGAGGCGGATTCGTGGATGGATTCGTATTTCATCCGACCGCCAAAGACGTCTGCTACGCCCGCACGGACATGGGCGGCGCCTATCGCAGGAATCCCAAGACCAGGCGCTGGGAACCGATGCTCGACTGGATTCCCTACAAGGATCTGAACCTCATGGGCGTCGAGAGCATCGCCGTGGATCCGTCGGATCCCAGCAAGGTCTACCTGGCCTGCGGCACCTACACGGCCGCTGAAGTTCCCGATGGCGCGATCCTGCGGTCGTCGGATCAAGGCCACACCTTCCAGCGCAGCAACGTGCCCATCAAGTTCGGCGGCAATGAAGCCGGTCGTGGCAATGGCGAGCGCATGGCCGTGGACTCCAACGATGGCCGTATCCTTTTTCTGGGCACGCGCCACAGTGGCCTGTGGAAGAGCACGGACGGCGCTGTGACCTGGAACAAGGTCGACAGCTTCCCTGCCGATGTCCTGAAATTGTCTGCCGAAGAAGCCAAGTTGCCAGCCTGGAGCGGCGGCGGCCGCAGTAGCATCGTCTTTGTTGTCTTCGATCCGGCCAGCGGTGCAAAGGGCAAGGCCAGCCAGACGCTCTTCGCGGGCGTCTCGGTGATGGGCAAGCCCGGCATCTACCGCAGCGACGACGGCGGCGGAATCTGGAAACCTGTTCCCGGACAGCCGACTCAGTACCGCCCCAACCACGCGGTGCTAGCCTCCGACGGGAATCTCTTCATCACCTACGGCACTGATCCCGGCCCCATGCAGATGATGGATGGCGGCGTGTGGAAGCTGAATATTCGCAGTGGCGCCTGGATCGATATCACTCCGGACAAGCCGGGCAAGGAACGCAAGTTCGGCTATGCCGCCGTATCCGTGGATGCGAAAGATCCCAAGGTCGTGATTGCCAGCTCTTTCTATCGCCCCAAAGGCGAAGACGTCTTTCGCAGCACCGACGGCGGCGCCACCTGGAAGCCGGTCTTCGCAAGCGGCGGCGTTATGGACTACAGCCTGGCACCGTATGTCCGCGACACCGACATCCACTGGCTTTTCGACGTTGAAATAGACCCCGCGAATTCCGACCACGCCATGTTCACCACCGGCTACGGCGGCTGGGAGACGTACGACCTCACCAATCTCGACAAGAATCTTCCTACCCACTGGTCCGTCATGAGCCCCGGCATCGAGGAAACCGTGGCCCTCGCATTGTACAGTCCAAGTAGGGGTGCCCACGTGATTACCGGCGTTGGCGACTATTCCGGTTTCGTCCACTGGGATCTCGACAAACCTGCGCCCAATGGCAATCCCAAACCGCCCTTTTTGGGCAACACCCACGATGTCAGTGGCGGCGAACTGAATCCGGACGTGATTGTGCGTATTGGCCGCCCCCGCCCAGGCAGCAAGAATTTGGGCTACTCGCTTGATGGTGGAAAGACCTGGCATGAACCTGCCTCGGTGCCGGATCCCAAGGCCACCGAGGGACACATCGCCGTCTCATCCAACGGAGAAACCTGGGTGTGGACGCCTCGCCATAATGTTCCCTATGTCACCACGGACAAGGGCGTGACATGGACAACGTGTGCGGGTGCGCCTTTGGACACTCGCGTGATTGCCGACCGCGTGAACCCCAAGCGCTTCTATGGCATCGCGCTCTTCGACGGCAAGCTGTTCGAGAGCGTCGACGGCGCGGCTCATTTCACCGAGCGGCCCCTGGTGCTGTCCGATGGCTTGCCCAAGCGTGGTGGCAACGGCGCCGACAACCGCAGCGATCGCGGCGACGATCGCGGTGGCCAGGACCGCATCTACGCGACCCCGGGGCGCGAGGGAGATCTCTGGTTGGCTGCATTCAAAGGCCTGTACCATTCGGGGGTCAAGGGATTCGATCGCATGCCGGGGGTGGAAGAGATCCACGCCTTCGGCTTCGGCAAGGCGGCTCCCAAGGCCAAGTATGCAGCTCTCTACCTGGTAGGCACAGTGAAAGGACAGCGCGGATTTTTCCGGTCAACGGACGGTGGCGCCACTTGGTTACGCATCAATGACGATCAGCACCAGTGGGGTCTGGTCTTGCACATCACGGGAGATCCCAAGAAGTTCGGTCGCGTCTACGTGGGCACCCACGGCCGCGGCACGTTCTACGGGGATCCGACCAGCAAGTAGTTGCCGCTTGCGCAATTGCTGATGGCGAAAACAAAACGAGCGAGCCCGGCACTGCCAAGCTCGCTCGAATCAATCGTCAAATGCTGGGTCTAGTAGAATCCAATATTGGACAGCGTGATGTCCACCGCGTGGGTGGCGGCATCATTGAACCAGTCAAAGGAGAAGAAGAAATCCGTGATGCCAGGTCCAGGAACGGACCCGCACAGAAGCTTGTTCTTGAAGCATGCCCAAGGTATTTGGACAGTTTGCGCTCCGGTGGTGAGAGCAGCCAAATAGTCGGCGCTATTACCGTTGGCCAAACTTATGCCTATATCAAGATGATTGCCGGTGGGGAGTGTCGTCACGTTGATGTCAAGCGTAATGCCGGTTTGTCCTGTTCCGTCGATCATTTGGCATCCGGGACCAGCATCGGGGTACGTTGTCTGCAGATGGCCACCCCATCCGGCATTGCCATCCATGGTCGCTGTGCTAGCGCCCCAATACGAGCCCGCTATGTGCATTGAGCCGGTGGCGCAGGCCATCGTCATAGCGCAGGGGGTGGTGGAGTTGTTGCACCACGGTGGATAGAAATATCCGGACGAGGTGTAATCGCTTGCCCAGAGGCCAATGTTGCAATTGGCATCGAGGGCAAACATCGGCGGATTCGGCTTGCAAGCGTTTCCCATAACTACGCCCGCGTCCGTGGTGCAGGCGGCATACGAGGTCACCGCAGGGCATGTGACGGCGATCGTGCCCCCTGCGCTGCTCGCTCCACCCGCTGACGTATTGCCGCCCGTTTGGGCCGTGGCTCCACCAGAAGAGGAGGATCCCCCGCTGGCCACAGATCCGCCTGTCCCGCTGGCACCGCCTGACACCGAACCGCCCGCAGCCGTCGAACCGCCACTGGGTGCGCCGCCGCTAGAAGAGGCCACGCTGCTGCTCGTGATCCCGCCTGCACTCGTGTTGCCGCCGCCGGCATGCGTGGTGCCGCCGGCATTCGTCGTACCGCCGGCACTCGTGATGCCGCCGGCACTGGTGGTACCGCCGGCACTCGTGATGCCGCCGGCACTGGTGGTACCGCCTGCACTCGTGTTGCCGCCCGTCCTGGTGGAAGAGCTAGTCGAGCCGCCCGTGGCCGCGGCGCCGCCAGTGCCTGTGTTGGTTTTGGCGGGCATGCAGGCGGCTGCGCACAGACCAGCCAGCAAAGCGAGCCCGACACCGCGTGTGTTCTTATGGCAGGAAGCTTTCATTAAATTTCTCCTCCGGATTTGTTTGGCGATGGACAACATCAAGCTCTGTCGTTCGTCGCTATTACGCGAGCCGACCAGAGCCAACAGCTGGCGCGGGCCGCTGGGCGCGAAGTTTCCCCGATTTGACCGGGTGCAGGCAAGAGAATACTTTGCTGGAGAAAGGCTACGAGTTGCGTCGGGTCTTTGGCTATGACCATGCTCAGTCACCGCACATGAAACTGCCAAGACATTCCCTTTGGTTGATTTTGGGCATCTCGCTCGTCTCGTCCGTCGCGTGGGGCGACAATCCGCTGGTCACGGACATCTTCACCGCCGATCCCTCGGGCCGGGTTTTTGATGGACGGCTCTACGTCTATGCCTCGCACGATCTGCCGGATGCCACTTACTGGGACATGGTGGATTGGCGTCTGCTTTCGACCGCCGACTTGGTCAAATGGAAAGACCACGGCTCGATCTTTCGCGTGAAGGACTTCGCATGGGCGAGCCGTTGGGCCTGGGCGCCGGATTGCGTCAAGGCGAACGGCAAGTATTTCCTTTTCCTGCCGGTGGATCGCGTGAAGATCGGCGTGGCGGTGAGCGACAAGCCGGAAGGGCCGTTCAAGGATGCCATCGGCAAGCCGCTCATTGACGGAACCTCGACGACGAAGGCGGGGCCGGAGCCGATTGATCCCGCCGTGCTTCAGGACGATGACGGCCAAACCTATCTCTATTTTGGTTGCCGTCAGCCAAAGGCGGTGAAGCTCCGTCCCTCACTCACCGAGTTGGACGGCGAACTTCACACCGTTTCTTTTCTGGACGCGCAAGGGAAGCCGGTTCCGTTGGCGGCGCCGGGCAAAGACCCCGTTTTGCCCGAAGGCTACGGCGAAGCCCCCTTCGTCTTCAAACGGGCGGGGAAATACTACTTCGTATATTCCGATGGCTGGGCGTCAACCGCCACGCAGGTCTATGCCATCGGCGAACACCCGATGGGACCGTTCACCTATGCCGGCAAGGTGATGGAGCACGCCGCGAGCGTCACGCAACACGGCTCGGTCGTTCAGTTCAAGGGCAAGTGGTATGTGCTCTATCACACGAGCGAACTCTCAAATGGAAACTCCTTTCGCCGCTCGGTGTGCATCGACGAGTTGACCTTCGATGCGAATGGCCGGATCAACACCGTCACGCCAACCAAGAACGGCCCCTTGCCCGCAGCCGCAGGCAAGGGTTCCAAGTAGGCGCGGTTTCTTCGTCAAAGGTGCCAGGTTCGTAGTATTGGAGGCCCATGCATTTCGCCGCCGATAGGGCATCAGCCGCTGGCTTTCTCTCGAGCGTTTGCCTCGCACTCCTCGCAGGCTCCTGCCTCACCCCTCCTGCCGCCAGAGGGATCGGCAAGCCCTCGGACGTGGCGACGGCGACTGTCGCGCCCAGTCTGGGCGACTTCACCCGCACGTCTCCCGAGGTTCTCGCGAAGCTTCGCCTGGGTTGGAACCTTGGCAATAGTCTAGACGTGCCCAACGGCGAGACGGCATGGGGCAACCCGATGGTGACACCCGAGCTCCTTACCACTGTTGCGAAGGCGGGCTTCAAACTGGTGCGCATCCCCGTCACCTGGGCACAGCACCTGGGGCCGGCGCCGAGCTATGTCATCGACCAAAGCTGGCTCGAGCGCGTGGAAGAGGTCGTTGGCTACGCTCGTTCCGCTGGACTCTACTCAATCATTAATTCGCACCACGAAGGCGGTTGGCTGTCGCTCAAAGACGCCAATGGCAATACCACCCCGGAAAACAATGCCCTGGTGCGGGCGCAGTTCGTAGCGGTCTGGACGCAAATCGCCAAGTACTTCGCCAATCAAGGCGAAGAACTCATGTTCGAGTCCATGAACGAAGTCCACGACGGCTATGGCAAGGCCGATCCTCGTCATATCGAAATCGTCAACGACCTGAATCAGGCCTTTGTGAACCTGGTGCGGGCAAGTGGCGGCAACAATAGCAAGCGCCACTTGATCGTCCCCGGCTACAACACGAACATCGATGAAACGCTTAAGGGCTTCAAACTACCGACCGACTCGGCGAAGAACAGGTTGATCCTCTCGGTGCACTGCTATGATCCATACTTGTTTGCGCTCATGGGCCAGACGCATACCTGGGGTCGTGCTTCGCCGGGCAGGGATGATTGGGGTCAGGAAGACTACATTGTGGCTCAGTTCGACAAGCTCAAATCGCGCTACGTCGATCAGGGCGTGCCGGTACTTATCGGTGAATATGGCGCTACCCATCAGGATGGCTACGAGGACTATCGACGCTACTACATGGAGTACGTTACCAAAGCCGCAGTCGATCGCGGGCTGGTCCCGGTCTATTGGGACAACGGTGGCGGAGGCAGCGGAGGAGAGAGCTTCGCGCTCATCGACCGGAGAAACTACGGTGTGTTTCACCCGAAGATTATGGAGGCAATGCTGAGAGCCGCTACGAGCTCGTACTCGCTCAAGGACATTGCGTTGCCAGTGCCCGCTAGGTAAATGAACGGAATCGTCTACGGAATCGGAGTCTATGCCATGACAAATCGTTGCGCTTCGGTGTCGAATGGAATTGCCCTGCTGCTAGCCACCCTGGCGTTTGGATGTAGCTCGTCCGGGATTCACAGCAAGCCAGACGGTGCCACCGGCGGCGCGGTGGTGACCGGCGGGTCGTCCACGGCTGCGACAGGTGGAGGCGCCGGCGATACGGACGGAGCGAATAGCTCGGCAGGCAGCACGGGCAGCGGCACTGGCGGGGCTGCAACGACGGGAACCGGTGGTTCGATTGTTGTTGACTGCAATCCGCCTGTCGCCACTCAATGTACTGGAACGACGCCCCCAGCGGCGCTCATCTCGGCCTTCGACAGTGCCACGGGAAGCGCGACGCCCTTTGCGTTCGGGACTTGGGGTCAAAGCATCTATGGTGGAGCCTACATCTATCCCGATGTCGTCACAAATCCGAGCCTCTGCGACGGAATGCCAAGCAGCTATCCACTTACCCAAGATTTCACCGGCGGAAACTGGAATATCCAGGGTATCGTCGGCGAGTTTTCGGGCGGGGGCCTGTGGTGGAACTGTCTTGAAAATGCGACGACAACGCTAAGCTACGCGCCAGCCTGCACCATCGATGCATCGGCGTACACTGGCATTTCATTCACCATCTCCGGCGATGCCGGGCCGGCTGTCGACGGCGCACTCACGGGCAGCATATTCTTCTCAGTTGCAACACCAGCGACAATGAAGGTGAAACTGGATTCATCGGGCAATCCAAAGAATTGCGGCGCCTGCACTGCGGCCACCTGTGGTTCCAGCGTCTCGGTTGCCGTTTCGGACACGGCAACAACAGTGACGCTGACCTGGGCGCAACTCGGTGTCACGACGCCCGATGCAATCTCGGGCATTGGGTTTTCGTTCATAAATCCGTGCAGCCTGAACGGAGGCTATGCAACTAGTCCCTGTACTCCGACACCATTCCCCGTCAATATCACGATTGATGACCTTCAATTCACGACGGATTTGGCCGGAGACGCCGGCGGCACGTAGGGGCCGTTTCGGCGGCGGCGTGCCGTACTATCTATGGAGTCGCGCCGGGTTGCGGACTGAGCACCAGCAGCCCTACGCTGTAGATGTTCTGCGGAAATGTCACGGACCATGCCCCGTCTTTGGGAGAAACAGTGGTCTCGTAATAGCATAGCTCGCTTGCGCGGCGTAGATCCGCCCACTGGGATTGTGTGGGCTGTGGCGGTCGGCCCATCTGGGTGAAGGCGTAATAGGCGTTGGAATGGGTGTAATCGACGAGATAGTGACGTACCCGAATCTTCCCGGAGCCAAATGGAAGATTGTCGAATCGGACAGACACGAAACTGGCGTCCAATGGGTCCGCCTGCCCGCCGTCCACATGGTTGTAGACCAACACTTGCAGAGACTTGCCGTCGGCGGCCAGGGTCGCGACCGCATTGACCCCGTCGCCGGTGCGTCCACCACTCGTGGCTACGCGAGTGTCGCCCATCATGTGCAACAAGCGAAACGCGTTGAATGCGGGCTTTGCGACGTCATAGGAATCGGGATATCGGGAATCGCCCTTGAGCATGAGACCGTAGTTTCCCTCGCGAAATGCGAGCTTGGTCCCACTGTCAAACTCCTCATACAAATCGGATACCGTCCAGTAGGCAAAGCCGCTGGGTGGCGCAAAACTCTTGTCAGTGCCGATCAAATGAATCGTCTTCGCGACGAAGCTGGCGCTGACTTCCGTGTCACGGGCCAGCGCACCCGAGTAGGAAGCACCCCATTCTGTTACGAAGACATCACCGGTGAAGTTGATCTGCTGGACCGTGCCTACCATCGACTCGTGGAAGATTTGGGTTGAAACCGAAAGCGCCAGGGCTGTATCGCTGGTCTGTCCATAGGTGTGATAGGTGACGAAGTCGAGTTTGCGATTGTGCTTGCGGCAATAGTCGACCAGGTTGGTGATGCCAACGGCCGAGCCTCCACCGGACTCCGCCGGCCCGCCCACTTTGATTTCCGGGTCCCCGCGAACCAGGCCCTGCACCGTGTAGTCGTACAGTTCGTTGTAGCCGGCCATCCCCAGCGAATACATCCAGGACGACTCATTCCAGATCTCGAAGTACCAATGCCCTCGCACCTCCTCGACGCCGTAGCGCTGTTCCAGGTGTTGCACTAAGGCTGCCATCAAGTCCATCCATCGATTCCAGTCCTTGGGTGGGCTGATGTTGGCGGGCACGTTGTTGTACCAATGCAAAGTCCTCGCTGGGTTGGACGCGAGTGGGGGAGGGGTGAAGCCAATTTCCACGAAGGGCCGCATGCCGGCGGCGATGATTGCATCGTACACCTTGTCGAGGCGCGCCCAGTAGTACACGGGCTTGTCGTTCACTTCGGT
>Ga0265316_10006085_pt1 | contig 11579 bp, 10 predicted proteins | sample 4522metaG_FD_202092 | JGI IMG/M metagenome (GOLD analysis project Ga0265316, IMG submission 202092) | Rhizosphere microbial communities from Carex aquatilis grown in University of Washington, Seatle, WA, United States - 4-5-22 metaG | ecosystem: Host-associated > Plants > Roots > Rhizosphere >...
TGGCCGAGGGGCGCAAGAACCAGTGCAGCTTCAAGACCGACAGCGACGAGTTCGCGGCAGGCTGCGACCAGAAGCTGAAGAAGTTGGCAGGTACCCTCGTCGACGCCAAGAAACGCCTCAGCGTGGCAGGCGTGACCAGCTTCAAGTTCGAGGTTTCGGGTCACACCGATTCCAGCGGCAAGCCCGAGCACAACAAGGAGCTGTCGGGCAAGCGCGCCGCCGTCATCGAGCGCGAACTCGTCGCGCGCGGGATCGCCAAGGGCGAGATCGTGGCCGTGGGCATGGGCTCGGATCGGCCGCTGGTCACGCCCGACAACACGCCGGCCAAGAAGGCGAAGAACCGCCGCTACGAGATCCAGCTGCGTTTCTAGCGTCCAGGCCGCGCGGCGGCTACTGCCGCATCCAGTTCACCACGAACTGTCCGTGCCCGCCCTGAATCGCGGTGCCCGAGACGCCGTTGCCAAGCGCGCCGGTGTAGAGCGCGCCGCCTGTGTCGCTGCTCAGCCGGTCGTCCGTCCATGGCCCATCGAGGCCGGCGCTACCGCCCAGAATGCAGCTTGCGTCCGCGCACTGGTCGAGCTTCCAAGAAACGCCGCTGACGTTGTTGCGCGCCATCCAGTCGAAATACCGGTTGGTTTCGGTCTCGCAAACATAGCCGTGGCCACCAGTGCCTCCGTCGGAAAAGGTAGCGCCGAATTCGGTCACGAACAGGGCCGCGCCGGCGGCCATGGCCCGGTCGCCCCTGTCGCGCAGCCATTGCCCGAGCGAACACGAATAGAAGTGAAGGGTGTAGAGCAGGTTGGTTCCAACCACCGGATCCAGCGCTGCATCGTCGACGAACTGCGACCAGTTCGGCGTCCCCAGCACTATCAAATTGTCCGGATCCACGGCGCGGACCGCGTCGACCACGGCCTGGTGATAGGGCTTGATCTGCAACCAGGTGTAGCGCGCATTTTGTGGACCCGCCGGCTCGTTGTAGGGCTCCCAGATCACGTTAGGATAGGCGCCATACTTCTTCGCCATCTCCGTGAAGAACGCGACCGAGGCTTCCTGCTGATTCACGGCCACCTCGGTGTGCCAATCGACGATCACGTAGACGCCTAGGTCGATGGCGTGGTGGATGATGGTCTCGACCTTGTTCATCATGACGTCTGGACTCGACAGGTACCCCTCCCCCTGCTCCGTACCCATGGAGGCTCGAATCACCGACAGCTTCCAGTTGTCGCGCATGTATTGCAGTGCCGGCTTGCTCTCGGCGAAAGGGCTGGTCTCCCAGACGAGCGATTGACTGCTGACGCCTTTGAGCTGGATGGGCGTTCCGTACTGATCCACGAGTTGACGACGCCCGGAGGACGCTGCAGCGTCGGGGCCGAGACTGCTGCCATCGACGCCCGGGCTTCCACTATCGACGCCCTGATTGCCGCTGTCGACGCCGGCGCTGCCGCCATCGACGCCTGTGGCGCCTCCGTCAACGACCGGATCGCCGCCATCTTGGGCCGGAGCGCCTGCATCGACGACCGGACCGACGGTATCGGCGACAGGAACCACTGCCACTCGAAGCTGACCATGAAGCGCCACTGGGGATCCAGCCGGTGCGCTTCCTGGAGAAGGTCCTGTCCAGGTTTCGGATTCCGGGGTGGCGGCACAAGCCAGGAACAAGCAAACCGCCGCGGAAGCGACCAAGACCATCGACGTACTACGACTTCTCATCATGAGCCTCTTGAGTTGTGATTGGACCCTCTCACGACGCCGCTGCGTCGTGGGGAATTGGAGAAAGAACCCCGCAAGACCCCAAAATGGGTATCGGAAGTTCGCGGCGCCGACTGTTCGCCTTCGAGCTAACTCTCGAGCGGCTGCGCGTCTTCGGAGATGAGGTTCGGAATGTCGTCGACCACGGAATAGGCCAAGCGGCAGGCGTGACACAAAAGCGAACTTCCGTCGGCCTTGAGTTCCAGGCGGCCTTTGCACTTCGGGCAAGCGATGATCTCCAGCAACTTCGGATCGAGCGACATGGCAGCGTTTATACAACGGTCTTGGGAGGGCGAACATCGCCATGTGCCGGCCATCCATGAACCGGTGCGGTTGCATCGGCGTCGCCGTCGGCCAGCGTCGGCGCGGCACCTGCGACCCTCGCTGAAGATGCTTCCGGAATCGGCCGATAGGTGATCTGTGCGCGTGCTCTTCATACCGGCTTGCCTGGCCCTGTGGGCAGGATGCGGCTCTGTACTGTCTTCAGGGGAAGCAACACCAGCGCCTGGGTCTGAGTTGCCGGCGGGAATGCGCGGCCTGCGTGTGCGGGTCGCAGAGGAGGTCGCCATCGTGGTCGATGGCAAGGCCGACCCAGGACTTCCCGACCAGCTCAAGACCGCGCTGCAGGCTGAGCTCGGGCGACTTGGGCTCACCGTCGTCCGCAGCAACGACAAAACATCCGACCTCACGCTTCGCATCGAAACCAGGGTGACTGGCGCCGTCAACTATCTCCGCGGACGCGTCGGATTGACCGCCGAAAAGGGCGGTGTGGCGGTGGCGACGGCATCCACCGATGTCGAGCTTCACAGCGACGGCGAATTCTCCACCACGATGACGCGAAAAGCGGCCGTCGCTCTGCTGCGCTCCCAAGCGCTCGCCGAATTCGCCGAAAGAAAGGTCCCAGGCCGGGAGATCGTTCGCGAAAAGCCGCAGGTCATTCCCATCGTGCAACCCCTGACAGCGCCCAGGAGCGCATCCAGCGAAGCCAAGACCCACTCCAATCGAGGGACCAGCTTGTATAATCTCGGACGCTTCTCGGACGCCCTATCCGAATACGAAGCGGCGTACTTGGCGGTCCAGGATCCGCCCTTCCTGTTCAACATCGCGCAGTGTCACCGCAAGATGGGCAACAACAAAGAGGCCCTGGATTCCTATCGCAGCTACCTGCGCGTCGCTCCGGCTGCTCCCAATCGCGCGGAAGTGCAAAAACGCATCTCGGAGCTGGAACGCCAGGTCCACGCCGCCCGATGACTATTCGGTGCGCTTGAACTGAAATGGCATGGGGGCGCCCTGCGCCCGGTCCCAGTCGACCTCGACGGAGGTCACGCGGGCTCCCCAGGGTCCCCGGTTCAAGTACGCTAGAAAGAGGTTGAGTTTGGTTTCAGGCCCTTCGGCCAGTGCCTCGACGCTGCCATCGACACGATTGCGCACCCAGCCCGCCAGCCCCAGCCGCCTTGCCTCGTCCATGGTCGTGGCGCGATACCCCACGCCTTGCACGCGACCATGCACCACGGCGTGAAGGCGACGTTCGATTGAACTATCCGCAGTCGCCACGACAGGAAGAGCTATTCGCGTTGGCAAAGGCGGGCTTCGCCCGCCGGAGCCAGAGCGCGGGAGGGTTTGGGAACCCTCTCAGGGTTCCCATGTCAAAGAGCACCTTCTGTCACTGCGAAGCTAACCAGGCTGTTGGGCACGACCGGCAGCTCCTCGAAACGCGCGACCACGCGATTCTTCGAGTCGAGAATTTGCGCCTTGGAGAGCACCGCGTACTCGACCGGCCCCTCGGTCGGCGCGCAGGCGGCGATGGTACCTACAATCTTCGCCCCCGAATCGAATTCGAAGGTGACGCGATGGCTGACCATGTCGCGGATGGTTGCGTAGTCTGACATTGCGTGAAATCTTCCAGGCTGAAGCCGAAGAGTCAACTGCTGGAAGATCCTTGGCACCGCCCTCGCCCTGATAAGATAGAACGCAATGCGGTTTCGCTGGGCTTGTATCACCCTCTGCGCCGCCCAATTCTGGGGCTGCGGGAACCCACAGCCCGTCCTGACCGGCGTGGAACCAAGTCAAGCCTACAGCGATGCTGACGTTCAGATAACCCTCATCGGCGCCAACTTCCTGCCCGCGACGACCCTGGACCCAGCATCGGGCAGCCGCGTCGCCGTGCTCGACGGATTCCACGTACGCATCGGCAAGGCAACTTCGTGGGCGGAATTGACCAACCTGGCTTGGCAGTCGACGGGCCAAATGACGGCAATCTTGCCGGGCGATTTGGCGGATACCCTTCCCCGTGGATATCTGGATGCCGAGCTCTGGGATCCGCGCGGGCAGCGAGCCGTCGTGCAGAACGCGTTCGGCGAATTCGGCCGCGACCTGACGCCCCCCATCGCCCTATTCACCAGCCCCTCGGCAGACACACCCGTTGGACCAGGCACGTCCCTGCTCGGGAACATTCATGCCTCCGATACGCCGCCCGGAGGGCTCGCCTCGATCGCCTGGACCTATTCCGAAAACGACGTCGAGCTCTATCATGGGGAATGCGACTTCGATGAACACCCCGTCGAAGCCGATTGCCCGTTCCAAGTCTGGGTCAGCCAGAGCTTGAAAGGGAGCGAACTGGTTCGTATCACCGCCATCGCGACCGACAACTCCCAGAACCACAACAGCTGCACGGCAACGCTCTCGTTCACTGTCCATGCGCTGCCGACGGTCAGTTCGGTCTACCCCACCAGCGGCGGCACTGCGGGCGGCACCGATGTGGTGATCACCGGCAGCGGCTTCCTTGCTGGTAGCCAAGCGATCGTGGATGGCCTGAAGTTGTTTCCCGAGGGCGGAATCGTGGTCAACGAAACCACCCTGAGCGGGCACGTCCCAGCGCATGCCGCGGGTTCCGCATCGATCGTCGTCCAAACGCCGCTGGGTAATGCCAGCGGCAACGTCCGCTTCGACTATCAGGCGCCCCCGCTTGTCGAAGATATCACGCCGAACACTGGCGCTGCGACGGGTGGCACCGCGGTGGCACTGACCGGAGAAGGTTTCACCGCCGGCACGCAAATCTACTTTGGTTCGACCTTGGACTACGCGGTTCCTCTCACGGAGCTCTTCCTTCAAAGCGACACCACGATCATCGGCCGCGCGCCCGCGGGCAGCGGGCAAACCTGGGTGTGGGCCTTCGACGAAGGGCTAGGATATTCGCGCAGCCCGACCCCCTTCACTTGGAGATCGCCGTGAAGCTTCTGCCCAAGCTCGCCCTGCTTTCCATCGGCGTGGCCGCCGTGCCGCTGGCCATCGCGGGCTATTCCTCGATCCGGGTCAGCCAATCCGCCCTGCGCGACGCCATCGAAGGCCACGAAGTCCTGCTCGCCCGGCAGATCTCCGAATATGTTTCGAGCCAGCTCGGCAATCTACGCGCCACCATGGCGGTGGAAACCCGCATTCTCGACCTGACCCGCGTCGGGGCCAACTTGCCGTCGGACGAGGCCTTGCGCAAATTCCTCCACCTCGTCTATCACCAAAGCGACGACTTCAGCATCGTCGCCATGCTGGACAAGAACGGGAAGCCGGTCGCACCTTCCGCCTTCCAATCCGCGGCACCACGCAACGATACTTTCGGCGCCCACGAAATCGTCGGGGCCGAGGATGCGATCAATCTGCCTCGGCTGGTCCCGGTCGAGCAGACCTTGCGCGAGGGATCGGCGGTGGGGCCCATCGTCAGGGCGGGAGAGGCGGGCACGCCGCACGTGGTGCTCGCGGTTCGCTACGAGGGTCCGGGCGAAAACGGAACGCGGGTCATCGCTGCCGCCGTCTCTTTGCGCCGCATCGCCGACCACTTGTCATCCCTGTCGACCAACGATCTCGATATCATCCTGCTCGACCGCGAAGCGCGCGTGGTGGTGTCCGGCCGATCGGTGGGACCGCCTTCCTTCGAATTCAAGCGTTTCGCCCACGGGGCCGAACATAGACTGTCGGAAAATTGGTTCGTCGCCGAATACGAAAGTGGCGGGCACAGGGTGATCGGCGCGTACGTCCCCGCGCCTACCTTCATGATGGGGGTGGTCGTCGAGCGCTGGCTGGAGGCGGCCCTGCGCCCGGCGCGCGTTTTGGGGTGGACCACCGCCTACTGGGTCGGCGTGGCCGCGTTCGTGGCCGCCCTGGTCGGCGCCGCGCTTGCCCGCTCGCTCTCGGGCCGCGTGGGCTCGCTCCTGCGTGGCTCGCAGGACATCGCCCAAGGCAAGCTCGACATGCGCCTCGAAGTCTCGTCCAACGACGAACTCGGCGAGCTGGCCAAGTCGTTCAACGCCATGGCCAGTTCGCTGGATGCCGCCCGCGGCGAAATCACCCAGCAGACCCGGCAGATCATGGATTGGAACGAGAGTCTGGAAAGACGGGTCGAGGACAAAACCAAGGAACTACGCGAAGCCCAGGATCTGCTCTTGCGCTCGCGCGCGCTGGCCGCCATCGGCTCGCTGGGCGCGGGCGTGGCCCACGAGATCAACAATCCGCTGACCGGCGTGCTCGGGCTGGCGCAGCTTGCGCTCACCGATCTGCCTAAGGATCATCCCGCGCACGCCATGGTCCAGGACATCGAAGATCAGGCCCTGCGCATTCAAGGCATCGTGTCGAACCTGCTCCGCTTCTCGCAACGCCAGGGCGGCGAAGGTTTCCGCATCCTCAACATCGCCAACATCCTCGACGACGCGCTCGAGCTGTGCGGAGCGCAGAACCTGGCCAGCGCCAAGGTCCACGTGGTCAAGCACGTGGCCAGCGCAAGCCCACCCGTGCGCGGCAACGCCCTGCAACTGCAAGCCGCCTTCATCCAACTGATCCAAAACGCGGTGGCGGCCATGGACAACGGCGGCACGCTGACCCTGGATACCACCCTGCCCGAGGAGAAATTGTTTCGCGTGCGCATCTCGGACACAGGCCGGGGCATCAAGCCCGAACACCTCTCGCGCATCTTCGATCCGTTCTTCACCACCAAGGCGCAACGAACCGACACCGGCATCGGACTCTCGGTGGTGCACAAGATCGTCGAGGACCACGGCGGCACCATCCGCGTGGAAAGCGTGGTGGCGAGCGGAACCACCTTTTGGATCACCTTGCCCATCGACGTGGGAGCCAGCCACCTCGCATGACTGCCCAAAGCCATCGCTCGGCCACCCGCTTCCCCATCGTGGTCCTGATACTAGTCGGCGCCGTGTTGGCCGTCGCGACGGCCTTGTCGCGGCGTTTTTTCGAGAACCGCAAGCCGGAGATGCCGGCTGGACTTTCGCTGGCGGCGCCTGTGACGCCGGAGAGCAACCTGCATCTCTTTCGCGTGACCGCTTTGCAAGGCGATGTCGAAGCCTTGCAGAACGGCCAGTGGTACGTCGTACGTGCCGGACACCTGCTTTCCACCAAGGACGTCATCCGCACGAAACTGGGCGCGCGGGCGCTGCTCAGGCGCGGCAGCGTGGAACTCGAGCTGCGCGACAACATGGACTTGCGCCTGGATGATCTGGAAAAGGAAACCGCCAGCGTGGGACTGCTCCGAGGCAAGGTGTTGGCCAGCGTGGGTGGGGGCAAAGAGCACGTCGAAATCACCGCCGCAAACACCAAGACCTCGAACGTCGGCGCGTCTCGCTTCGTGGTCTCGCTTTCGCCCTCGGGCAAGGTCAACGTGGCGACGTCCGAGGGTGCGGCACGGTTTGTCGGCAAAGGCAAAGCGGTCGTCGTGCCCGGCGGCAGCGCCAGTACGGCCCTGCCCGATCAAGCACCGACCGATCCCGAGCCGATCCCGGAGGAGATCTTGCTCTCGGTGATCTGGCCGGAAGACGACCGTCTGGACGGCCAGGCGCGAATCAAGGGCAAGGCGCAGGCTTCCTCGAAAGTGAACGTGAACGGCGTCGAAACCGACGTTGGGCCAGACGGCACCTTCCGCGCCACCATTCCCCTCAAGATCGGTAGAAACCATGTCCAGATCGACGCCGAGGACATTGTTGGTCGCACGAAGAGCGTCGACAGGGTTGTCATCCGCGCCGCCAAGGCCCCGCCCCTGGTGCCTGAAGAGCAGGAATTGTGGAACCCATGAGCGCAACCGCGGTCTCTCCTGCGTCTACGCTCTCCGTGGTCGCATCGTTCGCGCTGCTCCTGTGCCCCGCCAGCAGCTTGGGCGCAGAGCCAGCCGTGAGCACGACGCCTCCACCGGCCGAAGCGTCGCAAAGGCCGCACCCGACGGTGACCCTCACCCTGGCCGATGCCTCGCCGGTCATCGGTGTCACCGGCGAAACCGCGCTTCGTATCGAGGTCAGCGATGCGCCCAGCGATCCCATGCCGATGCCACGCGTGCTGTGCAGTGTTGGCCAAATCGAGGACCTCGGGCGGGAGGGGCCGGCGAGCTTCACCGCGCGCTACATTCTGCCCGCTGGCCGATTTCCTCAGCCCGCCATCATCGTCGCCGAGTTTGCCACTCTCGCACGACCTCTGCGCGGGATGACCACCATCCGGCTGCGCGCCGCCACCACGCCATCTCTGCGCACCGATCCTGGCGCGCAGGTCTCCTTGCGCGTCGGCGATCGCGAGTACGGTCCACAGACCGCGCCAGCGGACGGCATCGTGCGCATCCCCGTCGTGGTTCCGCCTGGCGTCGAGTTCGCCAACGCTCGCTCGGTCAACCAGCATGGCAAGGCTACCGAACAGATGCTGGACTTGCAGGTTCCTTATTCCCAGCGCGTCCTCTTCGCAGCGCCGGAGGTTCTAGTCGCGGGCACGGTTGCCGAGGTCGCGGTCTACGCCGTGGATCCTTCGGGCCGACCGGCCAACGGGAGCAACCTCATCATGCGCGCCGCGGACGCCAACGTGTACCCGCTCGGCAGCAGCACCCCAGGCGAGGCGCGCTTCCTGGTTCGCGCGCCCACGATTTTGCGACAACGGAGCCTGCGCCTCGATGCCCAGCTCAAAGGCCAAAGCACGACCCGCTTGGCGATTCGAATCGCGCTCGTGCCTGCGCCCGCCACTGGCCTGACCCTAGAACCCGAGGCACCCTACCTCGGGCGCGGGCCGGGGGCATCCCTGCGCGTCTTCCTGGGTGCCGAGGATGCCTTCGGCAATCCCGTCGATCCCGGTCGAACGGATGTGCTGGTCGACGGCCAGGCTGCCCCGGTCAGGGCCGAAGTGGGCGGCGAGCCCATGGTTGTCGTCACGACCCCTCCGCCTACCGATGGCCAGCAAGAAGTGGTCGTGGAAGGCGTCCTGGACATGGGCCATGCCGTGCGCAGGATCCCCATCGGCCTTCGGCAGCGCGCTCTGCCGCGCGAACGCCCAGATCCGCATCCCTTACCGCGCTACACGTTGACCCCGCGCCTTGGGCTGCTGTGGAACCTCGGCGACGCGGTTGGCACGACGCTGTTTGTCGATGCCCTCGCCTTTCCCAGCGTCCGTCACCCCAATTTTGGTATGGGCCTTTCTTTCGGACTTGTGCAGTCCTGGTTTGCCACGGAGGATGCCGTCGGCATCACGCGCGCCTCGCTTACCACCCTGCCGATCCTATGTCGCGTTCACTATCGAGCACGCATGGGCCGGACCTTCTTGGGGCTGGGCGCCGGCGCTGGCTTCGCCATGTCTTGGGCCCGCACCCATACCTATGGCGACACCATCGTTGGCAAGAGCTACGGCGCCGCAGGAGAAGCGAGCTTGGAAACCGGCATCCGCCTGAGCAACGGCCACCTTGTCGCTTCCCTGCGCTATCTGGCCATCTACCTCGACAAGTTCTCGAGTGGCGATCGCATCCAGGGCAACGCCGCCGGCGCCATGATCGACGTCGGCTACCGACTCGGCTTCTAGCGCGAGACAAAGACCGGAACGTAGAGGCTCAGCACGACGGCGGCGATGGCCAGCCCGAGCAACACGACGACCGCGGTATGGGCAACCGTGGTGAGCGTGCCAACCCTCTCGGCTGCCTGGCGTTCGCAATCGTCCGCCAGCGCAAGTAGGAACGTCCCCAGCTCGCCCCGCCGCTCGGCCGACTGAACCGCGTTGATGTCGCGCCGGCGCAGCAGTCCGTCCTCGACCATGGCCTCGATGTAAGGTTTTCCCGCCTCGATCTTCTGGACCGTCAGCGCGACCGACTTGGCCATGAACGGATAGGTCGTGGTTTGGGCCGCGATCGCCATCGCCTCGCCCAGCTGCGCTCCTGACCGCATCAGGATGCCAACCGTGCGCATGAAGCAGGCCTGCGCCGTCGCCCGCATCGCCGCGGCCACCAGGGGCAGCCTCAGCGCAACCTGGTCCAGAATTGTGCGCACCCTTGCATGGCGAGGCAGAAGCTGCAGCGCCAGGAAACTCAGAAAACCGAGCATGCCCAGGACCGGCCAAGCCACGCGAAGGACGCCGGCGACCTGGATGGCGATGCGATCTGCGAGGGTCAGCGCCACGTGCTGGGAAGCCCCCACCTCGGGCAGCACCTCCTTGACCAGAAACGACAAGGCCACGGCGGCGATGAAGACCGCCAAGAGAACAAGGGACAGGACGTTCAAGGGCTTTGCCACCGCACTGTGCATGGCTCGGCGCAGGCGCCCCACGCGTTCAAGGTAGTCGGCCGCATGGGCCAAGGCACCCTTGAGATTGCGCTCCTGCTCGCCGAACTCCACTAGGCGAACAACCGCGACGTCAAAGGCCGGCTGTTCCGCCAGCGCGCGCGCCAGCGAACATCCCTGCGCTACCTGCCCCTGCACCGCCTTGCAAGCCGCACGCAGTCGCCGGTTCTTGGTTTCCCCGGCCAGCGCGGCCAGGCACTTCTCGGCCGGCAACCCGGCCTTGGCTTTCACCGAAAATCGTCGAACAAAGCGCAGCTCCGCCTCCATCCCCACGCTGAAGGAAACCACCGACTGAGCTGGTTTGTTCGCGGCGACCACAGTGTCCACGGGAGCCCTCGCTGTGCGCCACCATATTGCGCTCTATCGGGGATTCTCGCTAGCGATCCAACCAGCTACACCAGCGACGAGCTCTCGCGAGACGGCTCTAGCCTGCCGTGATGTAGCCCTCGGCCGCCAGCAGCTCGGCGGTCAGGACCGCACCGCCGGCGGCGCCGCGGACCGTGTTGTGCGACAGGCACACGAACTTGTAGTCGTAGATGGTGTCGCGGCGCAGGCGGCCGATGGTGATGCCCATGCCGCCGCCGGCGTCCCTGTCGAGCTTGGTCTGCGGCCGGTTGTCCTCGGTGAAATAGGTCAGGTATGGCACCGGCGCGCTTGGCAGTTTGAGCTGCTGCGGACGGCCCGAGGCCTTCTTCCAGCAGTCTAGGATCTGCTCTTGCGTGGGCTTCTTCTCGAAGCGCACGAAGACCGCGGCCATGTGGCCGTCGCTGGCGGGCACGCGAATACACTGGGCCGAGATGCGCGGCGAGGTCGCGGCGACGATCTTGCCGCCGAGGAGCTTGCCCCAGATCTTCATCGGCTCTTCTTCCGACTTTTGCTCCTCGCCCTTGATGAAGGGAATCACGTTGTCGACCATCTCGGGCCAGGTTTCGAAGGTCTTGCCCGCGCCCGAAATCGCCTGGTAGGTGCAAACGAAAATGTCCTTCGGACCGAACGCCATCAGCGGATCGATGGCCGGCACATAGCTTTGCAGCGAGCAGTTGGGCTTGACCGCGATGAAGCCGCGCTTGGTCCCGAGCCGCTTGCGCTGATCGGCGATGACGGCGGCATGGTCGGCGTTGATCTCGGGAATCATCATGGGCACGTCGGCGGTCCCGCGATGGGCCGAGTTGTTCGACACCACGGGAATCTCGCGCTTGGCGTAGTCCTCTTCCAGCTTCCTGGTGTCTTCCTTGGGCATGTCCACGGCGCAGAACA
>Ga0265316_10006086_pt1 | contig 11579 bp, 8 predicted proteins | sample 4522metaG_FD_202092 | JGI IMG/M metagenome (GOLD analysis project Ga0265316, IMG submission 202092) | Rhizosphere microbial communities from Carex aquatilis grown in University of Washington, Seatle, WA, United States - 4-5-22 metaG | ecosystem: Host-associated > Plants > Roots > Rhizosphere >...
AGCCTTCTCCGGCGGCGATGGGCGTCTCCTGGTCTATCAGGTGCTCACGAACCCACGGCGTGGTACGGTTCCACTGGATGTTCTTGAGGCCATGGTCCAGATAAATCGGACGCGGGCGGCCATCCAGGCCCAGGCGCCCCCAATCCCACAGCTTGAAGGTGAAGATATAGGGCGTTGCGCTGATTTCCAGAACCACGCTGTTGCGGCCCGAGCAGTGGATGGTTCCAGCGGGAATGAGAAAGTGGTCATGCTTGCGAGCCGGCCACACATTCACATAGGTCTCGGCCGGAAAAGCCGGTCCACCTGCCTGCGCGGCGTGCAAGTCGGCGGCCATCGCCTGTGGGTCGATCCCCTCGCGCAAGCCCAGGAACACGGTCGCGTCCGGCGCGGCGTCCAGCATGTAGTAGCTTTCATCCTGCGTGTACGCCATGCCGAACTGCTCCAGGATGTAACTCCGCAAGGGATGCACCTGCAGCGAAAGATTGCCGCCCTCCATGGTGTCGAGGAAGTCGAAGCGGATGGGGAACTCTGCGCCAAACTGGCTGAAGACGTGCTCGCCGAGCAACACCTCCGGCTGCTCGTGCACCAGCGTCTGGGCAGGCAGTTCATACTCGCGGGCTCCGAAGCGAAGCACTAGGCTGTTCTCTTCGGGCACGCAGTTGAAGCCCCACGCATAATTCTTGGGACCATCGGGCAGGTCAAATCGGCGCCGCATCCACTGCCCGCCCCACGGGCCGGGATCGAAGAAGGGCACCAGGCAAAACGGCCTGTGGCTCACCGTGGCCAGCGCCGCGCGCAGCGTGTCCCCGCTCAGCATCAGTGGCTGCTCGGGCACATTGCCGTCGATCCAGAAGTCCACCTTGTCGTAAATCTCGTGCCGCTTGGCGTCGGCGGCGCGCCAATCGAGAAAGAACGACCGCTTGTAAAGCTGTCCTGGTGGCGCATCCGCATTCGCGAGTCCAAGGTTCGGCGCTTGACCCCGGCGCTGCCGTTGCTGAATCTCCCAGCGAGCCACATCGACATAGATCAACAAGTCCCACATGGGCAGCAACAGCGTGGCGCCGGTGCCAATGGCGATCACCCGGCCGCGTGTGTTTTCTGCCTTGTGCCGCCGTTGATTGAGCTTGGCCGGATCGAAAAACTCCTCCAGCGCGACAGGCAGCATGCGCCCAAACACCGGGTCGTCGCCCAGCCGCTCAGCAAATTTTGCTTCAAGCTCCGGCGCGGACAACATAGCTTCCGTGCTCTCTAGCACCAGCTCCGGCGTCAGGCGAGCGACCAGTTCGCGTCGCAAAGGCTCCAGCAGCACACCGGGATAGCATTCGATCGCAATGCGCCGCGCATCGCCGTGTGCATGCACACGATCGAGAATCTCGTGCCACCCAAGAGCGCACTCGTTCTCTCTGTCTGAGATGGTTACGGAAGGATGTTTATCGAAACCGGAAGGCCGAGTCAAAGGCTGTACTCCATGAGTGGAATGGCGCCGAGAAGTGCCGCATCCGAGCCCAGAGCCGCGGGTCGCAGCGGCACGGTGTGTCCGGGAGTCCAGGCGTGCGCCGCAACATGCTCTTGCAGGCGAGGCAGAATCTCCGCTTCGCGCTTCAGCACCGATCCTCCAAAGACCACCACTTCCGGGTCGTATGCGTGAATGAGCGCGACGGTCAGCGCCGACCACACGCACAGGCAGTGTTCGAGCGCGGCAATCGCAGGTTTGTCGCCTGCTTCGATGGCCGCAAAAAGTTCGGCGAAGCCCATCGTCTTTCTGTTGCTCAGCATTCCCTCCGCGCCGCCGTGCTGTTGGCGATAAATCTCGGGCAGGAATACCGTTGAGCCTTCAGCTTCTGCACAGCCGCGATTGCCGCAGGTGCACAGCCGCCCGCCAAGCACCACAGGCATGTGCCCGCCAATGGTTCCGGCCAGTCCGTGCCTGCTTTGCAACAGGCGGCCGTCCAGCAGCGCCGCGCCGCCGATGCCGCTGCCCAGGGTCACCATTACTGCGTCCTGCGTGCCGCGCGCTGCGCCAAAGCTGTGCTCTCCCAGCAGTGCGAGACGGGCGTCATTTTCAATCAGGAATGGCAACCCAAAGGCCTCTTTGAACCACCCTTCCAGGTCCAGGCGGGTGGCGTCGTTGAACTTGGCATTGGTGGCCAGCACGCGTTTTTCCCGCGCACTCACAATGCCGCAAAAAGCCAGCACCACGGCCGAGCACTCGCCGCGATCTATCTGTGCGGTGCGCAGCACTTCAAACAGGGTTTCATTCAGCGCGGGCAGCAGGCCGGCCATGCCTGAGGGGCCGTCGGCGGGCACGCTGCGGCTGGCAAGAATGGCGCCATCGCGCACCACCGCGCAGGCTGCATGCGAGCCGCCAAGGTCGATGGCCAGTGCGGTTAAACCAGGCAAGGCTCACCCTCCCGCACCACCATGCGTTTGCCGAGTCCCGCCGTGCGAATGCTGGCGTAATCGTGTCCTGCATCGCTGGGCCAGCTGGCCAGAAAAACCAAAGGCTCACGGCCTGTATTCACAACCCGGTGCGCAACCTTTCCGGGAATGTAGTGCACCGTCCCCGCCTTCATCACTTGGCTCCAGGTGTGCTCCTCTTCGTCCATAAATAACAGCGCCCCCATACCCCTCACGGCAGCGTAAATCTCCGCCCGGTCGCGCATTGCGTGGAAATGGCCGTGGGTCATGAAGTACTCGTCTCCCACTCGGCCGGGTTGTAAAATCGTGGCGCCCCAGAAAAGTCCGCCGTTGGTCCCGTCCGGAACCGGCCTCCAGAACCTGACCCGGTAGACCTCGGTGGCCGGATCCATACTCTGCCACGCCGCCTCGTCGTGAAACAGGCCGGCCAACTGGCCCAGAGTCTTCACAGACTCCTCGATACCTTCTCCAGAGAGGTCGCCGGTGCTCCAATCTACGAAAGTTGGTTGGGGACTAGCTGCTAATTGTGTGCTCATGAAGCTTCATTATAGACACCAAAATGCGCCTTTTCAAGATAAAGGAGCATAAGGATGACGCATCGAAGTGTATAATTTGCAAAAATGCGCAATCTCGGCCTGCGGGAAATCTCTCCGGTTCCCTCCTGTCTTTCGTGTGCAGATTTGTTCCCACGTGGGTTCCGCAATTAGGCTTTCTGGACGTGACGATCATGCAGCAAGGTGGTAAGTCTTCTTTCTTTGTCATTTTGGTGGCCGCCAGCGCGGCAACCGCGGGGTTGATTTATGGCTACGACGTATCTGTCGTCAACAGCGCGCTGGTCTTCCTGCGGACTGCTTTCCAATTGGGCACCATGGCCACCGGACTGGTCACGTCGATGTTGTTCTGGGGTTGCGCGGTCGGAGCGCTTTTAGGCGGGTGGGGCAGTGACCGCTTCGGACGCCGGGCGGTGCTGTTCAGCGCCGGTGCGGTATTCTGCGCCGGGGCGTTGTGCGCCGCAACTGCCACCCACGTCGAACAACTGCTCGCCGCGCGCCTGCTGGCCGGAGTGGCCGCCGGGGCAGCTTTGCTCATCGGGCCTCTCTATATCGCGGAAGTCTCCCCGGCATCGATGCGCGGCAGGCTGGTCACTCTAAATCAACTGGCTATCGTCACGGGCATCCTGATTGGGTTCATCTGCAATTACGAACTCGCCAAACTGGCTCACGACAATTGGCGCTGGATGTTTGCCTTCGACTTGCTGCCATCGCTCGCTTTGTGCGCCCTGCTGCCGTGGATTCCCGAGAGTCCCCGCTGGCTATTGCAGATGGGCCACAGGGAGCGCGCTGCGACGGTTCTGCGCAAGATCACGCCGGAGAACGAAGTCGACGCCGCACTCGCTGAAATCGGCCGCGCCATCCGCGAGGAGTCGGGCACCTACCGCGAATTGCTGAGCCGCGCCCTCCGCAGGCCGCTGGTACTGGCCGTCATGCTGGCCATCATCCAGCAAATTACCGGGGTCAATACGGTCCTCTTTTATGGCTCCATCCTGTTTGCCGAACACGCCGGCGCCAGCGCTTCCCAGGCCATCGGAATGAACGTGCTGGTGGGCGTGGTGAACCTCGTCTGCACCATCGTGGGCCTTCTGCTCATCGACCGCCTGGGCCGCCGGCCCCTGCTATTGACGGCTACCGGCGGCATGGGCGCGTGCCTGTTGGCTTTCGCCGTCATGATGCACCTGCTGCCCGGCCGCCCATTGCTTCTCCTGGTGCCGGTGCTGGGCTACGTGGCCTGTTTCGCCTTCGGATTGGGCACCGCCGTCTGGGTCTGCATGGCAGAGCTCTTTCCCAACCGCATCCGTGGGCGCGCCATGTCCATTGCCAACCTTGCGCTGTGGATCGCGGTTTCCTGCGTGATGGCCACCTTCCTCAGCCTCATCAAGATGTTCTCCGCGTCCACCGTCTTTGTCGGATACGCAGTGATTTGCGCATTGTCGTTTGCCTATATCTTCTTCGCGCTGCCGGAGACAAAGAACCGCACCCTGGAAGAAATCGAGAGCCTGTTGGCGAAAGAGAAGCCCTAAGCGCGGTCGCCAGTCTAGCCGGGCGCGTTCCGCACCGTCTCGATCATGGCCAGAATGTTCTCAATCGGCGTGCCTGCCTGAACGTTGTGACAGGAGCAGCAGATGAAGCCTTCCCGGCCCGCCCCCAGGGTCTCCAGGCAACGCCGCACCTCGCGGCGCACGTCCTCCGCGGTGCCGCGCGGCAGGGCAAACTGGTTGTCCACGCCGCCGTGAAAGATGACCCGCTGGCCGAATTCACGTTTCAGTTCTTCCATATCCATTCCCGGGCACACGTGCTGGATGGGATTCAGCACGTCCACGCCGCAATCGAGAATGGGCCCCAGCAGGCGTCGCGCGGCGCCATCCGTATGGTAGAAAACCCGCAAGCCGTGGGCATGAATCAATTCGCACCATCGCCGCAGGCGCGGTTCCAAATGCCGTTTCCACAGCTTCGGCGACATCAAGAGCGTCTTCTGCCCGGCAATATCGTCGCTGATGAAAACCAAGTCGAGCGACTTACCGGCCTGCGCAAAAAAGCGGCGCATCATCTCCGATTGGATACTCTCCACGCGGTCCAGAATTGCGTCCACCAGTTGTGGCGCTTCCACCAGGTCCATCAGCGATTGTTCCAGCCCGCGCAACTGGCAGTAAATTTCAAACAGCGAAACCCATGGCCCGATGACGGCAAACTCCCGCGCCGCCTCCTGCGCACGGGCCACCGCGCCGTCATAATCGAAGCGTTCCACGCTGGGCCACCAGGGATAGTCGTCGAGTGATTCTGGGGTGTTGTAACTGGCCAGTGGCGCGGAGCCAAACTCCGCGTAATGGGCCGCGCCGGCCTCGACATCCTTGAGCGGAACCCCCCACATGGTGCGGCTGCCGCCGTCTTCGGCGCCCGCGCCGCTCTGCGCTCCCGCACGCTCTCCTGAGGCTTCCACGTAATCCATGAACACCCAGACAATCTTGTCCAGGCCCAGAGAGCGATACACCGCCAGGTCGTCCGCCACACCGCAATGTTGCCGCAGCATTGCGCCAATCTCTGGTGTATGCCACAGATCCACGGGCAGGCGGTCCACCGGCTGCCGATTCAGAATCGCCAAAATACGCTCACGCGGAGTCATTGTGGCGCCATTTCATACAGGTCTTTGCTTTCCGCTTCGATGTGTTTGACCGCAAAAGCGGGAACCAGCTTCCGCTCTAGAATGCCCGCGCAAACGTGTAGGGGCCTTCGGGAACCAACGCCACCCGCGCGCCGGCGGGAAGGCCGTCCAGCAGGCAAGCGACAGCTTCATCCAGATCCGTGAAAGCCTGTGCTCCCAGGCTGCCGAGTTGCGTGGCGGAGACTCCCGGCGTGTAAAACAGCAGTTGATGTTTCAGCCCCGCCAGGGCCACCTTTTCCAGTTGCCACTGGTCGATTTCGACCGGGGTCTCGCGAATCTCATCCAGAAATCCTTCGCATCCTGAGAACGCTTGCAGCTTGCGCGCAAACTCGGGCGATCCGGCTCCCTCCGCGCACTCTCCCAGCAGCAGAATCCTGCCCCCCGTCTTCACGATATGCTGGGCCGCGGTAAGCCCCTTGGTGGACTGGTAAAACGTCAGGTCCAGCGGATAGCCTGCCGCGCTCGTAATTACCGCATCCGCCGCCTCCGGCAGCCGTTCCAGTGAAGTCTCCTCAAGGAATTCCACGCCGGCAGCGTGCGCCTTACGCGGATCGCCGGCAAACACCGCCGAAATCTTCCGCGCCTGCGTCAGGGTCACATCCAGGATGAAGTCGTGTCGCGCCATGGCCGCAATCTCCAGCAGTTCCGCGTGCAGCGGATTGCCCGCGATGGACCCCTCGGTGGCCAGCGGCTCCCGCATGAACCCCGGCGAATGAATCACCTTGATGGTCTCCTGCGCCGCGAGTCCCGGTGCAATGAGCTTGCGCCCGCCGGAAAACCCCAGCATCAAATGCTGCTCGATAAAGCCAAGCGTGATATGCAGGTCCGCGGCCATGAAGCGTTCATCGATATAGACAGGCGTTCCTCTTCGTGTCGATCCCAGCGCGCGATGCTCAGCCAGCATCCGCGCATCGTGATTCACTACGCGATAGCGGGCCGCAATCTCGCGTCCCACAATCCGCTCGATCTCCTCCTGCGGCGCCGGCCGGTGAAGTCCGGTCGCAATCAGGATGGTAATGCCCTCCACGGGAATTCCAGCCGCGTGAAGACGCGCCAGCAGCGGCGGCAAGGTCACCGAGTTCGGCGCCGGACGTGTGATATCGCAGATTGAAATCGCGGCCGTTTTCTTGCCTGCTGCCAAAACCGAAAGCGGCTGGCACCCGATCGGATTGTCCAGCGCGGCTCCCAGAGCCGCCTGCGCGTCGCTCAGCGCCAGTGCTCCGCGGCTTCGGATCACCTGGTACTCGAAGCCCTCCGGAACTGCAACCTCAATACCGTTCTTGCCAAATGCGAATTGGGTTTTCATCTGCATGGTGGGTGCCGGCGCCTGATGTTTCGCCGGCAACTGCCTCACTTCCGTCTGGATTTATCTTGCGGCCATCCGGCTGTTATCGATTCTATAATCCGCGCATCAAGGTTACTGATTCACGCCGCTGGCCAGAAATCCTCCATCCACAACCAGCGTCTGTCCGGTCACAAACGAAGCCGCGTCGGAAGCGAGATAAATCGCAGCCCCCACCAGTTCCTCGGTCTTGCCGAAGCGTCCCATGGGCGTACGCATCAGCAACTCGTGCCCCCGCGCTGTGCCGTCAAGCAAAGCGCCGTTCAGGTTGGTGCGGAAGACTCCCGGAGCGATGGCGTTCACTGTGACGCCCTTCTTTGACCACTCCACCGCCAGCGAACGCGTCAGCGACGACACGCCGGCCTTGCTGGCGGCATACGCTGCCACTTCGTTCAGCGCCACAAAACTGTTCAGCGAGGCAATGTTGATAATGCGCCCATAGCCGCGTTCCAGCATGTGCTTGCCAAAGATCTGGCAGGCGCGCAGTGTCCCGGTAAGATTGGTGTTCAGGATGTCGGCCCACTCTTCTTCCGGCACGGTCAAGGTCGGCGTGCGCTTGATTTTTCCGGCGCAATTGATCAGGATGTCCACTTTGCCAAAGCCGTCGAGCGTGACGGCCAGCAGTTTTTCCAGCGATGCCCGGTCGCATACATCTGAAGCCAGGCTCAGCGTCTTACGTCCCCGCGCCCTGATCTCGTCTGCGGTCTCGTCCACCTGCTGCTGGCGGCGTGCTGTGGCAATCACGTCTGCGCCCGCGTCGGCCAGGCCGAGGCTCATGGCGCGCCCAATTCCGGAGGTTCCTCCGGTGATTACTGCAACCTTGCCTTCAAGACTAAGAATCTGCGTACTCATCGTGACTCCATTCCTGTTGCAAACAAATCTGTGCGACCCGGTTATCTCTTGCGTCCCAGGAACACGGGAGCGATATGGCGGTGGTAGAGGTTCTCCGTCACGTTGCGCGCAATCACCGCCTCATTGGCATCCAGCAGATCCAAATATCGCGGTCCCATCTTGGCCGCGACCTTGAACCCAACGTGCAGCAACTGGCGAAGGCTGCTGTTGTAAGCCGCCGCTCCGCGCACGTGCCGCAATGCCGACGTGTACTCCTCCGCCGACCAGTCGCGAACCTCTTCCGGAGAGGGCAGCTTGGCGGTATCGATGTCGATCACCGTTGCATAGGGTGCGCAAAGCTCTTCGCGGTGCGCAAACGCTTCGCCATAAATCTCCTTGGCCAGCGCCAGCCCGTCGCCTCCTGCTTCGGCCAGGCCGATCAGCTCTTCCAGCCAGGTAGTTCCCGCCGTCTTCAAATGCACTCCGGCATTGAAGCGCTCCATGGCGGCGTGAATTAAAGGGTAAATCGAAAACTTGTCGCTGCCCGAGTGCACGCTCAGCTTCAGGTTATCCGGCAATCCAAAGTGACTCACCGCGTAGTCGATGGCCGCCACATCGAGCGCAAACTCGCTCTCGAACTGCGCCAGGTCTCCCACGTAGTCCACGCCCTTGTTGAACCGCCCGCTGAATTTCGGCGCGATGGTTTGCACAGGGATGCCTTCATCGGCAATGGCGGCCAGAATAATCAGTAGCTCCACAGGGCTCTGCGCGCTGTCGGTCTCGTCCATTGAGACCTCGGGGATAAAGTTCCCCTTGCCCTTGGCCTGCACGATGATGCGGTAGACTTCGCCTGCCTGTTTCACCGCGGCCAGGTACTTCCGGGCTGTCTGGCGAAGACTCTGCGCCGTAATTTCGAAGGCTTCGTTGGTGTCTTCCAGCCGGATGCGTCCCAGCAGTTCCGGGTGCCGCTTCGCGAAGGCTTCAATATCTTCTTCCTTCGCCGGTTGGCCGATGTAGTCGGCTACGTCGATGGTGTAGAAGTCGCTCGAATCCAGGAAACGCCCGACAGTCTTCACCGTGATGTGATCGGCATCGCAGAAGTACGGCAGCTTCCAGCCCAGCGCCTTTACGGCTGCATCCGCTGCCTGCCGCACTGACAAGGGCTCCGAACTGATGATCGTATGCTCGCGGTTCGACTTGTTCCACACCGGAACAACCTCAACCCCGTTCTCCAGGGCCTTGATGCAGGCTTGCAGTTGCGCCTTGGCCTGGTGCGCGAACCTGTCCCCGGTTCCCACCGAATACTTGCTGAGTTTCAAACCATTGCTTCCCATGATCTCCTATTGTAGAACCGGCTCCGCCCGCCGAACCTTCACCGCCCCGCATCCGGCAGAGCCTTCAACTGCAGTTGAGATGGAAGACGACCGGCGCTCCCTGCGCGTCCTGGAGCCTCAAACGGAAAATTCAACTCTCTTCAATCCCGGCGCCAGCCAATACAGAATCGCAAGGGCCAGCAGGTAAGCGCTGCCCGCGATGGCAAACAGGGTTGTGTAGCTGTGCGTCAGTTGCAGAATGTGTCCTGCGTAGAAGGCCAGCAACGCGCCCCCGGCCGATCCAGCCATGCCGCCGATGCCCGTCACCGACCCCACCGCGCTGCGCGGAAACATATCTGAAGTCGTCGTGAAGAGATTGGCCGACCAGCCCTGGTGCGCGGCCGTGGCCAGGCTCAGCAGCGCGATGGCAGCCCACTCCGATTGCAGATACGTGGTCGTCACGATGGGAACCACGCAGCAGGCGCACAGCAGCATGGCCGCCAGTCGCGCCTTGCTGGGCGAGAGCCCCAGGCGCTGGAACGGTGCCGGCAGCCAGCCTCCGCCGATGCTGCCCACCGCCGAAGCGTTATAGATAATGATCAGCGGCAGTCCCAGGTGCGATAGATCCAGGTGAAAATTCGCGCTGAAGTATTTGGGCATCCAGAACAGGTAGAACCACCAGATGGGATCGGTGAGAAACTTGGCAATTGAAAATCCCCACGTCTGGCGATGGCCCAGCAATTTGACCCACGGCGTGGAAGGACCCGCTTTCTCGGCCACTTCCTGGTTGATATGGCGAAGCTCCGCGCCGCTCAGCGAAGCATGTTCCGTGGGCTTGCGGTAGGTGATAAACCACAACAGGATCCACGTCGCGCTGAAACCGCCGGTCACCAGAAAAGCCGCGTGCCAGCCATAGTGCAGCGCGATCCAGGGCACGATAAGCGGCGCCAGCACCGCGCCCACATTGGTGCCTGAATTGAAGATGCCCGTGGCCAGCGAGCGCTCGCTCTGCGGAAACCACTCCGCCACAGTCTTGATGGCCGCAGGAAAGTTGCCCGATTCCCCCAGTCCTAGCGAGACGCGCGCAATGCCGAACTCCAGCACCGAGTTGGCCAGCGCGTGGCCCATCGCGGAGAGGCTCCAGACCGCCATGATGACCATGTAGCCGATGCGCGCGCCCACCTTGTCCACAAACCGCCCGGCAACCAAAAGGCCCAGCGCGTAGGCAATTTGAAACGCGGCCACCACGTGACCGTAGTCCGCTTCCGTCATGCCGATGCTGTGTTGCAGCGTGGGCGCCAGAATCGCGATCACCTGGCGATCCATGTAGTTGATCGTCGTGGCGACAAACAGCATGGCACAAATCGTCCAGCGCACGCGCCCCAACCGTACGCCGGGTTGGGATTCTACTTCGCTCTCCACCCCGGAAGCAGTTTTACGGGCCATCTGTTCACCTTACCGCCATCACGCCTCTCCAACCAACACGCGAGTCAGAAAGTGTGCCAGCTTAAACGCTCCATCTTCCCCAAGACGCCGCGCCATTGTCAATAAAGGCTGTCACTTTCGATTGCAGACGAGGACAAAGCCACAAGGGGTAGAATGCAATGCGAATCGAAATAGGAGTCCAGCAAGCATCCATCCTGATTCTTTGCTGGCCTGCTCTTCCCGGAACAGAGATCGAGTGAAAGAGGAGAACGCCAAAGCCATGGACGACAGCAACAAGATTTCCCGCCGCCGGTTTCTTTCCGCCGCCGCCACCACTGCCGCCACCACCTGCATCCCCGCCACTGGTGCCATCATTCTTGCCGCCGACGCCGCCGAGGCGTCTGCCCAGTACACCCACGTGGATGCCTCCCGCGAAGCTGCGGCGCCGGCTCCGGTGGTGGTGGAGAATCCTGGCTACCGGCTGATGATCGATCCCGTCAGGGGCTCGATCCTTTCTTTTCGGTCCAATCACGGAGCGGGTCGCGAGTTGTTGATTCCCAATCAGGCAAACCTGCCGCTTTTCAAAATCGAGTTTATGGACGACCACTTCGCGTTCAGGACCGTCACTGCGGCTGAAGCGAAGCACGTCGCGGTCAAAACAGAGAGCAATGTCGGCGAGCATACCGTGACGATTGACTTCACGGGCATCGCCGATCTGCCCCTCGATGCGCACGTCACGATTCGTTGTCCTGCTCATCAGTCGCTCACTTATTGGAATCTCGAACTCGACCATCGCAACACGGAGTGGATCGGCCACATCCAGTTTCCCGTGATTGAGGTGCCCTACGATCAACCCGGCGCCGACCCTGGCTACATCCTCGTCTCCAATCAGGACGGCCAGCTTGCCACTCCGATAATTCCTTCCACGGCCATGTCCGCCTGGGGAGGAAGACAGGGCAATACCCCTGAAGTATGGCGCTCCAACAACTATCCGGGCCAATGGATATCGACCCAGCTAATGGCCCACTACAACA
>Ga0265316_10006089_pt1 | contig 11578 bp, 11 predicted proteins | sample 4522metaG_FD_202092 | JGI IMG/M metagenome (GOLD analysis project Ga0265316, IMG submission 202092) | Rhizosphere microbial communities from Carex aquatilis grown in University of Washington, Seatle, WA, United States - 4-5-22 metaG | ecosystem: Host-associated > Plants > Roots > Rhizosphere >...
CCTGCCGCTGGTGCCGTCGCTGGAAACGGCGGCTCGCTCCATCTCTTCACGGCGAGTTTCAAGGGCGGTGGTGTCATCGATCAGCACCGTGCGCGAAGGCAAGAGCCTGGCCGAGTCCCTCGAAAATACGGGGGTGTTTCCTGACCTGGCTTCGGAAATGATTACCGTGGGGGAACAAACCGGCGCACTGCCGCAGATGCTGAATTCAGTGGCTGAGTTCTTTGAGGAGGATGTGGCCACCGCGCTGACCGCGGCGCTGAACCTGGTTGAGCCGGCAATCCTCATCTTCATGGGCATTGTGGTGGCCTTCATTCTCATTTCGCTCTACCTGCCCATCTTCTCGCTGGGACAAACCGCTGGAGGTCAGGGGTAAACCGCCATGGCAGACTCCACACTTCTCACTATTCCCAACGCTCCGCTTCCCGGCAGCCAGGACGAGCGGGCCCAGGCCGAGGCACTGGCGCGGCGCTATCGCGCGGACTTTGTGGACCTGAAGCACTTCAAGATGCAGCACGACCTGTTGCGCACGGTGCAGGTGGATCTGATGTTCCGCTACAACTTCGTCCCCATCGAGCAGCAGGGCGACGCGCTGGTGATCGCCGTAAGCGACCCTTCGCGGCTGATGATCCTGGACGAGATTGCGGGCCTGCTGGGCCATCGCATCATCGCGCGTGTGGCCACGCTGTCGCAGATTACCGACCTGCTGAAGAAGACCGAGCAGTCGCAGCGCGTGCTGGACGAAGCCAGCGAAGGGCTCACCTTCGACGTACTCACGGGCGACGATAACCAGGACGAAAGCATCTCCATTGAGAAGCTGACCAGCGAAGAGGACATCAGTCCCATCATCCGGCTGGTGGACACCACGATTTTTACAGCGCTGGAGCGCCGCGCCTCTGATATTCACATCGAAACGATGGACGACTCGGTGGTGGTGAAGTACCGCATCGACGGCGTGCTGCAGGCGGCGATGGCGCCGATTGCGCGCGAGCATCACTCCACCATTCTGAGCCGCATCAAGATCATGAGCGAGCTGGACATTGCCGAGCGCCGCGTGCCCCAGGACGGCCGCTTCCGCGTTCGCTACAAGGGGCGGCTGATCGACTTTCGCGTCTCTATCATGCCCACCGTGCACGGAGAGAACGCCGTGCTGCGCGTGCTGGACAAAGAGTCGATGAGCGAGAAGTTCCGCACCCTTACGCTGGACGTGGTGGGCTTTGCCGACGAAGACCTGCGGCGTTTCCGGCGCTATATTCGCGAGCCCTACGGCATGGTGCTGGTGACCGGTCCTACCGGCTCCGGCAAGACCACCACACTCTACGCCGCGCTGAATGAGATCAAGAGCGATGAAGACAAGATCATCACTATCGAGGATCCGGTGGAATACCAGATTCGCGGCATCACGCAGATTCCGGTAAACGAGAAGAAGGGACTGACGTTCGCGAGGGGGCTGCGGTCGATTTTGCGGCATGACCCGGACAAGATTCTGGTGGGCGAGATTCGCGACCAGGAGACGGCACAGATTGCAATCAACTCCGCACTCACCGGCCACCTGGTGTTTACCACCGTGCACGCCAACAACGTGGTAGACGTGCTGGGCCGTTTTTTGAACATGGGCGTGGAAGCGTACAACTTTGTCTCCGCGCTCAACTGCATTCTTGCCCAGCGGCTGGTGCGCACCATCTGCGAATACTGCGCCCAGACTGTGACCTACCCGGACGACCTGCTGATCGCCAGCGGCATGGATCTAGCCGAATGGCATGGGTTCGGCTTTCGCGAGGGCGCCGGCTGCATCGAGTGCGGAGGCACCGGCTACCGCGGACGCACCGCCATTCACGAGTTGCTGGACTTGACCGACCCCATCCGCGAGGTGATTCTGGAAAAGAAACCAACCTCCGAGGTGCGCAAGCTGGCGCAAAAGGAAGGCATGACGTTTCTGCGCGAATCGGCGCTGGACCGCGTGCGCCGCGGCCTGACCACATTGAAAGAGATCAACAAAGTCACGTTTATCGAGGCGTCGCGCTAGTGAATTCGATTCTGAGCAAGGCCAAACCGGGTTCCCAGCATGGCGGGCGGCCGCCGGCAGCAGTGGAGATTGCGCCGGAGGGGGTACTGGCCGCGTCCTTGGCGGGCAAGGGCCAGCGGCCTACATACGCATTTGCCTCCCTGCCGGCCGGCGCAGTTACACCCGGAATCAGCGAGCCCAATTTGCACGCGCCGGAAGCCGTGGCGGCAGCGATCCGCACCGCGCTGGAGCAGGTTTCGCCGCGTACACGTTCAGTGACGCTGGTGCTGCCAGACACGTCGGCGCGCGTCTTTGTGCTGGACTTCGATTCCCTGCCCGGCAAAGCTGCCGAGGCGATTCCCGTGCTGCGCTTTCGGATGCGCAAGATAGTGCCCTTCGACGCGGAGCACGCGGGGATCAGCTACCAGGTGCTGTCAGAGGGCAAGACCGAATGCAGGGTGCTGGCGGCCATCGTTCCGGGCCCCATCCGGACGGAATACGAGGCTGCGGTGCGAGCTGCGGGATTTGAGCCCGGGGCGATGCTTCCCTCGGCCCTGGCCGCGCTGGCCGCGCTCGACACGCAGGAGGCGGTGCTGGCGGCCTGCCTGACGGGCGTGTCACTGACCACGTCCATCACCCGGCGAGAAGACTTGTTGCTTTACCGCACGCTGGAATTACCCGAAGACCCGAAGCAACGACTGTCTGAAGTGCAGCGCGGCATCGCCGTGGCAATGGCCTACTTTGAGGACAAGCTTATAACCCGTCCCCGGCAGTTGCATTATGCGGGGAACGGTGCGGCGGATGATTTTGCCCGCTGGATCAACAACCCGGAGTTGACCGTGGTGGAACTTGCACCTCGGCCGGAAACCGGGGCGGCCACGGCGCTGGGCAACCTGAGCGTGGCCGGAGTTGCCGGCGCTCTGGCGGGGGCAAGCTAAGGCCATGCGGATCACTGTCAATCTCGCCACTCGACCGTTTGCCGACCTGGGACCGGCACTGAAACGCGTGCGCATCGCCATGGGGGTGCTGGCGCTGGCGGCAATCTTATTCGGGCTGGGTCTGCGCGCGGTTCATCAGCGGGCGGAAGAGGCCCGCGCCCGCGACCACTCGCTGGACGGACAGATTGCGCGCATTACCGCGGAGCGGCAGAGCTACCAGGCTTTAATGCGTCAACCTGCGAACGCCGCAGTCTTGACGCAGGCCGAAAGCCTGAATCAGCTCTTCGATGAAAAGGCCTTCTCCTGGACCCTGGCGATGGAAGACCTGGAGACCGTGCTGCCCGGCGGAGTGCAGGTGACCACCATCGAGCCCATCCGCGCCAAGGACGGCCACATCACCCTGCAGTTGCGCGTGGTGGGACCCCGTAACCGCGCCGTGGAGCTGGTTTCAAATCTGGAGCATTCAAGGCGCTTCCTGTTGCCGCGGATCGTGAGCGAGAACTCCGAATCCACCGGCGGTCCCCAGCAGCGGATGGAGCCGGTGAGCGCCTCAAGCGCTGTGAACTTCAACGTCCTGGCCGAGTACAACCCGCCCCCGCCCGGCTACCACAAGCCTGCCAGGCAGAAGCCTTCTGCCGCGGAGAAATCCGCTGCAACGCCGCAGGTCAGCCAGCCGCCACAGATGGGGCAACCATCGTCGTTCCCTGGCCCCGCGTCACGCCGGGCCCCCTATACCGGGCAACCGAAGTCCCCCATTCAACCGCCCGCTGGAGGTCCGCAATGAGCAATCAAGCCCCCTCCCGCTGGCGCGAGAGCCTGCTCTCCCCGCTTACATGGCACTATGCCGGACTGGCGATTCTGCTGGTGGTGGCGATTGGACTGGCGGTGCGCCTGGGACTGGACTGGGTCGCCACCAACGGACGCTCAACCGACGCGCTGGCGAGCAAGCAATTGGAGCTAAAAGCGCTGGACCTGGAAACCGCTCCCCTGCGAGGCCTGGATAGGCGCGTGGCCGAGTCGCACGAGCAGATGCTGGCCTTCTATGACAAGCGCATCCCGGCGAATTACTCGACGATTGCCACCCGGCTCGGCGAACTGAGTGTGAGTTCCGGAGTGAGGCTGTCGAGGCTGCAATATGCCCCGGGGGCGCCCGGCTCCGACCTGACTGAGATCTCGATGGACGCCGGAATCAGCGGCGAGTATCCGCAGATTATGCGGTTTGTGAATGGACTGGAACGCGACCGGCTCTTCTTTGTGATTCGCGCCATGGCGCTGACCGGCCAGCAGGGCGGCATGGTCAACCTGCGGCTCCGGGTCTCGACATGGCTGCGGCCTGCCGATGCTGTTCCAACCGAACTCCCGCAGGCCCAGGAAGAGCCAGGCTCGTCGAGCAAGGAAGGTGAGTAGCCATGGCCATCCCTCTGGGAACGGAGAACAAGCGCCAGGTTTACCTGCTTGCCGCGCTGTTTGCGCTGATCGTGGGCATTGGCGGATGGGAGCTTTACGAGCAGTTTGCAGGCCCGGCGACCGCGCCAAGGACAGTTGCGCCGAAAGCCGCAAATCAGCCGGCTACGCCAGCCACCGGCAACCGTCCTGCGCAGGCGGGCTCAGGACCGGCCAAGCCCGCCGGACCGGATGCCGAGAAACTGTCCAACGCCGGGCTCGATCCGTCGCTGCACTTTGAAAAACTGGCGCAGAGCGAGCAGGTGGAATACGCGGGCACAGGGAGAAACATCTTCTCCGCCGATTCCGCGCCGGTGGCGATTGAGGCCCCGGTAAAAAGCGCGCGGGCCAATCAGGCAGCCGCAATTGCGGCGGCAGCGGCCGGACCGCCCCAGCCACCAGCCATCGAGCTGAAGTACTTTGGCTACAGCCAGGGGGGCGATAAGTCGCTCAAGGCGTTTCTGGTGCACGGGGACGACATCTTCATGGCGCGGGCCGGCGAAGTTGTCGATCACCGTTACAAGGTGGTCACCATCATGCCGGGGAGCATCCAGGTCACCGATCTGAGCTACAACAACACGCAAACGCTGCCGCTCTCGCTGAATTGATGAATCGCCGGGAGAGGAAGCAGGACTCCTGCCAGAGAACGGGCTCAACACCATGATCCAGACCAGCCCAATCCGCCGCATGCATTGCCCCGACGAGGAGGGCTACATCCTTGTTGCGGTCATTTTTATGCTGGCGATTCTCGTCCTGACTCTGGCCGTGGCCCTGCCCAGGGTGAAGGCGGACCTGCAGCGGGACCGCGAAGTGGAGACCATGCACCGCGGCAAGCAGTACATCCGGGCCATTCAGCTCTACTACAAGAAATTCGGGGGGTATCCGCCGAACGTGGACGCGCTGGTGAAGACCACGGAAATTCGCTTCCTGCGCAAGAAGTACATTGACCCGATGACCGGCAAGGACGATTGGAAGCCGATCCAGTTCGGGCAGAACAAGGCTCCGATGTCCATGGGCTTCTTTGGGCAGGCCATTGGAAGCTCAACCGTTGCCGGGATTGGCCCCAGCGGCGGAAACGGCATTACCGGCGGGGCGGGCGCGACCCTGGGCAGCGGTGGGCTGGGATCGTCCTCCAGCAGCGCATTTGGCTCTACCTCGGGCAGCAGTTCGCTGTTCAGCTCCAGCAGCCCCGGAGACAGCTCGACCAACACGAGCGCAAGCAGCAGTTCCAGCGGCACGACGGGCAGCACAGACGCTAACGGCAACCCCAACCCAAGCGGGAGCGCGTTTGGCTCCAGCGGCTCCGGCACCTTTGGCGGGCAGACCAACGGAGGCCAGACCTTCGGCGGAGCGGGAATCATCGGCTTCTCGCCCGCCAGCGCCAAGCAGTCGATCCTGGTCTACAAGAAGAAGAATCACTACAACGAGTGGGAATTTGTGTACGATCCGATTGCCGACCGGATGATGCAGGGCGGAAACGCGGGAACCATCGGCCAACCAGCCAGCAGCACGTCCAGTCCCATCGGGAGTTCGAGCTTCGGGGGGACCGGTTCCAGCGGCTCAAGCTTTGGTAGTTCGACCTTTGGAAACCCCTCTACCCCCACCACCACGCCTCCGCAGCAATAGCGTCACCCAGCGGGCGCGCGAAAATATGCCCCGCAAACGCAGGCAGGCCCGCCCTCGGATGGGAGGCAGGCCTGTTTGCGTTCTTAATTGTCTTGCCGCTAGCTAGACGCTGAACGAAGAGCCGCAGCCACAGGTGGACTTGACCTGGGGATTGTCAAACTTGAAGCCCGCCGCTTCCAGGGTCTCCACGTAGTCCACGATGCAGCCGTTGAGATACATCAGCGAGGTAGCGTCAACAAAAATCTTCAAGTCGTCGAAGCTGAAGACCTTGTCCATCATCCCGCTCTGGTTCTCGAAGGCCATGGAATACTGAAAGCCCGAACAGCCGCCGCCCACTACGCCAACGCGGAGCCCTGCGGGAAGAGGGTCCTGGGTAGCCATGATCTCACGCACCTTGGCAATTGCCTGGGGGGTCAGGGTTAAAGGAGCCTTCTTTTCTGTTTCCTGGGTGGGTGAGGCGGTTGCTGTGGCCATGGTTTCTCCCGAATCGTGAAATACGTGCTGTTACAGGTTACTGTACTGCCCGGCGAGCGGAGATTCAAGGCCCGCGCCGCCTGTCATCCCATTGGATGCAACCTGGCGCCGGAAAGTCGCAGTTCCATGGAGCCTGTGCCCGGTGCATTTACGGGAGAAACCCGGCCACTTCCCTGGGCCAAAAAGAGGTGAAATTTCGCCGCACAAATGGCTGTGATTTTTGTCACCACTTCCAATTCCATTCGGAGCTATGATGATCACCCGTAAGGCCCTTCAACTCAGGAGTGCGCTGGATCTGTTCACCGCCTCCGAGGATTGGGGACCAGAAATTTCTATGGAGGTGCAGAATGACAGGAATTGTTCCGATCATGTGGTCGGTTTGGGCAGTGTTGGTAGTTTTGGTGATCATTCTCAAGATCTACACCGGCAGACTGAGCCGCGATGAGGACGACCAGATTGTCCTCGATGATGCGTTCGATCATCTAAAGGCTGAACAGGCCGCCATTATCGCCAAGGTCAACAAGTTAGAGCCCATAAGAAAAGCGGCTATGTGGCTGGTTGGGCTTGCGACGCTGTTCGTGATTGGGTACTACGTTCTAGACATCATCAACCAATTCAAATAGTCCGGGTGTAAGCCCGCGCCGATCGATGAGGCGGTCGGCAGATTATGACTCTGCCGACCACCTGCATCTTCGAATGCCGCCTGCTACTCCACCTCCTGGCGGGCGCGATATCCGTCTCGCGCAATGATGTCGTACTTCAGCTTCTTGTGCTTCTCGTCCACCATGAGCAGCTGGCGCCCTTCCTCGTCCACCAACTCTACGCGCAGCTTTCGATAAGTGCCGTCCTGCTTGGCGTCGGTGGGGTGATAGACCAGCTGATACTTGGACCGGATCGCAGAATTGATCGACCCGAAAATGTCTGGCATCTCTCCCGCAAAGCGTGGAAAGAAGCTCATGCCGCCGGTGGACGTGGCAAAGGTCTTCATCTCGTTGTCGGCCTGCAGATAATCCATGTCGCGCATGGCGCTGTTCATGCCGCCGCGGCCCTCGGTCATGGCGCGTAGCGCACCGCCGGTGGAAACGGTGAAGATGGTCACGTCAGGCGTGGACTTCACTTTCTGCAGAATTTTGTCGAGGGTGATCTTGGAAAAGGTATCGCGCCCTGAAGCAATGAGGATGATGTATTTGCGCCCCTCAATGCGGGTGAGCCGGTCTTCCGCCTCGTAAAGCGCGTCGAACAGGTTACGCTCGCTGAAGCCGGGGATGATCAGCGAGTTGATGGCGTTGTAGAGCTGGCGCTTGTCCTGGGTAAAGTCGGTCACGATCTGGGTGCGCATATCGAAGGTCATCATGGCCACATAGTCCTGGGGCCGCAACTGTTGGGCAAAGGACCAAGCGGCATTGCGCATGTCGTAGATGAAGTTGTAATTGGTGGAAGCGAACTCGCACAGCAGCAGGGCTGTAATGGGGGCCTCGACGCGCTTGAAACCAACCACTTTCTGCTCCACGCCATTCTCATAGACGCGAAAATTGCCGGGCTTCAGGCTGGGCACAAACTGGCCTGTTTTTTCAAGCAGGACGCCCACATCCACAGTGACCTCAGGCACATCCACGCGAAGCGAGAAATTAGTCAATCCCTCGGGATTCTTGATCTTGGGAGCGGCAGGAGCCGGAGGCGGCGTGTCGTCGGGCTTGTCTTTTTTCTTTGGCAGGGCGATAGCGCCCGAGTCGGCGCCCGGACCACCTGCGTCCGGCGCGGCCTGGTCCTGCGGCGGAGGCGCCGGTTGCTGCGGCTGGTTTTGAGCCCGGCTTAGTGGTGCGGCCGCCAACACCCCCCAGGCCAGGAGCAGCACAACAAGGGAGACACGGCGGGAGGAGAAAACGGACAGGCGCAAAGTAGACATGGCGACCTCTGTGTTCAACAGCATACGGGATTACCCTGAGCGAACGACAACCGGCGCCACCGCAGGTTGTACCCTTATAGACGTGAAAACGTGCTCCAGGGGAATCTCGTATTTTGCGGCCGCGGTGGCAATGGCGCTGATATGCATGGGTCCGGCACGCGTCCTGACGGCGCAGGACGCCAGTTCCGCTGCCGGTCCGCCGCCCTCGAGCGGAGGGTTCTTTCCCCTGAGCCAGGTGCATCGGGGCCTGACCGGGACGGCCTGGACAGTGTTTACCGGCACAAGGCCGGAGCCGATGCAAGTGGAGATTCTGGGCGTCTTGCGCGGAGCGCGCGGTCCCGGGCACGATATGATTCTGGCCCAGCTTCACGGCGCGAAGCCGGAGTATACCGGCGTGGTGGCCGGCATGAGCGGGAGCCCGGTCTACATTGGCGACAAGCTGCTGGGCTCGCTTTCCTTCCGCATCGGCCAGTTCAGCAAGGACCCTATTGCCGGGATTACACCGATTGAGCAGATGCTGGAGGTGCGCGACCTGCCTATCAACGCGGCGCCGGCCGCCGGTGCGACCTTCACGGCAAAGGACAGCGGCGCCCAGACTGCGGGCAACATGACCTTTCAGCCGATGGAAACGCCGCTGGTGATGAACGGATTCCGGCCTGAAGCCATGCGCATGTGGCAACAGGAGATGGCTGGAACCGGCCTGGAGATGGTGGCGGCCGGCGGCAGCGGCACTTCCCTCCCAGGCGCGGAGATTTCGTCGGCGGACCTGGCCGGGACAATGCCCGGCTCGGCGGTGAGCGCGCAGCTTATCCGGGGCGACATGGAGATCTCGGCCACCTGCACCGTGACGTACATCGATCCGAAGCAACTGCTGGCCTGCGGGCATCCCATCCTGCAGGCCGGACCGGTTTCGCTTCCCATGACCACCGCGGAGGTGGTGGCTACGCTGGCTTCGCCCTTGAACGCCTTCAAGATTGTGAACACCGGCGAAACGATCGGCGCCTTCACCGAGGATCGGGATGCGGCGGTTCGTGGCGTCCTGGGTGAGAAGGCCCGGATGATTCCAGTGCATATCGCGGTTCACTCCGGGGACAGCGAAAGGAAACTCAACATCGAGGTGCTGGACCTGGCGTCTCTGACTCCGCAGGCGGTGACCGTGGCGCTCTACAACACGCTGCTCGAGTCGAATGAAAGCACCGCGGAAACCAGCTATCACCTTACCGGCTCCATCGAGCTGGAGGGATATCCGCCTTTGCCGCTGAATCTCTGGGCGCCGGCCGGGAATGCAGCGTCCGCGGCGATGAATGCGGCCCTGCAGACCGGCGATTTGTTTACCCGGCTCTACTCAAATGGAACGCGGCAAGGCGCAATGCGGGCCATCGATCTCGAAATCCAGGCCATACCGCGGCGCCTGGAAGTGCAGATGGAGTCGGCCCGGATTGTCTCCGGCGACATTGTCCACGCGGGCGATACGGTGGTGGTGGAAGCGACACTTCATCCCTGGCAACAGGCGTCGCGGAACGTACGGATTCCCATCGTCCTTCCGGCACGTTTGGGAGCTGGAAACCTGCGTGTGCTTGTCTCGGATGCTGGCACGCTGGACCGGGCTCTGGACCAGCCGCGCCAGTCCGGGCGTCCGGTTGACCTGGACACGACGGTGGCGCAGGCTCGCCGGCTGCACCCAGGCGACCGGGTTTACGTGAGCCTTCTGGCCCCGGAAGCACAGGCGGAGATGGGGGGTCAAACCCTTTCGAGTCTGCCGCTTTCAGTGGCGAATGCCCTGGAGCCGCTGCGCACCCCACAGGATGTGAATCTGAACGGCGAGTCAGCCGATTTGGCAGGCGAAGCACCTGCGGACGGGGTGCTGACCGGTTTCCAAATTCTTAGTCTGCACATTGAACCGGGCGGCGGATTAAACTAAAAAGGCGGGGAGAATACCTAGAGCGGTTCTCCAGTTTATGCGCAGCGTTTCCGGCATCGTGGAAGGTGGTTTTTTCTTGATGAAAGAAACCACTGAGCGGTTGCGGCTTCGCCCCACAGCAACTGGACAACCGCTATACCGTCACATTTTGGGCCGGCAATACACAAACTATACCGGCCTCTCTTGCTGGCCCCCCAATCGAGGACTGCGGAACGATCATGAGTCTCATACAAGGACTTGCAGCTCACGCGGCGGGTGCCGAACTTTTGCCTTTTCGCTATGACCCGGGAGAGCTGGGTTTGCAGGAAGTCGAAATCGGCATTTCCCACTGCGGTGTTTGTCACAGTGACATTCACCTGATTTCAAATGACTGGGGCATGAGCCAGTATCCGTTCATACCCGGCCACGAAATCATCGGAACGGTGAAGGCGGTGGGCCGCTCAGTGCGCTCACTTGAGGTGGGCCAACGCGTCGGCCTGGGCTGGCAATCGAATTCCTGCGGCGAGTGCGAATGGTGCACCCAAGGCATGGAGAATCTTTGTCCACTGATGGAGGCAACGTGCGTGCATCGCCACGGTGGTTATGCCGACCGCGTGCGCGCCAACGCCCGGTTTGTGATTCCGATTCCTGAAGCTCTGCCTAGCGAACAAGCGGCACCGCTGCTTTGCGGCGGCATCACGGTTTATAACCCGCTGCGCCTCCACGGCATCAACCCTTCCTCACGGGTAGGCGTTGCGGGCATTGGCGGCCTGGGTCATCTGGCCATCCAGTTTGCGCGCGTCTTCGGCGCCGAGGTCACGGCCTTCTCAACGTCCGCGGCCAAGGAAGAAGAAGCGCGGAAACTGGGCGCGCACAACTTTGTGAACACCCGTGAGTCCAAGGCCATGAAGGAAGTGGCCGGTTCGCTGGATTTCATCCTAAGCACCGTAAGCGCCGACCAGGACTGGGGCGTCTACATACAGACGCTGCGGCCCACGGGAACGCTGTGCTTCGTGGGCGTTCCGCCTTCGCCGGTCACCGTGCATGCATTTCCGCTGATCAGCGGCGTCCGCTCGATCACCGGCAGTCCCATTGGCAGCCCGCACCGCCTGAGGGAGATGATCGACGTGGCCGCGCGCCATGGCGTAAAGGCGCAGACCGAGCGCTTCCCGATGGCCAAGGCCAACGAAGCCATCGAAAAGGTGAAGAAGAACAAGGTGCGGTACCGGGCCGTGCTGGCGAATTAGAGACCGGGGCGCACGCTCGTGCGCCCTCCCCCTGCCTGATGA
>Ga0265316_10006090_pt1 | contig 11574 bp, 9 predicted proteins | sample 4522metaG_FD_202092 | JGI IMG/M metagenome (GOLD analysis project Ga0265316, IMG submission 202092) | Rhizosphere microbial communities from Carex aquatilis grown in University of Washington, Seatle, WA, United States - 4-5-22 metaG | ecosystem: Host-associated > Plants > Roots > Rhizosphere >...
TTCCAGAACACCAACGGCCAACCGCTCGCCTGGCTGATGTCGGGCACCACCGTGCTCTCCAGCGCCAATGTCGGCAACAATCCAGGCTCGGCCTGGCATCTCATCACCGGCGCAGGGGTGGGATGAAGAGAAGTCAAATCTACCAATAAACGCGACGCGTGGCGGTCAGCGACACCCAAAATGGCCAGGGATCAATCAACCACGAATATCCCGACCCTCAGGCAACCAAAGAAGCGATGAATCTACAATAATTCCAATAAATTACCTAACGCCATGTTTCTACCGGTAATTCTTCGACAACAAATTATATAAATTGTTCCGCCAGACAGTTGTTCAGCCGGACGCTGCGGCAGGCTCTAGTTCGACGAAGGCCGCAAAAGCTACTCAGCCTTCGCGGTCCAGAAATTCGGCCACAAACGGCGATTTCGGCGCACGGCGCACCTCGTCCGGCGTTCCGAATTGTTCGATCTTGCCGGCGTTCATGATTGCCACCAGGTCGGCGATCGCGAAGGCCTCGTCCTGATCGTGGGTGACGAAGATCGTGGTCAGTCCCAACCGCTCGTGCAACGCGCGCAACCAGCTGCGCAGTTCCTTGCGCACCTTGGCATCGAGCGCACCGAAAGGTTCGTCCAGCAACAATAGCCGCGGCTCGATGGCGAGTGCGCGCGCCAACGCCACGCGCTGTTGCTGCCCGCCGGAGATCTGGCTGGGATAGCGCTTGCCGAGGCCGTCGAGCTGCACGAGCGCGAGCAATTCGGTCACGCGGCGGTCGATTTCCGCACGCGGCGGCCGTTCGCGGCGCGGACGGACGTTGAGCCCGAAGGCGATGTTCTGCGCCACGGTCATATGGCGGAACAGGGCGTAATTCTGGAACACGAAACCCGCGCGCCGCTCGCGCGCCGGAACACTCAGCCAATCGAGATCGTCGAAGCGGACGCTTCCCGCGTCGGGGAATTCCAGTCCGCCCAGGATGCGCAGAAGCGTCGTCTTGCCCGATCCGGAAGGTCCGAGCAGCGCCACGAACGCGCCTTGCGGCACCGTGAAGCTCGCGCCGTTCAGCGCGGAGAATCTCTGGAAGCGCTTGGCGACGGAATCGACGACGAGGGACATGCGGCGCTCCGTCAACGGTGATGGACGGCGGCGATTTCGTCCGCATACCGCCATTCGAGAAAGGACTTGAACGTCAAGGTGACGATGGCGAGCAGCGCCAGCAGCGAGGCGACCGCGAACGCGCCGACGAACTGATAGTCGTTGTAGAGCACCTCCACATGCAGCGGCATGGTGTTGGTGAGGCCGCGGATATGGCCGCTGACGACCGACACCGCGCCGAATTCGCCCATGGCGCGGGCGTTGCACAGCAGCACGCCGTACAGCAGACCCCATTTGATGTTGGGCAGCGTGACACGGAACAAGGTCTGGAAGCCCGAGGCGCCGAGCGTGGCGGCAGCCTCCTCTTCCGCGCGGCCCTGGTCGGTCATCAGCGGGATCAGTTCGCGCGCCACGAACGGGAAGGTCACGAACATCGTCGCCAGCACGATGCCGGGCAACGCGAAGATGATCTTGATCCCATGCTCGCGCAACTCCGGTCCGAACCAGCCTTGCAAGCCGAAGATCAAGACGTAGATCAATCCAGCGACCACCGGCGATACCGAGAAAGGTAGATCTATCAGCGTCGTAAGCAGGCCCTTGCCGCGGAAATCGAACTTGGCGATGGCCCAGGACGCGGCGATACCGAACACGGCGTTGAGCGGCACCGCAATGGCGGCGACCAGCAGCGTCAGGCGGATGGCGGCGAGCGCATCGGGCTCGCTCACGGCGGCCAGCGCCACACCAAGGCCTTGCTTCAAGGCCTGCAAGAACACGGCCGCCAGCGGCAATACCAGAAACAGCCCGATGAAGCCGATCGCAACCGCGCACAGAAGCCAGCGCATCAGAGGATGGTCTTTGGTAGCACCCCGCGGATAGACACTCATCGCCGCGCCGCCGCCCAATACTGCAGGAGGTTCAACGCCAAGATGATGACGAATGACGCCGCCAGCATGATCACCCCGATGGTCGCCGCGCCTGCATAATCATATTGCTCGAGCTTGATGATGATGAGCAGCGGCGCAATCTCCGAAATCGCCGGCAAATTTCCTGCGATGAAGATCACCGAACCGTATTCGCCCACCGCGCGCGCGAAGGCGAGCGCCGTGCCGGTGATCAGCGAGGGCAAAAGCATTGGCAGGACCACGCGGCTGATGGTTTGCAGGCGCGTAGCGCCGAGCGTCGCCGCGGCCTCCTCGGCTTGCTCACTTAGATCGGCGAGAACGGGCTGGATCGTGCGCACCACAAACGGCAGGCCGATGAAGGTCAATGCCACGACGACGCCGAGCGGTGTATAGGCAACCTTGATTCCCAGATGGCTCAGCGGTTCGCCGAGCCAGCCGTTCGGCGCGTAGAGTGCCGAGAGAGCGATGCCGGCCACCGCGGTGGGCAATGCGAAGGGCAGATCGACCAGGGCATCGAGCAGCCGCTTGCCCGGAAAGCGGTAGCGGATCAGGACCCAGGCTACGATCGGCCCGCAGATCGCGTTGATCCCTGCCGCGATCGCCGCGGCGCCGAAGGAAAGGCGCAGCGCGGCGAAGACGCGGTGGTCGACGACGACCCGCCAGAAACCGTCGAACCCCGCCGACCATGGCCGGATCACCAGCGCGGCGAGCGGAATAAGAACGATCACCGACAGATAGAAGACCGTGAACCCCATAGAAAGACCGAAGCCGGGCAGTACGCGCCGGCTTCGGTTCTTCCTTGGGAGAAAGGTTGCTGAAAGGCTCATTGTCCTGGTTTGTAAATCTGATCAAATATCCCGCCGTCCGAGAAATGGACCGCCTGCGCTTTCTGCCATCCGCCGAAGACGTCATCAATAGTATATAGCGGGATCTTCGGAAAGTCAGTGCCGTGCGCCGCTAAAATCGCCTGATCGCGCGGACGATAAAAGTCTTTCGCCTCGATTTCCTGTCCCGCTTTGGTGTACAGAAATTGCAGATAGGCTTCCGCCACCTTGCGCGTGCCGTGGCGGTCGACATTTTTGTCGACAACGGCGACCGGGGGTTCGGCCAGGATCGAGTTCGACGGATAGACGATCTGAAACTGGTCGCCGCCCTGTTCCTTGAGCGCAAGATGCGCTTCGTTTTCCCACGACAAGAGTACGTCGCCGATGCCGCGCTGCACGAAGGTCGTTGTCGAGCCGCGCGCACCCGTGTCGAGCACCGGAACATGCTTGTAGAGAGCCGCAACGAAGGCCTTCGCTTTTTCCGCATTGCCGCCGGGCGCCTTTTCGGCATAGGCCCACGCCGCCAGATAGGACCAGCGCGCGCCGCCCGAGGTCTTCGGGTTCGGCGTGATCACCTGCACGCCCGGCTTGATCAGATCGGCCCAATCCTTGATGTGCCAGGGATTGCCCTTGCGCACTAGGAACACGATGGTGGAGGTGTAAGGCGTGCTGTTGTCGGGCAAGCGCTTTTGCCAGATGGCCGGCAGCAGACCCGCCTTCCGCGAAATCGCGTCGATGTCGTAGGCGAGGGCGAGGGTGACGACGTCGGCGTCGAGCCCGTCGATCACCGCGCGCGATTGCGCGCCCGATCCGCCATGCGACTGGTTGATCGTCACAACGTCGCCGGTCTTGGCCTTCCAGTCGGCCGCGAAGGCGGTATTGATGTCTTTGTAGAGTTCGCGCGTCGGATCGTAACTGACATTCAGCAACGTGACGTTCGCAGCCTGCGCGGCACCCGCGGCGAACAAGGCTGCAACGAACAAGGTAGTGGCGAGTCGTTTCATGAGAAATCTCCGCAATATGTTCGCTTAAAGTGAGACTTGCGCCCGAATGGCGATGGTCTGGACCTTTTGGCCGCCGTTGACCGTCGGCAAAGTGGGTGCGCCGCTGGTCGTCACGGCCGCCGGGGATTGCAAGCGGCTGACGTCGATCCACTGGTAATCGAGCGCGAAACGAAGGGCATTGTTCGGGTACCAATTCAATCCGAAAGTCGCGATCCTCTGATCGCCGCCGCGCACCGTGTTATAGTAAGTATATGTCCGAGTGGAGGCACCGGTCCAGTTGGTGATCACGCTTGCTGTGTCATTCGTGTGATCGTTAAGGTTCAAATCGCTATAGCGCGCCGCCAATTCCCAGGCGCCCCAACCGCCATGCGCGAACGAGAACGGTTGTGCCGGTTTGGGCGGTGTGAAGGCACCGGTGGCCGAACTGTAGCCTCTACTCTCGCCCGTCAGGACCCAGCTCGCCTGCACGTACCATGCGCTGAAGTTATCGTTGCTCGGCTGGACGGCGGTTGTGGTCGAGGCGGTCGCACTCGAAAAAGTCTTGTAGGCAACCGGCGCGCGATCCACCTCGAACGCATAATACCCGGCCTGGGCATACAAGTTCTCGAAATTGCCAGCCGTTTCCACGCCCCATTGCGAGACATGGTTTGCCGGCAGCGATCCGGTCGTCGCCAGCAGAGTTCCATTCGAGTCGACCGTCAGCTCCGGAGGATCAGACAGTGTGAGACTATTCTTCGCGGTAGCGCCCGGCGTGGTGGCCAGCGTGGCCGTGCCGTTCGGTACGGCATCGGGCGGCTTGATGACATAGGTGCCGTTGACGCCGATCAACCAATGGGCGTCGGCCGTCGACACAGGCAGATAGGAGAGCCTGCCCAACACGGCGAGTTGCTCGTCGTAATTGGGCGCGGCGGTGGCGCCGGCCGCGGCCAGCGCCTTGACGCCGTCCTGGATCTTGTTGCCGGTGAACGACGCGGCCCCGAACACTGTGTCGCCCGTGTAGAGGATCGTTACTGCGTCTCGGCCGTCGCCGCCGGCGATATTGCGCTGCAGATCGGACGGCGCATTGCGCTCTAGGAAGATCGTATCGCCGGCGGAGGTGCCGTCTTCGATGTTCGCGGGGGGCGGAAAGGCGCCGACGCGCAGCGCCCAGGGCGCCAAGCCGTCATATTCCAGATAAACCGATTGGATGTGGCCGGGGGTTTCGGTGCCGCCGCTGCCGCCGAAATCGTAGTTGAAATTGTACGACCAGTCGCCGAACAGCTTGCCCTGGATGCCAAGATAGACGCGTCGGAAATTGGCGCCGCTCGAAAGATCGGGACCGTAGGCCGCCGGCAATGCCGTCGCCCCAGCGCTTTGCGAGTAATAGCCCCAGTCGGCTTGCGCCAGTGCGCGGATGACGGCGGTGAAGTTTCCGTCGGCCGAGGTAAGAGTCGGGCGGCCGTTTGCGAGACTGACCTTGACCAGCGACGACTGCTGATTCTGCACGTCGGTGTACTGGTTGCTTGTGCTGCGCTTGAGGTCCTGCACCTGACCGGAGAGATCCTGGATTTCGGATTCAAGTTGCTCGATTTTCGCGCTGTTGCCGCCGGTTGCGTTTTGCTCCGCCGATGTTCCATCGCTCGCGTGCTTGCCTGCCGCCTGCGCGGCGCTGGCAAGCGCCAAGCTCGCCGTTCCGGCCAGCAGTGCGGCCGCGAATGTTCTCGATACGGTTTTCATGATCTCACCCTCTGAGCTGGCATCCGGACGGATCGGCGTGGGGAGGAGGGACCGATCCATCCGGAGGCGTGGCGCGACCCCCGAGCCACAACCCTATCATTACTATAAACACGACCTAGTCAATATAGATAACGGAGATGAAGAGGATTTTTCGGAGAAATATTCTTTCCGCGAACCAAGACTGTGAAATCAGGAAGAGCGGTTGTGGCGGCGCTTCTTGGCGGACTTCTCGTCCGCCAATGCCTGGGCAAGCGTATGAGTCTCGAGAATTTCGGCCGTCGCATCACGCACGGTCAGCAGCACCTTGCGGATCGCGCAGGTGGTTTCGTCTTCGCAGTCGTCGCATTTGCGATAGGCGGTGCGGCTGGCGCAGGGGCTCAGCGCCAAAGGCCCGTCGATCGCACGCAACACCTCGGCGAAAGCGATGTTCTCCGGCGGACGGCCCAAGACGTAGCCGCCGAACTTGCCGCGCTGGCTGTGCACGATGCCGCTCTTCTTCAATTCGAGAAGGATCTGTTCGAGGAACTTACGCGGCACGTTGGCCTGTTCGGCGATGTCGGCGATCATCACCGGTTCACGGCCCTTATGCGCGCCGAGCGCGAACAGCGCGCGCAGCGCATAGCGGGCCTTTTGCGACAACATGGCTAGCGTCCCGATTAATTCTACAGACATTATCGTGAAAATAGCGGCGAATTGCAACCGCGCCATGCCGCCCACTCACGGGGCGAAGATGCCCTTTTGGTGATTGCGCCACAGCGCCGCCCCGCCCTCGAGGCCTGCGAGGTTCGAGACGATGGTGGTCTTGCGCGGCAGCTTGATCCTCAACCGCCTGGAATTGCCGCCGCCGATAAACAGATGGTCGTAATGGAGCAGCGTATAGAGAAACGGCAGGATCCGCGCGACGCGCTTGTTCCATTTTTGCAGACCGATCTTCTTGCGCGCCTTGTCGCCGAGATAACCGTCGAAGTCCTTGCCGTTGTAGGCGGGCATGTGCGCGATTTCCATATGCGGCATCAATTCGCCGTTGAAGAACAGCGCGCTACCGAACCCGGTTCCGAGCGTGATAACGAGTTCGAGCCCTTTGCCTTTGGCGACGGCTAGGCCCTGCATGTCCGCGTCGTTGACCAGCCGCGCCGGCCGGTCCAGCATCTTGGAAAGCCGCCCCGCCAGATCGTAGCCCGCCCACAGCTCGGTCCCCAGATTGGGAGCGGTGAGCACGCGCGTGCCGCGCACCACGCCGGGAAAACCGATCGAGATGCAGTCGAACTTGCCAAGCGTCTTGGCCATGGCGACCAGAATCTTGACAAGCTCTCCGGGCGGCGAAGGGTGCGGCGTCGGCGTGCGCAGATGTTTGGTCAGCAGCTTGCCGCGACGATCGATGATCGCCGCTTTGAGCCCTGTGGCCCCGATGTCGAAGGCCAGAATTCGCCTGGGAGTCCTCACGTGCGATTCGCTCCAATTGTCTTAGTTATTATATCAATCTGGCAGCGGCGCGGTCCAAAAGCCAGACAAGTTCGCCTTCCGGCTTGAGGCGGGCGCCGGGCAATGCCGTGTCGCCTGAACGCACGGCGCGGACGGCTTCGGCCTTCATTTTCCCCGTGACTAGGAACGCCGTCACGCGGCTTGATTGAATGGACGGGTAGGTCAGTGTGATTCGCACTTCCGGCCTGCCGTGAGAGACGGCGGCCGTCCAGCGTTGGCGTTCGTCGAGGACCGGCGAGCCCGGCAATAGCGAGCAGATATGACCGTCGTCGCCCAAGCCCAGCAGCACCAGATCGAACAAGGGCCGCGCCGGGTCGAACGCCTCCGCGCCGTAAGCGCTTTTGAGTGTGGTTTCATAGGCCCGCGCAGCGGCGTCGGGGTCGCCGGCGGTCGGAATGGGATGGATGTTCTTTTCAAGCGCCGGAACTTGCGCCAGCAGAGTTTCGCGGGCCATGCCGTAGTTGCTTGCCGGATCGTCGGGCGGCACAAAGCGCTCGTCGCCCCAGAAAAATTCGACTCTCGACCAATCGACGTTATCGCGGAATCGCGCCCCAAGTTCGCGGTAAAGTGGGCGCGGCGTCTCTCCGCCGGTGAGCGCGATGCGGAAATTCCCGCGCTTGGCGGCGATCAGCCCGGCGATCCAGGCGGCGGCGTGCGACGCGAATTGCTCCGCATCGTCGAAGATTTCGGTGTTCACGGCTTGGCGATCCGGGGCTCGACATGGCCGCCGAATTCGTTGCGCATTGCCGACAGCAACCGGTCGGCGAAATCGCGCTCGACGCGCGAGCGGAAGCGTTCGTAGAGCGCCGCCGACAGCACGTTCGCGGGCACGGCTTCTTCGATTGCGGCTTGGACGGTCCAACGCCCTTCACCGGAATCCTCGACGTAACCGGTGAACTTTTCCAGTGCAGGGTCATGGGCCAACGCCATCGCCGTCAGATCCAACAGCCACGACGAGATCACGCTGCCCCGCCGCCAAACTTCCGCGAGATCGGCAAGATCGAGGTCGTAATGCTCGGCGAGCGAGGCTGCCGACTTGCCACGCAAGATGTCGAAACCTTCGGCATAGGCCTGCATCAGGCCGTACTCGATGCCATTATGGACCATCTTTACGAAATGCCCGGCGCCCGTGGGGCCCGCGTGTATATAGCCGTTTTCGACTCGCGGATCGCGGCCCTCGCGGTTCGCCGTCTTGGGGATCGTGCCCGGCCCCGGCGCCAGCGTCGCGAATATCGGATCGAGACGGTCCACGACGTCTTTTTCGCCGCCGATCATCATGCAATAGCCGCGCTCCAGTCCCCAGACGCCGCCCGAGGTGCCGACATCAACGTAGTGAATGGACTTGGTTTTCAGTTCCGCGGCGCGCCGCACATCGTCACGATAAAACGTGTTGCCACCGTCGATCACGGTGTCGCCCGGACTTAGAAGGCCGGATAGCTCTTTCACGAATGCTTCGGTGACGGCACCGGCCGGCAGCATGACCCACGCCGCGCGGGGTGGGTGGAGCCGCGCGACCAGTTCCTGCAGCGACGCCGCGGCGATCGCGCCCTCGCGCGCCAGCGCGGCCGCCACCTCCGGACTTCTATCGAACGCGACGACGCTATGCCCGCCGCGTATCAGCCGCCGCGCGATGTTGGCGCCCATACGGCCGAGACCCACAATGCCGATTTCCATGCGCGCCGCCCTCCTTAGCGAAGTGCCGTCTCGACGGCGCGGCGCAGCGTGCGCAGCCCGTCCGCGACGTCGTGGAGATGCACGCGCAGGGCCCGCCTGCCGCGGTCGGCCAGCACGGCGAGATCGCCCGCCGCCTGTGCATCGATCACCGCGCCGAAGCTGTAGCTCTTTCCCGGTACCGCGATGTCGTGCGCGTGATCGCCCGTGATTTGCAGGAAGACGCCGCTGTTGGGTCCACCCTTATAGGCTTGGCCGGTCGAATGCAGGAAGCGAGGGCCGAAGCCGAGGCAGGCCGCCGCTCCCGTCTTGTCGCGGATGACCGCGCGCATGGCGTCCAGCTCGGCGGCGTTGGCGGCATTACGTTCGATGAAGGCCAGCAGCGCCACGTAATCGCCCGGCTTCACGCGAGCAAAATGGGCTTTCAAACAGGCTTCCAGCGTCGCGGCGCCGGCAAGCGCCGCTGCATCCGCTGCGTCGGCGTAGACCGACACGCCATCGCCTGAGACCAGCGGCTTTTCGCTTTGTTTCGCCCCGCCGGCCTCCATCAAGGCGCGCGTTTTGATCTTTGCCGCTTCCACGTCGGGCTGGTCGAACGGATTGATGCCGAGCGCTGCGCCCGCTACCGCTGTCGCCATCTCCCACAGGAAAAACAGCCGCGCGAGGCAATAGGGTTCGTCGATTTCGATGCGGATGACCGGATGACCCATCGCGGTCAGCGCCGTGATCAGCGCGTCATGGTCGCCGTCGCCGCCGAACTGGAGCGAGACGAACACGCGGTCGGAGCCGTAGGTGATGGATGCGCCCAACGGCTCGCCGTCGACCGGAATCAGGCCGGCGCCCTTCTTGCCGGTCGACTCCGCGATCAGCTGCTCCAGCCAGGCGCCGAACGTCGACAGCTCCTTCGAGGCCAGAACCGTGACCTTGTCGCGGCCATGCTTGGTCGCCAGCGCGCCCAGCGCAATCCCCAGGCGCGCGCCGGGATTGTTCGCGGGCGGGCTAAGCGGCCCACAGGCGGCCACCATTCCACAGGCCTCCGCGATGAAGCGTTTGAGATCGACGCCCATGGCGGCGGCCGGAACCAATCCGAAGTTCGACAACACCGAATAGCGCCCTCCGATCGACGGATCGCCGTGGAAGACGTCGGCGAAGCCGTCATGCGCCGCGGTCTTCTCCAGCGAAGAGCCGGGATCGGTGATGGCGACGAAGTGCCCGCCGGCACGGTCGCGGCCGATGGCCCCAGCGACCCGCTCGAAATAATAGTCCTTGAAGATATTGGGTTCGAGCGTGCTGCCGGATTTCGAGGCGACAATGAACAGCGTGGTCGCCAGCGTGATCGCTTCGTCGAGCGCGCCGATTTCGTCGGGGTCGGTGGAGTCGAGGAAATGGAAGCGCGGGCGGCCCTTGCCGAGGCTGGCGCGGACGACTTCTGCGCCCAGGGTCGATCCGCCCATGCCGAGCAGAACGACGTCGCTCCAGGAACCGGCCTTAACCCGCTCGGCGAAATTCTCCAGCCCGGCAAGCCCGGCTTTGTCGCGCTTGGCGATGTCGAGCCAGCCCAGCCATTTGTTTTCGTCGGCGCCGGTCCAAAGTGCTGAGTCCTTCGCCCACAGACGGCGGACATTGCCCTGCTTGGTCCAGGATTTCAGTTCGCTATTCACGCTATCCGTAGCGGCGGCGAGTTCGTAGCCGATCTTCACCGGCCGGCCGGACAGTGCGTCGCATTTTTCCGCGATGGCGCCGTAGAGCAGGTCGGCGGCGTCGGAAAATTTTTCAACGCCGTCGCCAACCAGCCATTCCGTCGCTGCGTCGAGCGAAATGCCCGCCGCCTTCAGTTCCGCCAGCATTTTTTCCGCGCCCTTGACGTCGGTTTGCAGCGAGGCCTGGGGCCGGCCGTGATCGCGGAAAGCGTCCATAGTTTCGGGCGGCATGGTGTTGACTGTGTCTGGCCCGATCAGCGTGTCGACATAGAGCACGTCGGAATAGGCTTTGTTCTTGGTCCCGGTGGAGGCCCACAACAGGCGTTGCGGCCGCGCGCCGCGCTTGGCCAGCGCCTCCCAGCGCGGTCCTGAAAAGATGCGCTCATAGTCGCGATAGGCGAGCTTGGCGTTGGCGATCGCCGCCTTTCCACGCAAGCCTACGAGACGCGCCCGCTCGGACGGCGCCGCGGTCTTTATCTTCTCATCGAGCTGCGCGTCGATCCTGCTGTCGATACGGCTGACGAAGAAGCTCGCCACGCTGGCGATGCGCGACAAGTCGTGCGTCTTGGGCAGGTCTTCCAGCCCGGCGATATAGGCCTCGGCGACCTCGATATAGACTGCCTGGGAGAACAGCAGCGTGACGTTGATGTTCAGCCCTTCGGAAATCAGCTGGCGGATGGCGGGGATGCCTTCGGGCGTTCCCGGTACCTTCACCATCAGATTGTCGCGGGCGAATTCGGCCCAGATCTCGCGCGCCTCGGCAAGCGTGGCTTCGGTATCGCGTGCGATGTAGGGCGAGACCTCCATGCTGACATAACCGTCGGCGGCCTTGGTCGCCTTGTACACCGGAGCCAGAATGTCGGCGGCAGCGCGGATGTCGGCGACCGCGAGCTGGCGGAAGATGGCGCCGACGTCGGTGCAGCCCTTCTGCAGCAGCTTGCCGATCTCCTCGTCATACTCGTTGGAGTGGCCGATGGCCTTTTCGAAAATGGAGGGGTTGGAGGTGACGCCTTTGATCCCGTCCTGCTCCACCAGCCGAGCCAGCTCGCCCTCCCGCAGCAAGCCCCGGCTGACGTAATCAAGCCACGGCGCCTGTCCGAACTTTTCAAGGTCTTTCAGCGGGTTCATGGCGGGTTCGCGGTCCTCTGTTGGTGCCGTTGCAGGGAATAGCAGGATCGGGCGTCCG
>Ga0265316_10006094_pt1 | contig 11570 bp, 11 predicted proteins | sample 4522metaG_FD_202092 | JGI IMG/M metagenome (GOLD analysis project Ga0265316, IMG submission 202092) | Rhizosphere microbial communities from Carex aquatilis grown in University of Washington, Seatle, WA, United States - 4-5-22 metaG | ecosystem: Host-associated > Plants > Roots > Rhizosphere >...
CGGGCTGGAGCCGGTCAAGGTCGATTTCTGGATGAAACAGGGCGATCGGTTCGAGGCGTTGGGCACAACGGTGGAGGTGCGCCATGTGCCGGGGCATTGCCCCGGCAACATCCTGTTTTATCTCGCCGCCGCGGGCGCGGCGTTCGTGGGCGACGCGTTGTTCAACGGCAGTATTGGACGCACGGACCTGCCGGGCGGCAGTTTCGAGACGCTGGCCAAGTCGATCCGGGAGCAAATATACACGTTGCCCGACGCTACCACGGTCTATCCGGGCCACGGCGAGACCACGTCGGTAGGCGACGAGAAGAGCGGGAATCCTTACGTGAAAGGTTGACGGGAAGCCGCGTCGGCCGTCATAGACCGTCGCTGCCATTGGAGCAGAATGAGCACCAACGAACATCACGAAATCTTCATGCGGCGCGCACTGGAACTGGCGCGGCGCGGCTGGGGCACGACGCATCCCAATCCGATGGTCGGAGCCTTGATCGTCGAAGAAGGGAAGGTCGTGGCCGAGGGCTTTCACGCGCAGGACGGCCAGCCGCACGCAGAGCGCCTGGCCTTGCTGGCGCGCGGCCGGCCGCCCCGGCCCGGCGCGACGCTTTACGTCACCCTCGAACCGTGCTCGACCGCGGGCCGCACGGGAGCATGCACCGAGGCCATCATTGCGGCGGGCATCAAAAAGGTCGTGGTCGGCGCGACCGATCCGAATCCCGAACATGCCGGACGGGGTTTCGAGTTGTTGCGCGCGGCGGGGGTTGAAACGGTCACCGACGTGCTCGAGCGCGAGTGCACGGACCTCAATCTGGTTTTCAACCACTGGATCACGCGGGGCGGCCCGTTGCTCGCGGGCAAGGTGGGGGTGACGCTGGATGGCAAGATCGCCTGCCGCACGGGCGATTCGCAGTGGATCACCAACGAGGCTTCGCGCGCCGACGTGATGCGCTGGCGCCGGCTCTTCCCGGCGATCGCGGTGGGCGCCGGAACGGTGGCCAAGGACAACCCGCGCCTGACCGCGCGGTGCGAGGGTTCGCCGGAGTGGTGCCCGATCCGCTTCGTGTTCGACGGACTCCTGCGGACGGTTGTCGATCGCAATCAACCGCAACTATACACCGACGAATTTCACGACCGCACGATTGTGGTGACCACGCCGCACGGCGGCCTCGGTTACGTGCGCAAGCTGCGCGATCAAGGCGTGCAGGTGTGGGTGCTCGACTCGCCGCACCAGCGGGTGCCGCTGGCAGCGTTTCGGAAGAAATGCGTCGAGGAAAAGATTTCGGGCGTCTATTTCGAAGGCGGCATGCAGTTGTTGAGCGAGTTTTTGCAGGAGCGGGAACTGGACTATCTGTTCGTTTACAAGGCGCCGGTGCTCCTGGCCGACGAGAAGGCGAAGCCGATGTTCACCGGATTACGCACGGAGAAACTGGCGAGCGCGGTGCGGCTGACTGACGTGCGGCACGAGGCATTCGGCGACGACGCCCTGATGCGTGGCCGCGTGGTTTACCCGGAGAAGATGTTCGTCGATGAAGGGGTATTCAGTCTCGCTTGAGGCGGAGAAGTAGCAAGTGGCAAGATTCAAGTAACACGTGACAAGGAACAAGTAACAAGTGGCAAGGAACAAGGATCAAGGAGCAAGAGGGCGCAGGCTGGAGGGAGGAGAGATGAAGATTGTTCTCGCTTCGGGCAACGCGCACAAGGCGGTCGAGTTTCAGACGCTGGCCGATGCCTCAGGCCTGCCGCTGCGGATCATCCCGGCCGCGGCGGTGGGCGGCATGCCGCCGGTGGTCGAGGATACGGGCACGTTCGAGGGCAACGCGCGGAAAAAGGCCGGGGCGTTGCTTGCACGGCTGCCGGCCGACGCCTGGGCACTGGCCGACGACAGCGGACTCTGCGTCGAGGCACTCGGCGGTGCGCCGGGCGTGGAATCCGCCTACTACGCCGGACCGCAAGGCGACAGCGCGGCCAACCTGCGCAAGCTCGTGGCGGCGATGCGCGGCGTGCCGGAGGCGGCGCGCCGGGCGCATTTCGCGTGCGTGCTCCTGCTGGCCGGGCCGGGCGGTGCGGAGCACGTCTTCGAGGGGCGCTGCGACGGGCGATTGCTTTACGACCCGCGCGGCGGTGCGGGTTTCGGCTACGATCCGCTGTTCGTGCCCGACGGCTACACGGAGAGCTTTGCCGAACTGGGCGAGGCGGTGAAGAATTCGCTCAGCCACCGCGGCCGGGCTTGGGCGCAGCTGGCATCATGGCTCGCTGGGTGGCAGCGATGAATTGAGCCGGACCCTTTTTGCCGATCCCCGCCGTGGCGTGGGCTCGGGTGGCAGACCGGGTGGCCCGGTGCGATGCCCTCACGGTGCGCCGGCGTCGACCTTCTCAGCCGCCGCGGGATCGCGCGTCGGCCACGGAGTCGCACTCGACCACGCCACTTCGGTCGCGGTCACGTGCATCGTCTCCTTCATCAGGCGTCGTAGCCGCCGCGCCGATACCCGGATGCGCAAGCCTTGCCGCAAGAGGCCGAGGTTTCTGGGATGGTGGGCGTAATAATCCGCTTCGGCCCAAAAATCATGCAACCGCGAAAGCTTCCCGACCGCGTTGATGAAATCGAGGTCGGCCATTCCATAATCAGCGTGCAGCCAGACGAGGATCATATAAAGAAGATGGGCATGCGGATAGAGCGCCTGCGCCAGCACGTCTTCGAGGAAACGGGCAGACGCGAGATTGTGCTTCTGGCAATAAAGCACGGCAAAACTCTCGATACTTTGCATAAGGGGGCGGCTGACCCCAATAGTAGACCGACCCAGGCGCAGGGCAAATCCTTTCCGAACTGACGGGAAGGACCGGCGCGGCGTGCCGCAAGCAACCCGCGCGACCGGTTGCACTCTCCTCAACCGGTGCCGGCATCGACATTCTCGATCCCCGCGGGATCGCTCGTCGGCCAGGGAGCTACGCTCGGCCACGCTGCGGTGGTCGTGGTCACGCCCATCGTTTTTTTCATCAGCCGTCGCAGACGCCGCGCCGATACCCGGATGCGCAGGCGTTGCCGCAAAAAGCCGAAGTTTTGCGGATGGTGCCCGAAATCTTCCGCCTCGACCCAAAAATCCTCCAAGCGCGAGAGCCTTCCGACGCCGCTGATGAAATCGAGGTCGGCGGCCCCAAAGTCGGGGCGCATCCGGACGAGGATCACGTAAAGAACATGTGCGTGCGGATGGAGTGCCTCGGCCAGCACCCGCTCGACAAAGCGTTCGGGCGCGAGGTTGTGTTGCTGGCAATACTGCTCGGCAAAGCGGATACTACTTCCCATAAGGCGGTGGCTGGCCGAAGCAGTATGCCAACCTGTGCGCAGCGCAAATGGCGGCGCCATTTTTTCGAGCAAATGCGAATGTTTGGCGGGAAGGATGCCTGACGACCGGCGAGGCCACCGGGTACCTACGCCGCGAGTCACCGCCCGCTCAGACTCAGCGGGAGAATCTTGGTGGTCGCCTCGCCGTGTTGCTGGCTGGGCCGCGGCGTCAACTCAAAGATTTCTTGATGAGCTGTTCGGTTGTCGCACCGGCGCCGAGCGCGAGGGCGGCGCGGCGCGCCGCCTGATCGGCGTCGGCCGCTTTGTAGCCGAGGGCCATGAGGGCGGCCACGGCGTCGCGCAGGCGGGTGTCGCCGGACGCAGCCGCGCCTTCACCGGCGGAACCCGCCGCGGTACTGCCGGCCAGACCCACGCCACCGACTTTGCTTTTCAATTCCACGACGAGGCGCTCGGCCGTCTTCTTGCCGATGCCGGGGCATTTCGCGAGTGTGGCGATGTCGCCAGCGCGGATCGCACTCTCGAGCAGGGGCAGCGAGAGCTTGCTCATGATCGTGAGCGCGCTCTTGGGGCCGATGCCGGTCACGTTCTCGATCAGCAGGCGGAAAAAATCGCGGTCGGCCGGCGTCGCGAAACCGTAGAGGGTTTGCGCGTCTTCACGATAAACGGCGTGGGTATGCAGCTTCACCGGCGCACCCGGCGCAGGGAGCTTTTCGGCGGTCGTCACCGGGATGTGAACCTCGTAACCGATTCCGCCGGTTTCGACGATGGCGTGCAGCGGAGTAGCGGAGACGAGTGTGCCGGAGAGTGAGACGATCATGGGGAAGACGGGCGGAAGACGGGGGAGACGGGGAAGACTTGGAAGACGGGGAAGAGAGGAAGACTTGGAAGACGGGGGAGACTTGGGAGACGGGGAAGAGAGGAAGACTTGGAAGACGGGGAAGACTTAGGAGATGTGGGAGACTTGGGAGACGGAAGCGATGGGGGAGACTGGGTCTTGCGTTCTTACATGTCTCGAACGTCTCGCGTTCTGGTATTTCTGCGTTCTTCCGACCCTCATTTCAGACCGAGCACGTCCTGCATGTCATAGACGCCGGGGTTGCGGCTGACGACCCACTGCGCGGCACGCAGGGCGCCGCGGGCGAAGATGACGCGGTCGCTGGCTTTGTGGGTGAGCTCGATGCGTTCGCCGAGGGCGGCAAACATCACGGTGTGATCGCCGACGACATCGCCACCGCGCAGCGAGTGGACGCCGACCTCGGTGGGCGTGCGCTCGCCGGTGATGCCCTGACGGCCGTGGCGCAGGGCCGCGGCGGTGAGCTTGCGCTCTTCGAGGATGATCTGGAGCAGTCGCTCGGCCGTACCACTGGGCGCGTCCTTCTTGAAGCGATGATGCATCTCGACGACCTCGGCGTCGTAGTCGGCACCGAGCACCTGCGCGGCCCGGCGGGTGAGAGCGAAGAGCAGGTTGACACCGACGGAGAAGTTGCCGGCCCAGACGCAGGGAACCTTCGCGGCCAGGGCGAGCAGCCGCGCCTTTTCTTCGGCGCTGTGCCCGGTGGTGCCGATGACCAGCGGCTTCTGATGCGCGACGGCGAGTTCGATCATCGAGCGAGTGGCGGCGTGGAAACTGAAATCCATGATGACATCGCACGCACCGATGTGCGCCGCGGGGTTGTCGCCGAGGTCGAGGGCGGCGCTGATCGTGAGCCCGGCGTCTTGGGCGGCGGCCGCGATGGTCTGGCCCATGCGGCCCTTGGCGCCGTTAAGAAGGATGGAGAGAGACATGGCGGAATGGCGGAAGGGAGTGAGGGAAAGAGGGAGTGAGGGAAAGAGGGAGTGAAGGAGTGAGGGAGAAAAGGAGGGAACCAGGAAAGTAAACGATGGTGTGAGGGGAGCGTCCCCTTATTGCCTCATTCCCTTAATCCCTCAATCCCTCAGTCCCTTATTCCCTGCAACCATGCTGAGCGCTTTTTCGAGGATATTGCGATTGGCGGCGGTCATCTCGCAGAGCGGCGCGCGTACCTCGGCGCTGCGGATGAGTCCGGCCCGCGCGAGAGCGGCTTTGATCGGCACCGGATTGGGCTCGATGAACAGCGCCTTGAAAACCGGGTAGAGCCGCCGGTGCAGCTTTGCCGCCTTGGCGTAATCGTTGGCGAGGGCGAGCTGCACCATCTGCCCGATTTCGCGCGCAAAGAGGTTGGACGCCACGCTGATCACGCCTTCCGCGCCGACCGCCATGAAGGGCAGGGTGAGCGAATCGTCGCCGCTGAGCACGGTGATATCCCGGCCCAGCGCCTGCTTGATCTGGTCGACGCGGTCGACACTGCCGCCCGCTTCCTTGATGGTGCGAACGTGCGGGTACTTCGCGCGCAGGCGTTCGATTACCGGCACACCGATCTCGATGCCGCAACGGCCGGGAATGGAGTAAAGGATGATCGGCTTGTCGGTCGCCTCGGCAAGCGTGGCGAAATGGCGGAAGACGCCTTCCGGGCTGGGCTTGTTGTAGTAAGGCGCGACGATGAGCATGGCGTCGGCGCCGGCCGCGTGGGAGCGCTGCGTGAGATCGACCGCTTCCTGGGTGGAATTGGAACCGGTACCGGCGATAACAGGGACGCGCCCCCGCACGTACTCGACGGTGGCGCGGATTACCTCCAAGTGTTCCGCATGGTCGAGCGTAGGCGATTCGCCGGTGGTGCCCACGGGCACAAAGCCGTTGATTCCGCCCTTGATCTGGTATTCTATAAGTCTCTTCAGGCCGGCATAATCGACCTGCTGGTTGCGAAACGGCGTGACAAGCGCCGTGATGGTACCGGTGAGCGGACGGAGTTTCATGGGAGCGGGAGAAAGTTGCCTTGCTGATGAAAGCAGGCCGGACTACATAAGGCGCAACGTTTTTCTGTCTGTAATGCTCCATGACACCACATACTGAAATCTTCAACGACCTGCTGCGGCTCGCGGTCGAGAGCAGCGCCAGCGACATTGTCATCAAGTCCAACAAGCCCGGTTTCGTGCGGCTTTCCGGCCGACTGAAGCCGGTCGACATGGACCCCATCTCGCCCACGGATGCGGAAGCCTTCGTCGTCGAGCACGTGCCGCGCGTTTTCAAGCAAATGTGGGAGGACAACGGCCAGGTGGATTTCGCCTATTCGGCCGATGAAATTGGGCGCTTTCGCGTCAATGCCTTCCATCAGCGCGGGCTCGTGAGCATCGTCTTCCGGCATATCAAGAGCCGCGTGCCGAATTTCGACGATTTGGGCCTGACGGCCGATCCGTTGATCAAATTCTGCCAGTCGAAGGATGGCATTCTCCTTGTCTGCGGCGCCACGGGCTCGGGCAAGAGTTCCACGATGGCGGCGATGCTCGGCTGGATTAACGAGAATCTCGACAAGCACATTGTCACGATTGAGGACCCCATCGAATACACCTTCATGGACGACAAGTCGGTGTTCCAGCAACGCGAGATCGGCCTCGACGTGCCCAGCTTCGAACTGGCGATCAAATCGGTGCTGCGCCAGAACCCCGACATCATCCTCATCGGCGAGATGCGCGACCGCGAAACCTTCGAGACGGCGATCAGCGCGGCCGAGACGGGGCACCTGGTGTTTTCGACCATGCATGCCTCCACGGTGGCCCAGTCGCTCACCCGCCTCTTCGAGTTCTTCCCGCCGGAGCAACAAATCCAGGCGCGCCGGCAGATCGCCGGCTCCATCCGCGGCTTCGTCTGCCAGAAACTCATTCCGAAGATGGAGGGCGGCGGCCGCGTGCCGGCCAACGAGATCCTCAATGCCGACGCGACCATAAAAAACCTCATCCTCGAGGGCCATTTCGAAAAGATCCAGGGTGTGATGGAAAGCGGCGTCGACACGGCCAGCTTCACGTTCAACAAGGATATTTACCGCCTCATCAAGGCCGGAACCATCAGCAAGGCGGACGGCATCCGTTTCTCGCCCAATCCGCAGCAGCTCGAGATGAACCTGAAAGGCATCTTTATCAAATCCTAGGCCCGCGCCGCGACATGGACCGGTTGCTTCCAGCTAAATTGGCGATGGTTGCCGGCCTTTGGGCGGTGACCGGGGTCTGGGCGGCCACCGAGGGGACGAACGCGCCACCGGCGGCCGAGACGCCCCCCGACCCCATCGCCGAAGCGAAGCGGCAATTCGAGGCTATCCGCAACCAGCGCCGTGAGATTGTCAGCGATGCCGAGTTGAAACTGAACATCGCCCCGCCGACACTGCCGATGGACCAACCGCTACCCCAGCCACTTCGCGCCGCGTCTTCGCCCGATGCCGCCAAAGCGGACGCCCAGAAGACGTGGTTGCTAGACGCGATGCGCCAGCCCGGCAAAACGGACGGGAAAAGTCGCCGGTCAGGCGAGGAGGAAGCCGTGACTGCCGACGATTTCGGCTTCGAAAAAAAGCCGGCCGAAAGCGCGGAATCAACCCCGCGCGATTCGCGGGGCCAAAAGCACACGGCACCGGCGGGCGACCCGCTGCGCGACTATCTCGCAGCGTGGATGACGCCCGCCGACTACGCCTTGCTCGTGAAACCGACGAAAGCCCGGCAGGATGCGGCGCTTGGGACCGATTTTATGGCCGGGCTCGTGCCGCTCGCGATGTTGGGGGATCGGACCAGCCCAGACATGCGGACAGGAACCGATGTCTCGCTGGCACCGGCCGGTCTTGCGCCGCGCGAGAATCCCTACCTGAAAACGTCGCAATTTACTGCGACCGCCTTCGGCCCGGCCAGCAGTGTTACTTCAACCTTTAACGGTACCCAGCCGGAGACCAAACCACCGGTTCCGGCAAGCGCGCTGGCACCGGATTATACCAATCCGCCCCAACCCGCCACGCCGCCCGCACTCCCCGACCGGCTGAAGCCGGCGGACGATCGGAAATACTTCCCGCAGCTCAAGCGCTTTTAGGGCTTGGTTTTTGCGACGGCGGCCCATTTTCTCGGCGGTTCACCATGGCATTGGCACTTCTATTTTCCGGTCAGGGCGCCCAAAAAGTGGGCATGGGAAAGTCGTTATACGACCAGTCGCCGGCGGCCCGCGCGGTCTTCGACGAGGCTGATCGCGTGCTGGGCTGGCCGCTGACCAAAGTCTGTTTTGAGGGTCCCGACGCCGATCTCACGCAGACCAAAGTGTGCCAACCGGCGCTGTTTGTGCACGGGTCGGCACTGTTGGCGGCCTTGCGGGAACAGGGAAAGCTGCCCGAGGTGAAGTTCGCCTTGGGTTTGAGCCTGGGCGAGATAACGGCTTACACGTCGGCGGGAGTGTTCGATTTCGCCACCGGTCTGCGGGTGGTGGCCGAGCGCGGCCGGCTGATGCAGGTGGCCTGCGAGCAGAGCCTCGGCGGCATGGCCGCCATCGTGGGGCAGACGCGCGAGGAAGTGGCCGGGCTTTGCGGCGAGTTCGACATCGAGGCCGCCAATTTCAACGCCCCCGGCCAAATCATTGTCTCCGGCGAAAAAGCCAAAATCGAGGCCGCCGTTGTCGCCGCCAAGGGCCGCGGATGGAAAAAAGTCATGCCGCTCAACGTTGCGGGTGCCTACCACAGCCGCCTGATGGAGCCCGCCCGCGCCGCCTTCGCGGCATTTCTCCAGAGTGTACCGTTCGCGGTGCCGCGGTTCACCGTCTTCACCAACACCACCGGCCTGGCCGTCGGCGCGCCCGACGATCTCCGCGCGGCGCTCGTCAAACAGATCGTGTCATCCGTGCGGTGGGAGGACTGCATGCGCAGTGCCGCCGCGGCCGGCGCCACGGAATTCTGGGAACTCGGCGTGGGCGGCGTGCTCGCGGGCCTCGCCCGTCGCACCGAGAAGACCTGGGTGGTCAAAAGCTACGCGGAGTTCGCCGATCTTTCGGCCTGAAGAACGTGAACATGCTCGGAACGAATCAATCTGCTGGCGAAGACTGTAGCGGCGGTCTCCGACCGCCGAGCACGGCGCTCATCGAGCGCCGCTACAGTGGACGCGTGTCCCGTTTGGGCCGGTTGCCTGCGCTTGCTGACTAACTGCCGATGGACGTCTCCCTCAAACGCAATTTCTGCATCATCGCCCATGTCGATCATGGGAAGACGACGCTGTCGGACCGACTGCTCGAACACACCCATACGGTGGCGATGCGCGAGATGACCGCCCAGCACCTCGACTCGATGGATCTGGAGCAGGAGCGCGGCATCACCATCAAGATGCACCCGGTTTCCATGTCCTATCCGGCGAAGGATGGAAAAATCTATCAGCTCAACCTCATGGACACGCCGGGCCACGTGGACTTCTCCTACGAAGTCTCGCGTTCGCTGGCTGCCTGCGAGGGCGCGCTCCTCCTGGTCGACGCGGCGCAGGGTGTCGAGGCGCAGACCGTGGCCAACGCCCACCTCGCGTTCGCCCAGCATCTCAAGGTCATCCCGGTGATCAACAAGATCGACCTGCCCAGCGCCAACCTCGAGTTGTGCACCCGTCAGCTCGAAGACATCCTCACGATCCCCGCCGAGGAAGTGATCCTCGCCAGTGGCAAATCCGGCATCGGCATTACCGACATTTTGGAGGCGATCATCGCCCGCGTGCCCCCACCGCGTTGGGCCGATCACAAGGGCACGCGCATTCTGGTCTTCGACTCCAAATACGATACCTACCGTGGTGTCATCGCCTACGTCCGGGTGTTCTCCGGCACGATCAAGGCCGGGGAAATGATGATGCTCATGAGCACGGGCCAGAAAGCCGAGATCAAGGAAGTGGGCATGTTCCATCCCAAAATGACACCTTGCGCCGACCTCGGGCCCGGCGACGTGGGCTATATCGTCAGCACCATCAAGGCGACCGAGGACATCAAGATCGGCGACACGATCACGCATGCCGTGCGTCCTTCCACCGAGATGCTGCCGGGCTACAAGGAAGTGCATCCGATGGTGTTTTGCGGCCTCTATCCGCTCGATACTTCCGACTACGAAAAGCTCAAGTTCGCCCTGGCCCGCCTGCGGCTCAACGACTCGGCGTTTGTCTATCAGTCGGAGTCGTCGGTCGCGCTCGGCTTCGGTTTCCGTTGCGGTTTCCTCGGCCTGCTCCACATGGAGGTCGTGCAGGAGCGGATCCGGCGCGAGCACGACGTCGAGATCATCTCCACGTACCCGAGCGTCGTCTACAAGGTGAAGGCGCAGGGGCGCGACGTGTTCGAAGTGGACAACCCCGTCAACCTGCCCGACCCGGGGACAATCGAGTTTATTTACGAGCCGACGATCAAGGCGGCGATTCACATCCCCAACGATTATCTGGGCGACATCCTCAATCTGGTGATGGAGAAGCGCGGCACGTGCGACCACACCGACACGCTCGATGCCACGCGCGTCATGGTGACCTGTACGCTTCCGCTCAACGAAATCCTGGTCGATTTCAACGACCGCTTGAAAAGCATCACCCGCGGCTACGGTTCGATGGACTACGAGCTCGGCGAGTACCGGGCGTCGGATCTGGTGAAGATGGACATCCTTGTAAACGGTGAGCCGGTCGATGCCTTCTCGAGCATCGTGCACCGGACGAAGGCCGAGGGGCAGGGCCGCGTGATGTGCGAGAAGCTCGCCGACATCATCCCGCCGCAGATGTTCAAGATCGCCGTGCAGGCCGCGATCGGCGGCAAGATCATCGCCCGCGGCAACGTGCGCGAGATGCGCAAGGACGTGACCGCGAAATGCTATGGCGGCGACATCACCCGCAAGCGCAAGCTCCTCGACAAACAGAAGGAGGGCAAAAAGAAGATGAAGCAGATTGGCAAAGTCTCGATCCCTCCGGATGCTTTCATTCAGGTGCTCAGAAACAATTCCTGAACTGCCGGGAGCCCACTGCCATGGACCTTGTCATTCCGAGACATCCGACTCAGGCCCCCGCCGTCGATGGCTTTAAGGAGCGAGCTCTGTCCGGAAAGCCTGTCATCCTGAGCGCAGCGAAGGATCCAGCAGCGCGTTGCCGGCCAGCAGTTGCCAGATGGAAAGGCAGGGCCTGCTCGTCCACCGGCGCGGGCGGGTGCAGGAGCGGACGTTTCTTGGTAGGGGCGCGATCTTGTCGCGCCCTTCCGGAGAGGGCGCAGCAAGACTGCGCCCCTACGGCTACGGCAACCAACCCCGGACTCAGCATGACAGATTTCGGCGGATTGGCGCGTGTGCTGGTAGCTGTAGCGGCGGTCTATGACCGCCGTCTGTGTTGTAGGAGCCTGCTTGCAGGCGATCCCGGATTGTGCGCAATCATGCCTTTTCGGCGGTAATAGACCGCCGCTACAGCAACC
>Ga0265316_10006095_pt1 | contig 11569 bp, 7 predicted proteins | sample 4522metaG_FD_202092 | JGI IMG/M metagenome (GOLD analysis project Ga0265316, IMG submission 202092) | Rhizosphere microbial communities from Carex aquatilis grown in University of Washington, Seatle, WA, United States - 4-5-22 metaG | ecosystem: Host-associated > Plants > Roots > Rhizosphere >...
ATAAAAATGATAATTATGACGGTAATATATATTCATCAAACTTTGTAAATGGTGCCTGGACACCAATTAAAAAACTTAACAAGAATATTAATACTAAATTTTACGAATCACATGCCTCTATTTCATCAGACGGTAAAAAACTATATTTTACAAGTAACAGAGATGGCGGACAGGGCAACCTTGATATTTATGTTTCTGAAAGAGATGGCACGGGTGATTGGGGACCAGCAGTAAATTTAGGAGCTGCCATCAATACGCCGTATAATGAGGATACTCCTTTTATAACAAAAAATGATTCTGTGTTGTATTTCAGTTCAGAGGGACACAGCTCAATGGGTGGTTTTGATATTTTTAAAAGTCAGAAAATAGGAAATGTCTGGAAAACACCAACCAATATCGGATTCCCTATTAATACAACTGATGATGATAAATTTTTCCAACCGGTAAATAATGGGCAAAATGCTTATTATTCAATGACTACCGACTACAAAAAGAAAGAAATATTTTATCTGGGATTGGGGAATACAGACGTTAACCAGTTATTTGAAATAAAAGGTAAGTTCAGTCTTAAAGATACTATTGTTACCTTTGATGAAAATTATTCAATTCATCTTATAAACAAAACGTCAGGAGATACCCTCGATGTAGGTTACCCAAATAAATATACTGGACTCTATAGTTTTTCAGTTGCCCCGGGTCAATTCAGAATATTTTATAAAGGTGTCGGGTATATAACCCAAACAATTGATACTTCAATTTTGCAGGACAATCCGAATCTGGTATTAGATATAGATGTGTCACTTGAGAAAGATACAACTATAAAAAGGATTATCCCACCGCCGGCACCACCGGTAGTCTATTCCAAGATTGATCTTGCTCTGATTCCTACAGTTGCGTCCGTGGATACAGCCACATTAATTCGAAACCTCAATGTAAGTGATGTCGGCGATGTTAATATTAAAGATTCTGATGTGTTATACTTTACTGTTCAGGTTATGGCTCTTCATAATCCCGTTGATGTAACCTATTTTAAATACATTACTGATATGAAAGTAATGTATAATGATATCGATAAGTTTTACCGGTATACCACCGGTAGATTTCAAACTAGGGAAGAAGCTTACGCATTAAGACTGGAGTTGATAAGGAAAGGTTACCCCGAAGAAATCTTTATCAAGAAAGTGTCAAAATAATGAGAACAGTTTTCAGGAAGGCAATCATTCTTTCTCTTCTTCTTTTTTGCTTCATACCTCTTTTTTCACAAACGCTTTCCAAAAAGGGATTGATCAAAGCCGTTCATGATGCTGATATATTTTATTATTATGATCAGAATTACGAAAAGGCCTCAGCCATGTATGAGTCTCTTCTTAAAATTTATCCCGGAAACTCCAACTTTTCTGCAAAACTGGGAATATGCTATTTAAACCTGGACGGGAGAAAAGCAGATGCCCTTAGACTTTTGTCAAAGGCTTCACTGAATGTTGTAAGCATTGACAAGGAATACCTTGAATACGGAGAAAAAGCACCGTTGGATACCTATCTCTACCTCGCTGTCGCATTTCATCAGAATGACAGCCTTCAAAAAGCCATTACATTTTATTCCGATGCAAAGAAAAGACTTTCAGCTACAGAAATCTTTCGTAACGAATATATTGACAATCAGATCAGAGACTGCAAGTATGCCATTGAGATGAAAAAGAAACCACTGACAATTTTAACAAGTCTTTTTACTCCCTGGCTTAAAGATTATCCCGGAGCATGTAATCCTGTTCTTGCTAAAAATGATTCAGTTTTTATTTTCACAGTTATAAATAATGATATAACCAAGATTTTTTGTTCATATAAATCAGGTTCATGGAAAAAACCTTTGGATATTACCAAACAACTCGGAGGTTATGACAAGTTGTATTCAAACTCGATTACAGGTGATGGAAGACTTTTAATAATTTATATGGATGACGGCGGCGATGGGAACCTTTATTATAGTCAGCGAAAAGACAGTACCTGGACAAAAATCAAGAGCCTTGGTAGAGAGATCAATACAATATACTGGGAATCTCACGGCTTTATTACACCCGACGGAAAGACCCTGTATTTTGCCAGCAACAGACCAGGAGGTGCAGGAGAACTTGATATCTGGGTTTCAGAAAAAGATGACAACGGATCCTGGAAGCATCCTTTGAATTGTGGTCCTACCATTAACACACCCTATAATGAAAATACTCCATTTTTCGACCCATCATCCAATACACTGACATTCAGCTCTATCGGTCATTTGGGCATGGGTGGTTATGATGTATTCAGATCAATAAAAAGAAATGGCACCTGGACCGAACCTCTCGGTTTACCATATTCTTTTAATAATACCTTAGATAATACCTTTTTTATTCTGGATAATAATTCTACAGGATATATCACCAGCTTATATAACGAAAAAGACAAATCACGAAACATTTATTCAATTTCTGCAGAGGACAATACTGATAAAACGATTTCTGCCAATGGTACAGTTTCTCTTCAGGATGGGATGCCTGTTGATCCGGTGCAGATGACTATCCAGCTTTTTGATCAGAAGACAGGAATCCTGCTTAAAAATATTTCTGTCGTTGATTCCGCTTCATTTAAATATGTGATGAAACCAGGTAAATTTAAGATCCTGATAAGTCGAATTGGCAAAAAGAAAACAGATACAATTAATCTGAATGTAAATGTCAAAAATGAAAATAAGGAAGAAAATCGAACAATATCACAATCACGAATCGATACAGCATTATTTAAATTCGATATAAAACCAGGTGATTATCAATTGTTTATAAATCATATTGGATATAAGACTGATACAATAAACCTCAGTATTCCTTCACTCTACTCTGGCAATTATATAGCAATTAATTCCTCATTGATACCAAATAAAATTACCAGTGGAGAATTTCTGGACATTAAAAATATTCTATTTGATTTTGATAGTTATAAGCTTACTAATGAGGCTGTAGCAGCGCTGGAAAAATTAAAATCAATACTTATAAGTTACCCCGAGTTAAAAATTGAAGTCGCAGGTTATACCGATTCAAAAGGAACTACCGAATATAACAGAAAACTAGCTTCCAATAGAGTACAGGAGGTTATCAACTATCTTACCGGGTCAGGAATTTTACCTTCCAGGTTCACAAAGAAAGCATTTGGCAAATCTGAATTCGAGGCTTTGAATACAAATCCTGACGGTTCTGATAATCCTGAAGGAAGAAAGTACAACAGGAGAGTAACATTCGGAATCGTTGATCCGCAGAACGGGATAATTATTCATCAGGATACTTTTACTCCGGAATATCTCAGGCAGCCTTTCTCTATGAAATACAGTATAGTTCTTGTAAAAACAAAACAAATCCTTACTCCTGATTACTTCAGAACCCTGAAGTTGAATGAAATGCATTTTATCAAGCCAATTAAGACAGATTCTGTTTCACTTTACATTCTTGGTCTGTTTTATAATAAAGCCGATGCATTAAATTATCTTGTCTATGTTAAAGAAAATGGATTTAAAGATGCCTACCTTATTAACCAATACGAAATAAAAGTCTCGCAGGAATCGAGGAATATCCCTGAAACAGTAAGCGGGCAGACTGCAGGTGAAAAAGTCTATACTATCCAGCTTAAAGCTTCAAAATCTCAATTGAATATGAACCTGTTCAAAGGAATTGACGGGGTAAGTGAAGTCTCCTCTGACGATGGCTATTACCGGTATGTCTACGGGAAATTCAATTCATTCACAAAAGCAAAAACCGAATTGGTTCACCTGCAGGAAACAGGATTTAAAAATGCGTTTATCAGAGAATTTAATTCGCTTACTCATAAATAGTCCTGAAATACTCACCCTTATGAAGTACAAAAACATCAAGCTCAGAGCGCTGGAGCCTGAGGATCTGGAACTTCTTTACGAGTGGGAAAATAGCGACTCCTACTGGCTGATAAGTAATACCGTTTCCCCCTTTTCAAGATATACACTTAAAAGATATATTGAGAATTCTCATAAGAATATCTATGAAACAGGTCAGTTAAGGCTTATGATTGACCATATTGAAGATAAAATAGCCATCGGGACTATAGATGTTTTTGAGTTTGATCCATTTCACAAAAGAGCCGGTATAGGAATTCTTATTGGCAACGAATCTTACAGGAGAAAAGGGTATGCATCGATGTCTCTGACGTGTTTGATAAAATACTGTTTCAAAACGCTTCAACTCCATCAGCTGTACTGTAATATACTGGCAAACAACTGTGAAAGTATAGATCTATTTAAAAAACACGGGTTTGTGCAGATAGGAATAAAAAAAGATTGGATTAAGACATCCGATGGATACACAGATGAATATTTGTTCCAATTGATTAACGAATAATAATGGAATATTTATTTGTAGAGACAGGTCTCAGACCTGTCTCTACTGTTTTAAACCTGCTGCCAATAAGCCACATGCTGCCGATATATCTGCCCCGCGCGATTTACGGATTGAAGCAGAAATCCCCGATATTATAAGATTATGTTTGAAAAACTGCATCCTTTCAGCTGGAGATGAGCAGTTTTTATCGTTATTGCCAGGATGATAAGAAAGCAAATTAACCCTTATTTTTGAACCCTTAATAATAGATTTAAGTTCTTCCAAATGACTATCGGTATCATTTAAATTCTTTATCATAACATACGCAAGGCCTAATCTCCTCTTCTTTTTTAATGGAAAATTTTTCATTATTTCAATTATCTCCTGAACCGGGTACTGATTTTCAACCGGGACAATTTCTCTTCGCTCTTCACTGAAAGGAGAATACAGACTTAATGTCAGATTGCAATCAGATCTTTGAAGGAACTGTTCAACACCAGGCATAATGCCTACCGTTGATACAGTTACATTCCTTGAACTGATGGCAAGTCCCCATTCTGCAGTAATTATCCTGCAGGCTTTCAGAACGTTTTCAAGATTATCCATCGGCTCACCCATACCCATAAAAACGACATGTGTTACTTTGCCTGCCTGAGGAATAGCCAGAATCTGGTTCACAATCTCTCCTGCTGTTAGATTACCCCTGAAACCATATCTCCCGGTAGTACAAAATGAACATCCCATTCTGCAACCGGATTGAGTTGAAACACAAACCGTATTTCTCTTATTATCTGGAATATATACAGTTTCAAATTCTTTCCCGTCATCAGACCTGAACAGATATTTCACTGAATTATCTGATGAAACTTCTGAATCGAGAGGTAAATAGATTCCCATAATTGCAATATTAAAAAGCTCTTCCTTAAGCCGGTAAGGAATTTTTGCAATCTGCGATATATCAGAAATACATTTTTTATATATACTGTTTGAGATTGAAACAGCATGAGAAGAAGTAAAATTTAATGGTCCAATAAGATCAAATATTTCATCAGCAGTTAGACCACAAAGACTCTTCTTAACCATTTTCTGGAGATGCTTTCAATTCTTATAATGACGGACCGTTTGCAGACGGTTCCCGGGTATTGACAAAGTAGCACGTAAAGTTCTTGGTATAAGTCTCGAAGAGATCACCAGAGCATTTTAGTTTATTAGTCCTTTGTGTTTAAGTAACGGTTCAATAACAGGTTTCCTGCCTCTGAAATTGATGAAGCTTTGTTCGGCATCTGTTATTCCCATTGGAGCCAGGATGTTTTTACGGAACGATTCAGCTGTTGCTTTGTCAAAAATTCCCTTTTCCTTGAAGGCTTCGAATGCATCATTATCAAGTTCTGCTGCCCAGGTATAGCAGTAGTAACCGGCATCATATCCATCGCTTGCGATGTGCAGAAAATAAGTACTCCTGTAGCGCGGTTCTATTTCTTTAATAAGGCCTATCTTCTGAAGATGATCTTTTTCGAACTGTTCGACATCGATATTTACAGGAGCCTCAAGAGTATGATAGTCCATATCGAGAAGTGAAGCTGCAAGAAGCTCAACATTGTCAAACCCGGTATTAAAAAACCTGCTGTTTTGAATTTTAGCTATCAGAGAATCAGGAATAATTTCACCCGTTTTATAATTTTTTGCGTACATCTTTAATACCTCAGGTTCTGTTGCCCAATGCTCCATTATCTGGGAAGGAAGCTCAACAATATCCTGTGCAGTGTTTGTTGTGCTGTATTTATTTATGGAAAAGAGACCCTGAAGCCCATGTCCGAATTCATGAAATAGAGTCCGGGCATCATCAAGACTAAGTAACGACGGAGTCTCAATTGAAGGATTATTGAAGTTACATACAATTGTAACAACAGGGTTGATTTCCTTACCATCAAGCCATTTATGATCGCGGTACTCACCGCACCATGCTCCCTGGCTTTTACTAGCCCTGGTGAAAAAATCCATATACAGAACTCCAAGAGGTCTTCCGTCAGCTTCCTTAACTTCAAATGCCTTTGCATCGGGATGAGGAAGTGGTATACCAGTAATCGGAGTAAATGTAATTCCATAAAGCCTGTTTGCAACTGAGAATGCTCCTTCTCTGACATTATCGAGTTTAAAATAAGGTCTTAGTTCATTATCATCCAGGTTATAGTTTTCTTTACGTAGTTTCTCGGCAAAATACCACCAGTCAGAAGGCTCAATCTTGTATTTTGCCCCTTCCCCATCGGCAATTTTTTGCATCTCCTTAAGCTCTTTCCCGGCGACTTTTAATGCAGGCGTCCAGAGCTGATCAAGAAGTGCATATACATTTGCGGGCGTTTTAGCCATTCTATTATCAAGATTCAGATCAGCGTGCGACTTAAATCCCAGAAGCTTGGCTCTTTGTGCGCGAAGAGCGACCAGATCAGCAAAAACTTTTTTGTTGTCAAGCTTATCACCATGATTTCCCCGTGTGAGATAAGCATCATATAGTTTTTTGCGCAATGCACGATTCTCATCGTAAGTCAGGAACGGAAGCATGCTTGGTTTCTGCGTTGTAAATACCCATTTCCCTCCTAGGCTGTCTTTTTTAGCACGCTCCGCTGCGCTATTGATGACACTCTGAGGCAATCCTTTTAAATCAGCTGAATTATCAATTACCAGCCTGAATTTATTTGTCTCTGCCAGAACATTCTGACTGAATTTTACAGACAATACTGATAATTTTTCATTGAGCTTTTTAAGGGTGTCCTTATCTGCACCTTTAAGAAGAGCTCCGTTACGTACAAAGTTTTTATAAAGATTTTCAAGCAGGAATTCCTGTTCGGAATTAAACGACAATTTTGCTTTGCTGTCATACAAAGATTTTACCCTTAAGAAAAGCGCAGAATCGAGAAGTATTTCATCATGATATGCTGAAAGCAAAGGAGAGACTTCCACTTCGATTTTTTGAATTGAATCGTTTGTGTTCGCAGTTGCCTGAGAGAAAAACACGAATGAGACTTTACTCAGAATCTCACCAGACTTATCTAATGCTTCAATTGTATTCTCAAATGTCGGCGCGCTTTTACTATTAGAAATATTTTTAATTTCTTGTCTGCCTTCCGCCATCCCCTTTATAAAAGCAGGCATATAATGTTTTGCCATTATCTTTTCAAATGGAGGAACGTTAAAAGGAGTATTGTATGGGGAAAAGAATGGGTTGGTATTATTAACTTCAACTGCAGGTTTGTTTTTACAACCTGCTATTGCTAAACCAATAAATCCGGATATCAATAACATTTTACAGGCTTTTTTCATGGTCATAAATATTGATTATTTAATCTGTAATGATCTGATTACAAAATAAGGCTATTCAAATATATAATCAAAAGAAACTTAACGAATTTAATTGTTTACTTCGCGGAATGAATCTTTGATGCATGAGTAGGCAAGTATTCAATGTACTTTCTTAAAAAATTAACCTCGCTATTATAGGGATCATGTAAGTTTGCGGAAAGAGGGGGATTACCTTCGGTGATCCCTGGGGGGGAACCTTGCAAATCCAAATTACTTCTTTACTCGTTTCACTCGTAAAGTCTTTTTATTTTCCATCTAGCCTCACTATGCCAAGCCTGGTTCGGCTATCTGCAAAATAAAAATCCCCCAGCTTCGCTGAGGGTATAATTTGTCTTTGCGGAGAGAGGGGGATTCGAACCCCCGGTTCGCCGGAAGGCGAACAACGGTTTTCGAGACCGCCGCATTCGACCACTCTGCCATCTCTCCTTAATATTTAGCCGTATTTGATCACGGCGTCTACCCCGATCTATCGGGGCCATCTCTCCTTAATATTTAGCCGTATTTGACCACGGCGTCTACCCCGATCTATCGGGACCATCTCTCCTAATTTTATTTCTTTATGCTGCCAATTTCTTTACGGTTTTGTTTTATGGCTGACAAAAATAATAATTATTATCTGCTTTCATCTTCAATAAATTTTAAAGATTTACCAAAAAGGTCACAAAGGATTAACACAAAGAACATAAAAAACTGGATTTTAAGGTTTTAACTTTGTGTGCTTTGCGCTTTCTTTGTGCTCTCTGTGGTTAAAAAGAATTATACATTATACAAAGAAATGCCGGCTCAAATAAGTATCTAAAGCAGTATACCGGCCAGTGAGGCTGAAATATATGAAGCCATTGTACCGCAAAGCATGGCTTTAAATCCCAGCTTTGCCAGATCAGCTTTACGATTTGGTACGAGTACTCCGATTCCCCCGAGCTGAATAGCTATTGAACTGAAATTCGCAAACCCACATAGAGCAAAGCTAGCAATCACCACGGATTTTGCGCTTAGCAGTCCCTGATGTATCATTGGCGTAAGGTCGGAATAGGCGACAAATTCGTTAATTACCATTTTTGTTCCCATTAATGATCCAACATGCAATGAATCGGAAGGAGGAACTCCCATTACTATTGCAAAAAGGCTAAAAAAGGAACCAACAACATCTTTAAGACGAAGGTTATCCACATTTAAGCCCAAAGCACTGAGCGACAATCCTGTCCATGAAAGAAAATGTCCGAAATATCCAAGGAGAGCATCTATAAGTGCAATCAGGGCAATAACGCCGATCAGCATTGCAATGACATTAATGGAAATCTTCATTCCATCGCTGGCGCCGGCAGAGATAGCATCCATAATATTTGAGTGTTCCTTCTTTACTTCAAGCTTCACTACACCTTTTGTTTCTGATTCTTCAGTTTCCGGGAAGACAATTTTCGCAATGACCAGAGCTCCGGGAGCTGCCATCAGACTTGCAGCAAGAAGATAAGAAGCCGGCACACCCATAGAAATATATACTGCCATCACTCCTCCTGCGATACAAGCCATACTTCCTGTCATAGAAGCCAGCAGTTCTGACATTGTCATTCCTGAAAGATAGGGCCGTATCATAATCTGAGCTTCCACCTGACCAACAAATGCACTGGCAACATTTGATAATGCTTCGCTCCCGCTCACCCTCATTGCCCAATGGACAAAACGTGCAATTACCGCTATCACCCGTTGCATCAATCCTATATGATATGCAATTGCAACAAGAACACAGACAAATATGATTGTAGGTAATAATATGAAGAGAAAAACACCGCTTTTGACTATACCTTCAGGAAGAATCTGCGTTATTTTTGTGAGATCGCCAAAAACAAAAAGACCTCCTGCCTTAGAAAAATCAAGAAGCTTATTAATAGCCTTACCAAGCCAGAAAAAAATCTCCTGCCCGATCGGAACCTTAAGAATAAAAATTGCCAGAGCGATCTGTAATAGCAAACCGGTAATTACAAGACGGTAATTGATTTTTTTCCTGTCGTTTGACCAAAGAAACGCAAGCCCAAGAATAATTACAATTCCGATAACACCTGTAAATCTTCCCATATCTTCTATGATTAATCCATTAAGTCTTTTCAAACCTACATTAATTTTTGAAATATAACGAAAGTTTCAGGGAAAAAGCTTACCCTTTCCGGTAGAATCCGATTTCCAAAAGTCTTACTTAATTAAGGAATATAATGAAGTATATATACCGGAATTGCTACTTAGTACCAGCCGGAAAAGACCCAGACCATCGTTTAATTATCTCTGCCTGCTCTTTGGTAGGAATTGTCTCAGGATTTTTTTCCCTGGCCATTTTAGGAGGCATAGAACCTTTATTAATCTCCGAATAAATTTTTGCGGCTTTTTCCTTCTGCTTTTCAGGAGAATAATTGGTCCACTCTGTTAAATTCATTTTAGACTTTGACATTAATCCTCCCTGGCTGGTATGACATGGAGTACATGAGCTAGTCAGAATTTTATTTATACTGTCAGGTAATGATGCTGATGCTTTTGCAGCATCCTGGGAAATTGCAGGATTACAAATAAGGAAGAGACTAAGGAATAAAATGCCAGGAAACAGGGATGAAAGAACTACACTTTTCTTCATGACTTCAGAAATTAAATTAATAATTACATAAAGGTAATCTAAAATCTGTTATCTGAGGATGAGACGCTGCCTGATTTACTGACTGAAAACCGCTATCTGACCATTCTTCGGAATAGCTCTGTAAATAATCTTTGCATCGGTTCTTGGCAGCCTTATTTTTATAAATGGATGATATTCAGGAACCTTAAAAACTGCTACACTTTTTAATGCGCTCCAGGTATCTCTGATCCGATCTTTTATATCGAAAGTGAATTGACTCATCCTTTCGTTGAGCTTCACATTCTCCTCCTGGTATACATAGATTCTGATCCCACCCTTCATTTCAAGTATATAATTAACAGGTTCGGTGATAGATGTATCAGGCATAATGTCAGGTTTATATTCTGAAGTATCTTTGGGTGCCATTTTAATCATAACCGGTTCTTTCTTTATTGTGGCAATTGCGCTCGATATAGTAAAGGGAGTAGCAAACATTGACAACAGTATTGAATTTTCATTGCCAGTTGAAAGAATCTTACTTGTCTTAACACTTTTCATCTTTGATTTATGAACGACAACTCCGCAAATCTCAATATTAGCGGTACTGTCTGCCAGATTAAGAGTGAGGTAAATTGAATCTGACTCAGCCATTACAATCCTTGACTGGAGATAAGCTTTTTCTTTTAAAAGTCTAAGATATGATGTATCCTTAAGTATTTGCTGTTCGACACCATTCTTATCCTTAGACTTTACACCGAACTCCTTTTCAATATCTTCCATTTTCTTAACTGGCCCGATCATCGACATTATGGAATAATATATAATAAAGACAGTTACAATACTGATCAGTACCAGAAATATTATTTTCCCGGGATGTTTTTTACTACTCTTTTCAGTTTCCATATTGTCCATTGAATCAGAAAATATATACTTTCGAACCAATATTAAGTGTATTGTAGATCACTTTAAGGTCTTCATCATTCAACCTCACACAACCATGCGTTACTGGCATACCAAGAAAACGTTTGTAGATAGTACCATGTATCATGTATCCATCTCCAAGTGCAAGAGCATAATCACCTAAAACTCCATATTCATATCTCGATTGGTCATTTGCAGAAGGTATCGGGGAGCCTTCTTCCACGAATGACCAGTCGGGCCTTTTCCAGACAGGATTGGTTGTTTTTCCACGTATCCAGTATTTTCCTTTGGGTGTTTTGAAAATCCACTTTTTATTCCC
>Ga0265316_10006097_pt1 | contig 11567 bp, 8 predicted proteins | sample 4522metaG_FD_202092 | JGI IMG/M metagenome (GOLD analysis project Ga0265316, IMG submission 202092) | Rhizosphere microbial communities from Carex aquatilis grown in University of Washington, Seatle, WA, United States - 4-5-22 metaG | ecosystem: Host-associated > Plants > Roots > Rhizosphere >...
AAATTACAGTTTCAAAGCCCGGTTTGAGGAAGGCCAAAAAGGGACTAATCCTGAAGAATTATTAGCCGCCTCACATGCTGGTTGTTTTACAATGTGGGTAGCATCTATAATTGATAAAAAAGGATTAATACCCATTTCATTAGAAACAACGGCTACTTTGAAGCTGGAAGGATTATCAATTACTGCAGTACATTTATCAATAACGGGTTCGGTAAAAGGTATAAATGCAGATGAGTTTGCCGCAATTGTCAAGGATGCAGAACAAAACTGTATAATTTCTAAAGCATTAAAAATGGCTATTACATCTGAATCTCATTTTGTAGCTTAAAAGATTAATAAAAAAAATCGTGGAACAACATAATGTAAAAATAAAATCAATTAACCATATCACCCATGATGTGCTGAAAATTGTTACCGATAAACCTCAAAAGTTCAATTTCACTCCCGGGCAAGCCACGGAAGTTTCAATAAACAAAAACAATTGGAAAAACGAAAAAAGGCCATTTACTTTCACGAGTTTACCAGAAAATGATTACCTCGAGTTTACCATTAAAACATATCCTTTGAAAAAAAGCGTGACCAACGAACTTTTACACCTAAAAATGAATGACGAACTGATTCTTCACGACGTGTTTGGAGCAATTGCTTATAAAGGTGAAGGTGTATTTATTGCCGGAGGTGCTGGTGTCACGCCATTTATCTCCATTTTCAGATACCTTCAGTCGAAACATGAAATAGGCGGTAACAAACTCATCTTTGCCAATAAAACAAAGGATGATATAATACATGCTGTTGAATTTAAGAATTTATTAGGCGAAAATTTTATCAATATTTTATCTGATGAAAAAGTAGATGGATATGCGCATGGGCAAATCAATCAAAGTTTTCTCAAAAAAAACATTGTCGGGTTCGGCAAAAATATTTATTTATGCGGGCCTCCGGCAATGATGGAAGCAATAGAAAAAGAGTTAGCGGATTTAAATGTAAATGAAAAAATGATTATCAAAGAAGAATTTTAAAACAACATTAATAAAAAAACACAATGGATAAAAACAGACTTTCAAAAAAGCTTTCGGAAGCGTTAAATATTCAAATGACAAAAGAAGCGCATGCTTCGCAAATTTATTTGTCATATGCATCATGGGCAGCCAGCCAGGGATTTGGGGGCATTGCTAATTTCCTTTTCAGGCATGCTGAGGAAGAGCGCAACCACATGATGAAGATTATGGAGTATATCTTAAAAAGATGTGCGGATGTTCATATTGCAGCTATTCCGGCTCCACCTGAAAACCCGGCAACGATACACAGTTGTTTTGAGAAAATATTTGGCCACGAAGTTGACAATACAAAAGGTATTTATAAGCTGGTAAAAATGAGTTTTGTTGAAGAAGATTGGGCAACCTGGAACTTTATGCAATGGTTTGTTAAAGAACAAATTGAAGAAGAAACACTTGCAATAAATTTGATAGACAAGTTAAAAATAGCTGGTGGTGAAAAGGCCAGCAGCTATGCTTTATATTCATTTGACAGGGATTTGGAAAAAGCATCTGATAAATCCATTTCGGCACAGGACGTAACGGCAGTTAATCCCTAAGAAAAGTATTAAGGTTTAATTTAAAGTTAAAATTTCCACAAAAAAGCAAAAAAGAAATTAGGAAAAATATGGATGTACTGAGGTGAGTATGAAGCTGAGTTAAACGAAACTGCGGAAAAACTTAATAGGTTTTCTTATAAGATACTCTATTCAAACAATGATACAGAGGTTAATGCAGTCTTAATAAAGCGTTATTAAGAATTAATACCAAAGAAATTAAAATAAAAATTAGATTCACAATTAAAAGTAAAAGATACAAAAATTAATAGTTGAAGCGATGGAACGATTAAATGATTATACCTTAACTGGAGTAACCAGGGCAGAATATATTGATGTTGAACCCAATGTTCGCTTGCATGTTACGGATGCAGGCAAAGGCAAGCCGATTGTATTATTGCCTGGTTGGCCGTTAAGCGATGAAATGTATGAATACCAATATAATGATTTGGTCAATAAAGATTTTCGTGTTATTGGAATTACATTGAGAGGCTTTGGTAAGTCCGATAAGCCTTATGGATCGTATACCTACGACGTGCATGCTTCCGATATCGATATAGTTTTAAACAAATTAGATATTAGTGATGCCGTTTTAGTTGGTTTTTCTATGGGAGGCGCAATTGCCATCCACTATTTGTCATTATATAAGCAGGCGCATTTTTCCAAACTGGTTTTGTGCGGAGCAGCTGCACCCATTTGGACACAGCGCAATGATTTTCCATATAATCTTTCGAAGAATGCGGTGGATGAGCTAATATTATTGAACTATAAGGACAGGCCTAAGTTATTATCAAATTTTGCTAAGATTTTTTCCGCTACAGAAACCTCACTAAATGAAGGGATCGCCAACTGGCTAAACGGAATGGGTTTAATTGCTTCTTCTCATGCAACTGCACAATGTTTGATTGCTTTGCGTGATACCGACCTGAGACCAGACCTGAAGAATATTACAATTCCAACATTAATTATGCATGGTAAAAAAGACAAGATATGTTCTTTCGATTTGGCAGAACAAATGAACGCTGCAATTAAAAATTCACACCTCATTGCTTTTGAAAATAGTGGTCATAGCTTATTCCTGGAAGAAACAAGTAAGTTTAATTCGGAGCTAATCAAATTTGCCGAAAAATGAGCCTGGGTGGAAAATCCAGTGGCTTTGATCATATTTGGCCAATATAAATTGACCATCTTTCTCCGTAGTTAAATATTTTCTATTGAGCTACATATTTTAGTTGTAATCTAAACGGCCAAATATGGTAAAACCTTACGGCTTTTGCAATAAGTATAAATTGGTTCAGATGCAATAATTCAATATTTTTCTTCAAATAATTAAACCCAAATTACGCAATAGAAGCGATTGAAGTGAGCGAACTATTTGCGTTAGTTGGGTTAACCCCGATTTAGAAATTGTTTCAATCTTATATTTTTAGATTGATTTACAATTTCTTAATCGATTGCTAATTTCTTCGCCGCGGCGAATGAGCAATTTGGGTTAAAGATACTCTTCCTCCCTCCTAATAATAAGTAATAACCCAAAAGTATAATTTACACGGTTATGTAGAGTTCACCTTCCTTCTTCGATGGCCATTTGCCAGCCCGGTGCAGTATTTACCATAAAATATACCTAAAGCAGGAAAAGAATCTTTCGATACCATTTTCTTTGGAATATATTATATCACAAAGAATAATACATTAAAAAGCATAAAGATTCGACTGAAACCTTTTAAGATGATTCTAATCCTTTTTTTGAATTCCAATAAAATATATCTAAATTGGGAGACTGAATCAGGCATTTTCAATTAATTCTACTTTGACAGATTAAAGATTTAATTCTTTTTTATTTTTGGTGATATTTTGTGTTTTAGTGTTTTTGTGGCTTATATTAATATGCCACCAATGCACAAAAACACCAAATTACACTAAAATAATTACTCTATCAAAGTTGAATTAAGTAATAATATTCAAAATTATTTTTGCTACAATTCTAATTTTCATTTTATGAGTGAGGAATTTCTGCAATATATATGGAAATATAGGTTGTTTCATCAAAAGCCGTATTTAGCTGATACCGGCGAGAAAATCACAATTCTTCATGTTGGTGAACAAAACCTGGATTCGGGCCCGGATTTTACCGATACTAGAATTCGAATCGGTGAAACTTTGTGGGCCGGAAATTGTGAGGTTCATTTGTCTTCCTCTGACTGGACAAAGCACAATCATGAAAATGACAGAGCTTATGATAGTGTTATTCTGCATGTGGTTTTAAAGAATAATGCTGAAATAAAAACAATTAAGGGCAGGACTATTCCTACCATCGTGCTGGAATACAATCCGAAAATTGAAAAAAATTATGAAAAATTGCTTAGTAGCCAATTGTGGATTCCATGTGCTGAAGAAATAGCAAATATTGAACACCTCTATGTTACGCAATGGCTCACCAAGCTGACTATCGAGAGGCTCGAAAATCGTTCGGAAGAAATAATCAACTTCCTTGATAAAACGAAAAATAACTGGGAAGAAGCATTTTATCGTTTTCTTGCCCGGAGCTTCGGTTTTAAAGTAAATACTGTTCCTTTTGAAATGTTGTCACAGTCGATCCCGCTTAAAATACTCGCTAAACAAAAATACGATCAGTTTCAAACAGAAGCTTTATTATTTGGGCAAGCGGGATTATTAAAAGATCTCATGGATGATTATTCATTAAAACTATTAAAAGAATATCAATTTTTACAGAAGAAATATTCGCTCAGTCCCATTGAGGCACATCTCTGGAAATTCCTCCGGATAAGACCATTTAATTTCCCAACCATTCGTATTGCCCAATTTGCTGCATTAATTCATAGTTCATCATGCTTGTTATCTAAAATTCTTGAGGCAGATAACCTGGTTACACTTAAGAAATTATTTAAGGTAAGCGCCCCGACATATTGGGATGATCATTTCAATTTTGGACATAAATCTCCAAAAAAAACAAAGATTTTAACTGTTGATTCCATCCATCTTTTGCTTGTAAATGCAGTAATTCCGTTTATATTTGTTTATGGAAAAATTAAAAATATTCCATCCTACAAGGATAAGGCAATTTCCTTTTTGGAAGAATTGCCACCTGAACAGAATAGTATAATCAGGAGCTGGCAAAAGCTTGGCGTTGAACCCTTAGATGCATTTGAAACTCAAGCCATGCTTCAATTAAAAAATGTGTATTGCCAAAAGAAGAAATGTCTTATTTGTGCGATAGGCAATAAATTAATTTCAAAGATCTGAATAAGATGATCAAAAAAAATCATTTCGGTAGAATCACCCTGGGTTTGATAATGCTTCTTTCCGTTATTTTATTAGGCGTTACCGGATTCATGATAATTGAGCACTATAATTTTACCGAAGCATTTTTTATGACAGTTAATACGATGGCAACTGTCGGGTTTAAAGAGTTCCAACCGCTTTCTAAAGTTGGAATGTGGTTCACTTCATTTCTGATTATCATTAGTTTTGGTATCTTTGCTTATGTCGTCACTTCTTTTACACAATTTGTTGTTGATGGAGTATTTCGAAATTATTTTAGAACAAAAAGAATGCAAAATAAAATCGACAAATTGAAGGATCATGTCATCATTTGCGGATATGGACGCAATGGTAAACAAGCCGTTCAGGAATTGAAATCTCATAATGTGCCTGTTGTAGTTATTGAAAATGAATTAACTCATCTGGATCATTTGCGTGACAGCCTTGACACCCTATATATCGATGGTGATGCCACTCAGGACGAAGTATTGTTGCAGGCGGGTTTGGAAAGAGCAAGTGCTTTGATTGCAACCCTTCCCAATGATGCCCATAATTTATTTCTGGTACTAACTGCCCGCCAACTTAATCCGAATATTACAATTATCAGCAGGGCCTCTGAAGACAGTTCAGACATTAAACTTCGAAGGGCAGGTGCCGATAATGTTATTATGCCCGATAAAATTGGAGGGCGGAGAATGGCCCGGCTGGTTGCCAAACCAGATGTTGTGGAGTTTCTCGACTATATGACACAACAGGGTTCGGATAATGTGGTTCTTGATGAGGTTGATCTTGAAGGAATAACAGATTATTTTAATGGACGCCCTTTGCGAGAGATAGAAGTGCATAATGATACCGGCGCCAGAATTATAGGAATAAAACAACAAAACCGGATTTTTGTTATTAATCCGTTGCCTGAAACTGTAGTGACTTCACGGGATAAGTTTTTTGCGCTGGGGACAAAAAAACAAGTGGAACAACTTCGGGATCTTATAAGCAACAGGTTTGTTAAAGGTTAATCTAATAATGCACAAATCTAAATTAAGTTGTAATAGATTCAAGATACAAGATTCAAGAACCAAGATCCAGGATGCAATGATATCAGGCTTTATTTTGTATCTATTAATAATTGTGAGTTTTTAGAAGTTATCCTATAATTATCAATTTTGATTTAATACTATATATTCTGAAATGAAATTCTTGCATAGAAATTTAAACTGCCGTGAATCAGATTTCACACCATCCCTCCTCTTGATATGAACGAGTTTCTTCAATATATACAGAAGCCCCTACACCTGGCTGTTTTAGCCTTAATTCTAATCCTCACGATAATTGGCCTTGACACTTACTTTTTTTCAAAATCGTACAACTACAAATTAGTTGAAGACTTCCAGGATCAATTTATTAAGCAACAAAAGAATTTTGAACTGGAACTTAACTACCTGAATATATCTCTTAAAAAAGAAGGACTTAAGAAAGTCCTATCAACAGATGCAACCAAATTAAATGAAACTGCCTCTCAAAATTTCATGTATTTCTTTATTTACAGGAACGACAGTATGTTTTTGTGGTCGAACAATCGTGTTGCCGAGGCAGACATATTGCCTGCAATAGCATTTGATAATAAACTTTTACAGCTTTCAAATGGCTGGTTCTATGTTCAGACGATAAATAGCGGATCTTATGAAATAATCGGATTATTGCTTATAAAAAATAATTATAGCATTCAAAACCAGTTTCTCAATAATAGCTTTAACCCAAATTTCGATATTCCTAAAGAAGTTAAAATTAAGCCAAAATCGCCAAGAAGTAATTTTAATATTTACAACAAGCAAAATCAAGCTGTGTTTTCATTGATCTTTGATAAAAATTACAATTTTGGTCCAAATAAGTTTTTGATAGTACTTTGCTTTATCCTTATTCTCTTATCGATATTTCTTATTTACAGGGAAGTAATTATTTCTCGAAAAAATTACTGGGCCAAATTGCTGGCTATAATTTTAGGGGGTTGCGTATTGCTGCTGCTTAAATACTTTATGGTACTTTTTAAATTGCCAGAATCAATATATAAACTCAGTTTATTTCAACCTACACATTTTGCTCTTTCAAATTTGCTGCCTTCTCTGGGAGATCTGTTTCTTTTTTCATGTATTGTTTTTTTAATTTCATACTATATCTACAAATTCATCGATGCAGAACGGACTTTTAGATGGAACAATAAAATTCTTAATTATTTGGTTGCAGCTTTTGTGTTTTCATTAACAACCATATATTTTCTTTTTGCCAATGAACTTTTTGAAAATGTAATCTACAACTCAAATATGAGTTTTAATTTTCAGGACTCATTTGGCATTAGCTATTTCACGGTATTTGGTATCCTTTCAATTGGTTTGCTTTTTGCAGTTTTTATTTTTTTCGCCGATATCATTTTCAAATCCTTCTTTATTCATTTCTCATATCTTGAAACGTTTATTATTTCAGCAGGAACCATAATACTTGTTTTTGTAATTTATTATTTAGAAACTGCCGATTTTGATCCTGCGAACCAAGTGCTTGTTATTTGCGGTTTTTTTGTAATAGTTTATGTCAGAAAATTCAAAAAGCGCAATTATAGTTATAGAAATGTAGTAATACTTGTATTTATATTTTCTTTTTATTCTGTTTATTCGATCTACCGGATAACGGAAGACAAATCTAAAAATGAGAAGAAAATACTTGCTGTCAATTTAGCCACAGAACACGACCCGGTTGCAGAATATCTGTTTGTTGACATCTATAATGAAATGAAGGCTGATTCGACACTTCATACATTTACTCTTCAAAAGAAGATAGACTACCCATGGATTGTGAGGTATATACATAAAAAATATTTCTCAGGATATTGGGACCATTATGATCTTCAATTGACTCTTTGCAATCCTGAGGATTCTGTACTTATAAAGCCGGAAATAATTTATAGGCCTTGTATGTTGTTTTTCAATACCCTCATAAAACAAAACGCTGAAAAGGTTGGGAGCACTGGCTTTTACTTTCTTAAAAACTCAAATGGAAGAATAAGTTATCTTTCTGTATTAAGCTATTCTGACACATCAACCCGAAGAAAAATAGATGTGTATTTGCAACTGGATTCAAGACAATCCTCTGAAGATCTTGGATACCCTGAGTTATTGCTTGACGAACGTTATACGAAAGATAAAAGAAAATATGGTTTTTCGTACGCGAAGTATTTTAAAAACAAATTAATCACACAATCCGGTAACTTCCCATATTTTATAAATTCCAAAGAATATCCGGCACATACAAAAGAGTTTACATTTGACCAATTTAATGAATTTGATCACGTCATCTATAAACCAGACAAAGACAGTCTTATAATACTAAGCAAACCGACCATTGGATTTTTCGATTTTTTAGTATCCTTTTCTTACTTGTATATCTTTTATTTTGTTTTGCTCAACCTGATGTTGTTTTTAACCGGATCAACATTAATAAAATTTAAACTTATAAATGATTTTAAAACAAAAATCCGGCTTTCATTTATTGGAGTATTAATTGTTTCGCTGCTTGGTGTGGGCGGTCTGACATTATATTTGATAGTAAAGCAGTATAAAAACAGGTATTACGAAAGGATAACAGAAAAGCTTCAATCGATCAATACTGAATTGGAGAACAATTTGTCCGATGAAGAATTCCTTGACTATAGATGGAATTCATATGAGTATAGTAATCTGGAAGATTTGTTGCGAAAGCTCTCAAACATTTTCTTTATTGATATTAATTTATATGATGTAAATGGAAGGTTAATCGCAAGCTCCAGACCAGAAATATTTGATAAAGGCCTGCAGGGCGATTACATGAATCCCATAGCTTATGATCAGCTGGCCAGGAAAGAAAGAACTGAATATACCCAATATGAAAAAGTTGGAAAACTGCAATATTTAGCAGTGTACTCGCCATTTATTAATAGTAAAGATCAAACCATAGCTTATATAAATCTGCCATACTTTACCAGTCAAAGCGTATTGAGTCAAAGAATTTCTACATTGCTTCTGGCAATAATTAATTTTTATGTGCTGCTGATATTGTTGTCTGTAATTTTTGCTGTATTAATTTCAGAACAAATAACAAAACCGTTGCGCTTCATTCAGGAAAAATTTGCCGTAATCAAACTTGGCACTAAAAGTGAAAAAATTATATATAACAGGGATGATGAAATTGGTGCGTTAGTGCATGAATATAACCGGATGGTAGAGGAGCTTGAACGTTCGGTTGATTTATTGGCTAAGTCGGAACGCGAAACAGCCTGGCGGGAAATGGCAAAACAAGTGGCCCATGAAATAAAAAATCCACTTACGCCAATGAGGTTAAGCATTCAACAATTACAACGAGCCTGGAAAGATAAAATTGAAAATATCGATGATTACATGAACGAGGTTACCAAAATGATAATTGAACAAATTGATAATCTTTCTAACATAGCTACCGAATTTTCGAATTTTGCCAAGATGCCTAGAACAGTTAGTGAAAATCTTGATTTAAGTGTGTTGATTTCAGGTACCATTAAATTATTTTCCGAAAGCGGTGCAACATTCAAATTAAATTACAATGAAAATGAGCAATATCATGTTATAGCTGATAAAGAACAACTTTCAAGAGTTTTCATCAATCTCGCAAACAATGCCATTCAGGCTATTCCAAAGAACCGGACTGGAATTATCGAAATAAGTATTACAAAACTTGATACTACAGTTAAGGTATTGTTTAGAGACAACGGTACCGGAATACCCTATGAAGTGAAAGATAAATTGTTTCAACCAAACTTTACCACCAAATCCGCAGGAATGGGATTAGGTTTGGCCATTAGCAAAAGCATTATCGAAAATGCAGGGGGAAAAATATCTTTTGAAACTATTGCAGGTGAAGGAACAACGTTTATTATTTTTCTTCCGAGGGGATAAAAATAATCAATTAATTTATAGTGATTGTCTCGTTAAAACTACCCAATCTATAGCCAAGCAAATCAATTGTTATAAAATCAAATCCGAAAGATTTTAGATTTTTAGATATCTCTGACTTTAATGGTTCCTGAAAAAGTTTTCCAATATCACCGGAATTTACTTCAATCCGGGCAAGATTATTATGACATCGAACACGGACAGTTCTGATTCCCTTATCAATAAAAAATTTTTCAGACTTCTCTACCTTTTCCAGGTCCTCAATTTTTATTTCCTGCCCGTAAGGAATCCGGGAATACAGGCATGCATAAGCCGGCTTATCCCAGGTAGGTAAATCTAATGATTTGGAAAACTCACGAATTTCGGCTTTTGTAATTCCATTTTCAAGTAAAGGACTAAGCACCTTTATTTCATTTTTTGCCTGCATGCCCGGGCGGTAATCTTTTAAATCATCGGCGTTTGAGCCATCAAGTACATTCAATATTCCCAATTTTGCAGCTTCTTCTTTTATGGAGCCAAACTCAATTTTTTTACAAAAGTAACAGCGGTTTACAGGGTTGTGTTTAATCTCTTCCTCAATTGAATCTGACTTAATAATTATAAGCTTTGATTGAAGCATTTCAGCAATGCGAATTGCATCTTCCAGTTCGTATCGCGGAAGAGCAGGAGAATCTATTGTTATAGCACACACCTTTTCGCCTAATGCGATTTTCGATGCAGCCAATAGAAACGAGCTGTCAACCCCTCCGGAAAATGCTATTGCAACTTTTTCCAGTTTTTTTAAATAGTTGATAAGTGAATCAAATTTTTTATTTTCGATCTTTTCCAAAATTGGTTTAATAAATTTCTATGAATAATTCTTTATAATAAATGTTCAGAAACCAAAAATGTTTAATATTTAAATATAATAGTATTAAACTAAATTTAAATCCATTAATTATAATATGAGCACTATATTAATCTTATATGAAATAAAATCATAGTTCAAATTTAAAAAAATTCAATTCTGCTTCTCCATTAGAAAAAAACATTTAAATATGTTTGGATTTATATTTTACCTTATTTTTCAGGTAATTAATTAAATCCATTTGTGTAATAATGCCATAAAAACACCCGGAGGTATCTTCGATAATAGCTACATATCCCTGCTTGAAAATGTCAATAAGTTCATCAATACTGCAATCAGGGGTTGTTTTTACCAATATTTTACTCATAACAGTAAAAACTTTTGCATTAAATTTATCTTTCGACTGGTAAACGGAAAGAAGAATGTCTGATTCGTCAACCATTCCTACAACTATGCTATTTTCAATTACAGGCAATTGTGAGAAACTATTTTGTTTCATGATTGTATAAGCGGTATTAAGAGTATCGTTTAATGAAACTGAAACAACTTCATTGTATTCATAATACCTGCTGATAATGTCTCGTAAATCACCATATTTTTTCTTTTTCCTAAAATAATTTACTTCAAGCCAATATTCCTTTAGTGCTCTTATTAAATATTTGATCAACATGTGATTTTATTTTTAAGAATAATTTAAACAAAAGGTTGTTAAAAATGACCAGAATATATAGTTATGGAATCATTGTGGTGCATTATATTAACCCAAATTGCACATTCGCCGCGGCGAAGAAATTAGCAATCGATTAAGAAATTGTATATCAACCTCAAAGTTTGAGTTTGAAACAATTTCTAAATCGGGGTTAACCCAACTAACGCAAGTAGTTCGCTTATTTCA
>Ga0265316_10006098_pt1 | contig 11565 bp, 11 predicted proteins | sample 4522metaG_FD_202092 | JGI IMG/M metagenome (GOLD analysis project Ga0265316, IMG submission 202092) | Rhizosphere microbial communities from Carex aquatilis grown in University of Washington, Seatle, WA, United States - 4-5-22 metaG | ecosystem: Host-associated > Plants > Roots > Rhizosphere >...
CCGGTGGTACGCGGGCCTCTTAACGAAGCTGAATTGACCGCCTGGCATGCGGCCGGCCACGCTCATTTCATCTCAGAGCGGTTAACCCGCATCATGTGGGAGAAGATGCCGCCGTCCCCCGGTTGGAAAGGGGTCAATAAGTGGGAATTCGGCCAGGGCTTTTTAAAAGGGCAGGTCAGGGACTACGGACCCGGCCACAAGATAACCGAAGCGCACCCGAGGCAAGTGGCCGTAGGGCAGCAGACCGAGGCATGGCGTTACATCCTGCTCACGAACTGGATGGGAGATGACGGATTCCTGTGGAAGTTCGGCACGCAGATCCGGAAAATGAACATGATCGGGGATACGACCTGGAGCAAGGGCAAGGTCATTAACAAGTATTGCGATAAGGGAAAATACTGCGTGGATATAGACGTCCAGAGTATCAATCAAACCGGCGCCGTGACCGTAACCGGTGGCGCAACAATAATTCTGCCGTCCCGCGACTACGGGCCGGTAATTTATCCGGAACCATACGCCCGCGTTCCGATGAAAGCTTAGAACTACCTAACTTTATTTTGCAGTCTGGAGAGCATCCCGCTTCAACTCACATCAGATAGAAATATCGAGGAGTAGGGCGGGGTGCTTTCTTATTTCTACCGGGCTCACTTTTACAGCTATTGAAACATACAACTTGACAGGCTATGTTATAATGATGTAGATATGTAGATATATCAATACAAACAAAAAGGGACACACATGGCGAAATACGATCCTGAACTCTACCGCATCAAAGCGGACTTCTGTAAAACACTGGCTGACCCGACACGGCAGATGATGATTGCCGAGTTGCGTTCGGGGGAAAAGACCGTCAACCAGATCGCCGAAGCACTGGAAATCATTCAATCGGCGGCCTCGCACCATCTGGCGATACTGCGGAGTAAAGGGGTAGTACGGGCCAGACGTGACGGTTCGAATGTATATTACAGTTTGGTCAACCCCGAAATCGGGGAAGCCTGCGACATGGTGCAGGAGATTTTAATGAAGCAAATGGCACAGAATAAGGCGTTAGCAGACCGGATAATGGCTTAGACAGTGTAATCTGATGAAAGTCAGATAAACGATAAAATTCAGTCAGGAGGGCAAATATGGCGGAAAATAACGGCACCACAATTATTGTCATGAGCGGGGATATGGACAAGGTGATGGCGGCTTTCAATATTGCCATCGGCGCGGCAGCAATGGGCAAAGAGACCAACATGTTTTTTACTTTCTGGGGCCTGAAAGCGATTCAGAAAGGCAACTTCACCGGCAAGAGTTTCTTCGGGCGGATGATGGGGATTATGAACCGGGGCGGCATCAACCGCATCGGACCGTCGCAGTTTAACTTCTGGGGCCTGGGCCGATGGATGTTCAAGAAAATGATGAAGAACCATCACATTACACCGCTGGAAGAACTGCGGAAAGCGGCAATGGAAATGGGAGTAAAATTTCATCCCTGCCAGATGAGTATGGAAGTGATGGAAATCAACGCCGAAGACCTGATACCCGGCGTTCAGGGAGTCTGCGGGGTGGCATCCATGCTGGAAATGGCCGACCGCTCGAAACAGACACTATTTATTTAGAATCCGGAGGAACATATGGCAGAAGAATTGAAAGTCGACATAAAACTCAACCTGGAAGGGCTAAATTGTCCGATGCCAGTGGTGAAGGTGGCTAAAGCAATTAAAGATGTCCCCATCGGGGCAATAATCGAGGCAACGGCGACTGATCCCGGCGTATTAGCCGATATCCCATCCTGGGCCCGAACCACCGGGAACGAAGTCATTAAGATGGAGCGAGAGGGAAAACTGGTGCGATTTTACGTACGCAGGGTAAAGTGAAATAATGAGTGCGGCTAATATCTCACTTATTATTCTTTTGTTTTCGCTTCTTTTTGCGGTTGTTGGACTGGCAATAAGGGTAGCCCGGCTGCTGGCCCATCCTGCGGTAAAAGACCCATCCCCCCCGAAAGCGTCCGCGCGGAAAGGGGTTTTTTACGCTTTTACTTTTGGCATGCTGCCCTGGAAGAAGGAAAGCGCAAGGCTGCATCCGCTGGTATATTTAAGAGGGGTTTTATTTCACATCGGGATTTTTACCTTTGTTGTTCTTCTGTTCGTAAGCCTGTTTGTAAATTTGAGTAATCTCTCCGGCAGGCTGGCTTTCAGCCCGTTTCTGGGACTTGGTTTGATAGCCGGGGTTACGGCCCTGGTTGCCCGGTTCACAGACCGGAACCTGCGCGCTTTAAGCAGGCCGGATGATTATATTTCACTGGTACTGGTAACCCTGGTGCTGCTTTCAGGGTTAACCTTTGTTCTCAACATCACGAGCCGCACCGTCTTCTGGGGGTTTGTCAGCATCCTGTGCCTGTATTTGCCGTGGAGCAAGATCCCTCACGTTGCTTACTTCTTCTTTTCCAGGACGGTATTCGGGGTGATGTTCGGGCGCCGCGGTGTTTTACCGGCGGCTAAAACAGAGTTGAGGAATTAGATGAATAATAACCCGATTGCGGTACCGGCCAAAAACGATGGGCAAAAGCAACCGGCCCGAAATGTTGCAATAGCACTTGAGACGTGCGTACGCTGCGGCCTTTGCGCCGACAGCTGCCATTATTATCTGGCTAAACGAATTCCTGAGAATGTACCGGCATATAGAGGAGAAGCACTCCGCCGCTCGCTCCGTGCGGGTACAAAGGCAAAACTAACCACTGATTCTTTAGCGGAGATGGCTTTTGCATCGTGTACGTTATGCCGGCGCTGCGTAGTGAATTGCCCCATGGGGGTCGACACGGCATTACTGATGCAGACGGCGCGTTCAATGGCGACCGCAGCGGGAAAAGCGCCGGAAATATTGGTACAGCTCGCGGACACATCGATTGACCGCGGGGATAATCCGGAGTTGTTCCGTGAATTTTTTATAGAAAATATCAAAAGCCTCGAGGAAGAAGTCCGGCAGCGAACCGGCGACCCTACCGCGACAATTCCGGTCGAGAAAAAGGGTGCAGATATTCTGTTCGTGGCTCTTTCGGGGGCGCACAGTATTGTGCCGCCTGCTATTTTGTTCCATCAGGCCAAAGTCAATTGGACCCTCAGCATTTTCGAGGCATCGAACTACGGTGTTTTTCTCGGGGATACAGAGCGTGCGAAGCGCATCGCAAAACGGATTATTGACGAGGCGAAGCGTCTGGGAGTCAAAGAGGTGGTGATCGGGGAATGCGGCCACGCTTATACTACACTGCGCTGGGAAGCTCCGAAATGGTTTGGAGAAGCTTTTCCTTTCCGCGTACGCAGCATTATTGAAGTGATGGCCGAATGGGTTCAAGAGGGGCGGCTTACCTTTGACCGCAGCGTTAACAAAGAGGCTGTGACATACCACGATTCCTGCAATCTGACACGGAACGGCGGCCTGCTGGAAGAACCGCGTATCGTGCTGCGCGCGGTGGCGGAAGACTTCCGCGAAATGTATCCCAACAAAGAAGAGAACTACTGCTGCGGCGGCGGTGGGGGTATCGTCGCTGTTTCAGAATGGGACAACCGGCGGCTTGAAGCCGGACTGCCGAAGGCAAATCAAATCAAGACAACCGGCGCCAAAATAGTCGTGGCGGCTTGTGATAACTGCCGCATCCAGCTCGGGGAAATAAGCGAACATTATGGTTTGGGCGTTGCTGTGTCCGGACTCTGTGAACTGGCAGCCAAAGCACTGGTGATTTAACTGTTTGCTGAAGCCGTATACGCGAGAAATGGCTTTTACGGTTTTTTCCACCAAGGTTAATACAACCACAACGACCCACCCCTTTATCCCCGCCCTGTACATTTTGCTTTAAAAGCAAAAGTATTTCGCCTGCGGGCTCAAGGCGGGGAACATACACGAGAAGGAGTGCTATCTTCTCTCCCGTGACAAGCACGGGACTATAGCTTCTTCTGGAGTTTGTACTTAGTCCCAACCAATATGATGTTTTCAGTTATTACTACAAACCCGGATTCAGGAAAAGTGAAGTGGTCACCTACTAACAGTAAATCTGTTTGTTATCTTTGTATCCTGTGCTTGCTCTTAACTTGTCTCTCTTTTTTCAATTTCGGCTTATTATCTTTGTTTTTTCCATTCGGGAAAGAGTAAACTTAGGATGATAATTCAAAACTAACCGGCAGGCAGGGATTTGGCGAACCAGGCACAGGACATATTCAATAAAGCATTGATCGATGAATCGGCTCAAACAGTGCTGGAGCATCTGGCCGATTTTCTCAAAAATCACAGGGTGCGCGGGTATTTGGTGGGCGGATTTGTGAGAGATGCGCTGCTGGGCCGGGATACGGCGGATATCGATATTGCCGTTGAAGCAGATGTTCTGGCAATAGGCCCGCAGTTGGCAGATTCGCTGCAGGGTAAATTCGTGCTGCTGGACGAAGTGAATCGCATCGGACGGATAATTATTCCGGATTGGACCATCGATATCGCTTCTTTTACCGGCAAAATCGAGGACGACCTCAAAAGGCGCGATTTCACTATCAATGCCCTGGCTGTCGATTTGCAGCAGCTCATATCAGAAAAGCAGAATGCCATGCTAATTGACCCGTTCGGCGGGCAGCTCGATTTAGACCGGGGATTAATTAAAATGGTCACCGCAACGGTTTTTCAGGACGACCCGGTACGCTTGCTGCGGGCGGTGCGCCTGGCGGTAGAACTTGATTTTACTATCGACAGACAGGCTGAAACCGAAATTGAACAGGCCGCGCCGTTGATTGCGACTGTCCCCGGCGAAAGGGTGCGGGAAGAGCTTTTACGATTAGTCAATGCCTCGCACGGCGGGCAAATTTTTACCGAGATGGAAAAATGGGGATTATTGACCGCTTTGATTCCGGAATTGCGGCCGCTCAAGGGCGTGGAACAACCGAAAGAACACCACTGGGATGTTTTCGAGCACTCCGTCAAAACCGTCAGCGCCGTGGATTTCATTCTGCACGAAGGCGTCTGGGAATACCAGAATCCGAATATCCTGGCACTCGTACCCTGGACGGAAGCGACGGCAGAATATTTTGACCGGCCGGTCAGCAGCGGCAGCACCGGAAGATCGCTTTTAAAACTGGCGGCGCTGCTGCATGATATCGCCAAGCCGCAGACCCGGGCTCTCGATGAAAACGGCCGGATACGTTTTCTGGGGCATCCGGAAACCGGGGCAGAGTTGGTGGAAAGTATTTTGGAAAGGCTCCGGTTCAGCACGAAAGAAGTACGCTTGGTCACGTTAATGGTGAAATATCACATGAGGCCGACACAGCTGAGCCAGGACGCGATGCCCACCGGAAGGGCGATATACCGCTATTTCCGGGATGCGGGTGATGCCGGTATCGACACGCTGTACCTGAGCTTGGCGGACCATCTGGCGGCACGAGGCCCCGGATTACTGCCGGACCAGTGGGAATATCATACAAGCCTGGTGGCTTATGTTTTAAAACAGCATTCGCGGCAAAAAGCAACCGGACCGATGAAGCTGGTGGACGGCAATGATTTAATCAACGTTTTCCGAATGAAACCGGGCGCGGAAATGGGCGCACTGCTGGAAGAAATCAAAGAGGCGCAGGCGGCCGGGGAAATAACGGATAGAGAAGCTGCGCTGGAGTATGTACGCAAGTCTTTGGCAGAAAATACATGATTAGTCAGTTACGCCTTTCATGCGTGTTATAATAATGCCATGACTTTTCCGGAACAGAGCTATTATCAGCAGACTTTCACCCGCATTGCCCTGAAGGATGAAATTATCTCCGCCAGGGATTTCGAGGAATGCCGGTTTGAAGCGTGCAATTTTGCCGGGTGCACATTCAAAGCAGTTAAATTCATCAACTGCACATTCAATGAGTGTTTATTGAGTGTCATCAAGTCTGCCGGCAGCCGGTTCCTTGAAACGCAATTTACAAAGTGCAAAGTCACCGGTTTTAACTGGTCGAAAACAGATGCCATCCGCGATTTGACGTTTAGCGAATGCCAGCTGAATTACTCTGACTTCAGCTATCTGAAAATTCCTAAAATCAAGCTGCTGGCCTGCGAAGCGAAAGAGGTCGATTTTACCGAAGCGGATTTATCCGGCGCCGATTTGCAGAATACCGATTTCGAAAACAGCCGTTTTTATAATACAAATTTATCGGGGGCGGATTTACGGGGAGCGCGGAATTTCTACATCGACGTGAAAAACAATGTGCTGAAAAAGGCCCGGTTTTCTTTTAACGGCGCAGTGACGCTGCTGGATTGTTTGGATATTGTGATTGAGTAGGCTTTTCAGGTTACACATTAGCAAAACATGATAATATTTGTTACTATAAGTGCAGTAGAACAGCATCCTTTGATTTCTTGAAGGAGATCGGGCTGAATAGCAGTGGTGTGCGTACTCCACAGGACTGAAGATTCTGTGGATTTTTTTGTTATAACGGAAAATTCAATGATAAAAAAAGCATTGGCAATTATCTCGACAAGAAGCGGGTCCGCTAAACTGGCACTGGGTGTTGTTACCAGCCTTATCATTTTGAAGGTAATTGTCGCTTTTATCTCCCACAGTATCAGCATCACCGCCCAGGCAACAGACAGTTTTTTGGACCTCTTTTCCATCGGCATCACCGTGATTGCAGTGCACATGTCTGTGCAACCGGCCGATGAAAAACATCCGTTCGGTCACGGTAAAATGGAAGGTATTTCTGCCCTGATTCAGGCCTTCCTGGTATTGGGCGCAGGCGGTTTTATCATCTATTCGGCAATACAGCGCATTATCCACGGTACAGTTATTAAACCTGATGCCGGTATAGCTGTGATGGTCATCTCGATTATCGCCAGCTATTTTCTTTCCCGTCACTTACGGCGAGTTGCTAAGGCCACGGAGTCCACCGCTATCGATGCTTCAGCGCAAAACATCAGCGCCGATGTTTATTCGGCAGCCGGGGTATTATTGGGACTGTTGGCCGTGCTTATTACCGGTTGGGAAATCCTTGACCCTATTGTTGCTTTAGTCATGGTCGGATTTGTATTGAAGGCCGGCTACGAAACCGCGATTCGGGCTTTCCGTGAACTAACGGATTATTCATTACCAAAAGAAGACATGGCGATTTTGAACGGTTGTATCCGGGAGCACTTTACGGAACTGGTTAGTTATCACGCGGTGCGGAGCCGCCGCGCAGGGAGTGAACGTTTTGTTGAACTTCATCTGGTAATGCCACGCGATGTCAGTGTGGAAAAGGCTCATCAAATGTGCGACCTTCTGGAAAACGATATCAGGGAAAAATTACCGAATTCCAGCGTCACGATTCATGTCGAGCCTTGTGATGAAAATGATTGCGCCCGATGCGAAATCTCTGTTTGTGATTTGCGCAAAACTGAAGATGGCGAATTTACAGACTAGAATTTCTGAATGCCGGAAATCAGATACCACACGCCGAAACCAACCAGCAGCAGGCTGCAAACCGCGAAAATCCATTCCTGCAATTTCAGTCCCCACAACCCTTTGGTGCGGTAAATCAGGACCGAAACAAATGTCAACCAGACAAGGTCGCACAGCCAGTGCACCACAATCATCACCGGCAGCCAGGCGCCGCTGTAGGCTGTAATCTTCATCACCAGCATCGCGCCGACGGCAGCCCACCATAAATAAATGAACGGGTTGATGGCCGTCATCACAATCCCGGCCGTGAAAGCGCCGTATTTCAGGTCTTTGCCGCCCTGGGCAACTTCTTTACGGGCGCGGAACATGTTGATACCCAACAAGATGATGACTGCGCCGCCGATGAGGCTCAGGACAATTTGGACCGCGTTATGCTGGAAAAAGCGGGCAAAGCCGTAATAAATCAGCAGGATAATCGGGACTTCGATAACTGCATGGCCGAGGGACATTTTGGTACCGGCCCAGGGGCTGCGGTAGCTCTTGGCCACCGCGACAGCGAACATCGGGCCGGGCATCATCACGCCGGACAGGGAAATGACAATTATACTTAAGATAATCGCGAGCACGGAACACCTCTGAATAGCATTGTAGCATAGACGACAGATTAAGGAGAATGAAAGAATATTATTACAGGGTTGTCTTTGCGAGGATAAATAACGACGAAGCAATCTAAAGTGTCTGCACAATATTGATGTGTGTAAACACAAACATAATACGGGGGAAATAATTAATTCCAGCGATGTGATTACAAGCTTGATTTTAGATTGCCGCGACCTTCAAGAAGTGTCAGGAAAGGTCTCGCAACGACAATAGAGGATGGATTCCAGACCGGGACATTAAAAATCCGAAGAATCTCCAGCGCTGCTCAATAGGCTGGGAGACCCTTCGCTCCGCTCAGGGTGGTGATAATCCGGGTTAGTATTTCGATATTCGGATTTGAATAATACTTGGGTATTGTCTATTGAATCTTGAATCTTTTCGTCTCTGGGGTGTTATACTAGGATAAAGCAAATGGCATCGCTTTCTTGAGGGCAAAAATGGCGCTGGATTTAAGCAAAATCGTGAATCAAATCACCGGCATGGTCGGCAGCCTGAAGGCGCACCGCGACGAGAAACGGCAGCAGCTGCAGCATGCCGTCGCCATCCTGCACAGCCAGTCCAATAACCTGGAGCAGTTGTCAAAAAAAATCGAGGCGAGCAAGGTCACCTGGCTGGTGGCACGCCTGGTGGAGCCCATCGACCGCCATTATCAGCCCCGGCCTGCCCCGAAAGAATTCACCGTCATCGCCACCGACGGCTCGCACATCGATGTGGACCGGCACCAGCCGACGCATTGCTATTTAATCAATATCGGCGGGGTGGTTTTGCATTACGGCACAAAGCCGGAAGCGATGCTCGACAGCATCCCCCACCTTTACGCCTCGGATGAAGAGCTATTCATCACTTCGCCGGAAATGCTGGGTCGCGAACAGCCCGTCGAAGGCGCGCTGCTGGGCATCAAACGGGGTGTTGAGGAGTGCAAACGGCTCGCGGAATTGTGCGTGGAACTCCCTGTCGGCCAAACCGGCGTGGGATTGATTGACGGTTCGTTGATTATGTGGAGCCTGGCGGCTTATCCTGATTTCGTCGGCGATATCATGCTGGAAAAAGGCTTCCTGACCTATCTGGAGCAAATCCGAAAGTTGAATCAGGACAGGGAAATTCCCATCGCCAGCTATATCAGTTATCCCCGCAGCAGCGACGTGGTCAATGCGTTGCGCGTGGCATTGTGCCCGCGGGAGACCGTCGACAGCGACAAATGTCCGGAATGCAAGACACGGGAATGCGATTTTGCCGCCGGCGTGCGCGACCGCGAACTTTTCAGTGAAATATTATCGCCGGGAGAGCGGTCGGCGCTGTTCATCAGCCCGTCCTCCATCCAGAAGCGTTACGGCAAAAACCTGGTGCATTTTTTTTACCTGAAATTGGATGATGAAATTGCCCGGATTGAAATCCCGCAGTGGGTGGCCCAGGATGAAATAAGACTGAACCTGGTGCACACACTGGTGCTGGACCAGTGCAAGCGCGGGCAAGGATATCCGGCGGCCCTCGGGGAAGCCCACGAAAAAGCCGTCATTACCGGCGCCGACCGTGAGAATTTCTGGCAGTTGGTGGAAGCTTCGCTTATTGCTGAACATTTGCCGACTTCCGGCTCTGCGAAGAGCCAGAGCAAGAAGACCCGCTGGGTGTAAAATTTCCGCCGCTTATTTCGAATCTGTTTTGCAGCAATTTTTACCGGCTTTCTTGGCCTGGTAGAGCAAGCCGTCGGCGCGGGCGATGATTTTTTCCGCATCATCCGCAGTTTGAGCCACTGTCACACCTGACGAGATGGTAATGCGCAGCATGCCGGACTCTTTGGTCACCGACGAGTTAGCCACCAGCAAACGCAGCCTTTCCGCCAGGGCAAACAGTTTTTCGGCGTCGCAGTTGGTGGCGATAACCAGAAATTCCTCGCCGCCCCAGCGGAAGATGGACGTTTCCGGCTCGCGGATTATGCCCGCTGTCGTCCGGGTGAGCATTTTCAGGACTTCGTCGCCAACGTTGTGGCCGTAAGTATCGTTGACTTTTTTGAAATCGTCGATATCGATGAAAATAACGCCGAACGACCAGCTGTAGCGTTTCAATTCATTTAATCTCGTGCTGAGCGTGATGTCCGCAAACCGCCGGTTGCCTATGCCGGTCAGCCCGTCGATGAGCGATTTGCGTTCGAGGTCGTGGACGCGGTCCCGGAGGGCGATATCGAAAGAATCGTCGCTGAAAGTTTCCACGCCGCCGATGATATTGTTGTTATCGTCACGCACCGGTTTCACGCGGACGCAGACCGGCACGCGGTAGCCGTTTTTGTGCTTCATGAAGACATGCGCCTCGCGCGGGGCGGCATCCTGCATCGTCGCCGCCAGCGGACAGCCGTCGAGGCAGAGCTGACAGCCCGCATCGTTGATGTGCACCAGGATATTATCCGAACAGCGGCGCCCGATTACTTCCCGGCCGGTATAGCCTGAGAGTTCTTCCGCTGCCTTGTTCCAGTACGTAATCACCCGGTCGCGGTTGACGAAATAGACGCCATCGCTGATTTCGTCCAGCAGACTTTTATAGAAATCGAGTTGTTCCAATTATTCCCCCCGGTTAAATAAAGCAAGTCCTTTAATTACGCTTATTCTACCTTGATTGGCGGACGTGCGCAACCGTCAGGGAAAAACCGGCGGCAAACTTGAAAGGGATGGCCGTGAAAGTGTAACATAATTCAAGCAGGGCCGCACGCCCCGCAACCCGTTTTTGTGCCCCAGTAGCTCAGCTGGATAGAGTAGCGGTTTCCTAAACCGTTTGTCGGGGGTTCGAATCCCCCCTGGGGTACCATTCATTTTATGACAATTCTCCAAATTTGTATTCTTCCCCCTTTTTTGTTAATCTTTTCTTAATCATCATCTTATGAAGAACCGTGTAGTACGCATGGCAAAGCAAGCCTCAACATGGTGGGAGGGACGGGGTAAACCGGCATACGGCGGTGGGCCGGCGCTGACCGTTTTCTACGTCGGGAGATTCTGGATTGATAATAGCCCTGAAAATGGTAGAATAGGGTCAAGCCGTATTAAATAAGGCCCAAGGTGAGGTCTTTATTGGCAGGGACAGATTTATAACCTGTCCCTACGGAAGCGGGTATAAATGACTAAACAGATTGAACCGAATTCATTGATTCAGCCGCGGCGGAAAATAACCGGGATGTCAGCGATATTGCTGCCGTTTGACGAACACGGCGAAGTGGACTGGGCCGGTTTTACTGCGCATGTGGAAATCACAGCGGCAGCGGGGCTGGTGCCGGCGGTGAACATGGATACCGGCTACGTCAATCTCATCGACGATAAAACACGCATCGCCGTGCTGAGGCGCACGCGGCTGGTGCTGGGTAATAAAAATTTTGCGGCCGGGGCTTTTGTGGGCGATAATCCCGATTCAAAGTGGAACCCCGATGCTTACCGTCAGCAGATGGAATACATTACCAAAAACGGCGGGACGCCGGTAATCTTCCAGTCCTACGGCCTGACCAGGCAGCCGGAACCGGAGATTGTTGCTGCCTATGCGGCGCTGGCGCG
>Ga0265316_10006099_pt1 | contig 11565 bp, 10 predicted proteins | sample 4522metaG_FD_202092 | JGI IMG/M metagenome (GOLD analysis project Ga0265316, IMG submission 202092) | Rhizosphere microbial communities from Carex aquatilis grown in University of Washington, Seatle, WA, United States - 4-5-22 metaG | ecosystem: Host-associated > Plants > Roots > Rhizosphere >...
AAACGCCGAGGCGGCAACGCCGCTCGATTGCCAAAGAAGAATTGTGCGCAGTCGAAACAGGCAGATATTCTGCCGGAAATATCACTGGCCCATTTTGCAGAACTTGACAGACACAACTTCCGCGCGCTCGCTCGGCAGGTTCACGACCGATTGCGGAGCGCGGGTTCGGTTCGGATACCTGGGTGATGGCAGTTCGCTGCACACCGATTAAGTATGGCAAAACATCTTACTCGGGAACAACCCCGCGCGACGGCCCTCTCTGGGAAACGGGGGAAACGGGCAGGCGAGCACCGCCTGCCCCACCAGCCGCCTCTACCCGGCGCCGATGAAGCCCGGCCAGCAGGTCATCGCGCCGTCGATGTAGATCGTGGTGCCGTTTACGTAGTCGGATTCGTCCGATGCCAGCCACACTACGGCGCGCGCCACGTCCTCCGGCTCGCCGATGCGCTTGTAGGGGATCAGCTTGAGGAGAACCCTTTCATAGACCTCCGGAGAGGTGAGCTTCTCCACGTTCATGGGCGTGCGGATGGCGCCGGGGGAGATGGCGTTGACGCGAATGTGCAGGTGCGCCACCTCCTGAGCCACGCTCTTCATGAGCATCATGATGCCGCCCTTCGCCGCGGCATAGTTGGCGTGTCCCTCCCAGGGGATGATGTCGTGCACCGAGCTCATGAAGATCAGCTTGCCCGCCGCATAGGAGACGGTCCGGTCGATGCCCTGCTTCTTGAACAGGCGGACGGCCTCGCGCGCGCACAGGAACTGGCCGGTGAGATTCACGTCGATCACCCGCTGCCACTGCGCCATGGTCATCTCGTCAATGCGGGCGTTGAGCTGAATTCCGGAGTTGGGCATGCAGATGTCGAGGCGGCCGAAATTGTCGATCATCGCCTCGAACATGGCCTTCACTTCGTCTTCTTTGGCCGTGTCGGCATGGAAGATGACGGCCTTTCCGCCTGCTTTTTCAATGGTCTCGGCGGTATGCCGGGCCCCGGCTTCGTCGCTGTAATAGTTCACCAGAACGTCGGCTCCCGCCTGGCCGAAACCTATGGCGATGGCCTGCCCCAGACCCTTGCTGGCCCCGGTCACGAGCGCTTTCTGGCCCGTCAGCACGCGATGAATCGGGGCCGGAGGCGAGTCGTTGGGAACCATGTAATCGTTGTCGGGAGGCATAATGCTACCTTTCGGTATCCGGGTTGGGGAGCATGATTTCCCGGATCTGCCCTTCCAATTCGTGGCAGGCCTGGATGAATTGCCGCAGCGTGCGCCGGGTGGAGCCGAAGGTGTCGAATTCGTCCGGCGTGAGGCCATTTTCGTTATAGGCCCGTCGGAAATCCGGGAACTTCTTCAGCAGTTCGTCCACGATCTTCGGGTCCACCGGCTTGTCGATGCGCGAAACCATGGGGACGTCGCTCGCGTTGTATCGCTGCTGCCATTTGTAAGGCGGCGAGATGACCACGTCGCCGCCGATGAATTCGCTCCAGTGCATGTGGTTGCGGAACGCCGCCGAGAGCAGCCTCAGGCGATAGCCCCGCTCGCGGAAAATGCGGTAGGCCTTTTTGAACACCGCTACGCCGGCCCACTCCAGGTATCCCGGATCGGTGGTGATGTCTTTCTTCTCCATCTGCACCTTCAACCAGTCGTCCAGCCGGCCCACCATGATGGTGCAGACCGGGCCCATGGTGGAGATGTCCTTGCCTTCGTTCTGCCGCCGGGTGAGCCCGCGCTCCACTGCCTCGGCAACGGCGATGGCCTGTGGCAGGGTGAAAGAGACGGTGGCATTGACGCTCACGCCGCGGTAGGTGGCTTCCTCGAGGGCCGGGATTCCCGCCTTGGTCGCCGGGATCTTCACAATCATGTTAGGCGCCAGGCCGGAGAAATGGAGGGCCTGCTCGACCATGGCATTGGTGTCCCGGTAAAAGCGTGGATCCGTCTGGATGGACAGGCGGCCGTTCTTCCCGTTCTGCGCATCGAAGATGGGCTTCAGCAGCTTGGCGGCGTTGGCCGAGATCTCTTCCACCACGCGCCAGGCGATCTGGCCCTCCGTGGCCACTGGCATTTCGTCGACCAGCGCGGCAATCCGGTCCCGCCAGATTTGCATCTCGCTCTTCAGGACTTCAAGCACGATGACTGGGTTGCAGGTGGCCCCCACGGCCCCATCCGCAATGGAGGCGGTCAGCTCCTTGATACCGGCGGAGTCGTTCCACAGGCAGGTGGGGGTGGTTTGGGTCATCTCATGCAAAGGGCTTTTGTAAGCGGTCGTCTGGCTCATCGGCATCTCCTCGTCGTGCTGTCCGGCTTCTGATCCAGCCGGCGCCTCGGGGCAAGCCCATGAACCGCCCGACCCTTCCCCCAAGTCAAAATCTGTTCCCGTTCCACCGCGCTATTGTAGCCGGTTTCATTCGGCCGGGCCTAGCCGGCGCCGGGTACTTAACCGTTCACGCTCGCGGCTCGGTAACCCCTGCGAAATCAACGCGCCCGTGTCCGAGCAGCGTCCTGGTGGGGCAGGCGGTGCCGCCTGCCCTGCCCCGCGGCTCCAGAGCCGCGTGTGGCCCGGCGCGCTACGTCCGGGCCATCATTCCGTCCCAAGTGCTCACCGTGGATTCGCGCATTTCCTCTTCGCTGAACCAGTGCGCGGTGACGGACTTGGTTTCGGTGTAAAACGCCACGCCATCCTGACCCATGACGTGCAAATCGCCGAAGAAGGATCGCTTGTGGCCGCTGAACGGGAAGACCGACATGGGCACCGGAATGCCGACGTTGATGCCCACCATACCGCCGTGCGTCCGCCGCGAGAATTCGCGCGCCCAATAGGCGCTCTGCGTGTAGATGGTGGACCCGTTGGCGAACTCGCTCTCGTTCATGATCGCCAGGCCTTCCTCGAAATCGTGGACGCGCTTGATCGCCAGCACCGGCCCGAAAATCTCGTCGATGCCCACGCGCATGTCGGGCTTCACGTAGTCCATGATTGTGGGTCCTACGAAGAACCCGCCTTCATAGCCGGGCACGGTGACGCCACGGCCGTCCAACAGCAGCTTGGCGCCTTCCTGGACGCCCTTCTCAATCCAGTCCGTAACCCACTTCTTCTGTTCCTGCGAAACCAGCGGCCCCAGCTCCGTGGAGGGCTCCCAGGCCGGCCCGATCCTTCGCGCGCTCGCGGCGCGCACCAGAAACTCGACGAGCTCGTCCGCAACCGACTCCTCGACGCACAGAGCCGGCAATGCCATGCAGCGCTGCCCGGCGCATCCGAAGGCCGAATTCATGATGCTGAGCGCCGACCGCCGGATGGCCGCGTCCTTGAGCACCAGGCCGTGGTTCTTGGCTTCCGTCAGGCACTGCACGCGCTTGCCGTGCGCCGCCGCCGTGGCATAGACGTGAGATCCGATCTTGGTAGAGCCGACGAACGAAACGCCCCGCACATCCGGGTGCCGCAACAGGATCTCGGCTTCGTTCCGGGTGCACGTGACCAAGTTCACCACGCCCGCCGGGAGACCGGCTTCGACGAGCAGTTCCAGCATTCGCATACCGGTTTGCGGAACCATGCTGGCGGCTTTCAACACGAAGGTGTTGCCCGTGGCGATGGCCAGCGGGATCATCCACCCGAAGGGGATCATGGCCGGGAAATTGAAGGGCGCGATGCCCGCAAACACTCCCATGGGCTCGCGATAGCTCACCGTGTCGTGTCCGGCGGAGACCTGCATGAGCGAGCGCCCCTGCATGGTGACGGGCACGGCGCAGGCCAGCTCCACCACTTCGATGGCCTTCAGCACGTCGCCGCGAGCTTCATCCAGGCTCTTGCCCATTTCCTTGGCCAGGAGAGTGGCGAGTTCGCCCAGATGTTCGTCCAGGATCGTCTTGTACCTGAACAGAACCTGGACGCGGGCGCCCACGGGCTTCGAAGACCAGGCCGGAAACGCCGCCTTGGCCGCTTCGACGGCCTGTTCCACTTCCTGCGCCGTGCAGCAGGGCGTCTCCGCCATGACCTGGCCGACGCTTGGGTTATAGACCGGCATGTACCGGCCCGAACTGGTTTCGCGCCATTCGTTGTTCACGCAAAACTTCAGCCGCTTCGGAACATCCAAAGTTGCGCTCACCGCCGACTCGCCGGCCGGGTGGTCCAATACTTGAATACTCATGGTTGTGCGATCCTCCCTAGAGTTATATATACGATACCGCGATGCTAACAAACAGCCTCGAATCAGTCAAGGCTAATCAGATCCTATTATCTTTATTATCAACGGGCAGGCGGCGCTGCCCGGCTTCCCCGCCCCGGCGATTTCCCGGTTCTGTGCGCCAACCGGCCGGACCGCCCCGGCGATCTCCCGGTTCTGCGCGCCAACCGGCCGGACCACCCCGGCGATCTCCCGGTTCTGCGCGCCAACCGGCCGGACCGCCCCGGCGATTTCCCGGTTCTGTGCGCCAATCGGCCGGACCACCCCGGCGATCTCCCGGTTCTGCGCGCCAACCGGCCGGACCACCCCGGCGATCTCCCGGTTCTGCGCGCCAATCGGCCGGACCGCCCCGGCGATCTCCCGGTTCTGTGCGCCAACCGGCCGGACCGCCCCGGCGATTTCCCGGTTCTGCCGCTCGCCGGCCAGCCCGCCCCGGAACGTGCCAACCCGCCGGCCCGACGTGGCGCAGGCGCTTTGCCGGCGAGGCCCGGGGCAGGCAGGCTAAAGTTCCCGCCCCACGCCACGTCCGATTCTACAGTGCGGCGGTGGTGGTTGTGGTGTTCGAGCCGTATTTGCGTGCGTACCCGGCGTTGATGGTGTACTGATCGGATTGCTTGTCATACATTCCCACTACCACCGCGTCGGTCGGCTTGATGTTCTCAAAACACTCCTTGAATGCCTGCTCCACGTATTCTTCGCGGTCGCACAGGCGGCCGGAGGCCAGAATCTTGTATACGAAGCACGGCTTCTTGGCCTGCTTGACTACTTTGTACATTGCCGGCGGGTCGCCGCGCACAAAAAGGTTCCCGTCGCCGTAATATTGTTCCCTGGGACCATCGCTGTAGTGCACCACCTCGGCGGGCGCCAAGCCGGGGTTGAACCCGAATTCCTTCTCCCACTCCGCCTTGGTGCGGCCGTATTTGTAGACGCAGCACATGTAGTAATCCACGTCCCAGTTCTGCGACTCGATGATGTCGAACACTTCCGGCCGGTGGCTGGTGACCGCAACCAGCACGCCCGCATCGCGCACGTTCTTGCACCACTCCCGCACGCGGTCCAGCTTGCCTCTTCTCCACCAGGCATCCGTGCCGGTGTCGCCCGCGCCTCCGTGGTGAATGGCGATACATCCGCCCTTGGCGATTTCCGCGGCCCCGCGCCCGGGCTTGATGGATTCGTCCGCCGGCGCGGTGTTCCGCGTGGTGAACAACATCTTGCCGCCCAGCGCCTTGTTGTACGCGGGAACGCGCCGCGCCCCGTCTTCCATGCAGTTAATGCCCAGCGCCTCGGCACGCGCGAATGCCTGGTTGAGCCGGTCCTCCGTGTTCCACGCCCGCATCTCCACATCGATAAAGTGGGACAGGTGGGACAAGCCGGCCACGGGGTTCGATCCGATAATCAGGCGCGAAACATCGTACTTGCCGAATTTTACCGTGGGCACCTTGGGCTGCGGTTCGGTGCCTGCCGGGGTTGGGGTGCTGGCATTTGCCAGTACGCCCGACGCCGCTGCCAGGGTCCCGATTCTCTTGAAAAAGTCCCGCCGGGAATTGTCGACCGCCGGGGGTTTGGATTCTGAACTCATTCCTTTGGCTCTCCTTTGTGCAAAATTCCATCTCGCCGAGTGCAAATCATCCTTAGCGATATTAGACGCTTTATATCCTATATCACGGCGGGGCAGGTGTCAATGGCAATCCGGTGGCTCAGCCAAGGTGGCTCAGTAAGCGCCGTGGCCGCGGAGCACCACGCGAACCGTCTGCAGCAGAATTCTGCCGTCCATCCAGGGCGTCCAGTGCCGTATGTAGTGGCCATCGAGTTCCACCCGCCGGCGGTAGTGGGTGTCATTGCGGCCCGAGACCTGCCACAGCCCGGTCAAGCCCGGCGATACCTGGGAGTACAGCGCGAAGGCCGGTCCGTATTTGGCGATTTCCTCGCGCACGATGGGGCGCGGACCCACCATGCTCATGTCCCCGCGCAGCACGTTCCAGAGCTGCGGCAGCTCATCCAGGCTGGTCTTGCGCAGGAACCGGCCCACCCGCGTGACGCGAGGGTCGCGGCGCAGTTTGTGGGTGAGCCGCCACTCGCGCTCCAGCTCCGGGTTGCGGTCCAGATAATCCTGAAACGACATGTCGCTGCCCACGATCATGGTGCGGAATTTCCAGAGGCGGAACTGGCGACGGCCCCGGCCCATGCGCATATGGCAAAAGAACACCGGTCCGCGCGAGTCCGCGAGGATGGCCAACGCGATCAGCACACCCAGCGGCAGGGCGGCCAGGGCCAGCGCGGCGGCAAAGACCCGATCGATGAAGCCCTTCACGCCGCGCGACCGTCCCGCCACGAGCGCGCTCTGGCGGACCTCCGGGATGGCCACCGCCACCGTTTGGCTGAAACGGCGCCCTGAGCTCAAGCGAGCCGGGCGTTCAATTACTTCGAGTGCGTTCGCAGACCGTTTCATACAGCGCGGCCGTCTTCTCCAGCATTAATTCGAAGCGGAAGCGAGCTTCGTAGGCAGCACGGCTGGCTTTGCCACAGGTTGCCCGCGCACGCCCATCCACAATCATCTCACGAATCGCCAACGCCAAACCTTCCGCATGCGATCTCGGAATCAGGACTCCGTTTATCCCATTATGCACGATTTCCGGCAAGCCGCCAACCGCGGATGCCACAATCGGCAGTCCGGCGCGCATGGCTTCCAGCGCGCTTCTGGGCAGGGCTTCGGAGCGGCTCGACAGCACGAAAAGATGGGCGCGCCCGAGCGCCGGCGCGGGATCGCGCTGGTAGCCGAGAAATCGCACGCGGCCGGCGATACCCAGCCGGCGGGCCAGCGCCCGGCAGTTCTTTTCGAGCGGCCCATCGCCCACCAGTTCCAGTTCCCAGTCGAGGTCGCGCAGGCGGCTCATCGCCTCGAGTAGCGCGCCATGGTCCTTGGGTTCCTCGAACCGCGCCACCGATACCAGGCGGCACGGCGCGCCGGCCGGTGACGCTCGCAACTCGGGCGCCACGTCGCGCACGCCGTTGTAGATCACGTGCAGGCGATCGCGCGGCGCGATGCGGCTGGCGAGAGCCAGTTGGAGTTCGGCTTGGCACACACAGACCACGTCGTGATTCCAGCGCCCGGCGGCCCGCTCCGCCATCCGCGCCATCAGCCGCAGCGGCGCCCCGGCGCGCGACCCCACCCATAGCCCGTGCGGCGTATAAATCGCGGGAATCCCCAGCCGCGCGCAGGCGGCCCGCGCGATCCACCCCGCTTTGGCGGTGTGTGCCGACACCAGGTTGGGCCGGAAATCGCGTAGCGCCGCGGCGACTTCCCAGACCCCGCGCGCGTCGTTCCATGGCGAGAGGGAGCGGCGAAGCTGCGCCAGCGGCAGGAACGGCACGCCCGCGCCGGCCAGCTCTTCCGTCACCGGCCCGGTGCCCCCAATGAGCACGAGGACCTGGTGCCCCCGCTCCCGCATGGCGGCGGCGAGGTCGCGAACGTGGATGCTGGCGCCCCCCACGGCGTCCGCGCGCGTGATGGCGTAGGCGATCCTCATCGCGCCGCCTCGCGCCCCGGCGCCCGCGCAGCGCGCGCCAGGCCGCGAACGCCGAGGCCACTCAAACTGTGGGGCGGACCCCCCGGTCCGCGCCGGACCCCCTGGTCCGGCTTCCGACCTATACACGGAACTTGATTCTTCAATCGAAGAGCGGGACCAGGGGGTCCCGCGCAGACCAGGGGGTCTGCCCCACTAGTTCGCGAGACGATCACCAGGAACGCCAGCTTGCGGAACACGGCGCTGGCGGCGGCGCTGGCCAAGGGCAGGTCGAGCAGCCGCGCCAAAGGCGCACGCCAGGCGACGTCGCGCAGGCGGTAACGGATATAGTCGGGCTCCCGCAGCTCGCTATGGAAGTAAACGTCAAAGGCGCGCCGGATCTCTCGCCGCGAACGGTAGAAGGTATAGGTGTCGATCCAGCGCAGCTTGTCCGCGGCCCACTGGCGGCGGGTCGGCGCCTGATCTTTCCACGTGCCCAGACCGAGCGACCGCAGCGCCCAGGTATAGAGAAATCGCGCGCGCGAGTCTTTGCGGAAGCGGTGCGCCAGGGGAATGCCGATGTGCCCTTCCCGCAGCACGTCGCGCGAGGGAAACAGGCTGAGCAGCGTTCCGCCGGGCTTCATTACGCGATGGAGTTCGCCCAGCGTGGCGTCGAGATCCGGAACGTGCTCCAGCACCTGGTTGTCGGTCACCAGGTCGAAGGACGCGGCGGGAAAAGGCAGGCAACCGTCGCGGCATTCGAAGATCGCGGAGCCGAGCAGGCCCGTCTGCTCGGCTCGGACGCGGTCTTGCGCGCCACTGTAAAACACGTCCGCGCCCACCATCGCGAGACCGGCGGCGCGGGCAGCCTGGACCAGCGCGCCGGAGCCGCAGCCGAAATCGAGCATCGCCGCCGCGGGGTGGCGCAGCGCGAAGCGGCGGGCGAAATCCAGCACGAAACGGTTGGTGACGTCCATCAGCACACCACCCGCTCCAGCAGCTCGCGGTACGTGCGTTCCCATTCCGAAACTACCGCTTCCATATCGTAGCGCCCCACCGCGCGCGCGCGTGCCGCCTGGGCCATGTGCGCGCGCGATTCGGCCGGCAGGGCGGCCAGGCGCGCCATGGCGTCCGCCAGTGCGCCGCTATCTGAGCGCGGAACCACGAACCCCGTCTCGCCGTCGGCCACGCATTCGCCGACGCCGCCGGCATCGGTGGCCACGGCGGGCAGGCCGCTCGCCGCCGCCTCCAGCAGCACCATGGGCAGCCCTTCCACCACCGACGAGAGCACGAATCCATCCGCGGCGTTCAGCAAAGCAGGCAGATCCTCGCGCGGGCCGAGGAAGCGCGCGTCCACGCCCAGCTCGCGCGCCTGCTGGCGAAGGCGATCGCCCTCCGGCCCGTCGCCCGCGATCAGCAGCACGCCGTCCGGCAGCTTGGCGAAAGCCCGCAACAGCGAAGCGTAATCCTTCTTCCACAACAGGCGGCCGGCCGCCAGCCAGACGAACCGTTCCCCGATGGCAAGCTCGCGCCGCGTGATTTCGCGCAGTGCCGGGTCCGGGCGGAAGCGGCTGGTATCGACGCCGTTGGGAATCACCCGCAGTTTGGCGCGCGGCGCCGCGCCGGCCGCGGAGTGGCGATCGGCCACCGCTTGCGACACTGCCGTCACCATATCGGCCAGCGGATCCGTGAGGCGGTAAACCCAATCGCGCAGTTTGACGCCGGCCGTTCCCCGGCTGCTTTCGGCCACGCTGTGCAGCGTCGAGATCACCACCGGCACGGGACAGAACTGGCGCACCAGGCGCGCCGCCAGGTTCGCATGGAACATGTGGCTGTGCAGAATCTGCGGGCGGAACATGCGGAGGAAGCCAATCAGCCGTACGAGCCCGCGCGGGCCGGCATGGCCGGGCCGCATCCCCAGCGAGTGAACCGGCACGCCCTGCGACGCCAACTCCCCGGCAAACGCCGTGGGCTCGACGAGCGACACCACCGCCGTCTCCCAACCGCGCCGGCGCAGGGCGACAGCGCATTGCGCGACCTGCGATTCCGCACCTCCGCGCGCGAGGTTGGTCGAAAGCAGCGCCACGCGCGTCATCCTTCCGCCCTCCGCGCGCGCCGGGCGAACAATTGCGCGTAGGCGCCGATCATCCCCGTGCGGTCGAAGCTCAGGACGCGATGGGCGGCGGCGGCGCCCATCCGTTGGCGGCGTTGGCTGTCGCGCGCCAGGGCTGCCATCGCACGGCCCAGTGCGCCGGCATCGCGGGCTGGCGCCAGAAGCCCGGTGACAGCGCCCTCCACCAGATCGGGCACGCCGCCGACCGCGGTCGCGACCACCGGCAGATGGGCCGCCATGGCTTCCAGAATGGCCACGGGAGCGCCTTCCCAGTCCGACCCCAAGGCGAAGAGGTCGGCAGCCGACAGAAGCTCCGCCACGTCCTCGCGGAGTCCCAAAAAGTGAACGCGAGCGGCCAGGCCGGCTTGGTTCGCCAACTGCCGCGCCGGTTCCAGCAGCGTGCCTTCGCCGGCTATCAAAAGATGCGCCGCGGGCGTTTCCCGCAAGCCCTCGGCGAACGCCCGAATCAGGTGCAGCGGATTCTTCTGCGCTTCCAGGCGCCCCACCGATACCACCAGGCAATCGCCGGGAGCGAATCCATGGCGGCTCCGCCAGAGGGCGCGCGCCTCCGGGCGGAAGCCGCGGCCCACATCCACGCCATTGGGAATGATAGCCGCCGGCTCGCGCCCGTACAGCCGCGCAAAGGAGCGCGCCAGTGCGGCCGAAATGGCCACCGGCGCCGCGCCCGCGCGGAACGCCAGGCGGTGAATGAAGCGGCCGATGCCGTCCACTTCGCGTTCCGCCAGGTTGTGCACGGTGTGCACTACTTTCCGATAATGCGGCGGCAGAACGTAGCGCATCACGTAGGAATGGGTGTGCAGCACGTCCGGGCGGAAGCGGTCCACCACTTGCGCGAGCCGGCCCCACATTCTCGGGTCTAGCCCGTGCCGCTTGCCCAGATGCCAGACCGGCACGCCGCGTTCGCCGAGCGCCGCCTCCAGGCTTCCGGGAAACGGACCGTAGAGGGAGACCACCGCGGTTTCAAACTGCGCCTGGTCCAGGCCGCAAGCGAGCGACACCGCGACCTGCTCCGCACCGGCGCGGCGCAAGGTGGCCAGAACTTCCAGCACGCGGATGCTCACCGCGCTCGCGCTCCTGGGACACGCGCCGCGGACGCGCGTTCTCCGGGGCCGCTCTCTTCCGGGAGGAAGGCCGTCGCCCAAGCTGCCGGGATGAGGCCGAAGATCAGCCAGGTGGGCTTGCGCTGCTCCCAGGTCAGCGTGGAAACTCCCACCACCCAGACGGCCAGCATGGTAAACCACAAGGCCCGCTGCGACGGCTCGAGCATCCACGCGAAGAGCGCCAGAATTCCGAGCAGCAGTCCGAACAACAGCGCGCCCGGAACGCCGGTCTCCACCGCAACCGACAGAAACGTGTTGTGCGCCGTGAACTGGATGCTGGCCACGGTGGACTTGCCCACCCAGGGTTTCACCGCCTCCGGGAAAGCGGCGATGCCGATGCCTCGCGGCCAGTTGTGTCGCAGCAGCTTCAACCCGGCTTTCCAGAGCTTCGTGCGGTCGTGGAAGGTTCCCGTGATGGCTTCCGTCGGGAGCGTCGCCAGGCGCTGCCGCGAAGGCTGCGGAGCGAGCCGGACCGCGCCCAGAATCAGCAGCACTGCCAGGACGGCGCTGGTGGCCCGTTGCGCCGGCGCCGCCGCGCGCCACGTCAGCGCGGAATAGAGGAAGGCCACGCACGCGGCCACCAGCGCGGTGCGCGAGCCGGTCAGCAGCACCGCCGCCATAATGAGCACAGCCGCCAGGCGGACGGCCCACGCCGCGCG
>Ga0265316_10006100_pt1 | contig 11564 bp, 8 predicted proteins | sample 4522metaG_FD_202092 | JGI IMG/M metagenome (GOLD analysis project Ga0265316, IMG submission 202092) | Rhizosphere microbial communities from Carex aquatilis grown in University of Washington, Seatle, WA, United States - 4-5-22 metaG | ecosystem: Host-associated > Plants > Roots > Rhizosphere >...
CCTGGACCCAGCTCCAGCGCTCCAGGGACATCTTCCCGGCCGGCTCGTTCATGGTCTCAAGGAAGACGCGCTCCGGATTGCGGGTCGATAGGTGGCGCGCCATGTCCCCCCAGAGGGCCTGGGCCTTGAGGGCCAGCGTGTCGTCGGTGCGCAGGCGGTCCTTCGTGTCCTCGCGTGCGTGCCAGTCGACGATCACGGCCAGGCCGGTCGCCAGGATGTGGTCGAGAGCCGCGTCAAAGTCGGGGAGGTACTCCCCGCGCAGCACGTCCGGGTTGTCCTCGTCCAGGAACATCTCGAGCTCGACCGGGTACCGCACGTGCGTGAACCCGGCATCGGCGATCAGGGCGAAGTCCTCGGGCCGGTCGTAGGTGGAGAACCACTCGTGGGAGTAGGCGCCCTTGTTCTTCGGGATCTGCGAGAACCAGTGGGATAGGTTGACCCCCTTGGAGAGGGAGGCGAGGCGCCCCGGGGGAACCTCGGCCCGGGAGGGGGTGCTGGCTGCCAGCAGGGCGCAAGACAGCCACGCAAGGGCGCGGGCCGCCGCGCAAAGGGTTCGGGTTTTCATGGGAAGGGAGGATATTCCTCCTTGGCGCGTGATTCGAGCACGTTTGCAATTGCCCAAGTGAGACCGGGATGCTAACTCCTGCCCTCTCATGGGACGTCAATGGCTTCATGCGAAACGCGCGATCGTCAATTTGAAGAAGGGGCAGGTGGTCGGAAAGATGGTGAAGGAGATCACGGTCGCCGCGAAACTGGGCGGCCCTGACCCGGCGGCCAACGCCCGGCTCTTCGCCGCCCTTGAAAAGGCCCGCAAGGCGAGCGTGACCCGCGACGCCATCGAGCGCGCGATCAAGAAGGGGGCGGGGGGGGGCGACGACAAGACCTCCCTGGAGCACATCGTCTTCGAGGGCTATGCCCCGCACAAGGTCCCGGTGATCGTCGAGGTCTACACGGACAACCACCAGCGCACGGCGCCCGAGATGCGGTTCATCTTCCGGCGCGGCGTCCTGGGGAACGCGGGAAGCAACAAGTTCCTATTCGACCATGTCGGGATCGTCGAGGCCCACCACCCGGATCAGGCGGTCGACCTGGAGGCTGCCGCCATCGAGGCGGGCGCCAACGATTTCGAGACGCTGACGCACGAGCAGAACGATGACATCCCCGTGGACCACAAGGGCGCGCGGTTCATTACGGACCGCACGGCGGTCCATGCGGTCTCCGTGTGGCTCGCAAAGAACGGCTGGTCGGTCATCACGAGCGAACTCGGGTACCTTGCAAAGGTGTTCCCGGAACTCGACGAGGCGACGCGTGCCGAGGTGGGCGAGTTCCTTCAGGAACTCGAGGACCACGAGGATGTTCAGCGTGTTTGGGCCGCCGTGAAATGAGATCTACCGCCAATTGCTGGCTACAGTTGACACAGGGGCCGGTTTTTCTGAAATGAAAGTCGTCACCCCCCAGCTGTGAATATCCTGATCGTCGAAGACGAAGCCACTTCGCGAGAGATGCTCCTCAACATCCTCAAATCCGAGGGGGACCACCGTATTCTGACGGCCGCGGACGGGGACGAGGCGCTCAAGCTGATGGAGGACCCGCGCCATCCCTTTGACGTCGTCTTTTTGGACCTGATGCTCCCTTCGATCTCGGGGCTGGACCTCCTGGAGCGGGTCAGGGCGACCCCGGCCTGCCGCTACGTCAGGGTCATCATCTGCACGACCTCGACCGACAGCGCCACCGTCGTGAGGGCCGCGCGCCTGGGCGTGCGCCACTACATGGTGAAGCCGGCCGACAAGATCCGGGTCTTCGAGCAGATCAACATCATCAAGGCCGAGATCGCGGGCCTTCAGAAGATCGAGAAGCCCGAGGAGGCCGCGGGCCGCCTGGGGATCGACCTGTCGACCTACAAGTCAAAGGTCAGCTCGACCCTCGAGAACATGGAGCGCTGGCTGACCCACGCCAAGGCCGGGGCCCAGTCGTCCGACCGCCAGCAGCTGGCCTCCGACTCCGGGCGCCTCAAGAGCGAGGCGCTCGACCTGGGCCTGCGCGAGGTGGGCCGGCGCTTCTCTACGCTTGAGACCCGGCTCTCGATAGAGCCCAACGGGGACGTCCCCGACTCGCGCGCGATCGAGATCGCCTTCATCATGAGCCACCTCCACGGCGAGCTCAACCGGGTGCGCTCGGTCCTGAAGATCATCGTCCCCGACAAGGTCGGCCCCTAGGCCGACCGCGGGACCCGTCAGGGCGGGGGCGCAACCGCCCGCTTCCAGAGTCCGACGCGCCGGCCATCCTCGTCCTGGTAGGTGAGGATGTCGCACCACACGTAGTCGGGCCCGACGGCCTTGTTGATCCTCTCCCAGAGGTCAGGGGTGTCGCCGGGGCGGTACCACAGCACGTAGTCGATGCCCTGGGCGACAAGCCACTTGCCCGCGTCCTGCATGCCCCCGCTGTAGAAGAGCATGAGGCGGTCGTGGCGCCTGCGCACGTCCTCGCTGTTGGCGCGCCACAGGAGCTCGTGGCCCCACCATCCGAGCCACATCCTCTGGCCCGCGAAAAGCGGGATGACCGCGGAGTTCGTGAAGCCGCCCTTCTCCTCGGGCCTCTCGATCACGACCCCCGGCTTCTCGACCTTCAGGCGGCCCAGCATGAGCCTCGGGAACTCATCCTTCGTCAGGAAATAGTGGCCCTCCAACTTTCCCATGGAGTCCTTGGGCCAGTACCGCAGGGGCTTCGAGAGGTCGTAGGCGTAGTAGCAGGGATACAGGCAGAAGAAGCACGCGGCGATCCGCACCCAGCGCCGCTTCGACTGCTCGACGACGATCGGAGCCAGCGTCATGAGCGTCCCCGCCATCACCCAGGGCCACCACTTGAGCGTCGTGTTGAACCGGTCAAAGTGCCCCGAATACTCGTCGTCCACGTAGAAGAACTCCGTGAAGAGCAGGAGCGTGAGCCAGAGGAGCGCGAGTCTGCGTCCGGTCGCGCTTCCCGAGAAGAAGCCCAGCACGATGAAGGCGATCGTGGGGAGGAAGAACAGGGCGAAGAGGATGGGGGGCGTGTGCTCTATCCACGGGACCAGGCGGACGGCCGTGTCGTAGCCGGAGGCGGAAGAGGTGAAGGCCGAGAGGTACACCCATGCGGCGAGCCAGACGGTCGCCGCGCCCGCCGCAACCGCGGGCACCAGGCGCCTCCAGTCGCGCCAGTTCAAGGCGAGCCACATGGCGATCGCCAGGCCCTGCAGGGGGAGGACCCACGTGTTCGCAAGGAGGGTCCACGTGAGCGTACTCCCGACAACGGCCGCGTACCGGCCCTTCTGGCTGCGGGTCCAGAGCAGCATGCCCATCGCGCAGAGCCCGAGCAGGTAGTAGCCCGAGAGCGGGGCGTGGTAGTCGCCGAGGAACACCACGTAGGAGTAGATCTCGCCCGGCAGCTCCATCACGAACGTCTTCACCTCCGGCTCCGGCACCGGGTACTTCGCGTTGTAGGCCTTCAGCCACGTCCCGAGCGGGGCCTTGTCCATCTGGGCGCTCCCTATGTAGCGCATGGTGGTCCAGGGGGTGACGTCGTTGTCCGTGAAATGGTCGATGATGGTGACTCCCGTCCCGCCTATCACGAAGCACGCGATGACGATCACCCGGGTCCACGCCTTGCGCGCCACCATGAACACGGCGCCCGCGAACGCGGTGCCGCCAAGGGCGACCAGCAGGCAGTAGCCGATGTTGTACGCCGAACCGGGGGGCAGCAGGAGAACCCGGCCCATCAGCGCCGCGCCGTAGTGCTGGAAGCTGTAGTACTGTGTCGAGGGGTAGGGGCTGAACCACGCGTCGGGGACGGGTATCGTGGCCCCGGTGTAGTAGCTGCAGATGTAGGAGAAGTCGGCGATCTTCTCGGATCCGCCGTCGACGTCGGGGAACGTGAAGCGCCAGACCATGGCGTAGAGGAACACCGCGATGCAGACGCCGAAGCATCCCGCCAGCCGCAGCAGGGCGAACTCCATCCGCCAATCCCGGACAAGGGTGGTGCCGCGGGCGCCGAGCCACCGGGGTTCCCAGGGGACGAGCGAGAACGCGATCAGGAAGACCGAGAGCGCGGTGGAGAAGAGCTCAAGCCCGGGCAAGGTCGGCCCGAGCCCGTGGTGGCACTCGATCGCGTAGACGAGGGTGACCGCCAGGAGCGGGCCCAGGGCCAGGGCAAACCAGCGGTTTCGCCAATAAAGGCCGGCGATCAGCATCAGTCCCCAAAGGTTCACCGCGAGAAGAGCCAGGGTGAACAACAGTCCTAGGTATTGCATTCGTCGAGGCGGAGTTGGAGATAGGGCCCCCGGCATGATGGCCGCAGGCGGGACGCGGGCAAGATATTGTCCCGAAGGGGCGCCGTTTTAGCCAAATTTTGCCCCGGGCTTCCCGCGCCCCGAGGGTGCCCGGCCTCAGGCGGACTTCGAGGTGTAGAGGGCCACCAGGGCGGCCCCGATGGACTGCGACAGCTCGCCCAGCTCCGAGGCCGCGAACTTTATGGTCGCGCGCTGGGCCGGCCAGAGGAAGGGAAGGGCCGCCTCGCGCAGAATGTTGATGTAGCGCTCCCTGAACTCGGGCGTGGTCGACTCGTGGTCCATGAGCCCGCCTCCCACGACGACGAACCCGGGGTCGAGCGCAAGGCAGAGGGTGGCCGCGTGGATTCCGAGCGCCCTGGCCTGGAAGTCGAAGATCTCGACCGCGAGCGGGTCGCCCTTCTGGGCGAGTCCGCGGATCGACATGGCCTTCTCCTTGGGCGAGAGCGTGGACTTAGCGAGCTCGTGGTCGGGATGCCGCTTGAGCATCTCCTCGACCAGGTGGGGCATGCCGGAAAGCGTCGTGTAGGCCTCCATGCATCCCCAGGTCCGCCCGCACCCACAGGGCAGGGGCCGCATTCCCAGAAGCTGCAGGGGTGCCGGCATGTGCGCCGCCTCCATCCCCGCCAGGGTCTCGCCCTCCAGGGGCAGGCCGTTCGGGTCAATGTAGGCGCACCCCAACCCGGAGCCCGGCGCGAGCATAAGGACGGATGATTTCTTGCCGGCGCGGACGAGCTTGGCCTCGGCGACCCCGCCGAACTTCCCGTCGTTGCCGACGACAAGCGGGATCGCCCGCCCGGCCGCCGCCGCCAGGGCGCGGCTGTAGTCCTCGTGGAAGTTCCAGCCGTCAAATCCGGCCGGAAGATTGGCCGCGCGCCCGAGAACGCCGTAGCGCTGGTAGGGGCCGGGTATCGCCAGGCCCACGCCCCGGACCTGGCTCCAGACGATCCCGTTCTGCGCGAGGAAATCCACGACGCCCTGAACCCACCCCTTGACGACGGCCTCGGTGCCCGCCTGCGAGTTGGTCGAGCTCTGCATGAGCTTCATCGACACCATGGAGCCGTCGGCCCACACGCCTCCGGTCTTGGACGTTGTGGCGCCGCTGTCAGTTCCGATGTATACCAGCCGTTGTGAGGTCATTTGGGGCTCTCGAGATCAGAACATTCCTTGCCCCAACTGCAAGTCCACACGAAAACGGGCCAATTTAATCAAACCGTTTGCCAGATTAAGTTTTGGAGGGCACCGTCATGCGCTATGAGCCCGCATCCTGTACCGCCGCGCCTGGACCTGACGGTGCGCGTGGGCTGCAGCCTCATTTACGAGGTGACGGGCACGGCCTGCGTCCTTCTCAACGTGAAGCCGAGGGTCGACGCGCGGCACCAGGTGATCGCCGAGGCCCTGACTCTCGGCGACAACCTTCCCGCCGAGGAGTTCACGGACAGCCACGGCAACGCCTTTCACCGGGTGGCGCTCGCGCCCGGCAGCAACTACTTCAGGCACGACGCGATCGTCGCGGTCTCGTCCAAGCCGGATGACCACGGGGTCCCGATTCCCGCCCCCCAGGACATCGGCAAGGTGCCGGTTGAGCTCCTGCGCTACACCCTGCCTAGCAGGTACTGCGACTCGGACAAGCTGATCAACTTTGCTTGGGAGAAGTTCGGCGCGATCGAGCACGGCTGGGTCCGTGTCCAGGCGATCAGCAAATGGATCCACGATAACATCGAATACCGCTACCTGTCGGGCCGGCCCGACCTCTCGGCGTGGGACATCCTGAACAGGGGCTACGGGGTGTGCCGCGACTTCGCCCACCTTGCCGTGGCGCTAAACCGGACCTTCAACGTCCCCTCCCGCTATGTGACCGGGCACCTTCCCGACGTCGGCTTCCCGGATCCTGAGGGGCACATGGACTTCCACGCCTACGCCGAGGTGTACCTCGGCGGCACCTGGTTCACCACCGACGCGCGCTTTCACACGCCGCGCATCGGCAGGATCACGGTCTCCCGCGGCATGGACGCGGTCGACGGGGCGTTCTCGACCATCTATGGCGGCGCGAACCTCACCTACTTCCAGGTCTGGGCCTACCAGGTCCCCCGTGGGGCCGTCGGGGTGGGGGATCCGCTGGACCTCTCAAAGAGGCTCGACAACCAGTGGGCGGTGCAGCTGGACCCCAGGTCCTGAGCGGGCGGCCGCTGGGGCCCAGCCCCCGGCCGCGACGAAGGGTCAGCCCTTGCTCACGGGATTTGGCGCCGCTGCATGAACGACCAGGAGGTCCGTTGGACGGCATTTTGCAGCTCAGGATTTGACGCGAGCGACCGGAGCCCTCCTCGGGATGGCCGGGGCCTACGCCCCTTGGAATCCCTTGGCGCGCCCGAACGCCAGGCAGTCCCCCTGGGCAAGGACCCCCTCGGAGCAGGTCGGATGCAGGAGCGAAGCCGCGGCGGCGCAGGCGCCGAGCTCCAGCGAGCGCTCGATGGGCCATCCCTCATGCATCCCGAAAAGGACGCCGGCCGCCAGGGCGTCGCCGGCCCCAACCGCACAGGATATGAGCTCCGCCGGGACCCGGACCGAGGGCTGCCAAACGACGGTCCCGGCGTTTGAGCAGGCGCACGCGGCCTCAGGGAAATGCACGATGGCCCAGCTCCGGACCCCGAGCCCGACAAGCGCGCGGGCGACGGCCTCGGCGTCGCCCCGGTCCAAGGCCCCGCCGCTGCCGATACGCAGGCCCGTGATCTGCTCGGCCTCGTACTCGTTCACAAAGAGCACGTCGACCTCGGGAAGGACGGGCGCGACCGTGGTGCGGAATCGGGGGCTCGCCGAGCTGACACAGTCCAGAGAGGTGAGCATCCCCGATGCGCGGGCCCTGGCCATGACCTCGCGGGCCTGCGGCGCGCCGTCGGCACCGATAAGGTCGAGCCCGTCGAGCAGCAGGAGGTACCCCAGGTAGAAGATTCGCTCGGAGGAGCCGGAGAAGTCAAAATGCTCGGGGCCGAGGAGGGCGTTGGCGCCGCGGTGGTGGAAGAAGGTGCGCCTGCCCGTCCCACGGACCGCCATGACGTCCGTGTAGCTGGTCGAGAAACCGGGCGCCGTCAAAAGGCGGGAGGTGTTTATCCCCGAGGCCCGGCAGTCGGCGAGGATCGCGCGGCCGTCGGCGTCGTCCCCGACGAGGCCGATCCCGGCGAGCGGGAACGGCGCGCCCAGCCTGAAGAGGTCCTTGAGCACATTGTAGGGGCCTCCCCCGTTGCCCTGCGCGTGGTCGAGGATGTTGGCGAGGCCGTCCTGGGCCGGCCAGACGTCGACCGTCTTCACGTGGTCCCGGATCCAGTTGCCCGCCGCGAGTATTCCGGAGCGCATGCGTGCCTACTCGCTCACGAGCCTTACGGCCGGGGGCTCATCCTCCTCGATGCCGGGAAACCGACCTATCAGGGGGTCGATGAAGAAGTTGTCCCCGATGTCGTCGTTGGCGGTCGACACCTCGCCGATGATGCATTCCCCGCCCGTCGGGACGAACATGTGCCAGACGCCGGGAGCGAGCGTGACCCGGGAGCCCGGGGCAAGGACGACGGGTGCGCCCGTGCGGACCTCGGCCGGCTCGCCGTCGATGCGGGCGGTGAACCGCTCGGGCATCGGAGCCCCCGGCTCGGGCTTGTCCGGCCAGAGGCGCAGGGTGAGCTCGCCGGACCTGCAGATGATGTCCTCCTTCTTCCTGGCGTGCGCGTGGCAGGGCGTCACCTGACCCTCGCGGGCGAACATGAGCTTCTCGCAGTACTCGGGCTCCGTCGCCAGGTTGACGAGCGTCAGGCCGCACCGTTCGAAGTCTCCCAGGCCGAAGTCGGTGATGTCCCACCTCGGCCGCGGCGGGAGCGCCCAGCGGTGGAAGGAGAAGCACGCGAGGGCGTCGCGGTAGGCTCGGTTGATTGCGGAGCGTTTCATGGGGGCGTTCAGAGGGTGACGACGGACTGCTCCGCTTGGCTTCGGAGGGCGCCGGCCCAGAGCTCATGGTGGGCCACGGCCTCGTCAGGGGTCGCGCAGCCGAAGCGCTCGCCCAGGACCCCCGCGCGTTCCGCGAGGAAGGCGGCCCACATCTGCATCAGCACGTCGGGGAAGCCCGGCTCGAAGATCGAGCCCGTGATCGTCTTGAACTGCGTGTCGAAACCCAAGTCGGTCTTTTCCCAGGTCTGCTCCCGGCCGCGCCTGAAGGTCCAGAACGTCTTCGGCTCCTTCGTTGAGAACCGGATCCCGCAGTCGGTGCCGAGGACCTCGAAGATCCAGGTGTTGGTCTCACTCGGGGCCATGCGCTTCATCTCGAGCGTCATCGGCACCGGCTCCCCCGATAGGACCACGCTCGTGTGCAGGACCGCGTTGTCCCAGGTGTCGCAGGGAGCGGTGCCCCCGCGCCCGTCCGGGCGCACCCGGTAGATCTTCTGCAGCTGGGCGTGGACGCTCGAGGGCCTCCAGCCGAGGCGAAGGGGCAGGTGCGCCACATGCAGGCCGAGATCGTTCATCACGCCCGCCTCCCCGCAGTGGGCGTTCTGCCGCTTCCAGTTGATGGGCTTGTCGGGATCGAGGTCGCTCGAGTGGTGGAAGGCGGCGCGGATCTCGATGATTCGGCCAAGCTGCCCGGACGACGCCATCTTGAACGCCCGGCGCGCCCCCGGAAGGAACGGGAATTCCGACGAGACGCGGACAAAGCGTCCCAGGCGCAAAGCCTCGTCGCGGATCCGCCTCGCTGCCGCCAGGTCAATGCCGAAGGGCTTCTCGGCGAACAGGTCCTTTCCGGCCCGCAGGGCGTCGACGTAGAGCGCCTCGTGGCGGTCGTGGGGAACCGCGATGTACACCACGTCGACGTCGGGCCTGGCAAGGAGGGCCCGGTGGTCCGTCTCAAAGCCCTTGATGCCGGGCACCTGGCGAAACCAGTCCAGCGCCTTTGGGTTCACGTCGCAGACCGCCGTGAGCTCGGGCCTGACGGGGCAGTCCAGGAGGGCGAACCAGCGGCCGAATGCGCTGGCGACCTCCCGCCCCATGAGCCCGGCCCCTATCACGCCGATGCGGGTGGGTTGGCCTGGGGACGCTGCTTCAGGGCGGCTCATGGATAGGAGCGGGCGGGATTGCCTCGGGGGTCCTAGGCCCTCGCCTGGCCTGGCACGTACCGGATTTCCTTCACCTTGATCTCGCCGGAGACCACGCGGATGAACGGTTTGCCGTCCGCGACCCCGACGGTGCCGTAGCCGGTGGCCGTGGAAATGAAGCTCCGGAAGTCCCCCGCCTCGGGGGGCTGCAGGTGCAGGACGCCGTCCACGGCGTCGTACCGGGCGCCGCTGAGGGCCTGGAGGAGCGCGTAGGACGCCATGGCGCGCGCGTACCAGTGGCCCCATTCGTATTCGTCGAAGGGATTCCTGGTCTTGCCGTCATAGCGGGCCCTGCAGGAGCGCACGACCTGGAGTCCCTCGCCCACCAGCCCCATCATGATCATGTGGGAGGCCGCCTGGTATTCGATGCCGGTCCACACCTCGTTGGAATAGACGAAGGGAAGCGACGGCATCCCCCCCCTGGGCCATGAGCACAGCAGCAGGCCCCCCTCGTTCCCGTTCGCGTAGGTGGGGCGCTGGGGATTGGCGTGAGCGGAGAGGTCCGCCTTGAAGTTGTGCCGGAACACGGATTTCAGGTGGCTGTGGACCTTCTCCTGGTCGAGGACGGGACTTGATCCGCAGGCCACGGACAGCCACGCCCCCATGACGCCGTCGGAGAGGCAGCCGTTTCCGTACTGGTACTTCGGCCCCTCGCGATCCAATAGCTCGGCGGCTTCCTTCGAGTACCGCCCGCCGTAGGACTTGCTGTTCTTGTCGTCGACCTTCGCCCGCAGGGTCTTCCACTCGGTGCGCTGGAAGTAGTACTCGCCGTTGAAGAGCTCCCGGTCGATCCGCGGCGTTCCGCGCGCCAAGAGCTCCTCGTAGCCCGCGACATTGTCGCCGAGCGCGCGCCCCATCGCGACCGCGGCGGTGAGCGCCCCCGCGTAGAAGCTCGAGATCATGCAGCACGGCCCCCAAAACTCGATGTCGTAGGTGTTGTGCTGCGGCTCCTCGGGCCATCCCTTGCGCTCCGGGTCCCAGGTGGCGATGCAGTAGTCCAGGCTCGCCCGCACCCGGGGCCAAAGCCCCCTGAGCCACGCCGTGTCGCCGCTGACCCGCCACTCGCGGTGGACCTTCATGATGCCGCCCAGCTGGCCGTCCGCCGCGGCGTAGAAGTCGTGGGCCGAGGGCTGGATCGGCAGCGCGACCCGGAAATTCTGGTGCCCGTGCTCGTCCTGGCCGACCGTGAATTCCGTCTCGCGCAGCGTGCGCTCAAGCGAAGGGAACAGGTGGGAGATGGCCTGGGCGTAGTTCCAGACGTGGGTGCAGGTCCCCGGACCGATGGCGTTGTTGTCGTCGCAGCCCTCCCACCCCCAGAGGCGCCCGTCGGCCTGGCGCAGGATGGTGGTGGATTTCAGGATGCTCAGGTTGGCGGCGACCGCCTCGAGCGCCTCGGGCGCAAGGGTGCTGTCAAAGAAGCAGCTCGAGAAACGCTCCGAGCGGCGCCGCAGGTCCATGTAGGCGCTGGCCCAATAGGAGGTGAGCTCGTCGATGCTCGCGAAACGGGAGGAGTACCAGGGCCTGTAATAGTCCGCCTGCGTGGCCGCCCCCTCCACGGGCGGCGCGATCGCCCTCAGGCGCGTCTTTGGCGAATACCAGGCGAGGCGCAGCCTGATGGTCCTCGTCGCACCCGGCACGAGATGGAAGGGCACGAACAGGGTGGCGCCCGTCGGCGGCTTCCCCTCGGTGGGCGCGGGACGGTCGAAGGCGGCGCCCTGCTCGACGTCGCGCCACGCCATCGTGAGCGGGTCGAACCACCCGCCCCGGAACCACGCGAGGTTCACCTTGGCCGAGGGATCGTCAACCGTGGCCGAGAACCAGGCGTCCTCGTCGCCCTTGTCGGGCCATGCGCCGCCGAAAAGGATGAATCCCCCCGGCGCCGCGCGGGCCCCGCGCTCCGGCTCCGGGCCGCCGTTCCACTCATCCATCAGGGCGGGCAGGAAGTTGCGCGCGTTGAACGAAAAGACGGCATCGATCTCTTCATGCCCGTTGTGGGTGAAGGTGTACTCCAGGCCCGCTACGGGAAGGCTCGAGGCGTCGGCGTCGCCGGGCTCAAATGGGCTCCATCCGGTGACGCGCGCGGAGACGGGTATCGCCGAATCCTCAAGCTCGACGCGCGC
>Ga0265316_10006101_pt1 | contig 11562 bp, 9 predicted proteins | sample 4522metaG_FD_202092 | JGI IMG/M metagenome (GOLD analysis project Ga0265316, IMG submission 202092) | Rhizosphere microbial communities from Carex aquatilis grown in University of Washington, Seatle, WA, United States - 4-5-22 metaG | ecosystem: Host-associated > Plants > Roots > Rhizosphere >...
GACGCCGTCCGGGTCACGCTCCGCCACAGACCCTGCTGGTTGCGCGCGTTGTAGGCGAAGGCGTGCACCAGGTTGGTACGACACAGGGTGCCGTCGAGGTCATAGAACGCAGCCGCTGCCATGTTCGGAAGTGCAACCGTATATCACGACAGAGACTAGGGACCACAATCGGCCGAACACCGAGGCCGCATGGTGTTAAGTCGACTTGGGGCAGACAGTGCAAGTCATCATCGACCTGGCGGTCTCGACCTGCGTGAAATCCGGCCTCGGCTCGCCCACGAGCTACGCGGAAGCTTTCCGCAAGCTCTCAAGTGCCGGCGTCATAGAAACCGGTCCTTCCGAGCGTCTGACTCGCGCCGCCGGCTTCCGCAATGTCGTGGCTCGATGACTTCGGGACGGACCGCCACCCTGCCCACCCGGCGCGCCTTCGCCGACGCTGTTACTTCTCGGCCGGCTTGGCCCCAGCCAACCACGCGCCCATGATTTCCACCCGCGCCGCTGGATCCAACTTGGGGAATTGGACCAGGGCCCAGTCCGCCGCAGCCAGACGTCCTGAACCGGCGGCCAGGGCCGCGTAGGAGGCGAGCCAGACATGGCCATCGGGCGCTGAGGCAGCGGCCAGCCGTTTCTGCGCGTCGACGGCTGCGCTGCCCAGGAAGCGCAGCTCGGCATCCCCGTCGCTCGCCAGGGTGGCCTGCGCCTTGCGCGCAAACTGATCGCGACGTGCAGCCAGGGCCCGCGCGCCGGCGAGGCGCACGCGTCGATCGCTCTTGCTGTGGGCGAGCTTGCCGAGCATTTCGGCCGAGGTCTCACCATTCATGGTCCCGAGTTCCTTGGCCACGGCCTCGCCGGGCCGCGGATCCTTTTCTTTGTAGAATTGGAAGAGCTGCGGGACCATCGCCTCGCCCGCGGCCCGCAGCAGAGCTGCAGCCGCGGCTCCGCGCACCTCTGCCGCCGGATCGTGCAGCAACCCGGTCAGGTGAAACACCGCACCCCGCCCCGAGCCCCGTCGAGTGCCGGCAAGCACAGCTGCGGCCCGGACGGCCGACGACGCATCCTTGGCCAGAGCCTGCAGGGTTGTGTGCGCCTCGGGATCGTCGAGGGTGCCCAGGGCTTCCACAGCTGCCACACGCTGAAGTTCTGGCGCCGAGTGATCTTTGGCAACCGCCAGGACACCAGGCAAACACTCACGCTCGAGCCCAAAACGCAAGACAGCCACTGCCACGCCGCGGGCATCGCCCGCCGGCCCTTCCAGCTTCTCCTTGACTAGCGAGCACAGGGGAATCGCAAGCCGCGCCAGGCCGCGCGCCGCTCTCTCCACCTGCTCGCCCTGCGCCAAGGCTTGGCGAAGCTTCTCAGCGCCCGCACGGTCGCCGCCCGCCGCGCGGGCAGCAGCCACACCGAGACCCTGATCGGCTGCCGCGCTGTCGAGCCATGCCCAGGCAAAAGATGAAAACCCTTGCTCGCGCGCATCGTCACCAGCGGCCTGCAGGCGTTTGATGGCGGTGCGATCGCGACCTTGAGCCACCAGACTGCCTACCGCCTTCGGCAAGGGGAGTTGCGCGTCTTCAATGCGCAGGTCTGAACAACGACGATCGTCGCGAGCGAATGTCCACAGAACGCGGACATTGCCATCGTCGGAAAGAGCCTCCTCCGGCGCGATACCATAGGGGGCGTTGTCGCGGACCACATCCAGCGCTGACGTGTCGAACTCGGATGACCCCGAGGGGGTGGTAACCGCAGTGCTCAGCAAGCGACCGCCCGGGGCCAGCACCAGCTCCACAACCACAGCGCGCGTGGCGAGATTGACAGGATGGTCTTTGGGCAGCCGCGCGGCCGCCATGGCCAAGAAGTTGTCCGCCCAGGCACGGTGCACCTTGGTGTGCAGGTCATTCAGGTAGGCAAGAGTTAGACCTTCACCTTGCACCGGCGGCTCCTCGGCGGCCTGCGCCTTGCCGGAAGCCAAAGCCGTGGGTAGGACGAACCCCGCGGTCAGCAGAAAGAACACGCGCTTGCTAATGGTCATCGTCCCACCTCTCGGTTCAAGGTGTCACAACTATACGCGTGTCGGGGGCCTGCGGTCCAACCACCCCTGTCAGATGGTTCGGTTATCCACAGATCGAGTATCGGCAGACCACGCCGCTCTTCCTGAGGATGTTCACCCCGCGGCGCGCTTCGACGGTTTCCCCGCTTCCTTGTCCCGCTTCTCTTTGTAATCGAGGATCATGGCCTCGCGCGCCTGCTTGGGCACCTCGGCGTAGCGCTTGAATTCCATGGTGAACTCGCCCTTGCCCTGGGTGGCGGAGCGTATGTCAGTGGCGTAGCCAAACATGTCGGCCAGCGGCACCTCGGCCACACCAGTAACGAAGGCTTCGTGCTTCTCGGTGCTGATGATGGTGCCACGGCGCTGGTTGAGCTGGCCTATGACGGCACCCTGGAATTCCTCGGGGAACTGCACCTCGACCAGCATGATGGGCTCAAGGATGGTCGGCTTGGCTTTGTTGTAGGCCTCGCGGAAACCCATCAGAGCGGCCGTGCGAAACGCCAACTCGGACGAGTCCACCGGGTGCGACTGTCCGTCATTGATGAGACAGCGCACGCCCACGATGGGGAAGCCGATGAGGGGCCCGCGCTTGATGGCCTCCTGGAAGCCCTTGTCGCAAGCCGGAATGAATTCGCGCGGGATGGCGCCGCCCGTGATGTCGTCCACGAACTCGTAGCCGCTCTCATGGTCTGAGGGCAACGGTTCGATGTAGCCCGCCACGCGCCCATACTGGCCAGAGCCGCCGGTCTGCTTCTTGTGCGTGTAGGCGAATTCACCCCGCTGCATGATGGTCTCGCGGTACTTGACCTGAGGCCTGCCCGGAATCACCACGCAGTTGTATTCGCGCTTCATGCGCTCGATGTAGATGTCCAGGTGCAGCTCGCCCATGCCGCTGATGATGGTCTGCCCTGACTCCTCGTCGCGCGAGACGCGGAAGGTGGGATCTTCCTTGGTGAAGCGATTGAGCGCCTTGGAAAAATTGGTCTGCGCTGCCTTGTCCTGTGGCTCCACGGCCAGCGAAATGACCGCCTCGGGAACGTGCATGGACGTCATGGTGACGTTGATTCTTCCGTCGGTGAAAGTGTCGCCCGAGGCGCACTCCACCCCGAACAGGGCCACGATGTCGCCGGCCTCGGCCGAGGGAATATCCTCCATCTCGTCAGCGTGCATGCGCACCAGGCGCGGAACCTTCAACTTCTTCTGCCCTGCCGAGCAATTCACGATGAAGTCGCCCTTGCCGATCTTGCCCTGATAGACCCGCATGTAGGTGAGCTGTCCGTAGCGGCCGTCTTCCAGCTTGAAGGCCAGCCCCACGAACGGCTTGCTGGTGTCGGACTCCAGCTTGATCTCGGCCTCGCCGTGATCCTGGTCAAGCGCGATGTTCTCCACCTCGGACGGCATGGGCAGGTAGTCTCGAACAGCGTCGAGCAGAAGCTGTACGCCCTTGTTCTTGTAGGCCGAGCCAAGAAGCACCGGCGTCCCCTTGAAGGCGACTGTGACCCGACGGATGGCCGGGACCAGATCCTCGGGCGTGCACTCCTGCTCGTGCAAGTACTTCTCCGCGATAGCGTCGTCGATGTCGGCGATGGCTTCGATCATCTTCTGGCGGGCCGCCTTGGCTTCCTCGACCAGATCGGCCGGTATTTCGGCAAAGCGCAGGTCTTCGCCCTTCTGCCCGTCGAAGTACACCGCCCTCATGCGAATGAGGTCGACCACTCCCTCGAAGCGGTCCTCGGCGCCGATGGGGATCTGCACCGGGATGGTTTGCAGGTGCAGCTTCTCCCGCAGCTGATCGGTCACACGCGCCGGATTGGCGCCCGCGCGGTCCAGCTTGTTGATGAAAGCGATGCGCGGCACCTGGTAGCGCCGCATCTGGCGATCGACCGTGTACGACTGCGACTGCACGCCGGCCACGCCACAGAGCACCAGCACGGCGCCGTCGAGCACGCGCAGGGCTCGCTCAACCTCGATGGTGAAATCCACGTGGCCGGGCGTGTCGATGAGGTTGACGGCGCAGTCCCCCCACTCGCACGAGGTGGCCGCCGACTGGATGGTGATTCCCTTTTCCCGCTCCAGGTCCATGAAGTCCATGGTCGCGCCCACGCCGGACTTACCCTTGACCTCTTCGATCTTGTGGATCTTGCCGGTGTAGAAGAGCACCCGCTCGGAAAGCGTGGTCTTTCCTGAATCGATGTGCGCGGAAATACCTATGTTGCGGATCTTTTCGATGGACGACATGGAACGTGCCTGACCTATTGTGGTGAGATTGTTGAAGGCGCGGCAGTTTATTCGACGAGGACGCGAACGCCACCTAAATCTATGTGACGCTGCGGTGCCGTTTTCTGCGCGATCGTCACCACCGCGTTGCTCCGACGTTGCATTCTTGAGTAGGACGCGCGTTAAATGCGTCCCGGTGTCTCCCCGAACTTCGCCCAGCGGCCACAGGCTTCCCCACCAGCGCTCCCCTTTCCGGACCGCCGAGGACGTCACGTTCCTGCGGCCCTTCGTCAAGTGGGCAGGAGGCAAAAGCCAACTTCTGCCGCAATTCCGAAACTTGTATCCAGAGCCTAAGAAGATCCACCGATACCTGGAACCCTTTCTCGGCAGCGGGGCGGTTTTCTTTAACGTCCAGGCCTTGCTGCAGCCTTCACGCGCCCTATTGTCCGACACGAATGCGGAGCTTATCGACACGTTTCTGGCAGTACGTGACGAGGTCGACGATCTCATCGAGCTTCTGCGCCAGCATCACAAGCGGCACAGCGAGTCCTACTACTACGAGGTGCGTGCCCAACCTCCTCAGGACGGCGCCGCACGAGCCGCCCGTCTCATCTACCTTAACAAGACAGGGTTCAACGGCCTGTATCGGGTGAACAGCCGCGGGATCTTCAACGTGCCTTTTGGTCATCGCATCAACCCAACGATTCTCAGCGAAGCCCTGCTGCGCACAGCCAGCGCAGCTCTGAAGAGCACGGAACTGCACGCCCGCGATTTCCGCGCTCTGTCTACGGTCGCGCGCAAAGGCGACTTCATCTACCTTGACCCGCCCTACCAACCGCTCTCCAAGACCGCTTCATTCACCTCCTACACCAGCGGCTCTTTCGGCGAGCAGGACCAGCGCGATCTGGCCAGTCTGTACGCCGATCTCGACCGACGAGGGTGCCTGCTCATGCTGTCGAATAGCGACACTCCCCTGATACGCGAGCTGTACGCCGACTTTTGCATCTGCCGCGTGTCCGCGCGCAGGATGATCAACTCGGACGGCAAGAAGCGGGGGCCGATCTCGGAAGTGGTAGTCCTCAACTACCACCCGCGCGCACATCGCCAGCCAGTTTCGCGACCGAGGTGACGGTCTTGGCCAGAATCTACACGCGCACAGGCGATCGTGGCCAGACGCAACTTCCCGGCGGACAGCGCGTGACCAAGTGCGCGCAGCGGCTCGAGTGTCTGGGCGCCGTGGACGAGCTTTCCGCGTGCATCGGGCTCGCACGTGCGTTGCTACAAGAGCCCTCCGCGCCGGCCGGCGCGGCACGCCTGGCGGCTCAGCTTGGCCGCATCCAAGACGAGCTTTCCGACCTGTGCTCGGACTTGGCCGCCCCAGCGCGCAGCAAGCAACGAATCGCCGCCCGCCACGTCACCGCGCTGGAGCGCAACATCGATGCCTGGACGCGACGGCTGCCGCCACTTCACGCCTTCATCCGGCCGGGAGGCAGCCCTGCGGCTGCGTGCCTGCACCTCGCACGCACGGTTTGCCGCCGAGCCGAGCGCCAGGTGGTGCGGCTCGCCGCCCTGGAGCCCATGGGGAGCCCCATCGTTCCCTACCTCAACCGTCTGGCCGATGCCCTCTTCGTGGCGGCCCGCTACGCCACGCTCCCTCGCGGTCGAGCAGACATCCCTACCTGACGAAGGCGAGACCAACGTTCACGTCGAGGTTGTACATCATGTGGGGCACGCCCACGAGCGCGTTCGTGCTGGCCACGATCATGAACGAATCGTTCAACTCGACGGTGATGCCCCCGCCTGGGCCGAACAAGACTGGACCGCCCGCCACTGTGTCCTGGCAGCCGGTCGGCGGACAGCCGGACAGGTCTTTGCTCCCGATGTTGACCACATGGCGAATCTGGCCTGCGCCGGCAGCCAGTGAGAGAAAGGGCGTGACTTTCTTGGGTTCGCCAATGAACCAGGTCGCCTTGGCCAAACCCGCCAATGCGTACATGGCAGGATGGCAGACGCCTCCCTTGCAAGCGTTGGTGCTGTTCGACACGGCATTGCCGTTGATCTGGCTGCCGCCGGTCACGAGCTGAAAGCGCCCCTGCAGCGACAGGAGCAGGTTGTCGGTGACGAAATAGCCGGCCTCCGGAGAAATCTGTACGGCCCAGGCCCCGGCCAGGCCGGAGTTCTTCAAAGGTACTCGATCATCATTCGTGCGGTTTGCCTCGGGCGTGCCCGAGTGGTAGCCGAAGCCACCGCCAACGGCCAACGCAAACCAGAAGGACACACCTTCACTCTGCTCTGCGCCCTCGTCGCCCTCCTTGGCAGTTTCGGCCTCAGGGCTTACGCCGTTGATGATGCCGCCGCCGGCCGCCTTGGCGGCAAGAGTGACGACATGCGGATCGGCCGCGCTTCCGTTCTGGGCCAATTGCTCACCCTGCGCGTTCTGCGCAACGATGTAGTAGGCAACTGATGCACCGCCGGTCGCCTCGGCTGGAATCTGGGCTTCGCACGCATCGCTGTTTTCGATGAGGAACATTTCGAGCGTGACGAAATCCGAGGCACCGTCGGGCCGGTAAGCCAGCACCACTTTCTCTGCTGCCAAAGACGCTGGAACCTGGGCCTGGATGGCGATGGGCTGGCCCACCGCACCCTCAGTCACCGGAGTATGAACGATGGCACTTTCAGCCGATGGCGCGGGCTGGGCAGGCTGCGCGGGTTGGGGCTCGGCAGCGGCCGCGACAGGAGCGCTCCCCTCGCCTGCGTCACCTTCCGAGGCGTCCATGGAAGCCTCTGCGAATGCCGACTGCACCTCGGGGTTGAGCAGGCCCTTGGAGATCTTGATTGCGGGATCGATCCGCAAAGCCTTCTTGAACTCCTCAATGCCCTCGTCTCGCTTCTTCAGACCAGCCACGTAGACCAGGCCCAAGTGCACGTGCGTGCGCGCGGCCAACTGGTGCTTCTCCAGTTGCGCAGTTCGACACACCTCAAGTGCTTGCTTGAGAAATCTCTCTGCCTCCTCCATGTCCAGATCGGAATAGGCTGCCAGCGCTTTCTTGTTGAGCTCGACAACCTTCTGCAGGGATTCCGGATCCTGCGCATTTGCCCTCGGTCCCCAAGTGACTGCCGCGCTGAAAATGACGAGGAGCACGGCAAAGCGATACCTTTTTGAGATCAACATCATTTTGGGGAAAGGCTCCTGCGACGGCGGCTAGTTTATTCGTGGATAGGCGAGAGGAGCTGAAACTGTATTCTGGTAGGTTCCCACACGTCAACCTACTCAACCTAGCAGCAGTGGCGCGTCAGCTCCGCATAGGGTCAAACCCCGGCTGCCAGCAGCGGCAGGCCCTGCCCATTCAGCCCAATGCCGCGACGGGACGTCTCCATGCATTGCCGCGGCGCGGCCGTGCAGCCATTATTGGGCGACCGCAGGCGCCCCTACCCGCCGCTGCCGCGTCTCAATTCGGTCAGCACGGCCTTGGCGATAGCCTTGAGGGTTTCGAAAACGCCGACGCCGGTGGTGGCACGGGCTTCGAACTCGGGCACGTTGGTCGGGTTGAGAGCCGCGTGCAGCTCGGCCAGCGACGCGGCGTTGGGCAAGTCCCGTTTGTTGTACTGGATGATGAACGGAAGCTTGTCCAAGTCATAGCCCTGCTCGATCAGGTTCTGGCGCAGATTGTCCATCGACTCGATGTTCGCCTCCATGCGCTCGACCTGCGAGTCGGCCACGAAGATCACGCCGTCGACGCCCTTCAGGATCAGCTTGCGGCTGGCATCGTAGAAGACCTGGCCCGGCACGGTATAGAGGTGAAAGCGCGTCTTGAACCCGCGAATCTCGCCCAAAGACAGTGGCAGAAAGTCGAAAAACAAGGTCCGCTCGGTCTCGGTCGCCAGCGAGATCATCTTGCCCTTCGCCTCGGGACTGGTCTTGGCGTAGATGAACTGCAGATTCGTGGTCTTGCCGCCGAGACCAGGGCCGTAGTACACCAGCTTGCAGTTGATCTCTCGGGATGAGTAGTTGATGAAGCTCATCTGGGGCGACAGCTAGTCGTTGAAGAGCTTGTCGATGTCAGCGTCGGTGATCTCGTTCAAGATGGTCGGCCCAGTGTTCGCCGCGACCTTCTTGGCCACCTGCTCGAAGAGGCGCGCCATCTCTTCGGTTGCCTTCCTGACGCGCAGGCGAACCAAACCGAGCGAGGATCGCTCGTCGAACAAGACCACGAGGATGGCACGGCCGGCCACCAGCGTGATGTGCACGTGGGTCTTCTCACCCTCGTGAAACTGGCTGGTGAAGTCCTTCTCGCGCAGGATCTTGGAAATGCCGCCGGTGGCCGCCACGTTGCCCGCGGTCAGCGACGAAAGCGAGGTCACGTCGATCTCGCTCACCTCGCCGGCTTCGGCAATGGGTTGTCCATCGCGGCCGATGAGAAGCACGGCTTTGGCGTTGGCATCTCGGTGAAGGCGCAGACAAACAGACGAGATCTGTCGTTGCTCCTCGGGGAACATCACTTCGGGTCCGCTCATCTGGCTGTCTAGACTCCTTCGCGCCGGGTCAGGCTCAAGGTAGCAGGTCTTGCAACCATTAGCATCGACGCGCACAGGCTTTCAAGAGATGGAATCGCTTGTACTTTCTCCCACGTCCAGGCGCGGGAGGGAAGCTCAGCTTATCAGGTATCTCGGGCGGGCGACAGACAACACCGGATACCTACATTTCCCTGCGCCCATCTATGGCGCGCGTAAGGGTGAGACGGTCGGCATACTCCAGCTCGCCACCCACGGGCACGCCCATGGCAATGCGGCTGCAGCGCACGCCGAGCGGCCTCAGCAATTTGGCCAGGTACACGGCGGTGGTTTCGCCCTCCACGCTCGGGTTGGTGGCGATGATGACCTCCTTTATGTCGCCGCTGCAGCGCTTGACCAGCTCCGTGACACGCAGGTCGTCAGGCCCGATGCCGTCTAGAGGCGAAAGCACCCCGTGCAGGACGTGGTAGCGCCCGCGGTACCCGCCCGCGCGCTCGATGGCCAAGACGTCTTGAGGCTGCGCGACCACGCACACCAGTGACGAATCGCGACGGGCGTCGCGACAAATGGGACAGGGATCCTCCTCGGTGAAATCCCAACACACGCTGCAGAAACTGATCTTGGCGCGCATGTCGCCGATAGCCGCAGCTAGTGCCGCCGCGTCCTCCGGGGACGCGCGCAGGATATGAAAGGCTAGACGCGCAGCCGTCTTCTCGCCCACGCCGGGCAACTTGCCCAGCTCGCATATCAGGCGCGCGATGGGACTGGCGCTGCTCATTCGCCCGAGCCCCCTAGCGGCATGGCCAGGCCCCCAGCCACGCGCGCCAGGTCTTCCTGTGCCACCTGCCGAGCCCGCTCCAAGGCCAAGTTCACCGCCCCCACCAACAAGTCCTCGATCATCTTCTGGTCGGTTCCGGCCATCAGCGATGGCTCTATGGCGATGGACAACACTTCGCTGCGACCGTTGACCACGCAGCGGACCAGACCACCACCCGTCTCGGCCTCGATCTGTTTGCTACCCAGGGCGTCCTTGGCCTGGTTGAGCTGCTCCTGCACGCGCTGCCAGGTCTCCATGAGATTGTGCAAGTTGGGTCCGTCGCTCATGGGGTCTTGATCTCCTTGGGCGCGACTCCGAACAGCTCCTGCGCCTTGCGAATCATGGGATGCTCCCGCGCCTCGTTTTCGCGCTGGTGCTGGTCTACCTGGGCTGCCTCGGCTTCGCGGCCGACCTCGGAACGCACCAACGGCAGCACCTTGCCCGTCGCCATCTTCAATTCTACCCGGGTGGCCGTGCCGGTGATCTGCGTTAGTGCGCGCTCCACCTCGGGCTTGAACTTGGCGGTTTGGTCGAGGGCAAACTTCTGCGAGAACTGCAGGCTGACCGCGCCACCCTCCCAACCGCCGACCTCGGCATGGTCCAACGCTGCGGCCACGGCGGGCCGGTGGCCGAACGATTCGCGCACCCGGCGCCACACCTCGGCGATATCCGAATCGGGTGACAGCGAGGGCGCCGCGGCTGGTGTTGGCGACACTGCGGGAGCCGCCTGGCGTGCGGGCGGTGCGCCACGGGGGCGCGGCTCGGAGGAGGCGGGCCGCGTCGGGACTGCGCCAGCCCCACCCAGTCGGCCCTCTAGCTTCTCCAGCCGATCGAGCAAGTCGCCCAGCGGAAGCATGGGCTCGGCGTTGCACAGGTCCACCAACGCCATTTCCAGCAGCAGACGCGGCGTCTGCGATCGCGCGGCATCCTCCACCGCGCGAGCCCAGCGATCGAAGAGCGAAGTCGCCAAGCCCTTTCCGGCCTTGCTGGCCAGCGCCTTGATCTCGGCAGCTTCCTCGGCGGTTGCGTCGATCAAATCCTGGGCATCAGGAATCGCGCCCACCAGCTCGATATCGTGCAGAAAGCCGAGAAAAGCCCGCGCCATCTGCATGAGATCCACGCCGCGGTCGACCGCATCGGCCACGTGCCGCAGGGTCTCGGCCACGTCACGCGCCAGCACCTTGTCCGCCAGTTGGTAGAGCAGACGGCGATCCGCCACGCCCAGCACCTCGGCCACCTTCTCACGGGTCAGCGTCTCGTCGCCGACGTAGGCCACCACCTGGTCGAGCAGCGAGAGCCCGTCGCGCACCGAGCCCGCTGCCTCGCGCGCCACCAATCGCACGGCGTCCGGCTCGCAAGCAATCTTCTCGTTGGTCAGGATGCGTGTCAGGTGCTCGGCCAGCACCTTGCTGGGCAGCAACTTGAAATCGTAGCGCTGGCAACGGGACATGATGGTCGCCGGGATCTTGTGCACCTCGGTGGTGGCGAAGATGAACACCACATGCTCGGGCGGTTCCTCCAGTGTCTTCAGCAGCGCATTGAACGCGCTCGTCGACAGCATGTGAACCTCGTCGATGATGTAGACCTTCTTGCGCGCTTCGGCCGGCAGGTAGCGCACGCCTTCGCGCAATGCCCGCACGTCATCCACGCCGGTGTTGGACGCGCCGTCGATCTCTTGCACATCCACTGACTGCCCGCTGGAGATGGACTGGCAGATGGCGCAGGTCCCGCAGGGAGTGGCGGTCGGCCCCTGTTCGCAGCAAAGCGCCTTGGCCAGGATGCGCGCGGCGCTGGTCTTGCCGATGCCGCGCGCGCCGGTGAACAGGAAGGCGTGGTGCACGCGGCCCATGTTGATGGCGTTGGTCAGCGTACGCGCCACATGCTCCTGCCCGAGGAGATCCTCGAACTTCTGTGGCCGGTACTTGCGCGCGAGAACCAGGTAAGACATGCAGGCATATTCTGGACACAACCT
>Ga0265316_10006103_pt1 | contig 11560 bp, 9 predicted proteins | sample 4522metaG_FD_202092 | JGI IMG/M metagenome (GOLD analysis project Ga0265316, IMG submission 202092) | Rhizosphere microbial communities from Carex aquatilis grown in University of Washington, Seatle, WA, United States - 4-5-22 metaG | ecosystem: Host-associated > Plants > Roots > Rhizosphere >...
CCTTTGCAAAACCCTTACGTTAAAGGCAAAACGGTCTCGCCGCCGGCGGGAAAAGATTACCTCGACCGCACCAAGTCCCGCCAGGGCATGATCGTTAAGGGAGATGTTTGCTATAACGCCTTTGTCTCGCGCGGCTGGCAATGGGGCGGCGAGTGGGAAAGTTTAAAAGATTACCAGCACTTCGAAAAATAGGATACGTTTTCGTGTAGGGGCGACCCTGGCGGTCGCCCAGATAAAAGGGCAGGGGCAAGCCCTGCCCCTACATTGATACCTCGATGAGTCCGCGTACGGAGTTGCCTACAAAGATTTTATCGGCGGTTTTTAGGTCTGCCGAATACAAAATCTTTTCTTTGGCCTGGCCGTTAGAAAGCAAGTGCTCGCGTAAAACTCCCGGCAAAAGCCCGCAGGCAACCGGCGGCGTAAAAAGGGTTCCCCTCTCCTCAAGAAAAAGGTTGGTAAAGCTTCCTTCGGTGAGCTCGCCGTTTTCGTTAAGAAAAATCGTCTCGAAAAATCCGGCGGCGCGCGCTTTATGCAAATGCTCATCGTAAAAAGCGCGGTGGCTGGTCTTGTGATATAAAAAAATGTCGTTTCGCTCAAACCGGTGCTCGCACAAAGTGATTGTTTGCGGCGAAGCAACATCTTTTTCTTCGCGCGCATCGAAGGCAATATCGCCGTGCGGATCAACTGCCAACCGGACACGGATCTTTTCTCCTTTAAAACGGCGGGCGATTTTTAAAAGATATCCGCGTATTGCTTTAATCTTGTGCGGGCGCAAAAAGTATTCGCATGAGCGCTTAAGGCGCGCCAGGTGCAAGTCAAAAAATAAATAGCCTTTGCCCTTTTCCCACAATAGCGTCTCTATAAGATCAAAATGCGGATAGTGGCGCGTTAAAAATTTTGCCTTAAGTATGGCCTCTTTATATTCTTCCTGCGCTAGCGAATCGTAAACAATGCCGCCGCCGATCCCCAGCTCGCCGGACCCTTTTCGCACCTCGGCGGTGCGGATCGCTACGCTAAAACACATTTTGTTTTTAGGCGCAATATAACCGATCGCTCCGGTATAAACCCCGCGCGGCGAAACTTCGAGCTCATCGATCAAATGCATGGTTTTAATCTTAGGCGCGCCGGTAACCGACCCCGAAGGAAAGATGGCCGTAAAAATATCTTTAAGCCCGGTGTTCTTTTTAAGCTTTCCTTCAATCGACGAAGTCATCTGAAAAAGGGTCGGGTGCTTTTCGGTATCGAACATCTTTTTAACCGTAACGCGCGAACAGACCCGGCCTAAATCGTTACGCAAAAGGTCGACGATCATCAGGTTTTCGGCGCGGACCTTTGTATCCGAAATAAACTTTTTTAAATTTTCTTCGTCTTTTGCCGCATTGTAACCGCGCGCGCAAGTCCCCTTCATCGGCCGCACCGCAATTTTATTTTTATCGATTTGGAAAAACAATTCCGGGGAGAGTGAAATAATCTGCTTGGCTTTAGTATTGATGAAAGCCGCATACCGTGTCGGCTGGCTACGGCGCAAGGCGAAATAAAAGCTTAAGGGATCGCCTTCAAAATGAAATTTTTGCTTAAAGGTGTAATTAACCTGATAGGTTAAACCCGCTTCGAGAAATTTCTTTATCCTGGTAATTGCGCCTTCATATTGCCCCTCGCTGATTTGCGGTGTGAAAGCCCCGGTCAAATAGCTTAAATTCTCCATGTTTTGGGGCAATCTTTGCGGCCTTATTTCTTTCGGCGTTTTGCACACGCCAATCCAGGCTAAGTCAAAATCAAAGTCTTTCCGTAAAGCCTTAAACGCATCGTCTAAATAAAAACCAAACTCGTAGGTAAAATACCCGGCCAACCAAAAACCTTTTTTGCGCCAGGTTTCCAGGTGTTCAAAAAAATCCTCGATTTTTTGGCCGCTTCGAAAAATTTCTACGGTTTCTAACGACGCAAAAAGAAAGTCCCGGTCATGTTTGTGCTGCGGGCTTAAACTTTCGAGAAAAATATAAGGCGGTTTTAAATTTTTTAATTCGTTCTGGATTTGCCCCTCGCCTAACATATTTATTTCTGGCAATGGGGACAGAAGACCGTGCCGCGGCCGGAGGTTGTGATACGTATAAGCGGTTTTTTACATTTTACACAGGGCTTACCGTCTCGTTGGTAAACCATCAAGTGTTCGACATGTGTACCTTTTGAGCCATCGAGGCGAAAATAGCTGTCGGCCGAGGTGCCCCCGTCTTTTATTCCTTCTTCCAAGACATGAATCAAACAATCGTAAAGTTTTTCCAATTGCTTTTTATCCAGCTTATTCGCTTCCTTCTCCGGATGGATCCCGGCACAAAACACTGCTTCTTGCGCATATATATTGCCCACGCCGGCCAAAAAATGCTGATCCATCAAGAGAGGTTTGATTTTAGTTTTTTTTCCTTCAAACAATTTGGCAAATTCTTGTTTTGATATTTCCAGCGGCTCCGGCCCCATGGTTTTTACCACATTTAAATCATGCCAATCATCGACTAAGCGCAATTCGCCCAAAACTCTTCCGTCGCAAAAGTTTAACAGTTTGCCGTCGCTTAGTTTTAAAATGATCCGGCTATGCTTACCCTCCTCTCCGGCCAAAAGCAACCACCCGGAAATACGTAGATGAATAATAATAAATTTTCCGCTTTGTAATTTTAAGATGATCACTTTACCGCGGCGCAGGGCCTGAACGATTTTTTGGCCCACAACTTCTTTGACAAAAATTTGCGGCTTGATCGCTTTTAAAAGACGGGCGTCTTTAAAAATAACTTCTTTTATCGTTTTACCGACAACGGCACTATTTAGCTCGGCGACAATTGTGGTTACTTCGGGTAGTTCCGGCATGCCGTTATTATACAAGAAATTTTTTGCCCGCGAAATTTTTATAGATAGGGCACAAAATCATTGTACCCCGCCGCATAGCAGGCTATAATAAAGAAAACCGTCAATAAAGGAGGTCCGAAATGAAACCCAAATCGCCATTCCGCCGGCAATACATCAATAACCTTCCGGTACAATTACGCTATTTAGGCATGAGCATCCTGCCCGCTCTTACGATCGGCGTCTTCTCGCTCTTTCTTTTGATCAGCGCCGGTCAATTGCTTATATTTAAAGCCAAGGGAGAGATGTTAACCCAGCTTAGCGCTTTAGATAATCAGGTACAACTTTTAGCAAGCCGGCATATGGCGGAAAAAACTATTCCTGCGGATAGATTAACCGATTTAAGAAAAGATATTTTAGGATCGAGGCTTGCAATAAATAAAGTCCACCAGGAAATCATCTCCGAGTGGCAAAACATGATGCTCCTTATGGTTGTGGGGACGCTGGCCATCCTTTTATGCGTAACAATCCTCTCCGTTTTATACTCGCATCGGATCGCCGGCCCGATGGTAAGGATACGCCGCATTCTCGAGATGATGGCAGATAAACAACCTGTGCCGGTAGTCAAATTGCGTAAATACGATGAGTTTCAGGACATTGCTGCGGCGCTAAACCGGTTAAACTCTACCCTAAAACCCTAATCGGGATCTTATGCGGGTAAAAATAACTGCGCGCAAAACCGCTCTTACCTTGATTGAAATAATGATCGTGGTCCTTATCCTGGGAATTCTGGCGGTTATCGGCGTAGCCAATATGGCATCTCTTTCAAAAAATGCCCATCAAGCCGTGGAAAATGAAACCGTAGGCATTGTCCGCCGCGGCCTCAACCTTTACCCGGTAGCATCGCTCTCCCAGGGCAAAGACAGCCCTTTTCCCGCCAGCCTGGATAACGCCCCCGATGCTTCCGCCGCCGGCGAAAGTAATCCGTTTTTTTCAACGGTAGTAAACCCGCCCGGCGTGACTGATGCCGCCTGGCATAAAGTCAATGCTACCACCTATCAAGGGCCTACCGGCCAGCGTTATAGTTACGATAATAACGCCGGTTCGTTTTTTCCTATCTCGTAAGATATTTTATTTTAAATCTTTGTAGATACCGTTATAGCTTTCCGTCTCCTGCGCGGGCAGGAACATAAGCTGAGCCACGCGGGCGTTTTGTTTGATTAAGATCCCCTGCGGATTTTCCACGATCAGAAGAAATTCGCTTCTTCCCCGGAACCCGGCGTCCCAGATGCCGTGGGAGGTATGTGCGCCCATGCGCAAAAGAGTGGTGCGCGTCGAGGCGGTCGCGATCAGATTGTTGGGCATATTCACCGTTTCATTAGTTTTAACCTTATAGGCCCCGCGTTTTAATTGCCACCAGCCGAATTTATCCTGCGCGTCGTTTTTCACCGGCTCGATTTTGGTAAATTCGCACATCACCCGCTCTTTGTTGGAAAAGTCTACGGCCCCGGCGCTGTCGAACTCCGAAACCTCGGCGGCGGTCAGATCAAATCCATTAGGCGTAAGCTGGGTTTCCAGGTCAATAAAGTTTTCGATCAATTTATTTTCTTCGATCAATTTTTTTATCTGTTGTTTGTTAAGCATGATTTAACTTTTTTTACCGCCTCCTGTGCGGACTTGGCGTGCTGCATCCCTTTAATCTTCCAGCTTCCGATACCGACAACCGGGCGGCTATCGTTAAAGGCAAAGGCAATCTCAGAAAGCGTACCATATTCGCCGGAAATTGCGATCACGGCCCGGACCGAACGTACTACCAAAAAATTACGCGCATAACCCATGCCGGTAGGAATTTTAATATCTACATATTGGTTGGCATCTTCGCCGTTTACGCTGGGCAAAATACCCACAGTCGTACCGCCGGCGGATTTTGCCCCGCGGCAAGCGGCTTCCATTACGCCTTCGCGGCCGCCGCAAACCAAAACCCAGCCGTTTTGGGCGATCAAGCGGCCGATTTCTTCGGCAATTTTTAAATATTTTTTGGCGGCCTTATGCCCGCCGATTACTGCAATGTTGATCATGTTTATCTTATTATACCTATTATACTGCCCAGCACAATACATCAATGCCGCAATTGGGTATCGGGCTGGTTTGGGTGGTTTCGGGTTGGGCGAAAAGTCGGGCCGTTGGATTTTGAAACAACAACTCAAAATAATCACCTTGGCAGGATCAATCCCAATGCTCTTGCGTTTAGTTTGCTCATAGCCCTCATCCTTTCGTTTTTTCTTGATTCATTTTAACCGGATCAAATATCCGATAGGCTAAAAGTTTTAAGCGATCATTCAGCAGGAACCACAAAAGTGCATAGCCCCACACAAACCCCGCCCAACCCCAACCTAAGGGCGTCATAAACATCCCATAAACCGCGATCAACGTTGCGATGACTTGCGTGCCCAACACAGCAATCCATAATATTTTTGCCGGACGTATGGTCCAAAACGGCCCGCGCGTGCGTGTTAAAAAAATTGTCAAATGCCCTGCTATCGAAAGCTTTAAATACATCAATGTCTGGATATGGGCGCGGTCAATATGAAAAACCCGCTCACCTAAAAAAAATAAAATAAACGCAGATACAACGCCGATAATACCCAGCACCGTAGAAACTCCCAAGACCATGCGCATGTTCCAAACCTCGGGCTGGTCTTTGTAATGAACATTATCATAGGCAATAGACAGGATCGCGCCGTCGTTGAGTAACGCCAGCATCACGATCATCACCGCCGTCAGCGGATAAAAGTTAAAGACCAAGATCGCCAGGGTCATGAAAAATAAGACACGCAAGGTTTCGGCAATGCGGTAAATCGCATAGCTGTTCATCCGTTGAAAAATTCTCCGGCTCTCTTTAATCGCGTCGATAATCACTGTCAGGCCGGGTGTCATCAAGACGATGGCTGCTGCCGCGCGCGCTGCATCGGTCGCATCGGAAACCGAAATGCCGCAATCGGCCTTCTTAAGCGCCGGTGCGTCATTTACCCCGTCACCGGTCATGCCCACGATGTGGCCGCGCTTTTGCAAAACGTCTACGATATGAAACTTATGCTCGGGAAAGACCTGGGCAAAACCATCGGCCTTTTCAATAGACTCGGCCGTTGTCGCAGACTCTTCCTTCTTGGAATCCCCCAAGCCACTGGCATCAAGAATATTTGTACCCATCTCCAACTTTTTGGCGGTTTCTTTGGCAATAGCCAAGGCGTCACCGGTAACCATCTTGATCTTGACACCCATCTTACACGCCGTCGCAATTGTCGCCTTGGCATCTTCACGCGGCGGATCGAATAAAGGCAAAACTCCGACAAATTGCCACGGGCCGTCTCCCTCGGCGCGCGCCACACCGAGAGAACGAAAACCCCTGTCCGCAAACTCGTTAACGGCTGTATCAACCACAGGCTTAACAGCCCTGGCATTGGCCGACAATTCCAAAATCACCTGCGGCGCGCCTTTGGTCACCTTAAAAGTCTTTCCATCTTTATCTTTGACTGAGGCTTCCGTGCGTTTATGCACCGGATCAAATGGTTGAAAATGAGTCAGCTCGTAGCCTTTTAACGCATCTTTATTTTTTAATCCGCCCAAAACCGCCAGATCGATCATATCGTTATTCTCCGCACGCGACGCCAACGCGCCCCATAGAACAACTTGCTCAATAGGAATATTATTCACACTAAATGTATCACCCAACGTTAATTTATTTTGCGTCAAAGTGCCGGTCTTATCCGCGCACAGTACGTCGACACCTGCCAATTCCTCGATTGCCACCAACTTGCTTACGATCGCCTGTTTCTTGGCCAGCAACCGCGCACCGACTGCCATGGTCACCGATAAGACCGTGGGCATCGCCACCGGAATCGCCGCTACCGTAAGCACCAAAGCAAACTGCAACGTGGTAAGGATCGGATCGCCACGGAAGATCGCGACAGTGATAATCACCACTACCAACGCCACCGCAAGAATAATTAAATAGTTACCGATTTTTAAAACGGCTTTTTGAAAGTGGCTGACCGTATGCGCCTCTTCCACCAATTGAGCTGTTTTACCGAAATAAGTATTCGTACCCGTGGCATAAACCAGTGCGCCGATCTCGCCCCGACGGATGATCGAACCGGAAAAGACCGCTTCACCGAATTTACGCGTAGTAGGCAAAGATTCTCCGGTCAACGCTGACTGATCCACCGACACCTCGTCGCCATCCAACAAACGCGCATCTGCCGGAATAATATCGCCCAAACGTAATTGGATGACATCGCCTGGCACCAATTCGCGCGCCGGTGGATTGATCCATTTACCATCACGTTTTACCCGAGCCTTGACCGCCAACTTGGATTTAAGTGCCTCGATCGCGTTACCCGCCTCGCGTTCTTCCCAAAACCCCACCACAGCGTTAGCCACTAACAAAAGCAGGATAATGAAAAAATCCGGCCAGTGGCGGACCACACCGGAAAGGATTACCGCGATCTCGATCATCCAGGGGATCGGGCCCCAAAAATAGGAAAGGAATTTTAAAAATAGATTGGTTTTCTTTTCTTCGATCTCGTTGGGCCCGTATTGAGTTAAACGCTTCTCGGCCTCGGCCTGGCTTAAGCCTTCCTTAGAAGACCCCAATTTTTCCTGCACTTGCGCCATCGGCAAAGTTTTTAAATCGTCCTTTGCATCAGGCTTCGATTCCGGCTTCGCTTCGGGTTTATTTTTGTTTATAGGTTCGTTTTTTATTGTACTCATCCCTTTTCCATTTCGGCACTATATTCGCCGCGGCGCGCCGCCCAATTACACTTAGCGCGATGATACAGGGCTTTTTGTGCCGCCAATACGTTCGACTCCTTACCCTGCCAAATCTCCAAAGCCGGTTGCTGAATCGCGCGGGCAAACGAAAACGAAAGCGGCCAGGGCAAACACGATTTAAATCTAACATTCATCGCATTCAAGCGAGCCGAAGCCAGTTCACCGGATTGCCCGCCGGATAAAAACGCAACGCCCCCAACAGCCGCGGGAACAGCGCGTAAAAAACAGGCAACCGTGGCATCAGCCACTTCATCCACCGTTTCTTGTTTAGGGAAAGTCAATCCCGGAAGTACCATATTGGGCTTTAAAATTATCCCTTCCAGCATCACCCGTTGCATGTAAAGCTGGCTGAAAACCGTTCGCAAGACTTTTTCCGTTACCTCGCTGCAGCGCGCCAGGGTGTGCTCGCCCATCATAAGCACTTCCGGCTCAACAACCGGGACCAGCCCAACTTCCTGGCACAAGGCCGCGTAGCGCGCCAACGCATGGGCATTGGCCTCGATGCAGCCCCGGCTGGGGATACCATCGCCTATGGTAATCACCGCGCGCCACTTGGCAAAACGTGCGCCCATTTGCGAATATTCCTTAAGGCGCTCGCGCAGTCCATCCAGGCCTTCGGTTATTTTCTCTTTAGGATAACCTGCCAAATCTTTGGCGCCGGTATCGACCTTGATACCGGGAATGATCCCGGCATTTTTGATAACCTCAATAAAAAAATTGCCGTCTTTTTTCTTCTGCCGGATCGTCTCGTCATAAAGAATCGCGCCGCTGATGCAATTGCTAAGGCTCGGTGTTGTCACGATCAACTCCCGATAGGCGCGGCGGGCCTCTTCGGTTTGAGGAATCCCCAGTTTGGCAAAGCGTTTATCGCAAGTCGGATTGCTTTCATCTATCGCCAGCAAACCCTTGTCGTCGGCAACCAGCGCCTTCGCGGTGTTTATAAGTTCTTGTGTATTCATTTTAAATCAACTCCTTTTTAATCGCATCTTCTTATAAATAATAATTATAAAGCAATACCTTGGAATCGCCCATCGGCTGGCTGCTCTTTAAATTGACTTTTTTCTATGTATTAAATTGTAACGCTTGAATGGATTACGCGGCAATTGTACCGGGGTATAATCAAAAGATTCGTAGGGCGCTGCTTGCCTGCGCCCGGTTAGGTCATTGCGAGCGAAGCGCGGCAATCTCACGACCAGATATAATTATCCTGCATATTACAGAAATTAATAAACTCTTCCGGCGTTAAATAATCGTAATCCCAGGTCGCCGGCGGCGTGGGGAATTTACCGGGTTTGACCAATAATTTTCGGTAATAATCCCGGGTATCCTTAAACGGCACCAACTTTCTAAGATCTTTGGCGGTAATCCAGCCCGCGATATTCTTCTGGGCTTTTTGACTGAAAAATTTAATCGTATCGATATCCTCTTGCGGAACCTGAACATCTTTAAGCAAAATAGCTTTTTGCTCGCTCGAGAGCTGGTCCTTGGGTGCCTCCAGCCAAACTTCCTTGCAGGGCTTATGCTCCTGCGCCAAAATTTTATTATAACCGGATATTTCATCGGGCAATAGATAGGCTTCATCCCACCCTGTGGGCACGCGCGAAAACGGCATCTCCTCGCCCGGTTTTATTTTGATCATGAATTTATAGTAGTTACGGGTATTTCTAAACGACTCGAATTTACCGGCGTCTTTTGTGGCAACCCAAGCCGATATCTGCGCTTGCACCTCTTTGGAAAGGCTTGGGATCACAGCAAGATCATCCTTAAAAATCTGGCACTTGAGCCAAAGAAAATCTTTATCCGCAGCGGAAAACTCCGCCCGCGCCTGCGGCGCAAAGAATACGGCCATCCCGAACACAACCGCCACCACCGTCATTATTTTTCTCATATTTCACCTCTTAACAAGAGTTAGTTGAATTATCCCTATTTATTATCGCACAAAAAATCGGGTTAAAGCAAGCGAGGCAGAACGCGCGTCTCTACAACGAACCGTTTATTTATCCCGGGCAGGCACGGGGACCTGCCCCTACATGAAAATATCAATTTTCACGGGCGAGCCACCGGCTCGCCCCTACGACGATTCACGCCATCACGAACATTTTTTTTCGAAACTAAACGGGCAGACGCCTAAAAGCGCTAAGGATATTACTCCAGCAGCTACAAACACCCCGACGCTTAAGCTTATCGGCACATTAAAGGTACCGATCGTCATCGGAAAGTGAAAAATCGAACGTATCAAGTGAGCAATCGCTCCGGCGCCGAAAAACCCCGAAAACCATATCTTTACTTTTGAATGCATACCGACCTCCTTGATAACGGGCGAATAATTATTCGCCCCTACGCGAACATTATTTATTCGGCCATTTCCAATTACGCACTTCCGGCAGATCAATACCGTTTTTGTCGATATATTTCCGGTGCTCGACGAGCTTATCCTCCAGTATCTGTTTTAACTTAGCGCCTTTTGCGCCCAACTGCGGCAGCCGGTTTATCGCATCTATCACTAGGTGGAATCTATCGAGACCATTTAAAACCGTCATATCGAAGTACGTTGTGATCGTACCCTCTTCCTTGTAACCATGAACGTGCATATTTTTATGATTATTGCGCCGGTAGGTCAAGAGGTGAACAAGCTTTGGGTATCCATGGAACGCGAAAATCACCGGCTTATCCTTTGTAAATAGAACGTCAAACTCTTGCTCATTCAAACCGTGCGGGTGCTGGGTATTCGACTCCAACTTCATTAAGTCGACCACGTTAACCACGCGGATTTTTAACTCCGGTAAGTGCTTACGTAAAATAGAAACCGCGGCAAGGCTCTCCAGTGTCGGCACATCGCCGCAGGAGGCCATTACCAGATCCGGCTCCTTGCCTTGGTCGCTGCCGGCCCAGTGCCATATGCCGGCACCTTTGGTGCAATGCTCAATCGCATCTTTCATATTCAGCCATTGCGGCGCTTGGTATTTACCCGCGATAATCACATTCACATAATGACGGCTCCTTAAACAATGGTCGCCCACCGATAGTAAACAGTTGGCATCCGGCGGCAGGTAAACGCGTACGATCGAGGCCTTTTTGTTGACCACATGATCGATAAACCCGGGATCTTGATGGGTAAATCCATTATGCGCTTGCTGCCAGACATGGGACGCCAGCAAATAATTTAATGACGCGATCTTTTTGCGCCAGGGTAATTCGGCGGTGACTTTTAACCATTTGGCGTGCTGATTAAACATCGAATCGATGATATGAATAAAAGCCTCGTAACAATTAAATAACCCGTGCCTGCCGGTAAGCAGATAACCTTCCAGCCAGCCTTCGCATTGATGCTCGCTTAACACTTCCATCACCCGGCCGTCCGTAGCAAGGAGCTCATCGTTGTCTTTTACCCGGGCTTCCCACTGCCGACTAGTAACTTCCATTACGGCATTCAACCGGTTAGAGAGGGTTTCATCCGGCCCGAAAATACGAAAGTTTCTCTGCTCGCGGTTAAGCTTTGTAACATCGCGCAAAAACTCTCCCAGTGTATGCGCGTCGGAGGCCTCAACCGATCCCGGTGATGCAACATCCACGGCATATTTTCTAAAGTCGGGCATCATCAGGTCTTGCAATAATAATCCGCCGTTAGCATGAGGGTTGGCCCCCATTCGGCGATTGCCTTTAGGCGTAAGCTCGGCTAATTCCGGCGCAAGCCTGCCCTCCTTATCAAAAAGCTCCTCTGCCTTATAACTTTTCATCCAATCTTCAAGAAGTTTTAAATGGCCGGGGTGCTCGGAATCCACCAGCAAAGGTATCTGGTGCGCGCGAAAGGTGCCCTCGACCTGCAAACCATCGACAACCTTGGGGCCGGTCCAGCCCTTGGGCGAATTAAGCACGATCATCGGCCAGCGCGGCCGAG
>Ga0265316_10006108_pt1 | contig 11554 bp, 13 predicted proteins | sample 4522metaG_FD_202092 | JGI IMG/M metagenome (GOLD analysis project Ga0265316, IMG submission 202092) | Rhizosphere microbial communities from Carex aquatilis grown in University of Washington, Seatle, WA, United States - 4-5-22 metaG | ecosystem: Host-associated > Plants > Roots > Rhizosphere >...
TCTCCGTGTCGGAGTCAGGCAGGAGCGTTCCATCGTCTCTTAGACGGTGGACGTTGTACGGCTCAACCACGATCATCAATGGCACGTCAAATCCGCCACAGGCTTCAGAGCCGCAGTCCCTGTCGAGATTCGGCAGTCTGACAATCCGCCCGTATGCGACAGCCCACTCATTCGGCACCTGAACGATGGAGACCTTAGTTGAGCCACCCTTGGTTTTAATCTGTGGCTCCTCGTGAAAGCCTAGCGTTGTGGATTTACGAACAGCCGAGAGCTTCGCTGCCAGATCAGCGTGGTTGAGTACGGGTTTGTCGCTCGGTGGCTTCGGCATGCCTTCCTCCCAACGATCCCAGATCTCAATTCTGTTCAGCCATACATGTCTCCCTGTTGTAACCGGATGTTCGCAGCGGTCTTGAGCCAGGAATTCATAGTGGTCTATGAGGCCGACGCTGCTTTCCATGCGCCCGACAACGGCGATTGCGGTGTCCGCGTGCTGGTTCAGGTCGCCGAGCACTTCGCACACGGTCAGAGGTTTCGTTGGACGCGCATTCTTCGATTGTCCGGGTGTGATGGCGGGACCTGCCACCAACATGGCGAGAACCGCCCAGAACACTCTTCGCATTCAGCCGTTATCGTATAACATCTACGGCGACAGCGGCTGCGCACAGGCGGCTGACACTGTCACTACCGCTCGCGATTGTGCGGATACCAGTTGCCGCCCCACGTCGTCTGCATTCGCTTTTCGCAGTCTGGTGGGTGCATCTCCGACAGCCGCTCCAGCGAGCTCGTCCGTTCACACCAGCGCACGAGAGCGGCGAACTCCTTCACGTCCGCAAGAGTTCTGCCGACGGCGGTGAAGCCTCGGTACAAGCCGGGAGCCTCGATCTCCGACTCGGCTATCCACTGGAAGCCTCCCTTGTCGGTGGTGCGCTTGAACTTGAACTGCTTGACGAGCATCGCGACTCCTTGACTGTGCAGCCGCCTAGCGGCTCCCGAAGGGGAGCGGGAGTGTTGTGGTCAAAGAGAATTCGCATGGGCGGGTTCAGAATTCTCGGCGACGAACTCGATTACCTCTTCGATTTGCGCCCGTGTGACTCCCCCGTACCACTCGATGATCTCATCGATGGTTGCACTTTTCGCGAGGCACTCGAAGACGATGGAGATGGGCAGCCGGGTATTGCGGACTGCGGGTCCGATTCGACTATTGAACACCGTGACCAATCCACCATACGTTGCCTCTGGCGGAAGCTAGTGGGGGTCGAACCCACCTGCGACGCGGTGAAGCGCCGCACGCCGGATTTGAAGTCCGGGCCCAGCACCGGCCAAGATTAGCTTCCACAGAGATTGTAGCAGCCGCTATCATGGTGGATCGCACCGATGCCTGCCGCCGATTCCCGATTCCGCCCCCTGCTCGAACAGGCCCCGCTGATTTTCGCGGGGGGCTCGACGATCGCGATCCTGATCGGCATCGCGCCTTCGCAGATTCTGCTGGGCGCGGCGATCGCGGCCTTGCTCGCCACGCGCACGCGATGGCGGCTGCCGCCGATCTGGTTCCCACTCGCGCTATTCCTGGTCGGAACCCTGATCTCGCTCGCATTTTCGGGCGATCCCGCGGCCGGGCTTCCACAGGTCAAGAAGATCTACGTCTACCTGATGCTGTTGGTCGTGTACACGGCGGTCCGGAAGGTGAGCCAGGCGCGCTTTCTGGTGCTGGCGTGGGCGGCGGTGGCGTCGGCGGGCGCGGTGCTCGGCCTCATCCAGTTCCTCCGCAAGATGCAGGAGGCGCACGCTGCCGGCCAGACGCTCTACAGCTATTACGTGGGCGAGCGCATCACCGGCTTCATGAGCCACTGGCAGACCTTCGGGGGCGAGGAGATGATCGTCCTGGTGATGCTGGGCGCATTCCTCATGTTTTCGCCGCGTGCGCGCCGCTGGGCCTTGTGGCTCGGCCTCGCCGCCGCAGCCTTGCTGGTGGTGGCGGTCCTGCTCGACTACACGCGCGGCATCTGGCTGGCCACCGGCTGCGCCTGTCTCTACCTGGTCTGGTTCTGGAGGCGCCGCGTGCTCGCCGCCGTGCCGGTCATCGTCCTGCTGGTGCTGTGGATCAATCCCGGCTCGGTGCGGACGCGCTTCGAGTCCGTTTTCGAGCCCCAGGGGCAAATGGACTCGAACGAATTCCGCATTATCGTCTGGCGTACCGGATTGCGGATGATCGAAGCCCATCCGCTGCTGGGCCTGGGTCCCGAAATGGTGCACAAGCACTTCATGGAGTGGCTGCCGCCGGACGTCCCGCTCCCGTTGCCTTCGGGGTGGTATGGCCACCTGCACAGCATCTACCTGCATTACGCCGCCGAGCGCGGTATTCCGACCACGCTGGCGCTGATGGCCGCGCTGCTTATGATGCTGAGAGACTTCGGGCGCGCCCTGCGGCGGCTCGGTCCCGGCCTCGACGATCGCCGCTTTCTGCTCCACGGCGCCATCGCTACCGTCATCGCCATCATGATTTCGGGCTTCTTCGAACTGAACCTGGGGGATAGCGAGGTGCTCACCATGTTCCTCTCGGTGGCGGCGCTGGGCTACCTGGCAGCCGAGGACCCCGCGAGTGCCTGAAACGCTCCGGGGGAAGCAGATCGTGCTGGCCGGCGGATCGGGCGGCCTGGGCTCCGCCACCGCGGAACTGCTGGCTGGAGAGGGAGCCGAGCTGATCGTGAGCTACCGCGCCAACGCCGCGCGGGCCGCCAAGTTGGCAGCCATTGCGCGCCTGGTGCAGGCCGATCTGGGCCGCGACGAGGACCGCAGCCGCCTGCTCGACGCCGCGCCGGAATTGTACGGCCTGGTGGTCTTCAGCGGAGACCCCGCGCGCGTCGCCGCCCCCAGTCAACTCGAAGAGCAAATGCGGCGGTCCTATGAGGTGAATTACGCGGGCCCGGTCCTGCTGGCGCGCGAGGCCGCGGCTCGGATGCACGCGCGCGGAACGTCGGGCGCCATCGTTTTGATGGGGACCATGCAGGCCAGCGCGGTCTTTCCCGGCTCGACCGCGTACGCCGGCGCGAAGGCTGCGCTGGTCACCGCGACCCGCGTTCTGGCCAAGGAATGCCGCGGGGCGAACATCCGCGTCAACGTGGTTTCGCCGGGAGTCACGGCCGCCGGGATGGCCGAGGCTAGCATCGCCGCAGGCAAGTACGAGCGCTACCTTCGGGAGGGGATCGTGACGCGCTACGGCGCGGCGAACGATGTCGTGCGGGCGGTGCGGTTCTTCCTGGAGCCTGACAACTACGTCACCGGCCAGACGCTGACGGTCGATGGCGGGTTGACGCTGTAAGAGGGTTCAGCCCTTGAGCATGTTCCGCACCAGGAACAGCAGGTTCGCCGGCCGCTCGGCCAGACGGCGCATGAAATAGGGATACCAGGCCTCGCCAAACGGCACGTAGAGGCGGATGCGGTAGCCTTCCGACACGAAGCGCCGGGCCAGGTCGCGGCGAATTCCGTACAGCATCTGAAACTCGTAGCGGTCCGGCGGGATGGCGCGCTCGCGCGCGAAGCGGTGCGCCTCCTCGATGATGCTCTGGTCGTGCGTGGCGAGGCCGGGATAGGAGCCCCGCTCGAGCAGAACTTGCATGAGTCGGACGTAGCTCGCATCTACTTCGCGCTTGGTGGCGAAAGCCACCGTGGCGGGCTCCTTGTAAGCTCCCTTGCACAGGCGCACAGGGACGTGCAGGTCACACATGCGCTCGATGTCCTTCCCGCTCCGGCGCAGGTAGGCCTGCACGACGGCCCGCACGTTGCCGTGCGCTTCATGCATGGCGCAGGCGATATCCAGGGTGCGGTCGGTGTACTCGCTCGACTCCATGTCGATCTCGACAGTCTTGCCGAGCCGCGCCGCCTCTCCCACCAGCAGTTCGACGTTGGTTCGGCAGGCGGTCTCCGAAAGGTCCAGGCCGAATTGCGTGAGCTTGATCGAAATGGAAGCGTCGAAGCCGCTGGCGGCGATGCGGTGCAAGATTTCGAGGTAGCTTTCACGCGACGCTTCGGCCTCCGCCGGCGAGGTGACGCTCTCGCCCAGGCGGTCCATGCTGACCAGGATTCCCTCCCGCTCGAGACGGGCGCAGACAGCCAGACCGTCGTCCAGCGTCAGACCGGCGATGAAGCGCGTGGTGAGCTGTTCGGCGACCGGCGAGGTCTCCATCCAGCGGCGCAGCCTTTTCCGGCGGGACAGGTATAGCAGCAAGCTGCGTAGGGCCATGACGACTCCAGCATACTTCTTAATCGGCCGACCTAAGCACCCCCGTCAGGTGGTGCTCCACCAATCGAGAACCCGCAGCGCGCGCAAGGTGTTCCAGCGGCTGTCTTTTTCGCACGATGGCGACTACTTCTTCCAGGGGCGGGTCGCGCTCGGCGTCGGCATCCCGGAAGTAGTCGAGGGCGCGGAGGATGTCGTAGTGCCAGCGCGCCGGGAACGCAAATCGGGTCGCCGGATCGACCACTGCGCCGGTGCGGTGGGATTGGAATAGCTTGTGCCCGGGTCCTGCAAAGCGAGGAACCCCGCGCCCCAGACTTCCTGGGCGACGCCGGCACGTTCCCATGCCAGATCGTTGCTCGCCTGCCAGCGGATCGCGAGATCACCTTCGAGCAGCCAGCCGGTGGGCGTTCCGGTCTTCATCCCAGAAACAGGATACCCGCCCCGAGGGTCGCGCGCGGCCCTTGCTCAGTGAATCGCTGCCGCCGCGGCGTACCCCAGCAGGCTGCCGATCGCGGCGCCGGCCGTCACGTCGCTCAGGAAATGCATGCCGAGCAGGACGCGCGAAACCGCCACGCTTAGGGCGCAGAAGAGCAGGGCCGCCAGCAGCACGGGATAGAACGAACCAACCGCAACCGCGATCGCAAAAGCCGTGATGGAATGCCCGGAGGGAAACGAGAACTGGTCCGGAGGCAGCAGCGTCGCCCAGCAGTGCGGTTCTATGGCGCAGGGGCGTTTGCGCCCGGTCCAGCGCTTCAACTTGAGGAACACTACGATACCCGCGCCCGCCGACAGCGCGCCCGCGCCCACCGCTTCCAGGCGCAGATGCCCGCCGAACATCAAAAGCAGCGCGCCCAGCATATACCACAGCCACCCGTCGCCGCCCCGCGTGGCGCAGATCATCCACAGGCGTATCCAGCGCGGCGCGCGCCAGCGGTTGACGCAACGCATGAGCCCTAGATCGCCCGCCACGATCAGGTCGAAGAGCGGTCTTGCCGTTGTCATTGTCATGGTTACACCGCCGGAGAAGCGCCAGGCTCGCTGCCGAAACTGCGCCGCCGCGTCCATCCGAGTTTGCGCGTCCAGTGCCACAAGAAGGCTGCTTCGACCGCGTAGTTCACCGCTATGGCCGGCGGCACCAGCAGCGCCAGGGGCGCCAGCAGTAACGTCGCCGGGTTCTCCCGGACCATCGACGCACAGATGCGGAGCACGTCCGCGGTCAGCTTGCAGTACGTTCCCGATGCTCCGTTCGCCTGCGCGCGGCCGCGCCGCACTCCGTCGAGAAACTCGGCTTTGGTCCGCGCACCGGGAACCGAGGTCCAGGCCAAGCCCGAGGACGCCAGCGTGTGCGCGTCGCTGCCCGCCACCGGCGCCTTCGCCAGCAATTCCGCGACTTCTGCCGAACGCCGGTTCATGCTCCGCAGCATGTGCCCATTGAGCGTTTCAAAACCGGGAAAAAGCGCTTCGAAACGGTCGAAATCGGAAGCGTCACGGCGTCCCGTCAGGCAGGAGAACAGGTGATTGATGGTGAAGAACAGCTCCTGCTCATCGAGGTACGCCGCCAGCGACTCGATGTCGGTGCGCCGGCGCTGGATCTCGACGTGGTGCCGCTCCGCAATGCCATACACGCCCAGATGGATCTCGGTACCGCTCGGCATACGGCAGGTCACTTCCTCGCTGAGAAAGAAATCGTCGTGCCGCCGCAAGGCCTCGGCGGCATCGATGGAGTCGTGGTCGGTTACCGTGACCAGATCCATGCCGGCGCCCTTGAGGCGCTCGTAGAGTGCGTCCGGCTGCGTGTAACTCTCCCGACACACTCTGTTCAACACCGGTAGGGTGCACATCCCCGAGTGAATCGTATGCACGTGCATATCGCAGCGCATGACTCATTTCTACCCTCTGCACATTACGGGCTCATGAATGTCACAAAAAACAATGGTTAAGAAGGATGTTCTTGCGAACTAAGGGCCTGCAAGTGTGGAAGAATCGTACCAGGCCCCGATGAAACGCCTCGACTTCCTGTACTTCGACGCCGGCGGCGGCCATCGCAGCGCCGCCAATGCCCTGAGCCTGGCCATTGAGCGCAACGGGCGCCCCTGGGAGATCCGGCTGATCAACCTGCAGGAGGTGCTCGACCCGCTCGACATTTTTCGTAAGTACTTCGGCCTGCGCCTGCAGGACGTCTATAACCTGCTCCTCAAGAAAGGGTGGACGCTCGGATCAGCGCAACTGCTGTGGGCGATGCACCAGATGATCCGCCTTTATCACCCCAAACAGGTGAGTCTGCTCGAGGGCTTCTGGCGCGGCCGCGATACGGACCTTGTCGTTTCGCTCATACCGAACTTCGACCGCGCCCTCGCCGAGAGCCTGCGCAATGCGCTGCCGGGCGTTCCGTTCGCGACCATCCTCACGGACCTGGCGGATTACCCGCCGCACTTCTGGATCGAGCGCGAGTCCGACTACCTGATTTGCGGATCGGCCAAGGCCGTCGAGCAGGCGCGCGCGCTGGGCCATCCCGACGACCACATCTTTCGCGCCTCGGGCATGATCCTGCACCCGCGCTTTTACGAACCGGTCGAAACCGGCCGCGAGGCGGAGCGCAGCCGCCTGGGCCTCGATTCCGCTCTTCCAACCGGTTTGGTGCTCTTCGGCGGCCAGGGCAATTCGGTAATGATCGAGATCGCCGAGCGGCTCGATCGCTCCGGCCTGGCGCTCCAGCTCATCCTGATCTGCGGCCACAACCGCAAGCTGTATGAGAAGCTGCGCGCCTGCCGGTTCCGCATGCCCTGTTTCGTCGAGGGTTTCACCAATGAGGTGCGCCACTACATGCACCTGAGCGACTTCTTCATCGGCAAGCCCGGCCCGGGCTCCATCAGCGAGGCGCTGGCCATGAACCTGCCGGTGATCGTGGAGCGCAACGCCTGGACCCTGCCCCAGGAGCGCTACAACGCCGAATGGGTGGTGGAGCAAGGCGTCGGGCTGGTGCTGCCCAACTTCCGTGGCATCGCGAACGCCGTGCGCGAGCTTCTCGAACCCGCCAGCTTCGCCCGCTACCGCGCCCGCGTCGGGGCAATTGAGAATCGCGCCGTCTTCGAGATCCCGGAATTCTTGGAGAGCATCATGGAAACCCGGCCTCAACCGGCGCCCGCGTAGAATTCTCCCTCGCCCACCACTGGCGGGCCGGCCGAGCGGCCCTCGGCACGGGCCCGCGTGCGCGCGGAGAACATCGAGCCCTTCGCCGGCTTGACCGGCGCGAAGACCGCGAAGCCCGAAGGCGAGCGCATGTCTATGTAGACGGCTTCCATGCCGCCAGACCGCAGGTAAGTCTCGTGCCAGAATCCCGTCCCACGGCTGTCTTGCAGGAAGTCGCGCCACCACAGCTTGTGGGGCTCCGACCGCGTCCAGGCCTCGAGCGAGTCGAAGTCCCGCCAGTACTGGCGCATTCCGACGTGGCGCAGCGAATACAGGATGGGTTCGTGCAGCAGTAGGCCTTCGGGCTTCGCTGCAACCGCTTTTGAGATCTCCCCATTGAACCCCAACGCGGTCTTGATTCCGGTCAGAGTGTTCACGCGCATTCCCAGGTAAACCACCACCATGTCGGGATACTGCGAAAGATCGACGGTTTCACGCTTTGGCCGCCCAGGCATTCAGCACCCCCCCAGATCCATTTTGTCAGAGACGGAGAGGCCCGGTGGTGGCGAGTTACATGCCGAACGTATAGCCGTGGTCTTCATCCGTCCACGGCGTTTCCGGCGTTCCGGCGTCAGACGCCTTGGGCCTCTGGTCAAACGGCCGGATCCTGCCCGAGTGAACGTCGAGCAAGCGTCTCAAGGTCTCCTTGGCGGCGGAAACGAGCTCGGGATAAGCGCGATCGGTCACATCCAGGAAGCCGATGTTATAGTTTTCACCATCCATGCGTCCAGTGACGGATTCGTCGACGCCGATGAACCAGCCCGCGCCAAGAAAGCCGGGAAGCGCGGCAGCCTGCTCGACGTAGTAGCGGTACGCCACGCCGCGCTCCTTCTGATCGCGCACCTGCACCAGGCCCGCTCCCAGTCCGTCGGCCGGAACGCCAAAATGGAATTCGCCGATAATGACCGGACGTCCGGAGAGCTCGTAAGCGGTTTTGCTCTGTCGCGTGGGCTCATACTCGTACGTGTTCAGGCTGTAGACGTCGAACACGCGCGCGGCCCTGGAAATATAGTCGGGAGGGTTTCCGCCGAAGCGGATACCGAGGTTGAGGTGATTGGAATCGTACTTCTTGAGCGCCGCGCCCACCATGGCCAGATACTTCCCGAAGGCCGCAACTACGAACTGGCGCCGGCGCTCGGGCGTGTCGCCCTGGGCCAGCCATCGTTTGATCTCGCGCTGCATGGCGGTCGGCGGACCCGCCAGGTACATGTCGATGACCTCCGATTCGCGGCGGGGCCAGGGCGGCTCATTGCCGATGAAGTATCCGATCAGCCAGGGGTCATCCTTCCGCGGCACCAACTGGGCTTGTGCGCCCTGGTCGAGGAATTGGGCGAATTCATCCGAGTAGACATCGGGCATCCCAAGGTGCATTGGGACACTGCCGGCGTTGCCTCGCGGGAGTGTATTGAAGTACGCAAGATAGGGCTTGCGGTGCTGGGTGTCCGTGCCGCGCGACACAATGCTGGTCAAGCCCCAACCTTCGGCGCGCCGCAATTCCATCTCGGCGGCCTTGGCCGGCCATTCCGGACCGTAGCGGCGGAACAGATTCCAGGCGCGGAACCCGGCCACCGGCCCTCTGCCGACTTCCGGCGGCGGGAGTGCCTTGTAATAGCCCTCGCGGCCGGAAGGGCGTGTCTCCGCGCCGCCCCCCGCCATGCCAGGCACCGCCATCGACAGGTAAAGGTGGCCGTCGGGGTCCACAAACCACCACTTTCCATCGATCTGCTCCACGCGGAAGAAACCCGTGGCCTTGGTTTTGGTGGACTGGTAGCCGCTGTACTTGCAGTAGTCGAAGGCGCCGGGTGTGAAGCTCTTCTCTTCGTTCACCCAATCCTGTTTGAGCTGATCCAGGCTGGCGACCTTGCGGGACCAATCGGCGTGGACCCACTGGCCGAACTCATCGACCACGGGCTGCTTCTCCAGGATCTCCGACCCAGGGTCGTCCTTGGCGAGCCGGATGGAGCGGATCTCGATCACGGGGTGATGGAGCGGGTAGTCCATCAGGAACGCCAGCGCCCGTACGTTGCGGATGGGACCGAAGGGGCCCCAAACTGAGAGCCAGTAGGAGTTCCAGGGGCGGTTGTTGGCGGACGCCAGGTCGAAGCCGGACTGGTCGCGTCCCTGGAAGAATTTGAGCGGGACCGCGGCCCGAAGCCACACGTTCTGTCCGAAGGGCTGGACGACGACGCGCCGCACGCCGGCCTGGTCCTGGATGATCAGGTGGAAGCGTTGTGGCGTGGAGGTTCGTATCTCCATTACCAGGAACTCGAAGGCGGACCAATCCGCCGGGAAGTCCGGACCGAGGTCCTTGAGGTCGAACCTCTGCAGGGCGTGGGTGCCTTCGAAGACCAGCCGTTTGGTTTGCGCGTTCGAGATCGCGGCGAGCGCCGCGATCGACAGGAGCAGGGCTTTCTTCACATCGCCCAGTCTCTACCAAGGCGCTGCCGCGCGCAACCGGCGTTTCGCGCAGGTGTGTCCGGCTCGGGAGACGTTTGTGCCGAAATGGCGCCTATTCGCGGCCGTCGTAAGGGATGACACCCACCATGCCCAGGGTCCCGCCAGGCTTCCGGAAGATGTCGCCCGGACAGTGGCCCGCGGCGCGCGCGGCCGCTTCGTCCGGGTACACCGGGATGAGGTCGGTGTCGATATCCACTTCGCCGGACACGAACTCGGCGATGTTGTATGTGAAGGGCGGCTTCAGGGGCGATTCAACCACAACCAAGTTTAACCCCGACTCAGCGGAAGCGGAAGTCCCAAAATAGTACTATATCCGCCGTGGTACGGGGGACAAAGGTGTTGGCTGGTTATAGGACCCCGCTGCTCGGGAAGGGGATGCGAGGGCGCGCTAAAAGGCTAAGCGGCCAAAGACGTGAAACCGCCCGCCTCGTCAGCCATCGTACTGGCTTCGATCTCGAAGGGTGTCGGGCTTAGGTTCCGCATCGCATCTTGCGTACGGCGGTACCGGGGGCCCGCGAAGTCGATCTTCGACTCCCGCTCCGCGCCACAGTTTGGGCAGACCTGCACGTCCTTGCCACCCCTCCTCCGAGGCCAGCTCCAGTTGTGGTCGAACAGGCAAGCCATAATCGTTAGCCCTCTCTGTCTGATGCCAAGCCGGCGCGTAGCATCCCGCAAGCGACGAAGTCCGCGCCAGTCTTGACTCTTGTCGGTTAATAGATATTAACCCAGATTTGCGGGAGTTTCAAGACCTAAGAGCTCTTGAGCCTCGATTACCGAAGCGCCGACCGGGGGGCCGGCCGGGGTCCGAGCCCGGCGCAACCGGCTTGCAACTCGCATTTGGCGGTCCTCTGAGCTAGCGTGAGAGGTGAGTGAACCCCTCGGCCGAAGCGCTCCGCGAACGCGAGAAACGATGGGCCGCCACCAGCTCGGTCGTGGCCGCCGTGGGCCTCAGCGCGTTCAAGATCGTCGTCGGCATCGCCACGGGAAGCCTTGGCATTCTGGCCGAGGCGGCGCACTCTGGGTTGGACCTGGTTGCGGCGCTCATGACCCTGTTCGCGGTGCGGATTTCGGGGAGGCCGGCCGACACCGAGCACCTCTACGGCCATGGCAAAGTGGAGAACCTCTCGGCTCTGTTCGAGACGCTGCTCCTGCTCGTCTCCTGCGTCTGGATCATCTGGAGCGCGATCCACCGCCTGGCCGCGCACCGCCTGGAGATCGAAGTGACGTGGTGGTCGTTCACGGTCATGGCGACCTCGATCGTGGTGGATGTGTCGCGCTCCCGGATGCTCTACCGGGTGGCGCGCAAACACAACAGCGACGCGCTCGAGGCCGACGCGTTGCACTTCCGCACGGATATCTGGAGCTCGTCGGTGGTGATCCTCGGCCTGGCCTGCGTGAAAATCGGCGAGTGGGCGCCGGCCGTCGGCTTCCTGCGTTACTCCGACGCCATAGCCGCAATCGGCGTGGCGCTGATCGTCGTGCAGGTGAGCGTGAAACTGGGCCTGCGGACGGTTCAGGCGCTGGTCGATGCGGCGCCCGTCGGCGCGGTCCGGAAGATCACCGCCGCGGTCGAGACGCTGCCCGGCGTGACCAATTGCCACCACGTGCGGGTGCGCTACTCGGGCTCGCGGCCGTTCGTCGACGTCCACGTGCTGGTGGACGGCAGCCAGA
>Ga0265316_10006109_pt1 | contig 11553 bp, 8 predicted proteins | sample 4522metaG_FD_202092 | JGI IMG/M metagenome (GOLD analysis project Ga0265316, IMG submission 202092) | Rhizosphere microbial communities from Carex aquatilis grown in University of Washington, Seatle, WA, United States - 4-5-22 metaG | ecosystem: Host-associated > Plants > Roots > Rhizosphere >...
CTCATGTTGGATTAGATCTGCCTGCCACCTCAGACTGTGCTCACCATTTTCCCCGCATGAGATTTTGGGCTGTGCTGCTACCAGTTTTTTCAGAATTACGGACCAATCCCAAATTCGTGCTGCGTAAATCGTATGCGATTTTCTGCAATGCCCTAGCGCACATCGGCATTGAATTAGCAACAATGGGGGTGGGCGTCGATCCAGGTCCTGCACTTCAATATCGGGATGGACTTCTTGTGCCGAATGCATACACCACTGCATGTGCCGAAGGCATAAAAACGTTGCTGGCCACGCATCCGTGGGCTGAAAATCTGGATGCTCGGTTTTTCGTAATGGGCTTCCACGCGGGAGCCAAATTTGGCAGCGATGTGACGGAAAAGTGAAACATCTTAGTTGAACTGCGTATGTCGTAAGTACCATCTTTGCCGCTCCTTTTTGAGATTTTGCCATCATATCCCCACCAGCTCCCCTATGGTCCACTGGTGGTCGGTCAATCCCTGTTCCATTGCAGGAGTAATTCTCAAGGTTTGGTGACGGCGGCAGAAGTTGTAATAGGCGAACCAGAGCGAGTATGCAGCCTCCAGGTTCTCCCACTTCTTTGAGAAGGCATTTGTAAGCCTTGTCATTCGCCGCATGCCCATGCGGATACTCAAATTCTGTCGCTCAATATGGCTTGTGCAAATTTTATCTTTGACTGGTCGGCCCATGATTTCGTATGGGACAGAGTCCACAACTTCAGCCGGGCTGTATCGCTGCTCGCCATCGCGGGGCGATCCATAGACTTTGACGAGTTGAGCGAAGTCTACACGGTCCCGAAGGATCATTTTGACGGCGCTTATATAGGGTTTAAACCCGTCGCTCGTCAACTGGTAGCGGCTGTCTGAATTCGTTGCGTAGGCGAGTTTGCCGATGAAATCGTCTGTAGACTTTGCAGTACGCTTGCCCAGGTGGTAAGCGAGTACGAGTTTCGTTGTGCGCTCCATGCCGATGAAGCAGTAGGCGTCTCCAGTCTCTTCGCCGTCCTCTTTGGATTTGTGCCCTTCTTTTTTGAACACGTAGCCCCAAATCTCATCCATCTCCACGTCATTGACGTGGAGATTACAGACCTTATCGACCATCAAGGTTTGGCAACGATCCCCAGCCAAGACGAGCAGTTTGAGAATCGTATCCCGGTGGACTTCGGTGATGCGCTCGACGCTGCGAACGCTCAATCCTTCCAAGAGAAGTTTGAGAACGGATTCCGCCTTATCTAAAGGCAGGCGCATTTCGTCTAGCGGCCTCTCGTGATCCTCTGTGAACGTTTTCTTGCATTGGTTACAGCGGAAGCGCTGGAGGCCGTTGCGATGGCGCCCGAAGCGCTTGCAGGCATTACGGCAGTTGTGGCACGTCATTCGATTTGCCTTGACCTTTCGGTGAAGGCAAGCCGATAATCGAGATTGCGAGGCTGCGATTACGGCTTGCCGTGGTTGTGGTTTCTGGAGCCCTTTAGAGATTGCCGTCTCTAGAGGGCTTCGCTATTTGCGCTTGTTACTGGTGGAGGGCGCATTTACTCGATTCCTTTCTTGAGTGAGATAAATTTCGTCCCACCCCGTTTTCGTGCTTTGAATGTTTCGGGATGACGTTTGAGCGCGCTTTCAATCGCTTCTCTTGATGCGGTAATTTTGAAGCCTTCGAGAAACGTTTGAACGTCTTGGATTCGCGCTTCTTCGGCATACGCCAGGTACTCCACCATAGCTTCCCAGAGAGACAACTCGTTTCTTAATTGGTCGATAGTGGTGTGAGTTTCCACCGTATCGATAATCAAACCCGAATTATCTTCCAATTCAGCAGCGAGGAATAGGTTTGGTCCTATCAATCCGGCCAACTTATCGATCCGTTTTTCTTGCTGTTTTAGTTCTCTTTGAAGCAGGTTGTACCGTTCATATGCAGAAGCGAGCGTTTTTTGCTCTGTGCGTAGTTCCCGGACTCTTTCACATGCCGCGACCAGACGTTGTTTTATCGCGCGTTGTGCATCCGTTAGGAGTGGCATAACCAAACCATATAACAGAGTAAGTATCTTGTCAATGAAGTTGGTACTGTTTTGGTTTATTTTCTTTTGTGTATCGGGTCCATTGGAAATTTGCATGGTTCTCCTCCATCGTTTGTCTTTCTGTTGTCAAGGGTTTATTTCTAACTAACGGAAACAGGTCGGAGTTCTCTGCTTTAGCGAATTGGTAACGCTTGCCCTATCGAATCGGTTTTGCAGAGCAACGCAGGAGCAGGACACCACCCAACAGTTGGGAAGCACGCTGATTCTGTGGTATATTTTTTGAGGTGCGGATGCGATTTTTGCTTTCGCCGGAAGTCGCGTGGGAACCTCACTCGAGCGGCTTTTTGAAAGAAGGACGTGTAGCTCAACTGGCAGAGCATTCGGCTCTTAACCGACAGGTTGTGGGTTCGATTCCCACCGCGTCCACCAGCCTTCGAATTCCCGCAGATCAGTTTAGAGGTCCTTCGCCCGCCGCAGCGGTCTCAGGATTTCGCCTCAAGGCTCCCGTCGCTTTCGCTCCTCACGCCTTGAAATCAGCTCAAGTTCGATTCCTACCGCGTCCACCAGCCTTCGCTCTCTCGGGCTTCGGCTCGGAAATCCATTGCATGGAGCAGCCGCCCGAAACATTTTCTGATCCAATCAGGCCTTGGATCCATCGCCCATGCGATTCTCGGTGTATCTTGACAGCCGAGAGCAGCGTCTTTTAGTGTCCTTTCCGGAATACGTTTACTGACTGCCCAGCAGCGAACGCCCGAAATCCAAACAGAGGGGAAGCCATGACACAAGACTCAACGACTGGAATTCGATTGAATCGCCGCGAAGCGCTCAAGCTTTCAGCGGCCGCCGGCATGGGAATCGCTTTGGCCGAGAAGGCCCACGCATCCGATAGCGTCAAGACCGGCGTACACCAGGAACCGGGAAACTGCTCGACGCCACGATCGGCCGTCACCAAAACCCAGTATGGCCCGGTCCGCGGATTCCTGGATGGCGGAGTCTTCACATTCAAAGGCATTCCCTACGGACAGGACACGGGCGGCGAGAACCGCTGGCTGCCGGCGAAGGCTCCGGCGCCTTGGAAAGATGAGTACCCGGCCTTGATCTACGGTGCAAACTGTCCGCAGAATCTCCATCCCTGGACGGCTATCGAGCAGACATTCTTGCAGGATTGGGACGACGGCTACCAGAACGAGGACATGCTCAAGCTGAACGTGTGGACGCCGAGCCTGACCGGCAAGCGCGCCGTGCTGGTGTACTTCCATGGCGGCGGATACAGCTTTGGGTCGTCGTACGAGTTGCCCTCGCAGGAGGGCGCGCAGATGGCGCGTCATCACGACGTGGTTTCAGTGACGGTGAATCATCGCCTCAACATTCTGGGGTTCTTCGACGCATCGGAGATCGGCGGCTCGGCCTACGAGGACTCAGTGAACGTGGGCATGACCGATCTGGTGGCATCGCTCCAGTGGGTTCGCGACAACATTGCCAACTTTGGCGGCGATCCCGATCGGGTGATGATCTACGGCCAGTCGGGCGGCGGATCGAAGGTGACCACGTTGATGGGTATGCCATCGGCGGCAGGACTGATCCATCGCGCGTCTGTGCAGTCGGGGGGCGGCGGCAACATTCCGACGAAAGAGCAGCAGCGCGAAGTGGCGCGGCAATTGATGAAGGATCTGGGTCTGGCGCCGAATGACATTGCATCGCTCCAAAAGATGGAATGGTCGAAGCTGATTGCCGCCGGAAATGCCGCGGTCGCCAAGATCAATCCGCCATTCCGGCCGGGAGGTGGATTCTTCTCTGGACCGGCGCGCGTGGGCTGGTCGCCATGCGTCGACGGAAAGGTTATCAATGTACGGTCGTTCTTCGATGTTGCACCGGATATCTCAAAGAACGTGCCCATGCTGCTCGGCTCGGTGAGCGAAGAAGGCAACCAGATGTCTCATAACCCAACCGAAGAACAGTGGCATGCCGACCTCGTAAAAGCCTATGGCGACGACAAAGCAACTGCTCTGGTTGCTGCGCTCAAGAAACTGCATCCCGAGAAGGCAATCCGCACGCTCAGCTATATGTGCAGCGGCGCGTTTGGCTTGAATGGCTTGACGATGCGCAACAACATTGTGAAGATGGCCAAATTGAAGCATGAGCAAAAGGCCGCGCCAGCCTACGCGTACTACTTCACATGGCAATCGCCGATGCTGGACGGTGTTGCCGGCGCGTGGCACACGGCCGAACTGCAATTCTGCTTTGACAACACCAAGCGCTGCGAGCAAGGCACGGGCAATACGCCGGAGGCGCAGGTGTTGGCGAAGAAGATGGCGGAGGCCTGGGCCAATTTTGCCAGAACTGGGAATCCGGGCCAGCCGGGCATCGCCTGGGAGCCCACCGATCCGGACACCAACAAAACGATGGTCTGGGACAACCAGATTCGAATGGTCAACGATCCGGAGGGCGATGCGCGGAAGATCCTATTGAGTTGATAAGGCGCGGGGGGGCGACTGTATGCATATCGGTAACCCTCCCCCTCCCCCTCCCCCCGGTTAGCCCTTTTGCGCAAGATATTCGCGACAAAAGGCTTGGCCGAATCCTTCGAGGCAAGTTGTCTGGGTTGTTCAATTTACAGACGCGATATTGATTGCAAACGATTTCGCGTCCGCCCTTCTGAGTCTTCTCGTGTTTTCACGCGCCCAGGCGACTTGAACGCCAGCGTGCATGAGTTTGTCCCGTCGCGAAGAAAGCCTGGATTTGGATTCATGCGGTAATTATGCGCGGGCAGAGGGAATTAATCGGCAAACTTGGTCGAAAATATTTGGCGAGTGTTTTCAGACGGTTGGAGCAATTTGCGGCGAGGTGGCTCTTGACAAGAAGTCGGAGACCGAGGGCACGAGGGACCGAGGCGGCAGGCGAACTGGTGAAACGAGTGAAGGAGTGAACCGAACTAGTGATATGAGATTGGTGCGCCCGGAGAGATTCGAACTCCCGACCTAACGCTCCGGAGGCGTTCGCTCTATCCAGCTGAGCTACGGGCGCGCTTCAACAGGATACCGCAGATTGCGGATACGCTTGGAGGCGCACCAGAAACCTGCCTGCCGTTCGGACGGCCCTCCGGGACGGAGAACGCGCGGACTCCGAGTTCCCAGGGTTCACGTCCGCTTGCGTGGACTCCACCCTGGGCTATTCTCGACCGCTCCTACGGAGCGAGAAGCAGATGCGCCGGCCGGCCCGCCTAAAAGTGGTGCGAGAGACTGGCAATGATCGTGTAGTCCGCGAAGAAAGCGTCACCGTTGAGCGTGTTGAACATCGCCTCGGGGTAGCTTTGCGGGCGGTCGCGATAGATGGCCCACGGGCCGTTGATCGAAATCGTATCTCTCTTGAAGTTGAACATCACGCCGGGGTCGAAAGAGAAGATGAATCCGGGCCGCCGAAAGCCGTCGCTCGCCCCGATGAGGTCGTGCACCGGTACACCCTCGCCGCGAATGCCCGCGCTGAATGCCAGTCCTCTAAGCGCTCTCACTTTTGGAACCCTCTGCACGATTCCGGCACGGTAAAGGTACTGGTCGGTCGACGAAATTACGCCTTGGCCTGGCTGCGAGCGGAAGGAGTTCACCCCATCTGTGTCGGCCGGGCTGGCCAGGTAGTTTCCCTGCGCATAGGCCGTGGCCGTATGCCAGAGTGCCTGATAGGCCTCCGAGCCAACGCTGAAGGCCCATTCGCCATCGCCGGGCTGGAGGGATGGATCGGCTGTCGCGATCACGGTCTTGCCCTTGAGGAGCGCGGGGCTGGTTGCATTGTCTTTTCCAGTGGGCAATTTGACCTGCGCGTTGATGGCGATATTCCCGCCATGCTCTGTGGGCGGGCGGAACAGCCAGGACTCAACGCCCAGGGTAATGTCGCCCACTCCGCTGACCCTGAAGATGCCTGAGGGAGGGTAGATTTGATCGCGCGAGCCGTTGAACACCGGTATGTCGCCGATGATGCTCCACCGATGCGACAACTGGTACTGGAAGGCGACGTCGAAGATATTCTGGTGGTTCTCCACCGCACTTGCTCGCGGTATTTCCTTGCTGCCCTGGAAGTACTTGTTGGAGTTGAAGACGCGATAGCCGATATCGACTGAAAGGTTGTGAATCCAGCTGCTGCCGCCGGGCGAAGCCTCGGCGCCGCCATCGACAATCAGTTCGTCGAAAGACCGCTGATTGCTGTGCGCGGCCACGCATCCCTGGGCGCCGGCCCATTGGGCGCCGACTGAAACAATGGCGAGGGCTAAGAGCAGACCTTTGGTGTTGAAGAAAGACATGGTGAACCTCCTGAGTTGCGTTGCCTGATTCAACCCCTGGGGAAGCGGGGCTTTCATCCCAAAATCGTCCAATGAGACTCGACATTACGCGAGCGCAAGAAATTTGTCCTCGGCCTTTGGGTGGAGGAAGGTTTCAAACCGTGGCCCAGTTGCCCGGGGTGCAAACGAGATAGAAAGCTGACCATGGGGCGGGTCTTTCGTTGACTTGGGGCTGATTTTTGAGTATTCTAGAGGTCTTGCGCGGTGTTGCGCCTGGGGTCTCGGTGTGCTCACCCGGACCGCTTCTGATGGAGGCTCCGGCCAGGTTCTGGCGGGCCTTTAATGGAACAGGCGACCGGCTGCGGGACCCGGGAGAAAGTGGTCCGGGGCAGCCAGGGTTCCGATAAGGACCAACGCACGCAGCTTCTCACCCGAACAGATTTGTTTGGCAGTGGGTAGATTTCAGGGCCTGCGCGTTTGGCGCGGGCGAATGCGGTTTGCGCTGGTTGGCACGATCCCACCCTAAACGCAAAATGCGCGTTTAGGATGGGGCACCCCGGTTCTTTTGAGGCGCAGGGTAAATTCTTTCGAGGGAAGCAGAGAGATGTCGACATTTATTCCGAGCGGCAAGGATATCAGCCGCAAATGGTATGTAGTGGACGCGAGCGGGCAGACGCTGGGACGCCTAGCGACCAAGGCTGCGATGATTTTGAGCGGCAAGACGAATCCGCAATATGTGCCCTACATCGACATGGGTGACCACGTGATCGTGATCAATGCCGAGAAGGTGCGGCTGACGGGCTTGAAGGACCAGACGAAGCTTTACCGGCGCTACACGGGCTTTCCGGGCGGGCTGCGCGAAGAGTCGTTTACGCGGCTGATCAAGCGGCGGCCGGAGAAGGTTCTGGAAGAGGCGATCAAGGGCATGCTGCCGAAGAGCAAGATGGGACGCCAGATGGCCACCAAGCTGAAGGTCTATCGCGGCGAGCAGCATCCGCACACGGCGCAGAAGCCGGTGGTTCTGTAAGGCAGGGACTAGGAACGTAGGGACTAAGGGATTAAGGGATTAGGACAGACAAGCCTGCGGGCTGAGAGCTAAGAGGAAACGAATGGCAGAGGATCTGGTTCAGTATTACGGGACGGGGCGCCGCAAGTCGGCAATCGCTCGAGTTTTTCTGCGTCCCGGCACAGGCGAGTGGAAGGTCAACGGCAAGAAGTTCGAAGAGCACTTTGTCACCGAGCAGCAGAGGGTCAGCGCCAAGCGGACGCTTGTGGTGGCCGAGCTTGGGGCGAGCTTCGACGTTGTGACGACCGTGAAGGGCGGCGGAGTTTCCGCGCAGGCCGATGCAGTGAAGATGGGTATAGCCCGCGCCCTGGTTGAGTTCAACCCTGAGCTGCGCAAGCTGCTCAAGGCGGAAGGATTGATGACTCGCGACGCGCGCCAGAAGGAACGCAAGAAGTACGGCCAGAAGGGTGCGAGAAAGCGGTTCCAGTTCAGCAAGCGCTAAAGCGCTTGCAGTTCATCGTTCGCAGTTCTTAGTTCGCAGTTTCCGCTGAAATGGTTTGGCGGCTGTGAACTACGAACTGTGAACTGGTTTTACAAATCTCCCGCGCGAGCGGGATAAATCCGGGTCACAGAATCACGAGCCCGGATGCAGTCCACGAAGGAGGACAATTGGCAACTATCACCATGAAGGAATTGCTCGAAGCGGGTGTTCACTTCGGGCATCAGACCAAGCGCTGGAACCCAAAGATGAAGGAATACATCTTTGGTGAGCGCAACGGAATTTACATCATCGACCTGCAGAAGACGCTCAAGCTGTTCAAGGACGCTTCAAAGTTTGTAACCGAGCTATGCGGCAGCGGCAAGACGATTTTGTTTGTTGGCACCAAGCGCCAGGCGCAGGATGCGGTGGCAGAAGAAGCCACGCGGGCGGGCATGCCCTACATTAACCAGCGCTGGCTGGGCGGCCTGCTGACCAACTGGGTTACGGTGCAGAAGAGTGTGAAGCGCCTGCAGGAACTGGATGAGATGGCCACGGATGGCCGCTACGACCTGCTGACCAAGAAAGAAGTGATCAAGCTGGAACGGGAGCGCAAGCATCTGCAAGCCAACCTGGCCGGAATCAAGAGCATGAAGCGGCTGCCGGACGCGCTGTTCATCGTGGACTCGAACAACGAGCAGATCGCGGTGAAAGAAGCGCGCAAGCTGGGCATCCCGGTGGTTGCGGTCGTGGACACGAACTGCGACCCGACCGTGGTGGATTACGTGATTCCCGGCAACGACGACGCGCTGCGTGCGATTCGGCTCTTTACGTCGAAGATTGCAGACTCGGCCGCCGAGGGCGTGAACATGCTGACGGACAAGGCCTTCACGGAAGAGGCGCCGGAAGCGGCAGCCGCGGTAGAGAGCGAAGGCGGCGAAGCGGGTGTGGCGATTGCAGCGGAGAGCGCGCCGGTTGAGGAAGTTGACCTGGAAGCAGCGCTAGGCGGCGGAATTCGCAAGGCGCCTGCGGCTGTGGCGGCGCTGCTGGAAGAGGACGAAGTGGCGGCGGAAAGCGCCAAGTAGCGATTCGGCAAGGAAGCACGCACTGAACTCAAAAGAGCGTGGCCGCTTCGCAAAGCGCCACGCTTTTCTTATGCCGGAAATTCTCCGGCGCGCAACACGATTGTGAAATCTCAAACGCAATACTATCGATAAGGCCGTGTGCGGCCGGGAAAAAAGAGAGATGACGACAGTGACTGAGAAAATTGACGCAAAACAGGTGAAGGAACTGCGCGAGAAGTCGGGCGCGCCAATGGGCGACTGCCTGAAGGCTTTGCAGGAGACCAAGGGCAACATGGAAGAGGCGTTTGTGGTGCTGCGCAAGCGTGGCATGGCCTCAGCGCAGAAGAAGTCGTCGCGCGTGACCAACGAAGGCGCGGTGGGCAGCTATATCCATGCCGGAGGCAAGATTGCCGTGCTGGTGGAGCTGAACTGCGAGAGCGATTTCGTGGCCAGGACCGAAGACTTTCAGGAACTGCTGAAGGACGTGGCCATGCACATCGCAGCCAGCGATCCGCGCTACGTAAAGCCTGAAGACGTAACAACAGAGGATCTGGAGCGCGAGAAGGAGATCTATCGCGCGCAAGCGGCGGCAACGGGCAAGCCGGCGCCGGTGATTGAAAAGATCGTTGACGGAAAGATGGCGAAGTTCTACGAAGAGGTTTGCCTGCTGGATCAGCCGTTCATCAAGGACCAGGCGATCAGCGTGAAGGAGCTGATCGCGCAGAAGGTCGGCAAGCTGGGCGAAAACATCACGGTACGGCGATTCGCGCGGTTTAAAGTGGGCGCGCCGGACTGGACCGTTGCGCAGACCAAGCAGGTTGACACAGCCGCGGAGTAAGTTCACAGCGGCCTGCGGATCACGAACAAAGTCAAATTCGAAACGAAATAGAAGGGGCAGTCCATTGCGGACTGCCCCTTTTGTTTTTGGCTGAAAGCCGGCTGATTACGGCAAATAGTAGCGAAGCGAAGTGAAGATCATGTTGTCGGTGCCATGCGCGCCGTTGCCCGTGTTCGCGGTGCCACCTGCACCCGACCACAGATCGCGCCGGAACAAGCTGTACTCGAAGCCCTGACGCAGGCGGCCCTTCGGGCTGTTATGGATGTTCCACCAGTAGCCGGCCGTGAACTCCTGCACGTCCTTGGTGTTGGCACCGCAATTGGCTGGGGCGACCGGTGCCGCACCGCCGGCGCCGGTGGTTCCGGTGAACGTCTCGGTCAAGCAGCCCGACATGTTCACGCTGCGCGTGCCGTAGCCAACCTGGGTTGTCCCGCTGAGCACATAGTCGCGGTCAAGATAGTCGGCGCCGTAGTAGGTGTAAATGTTGAAATTCGGGCTGGGATTGATCTCGAGAGTGCCAAGCCCGGAGAAGCCGTGGATGGGAGAGATGACCGCATTCGGGCGCAGTGTGACGTCGGCAATGGTGGAAGAGCCGTAGCGGCCAACGCCCTGGCCCCACAGACCTTTCAGGCCGACGACAACGATGTTCTTGCTCCCCCCGACGAGCGACCCGCGGAGGCTAGCACCAATGCCGGCACCGGTTGCTGTGCTGTTTGTGGGCGTGGCCGTGGTCGGCACCGTGCAGGTGGCCGTTACGGTCGCGCAGGCATAGATGCGATCACGGAAGTTACGCTCGATGCCGAAAACTTCCCAGTGTCCCCAGCCGGGCTGTAATGCGAACTTGAACACGAAGTCGGGGGTGTAGTTGAAGGAGTAGTTGGCAGTGGAGTTATACAGTCCGCCGCCGGTTCCGGTGGAACCGAAGAGATAATTCGTCGGCGTGTTCTGTCCGGCAGGGTTTAGCATTTCCGCGTTTTCAATCGAGAAGCCGAGGAAGGCGGTCTTGCCGAAGTCTTTCGAAAGGCGGAAGCTCTCCTGGCGGGACCAGACAAAGCCCGCATTATATTGAGCGTCGATGTTGGCCGGCAGAATTTCAGTTCCGCGCGTCAGGCCCGCGGTGGTTTCCGCGACAAGCGACCATCCCTGTCCGCCGGAGACATCCCAGCCGCTGTTGGTCTTGGCATCGGCCCACAACTGGCGCTGCCGCATCGTGTAGCTGTTTGACCCGTTGTTGTTGGATGTGACGCCGGCGCTCAACCAGTCCATCTCGTAATAGCCGGTGAGCGTGAAGCTCGGTAACTTGCCGATGGCTTTGAGGGCCAGGCGCGACTGACGGCCCGAACCGAAGAACTCGCTCAATTGCGCGGCATCGGAGTTGGCCAGTGGAACGCCGGTAAACGGCGTGTTGATATCGCCGCCCGTTGCGCCTTGACGCCACACAGTTTCTGCGGCCAGGAAGCTGCCCGTGAAGGAGAGCGTCACTCCTTTGAAGTGAAGGGCGTCAGGACTGTTGATCGCCTTTTTGATGCTTGTGGTCTCGTCGGAGACCGTGGTGGCGAGCGAAACCGCGTTGGTCTTGAGGTCGCTGACGGTGTTCTGCAGGGTTGAAACGGCGGCTGCATTATCAGTAGCCGATTGCTGTTGCGCCGTGGCATCGGCTTCCGCTTTGGCGGCTGCTGCCTGCGCATCTGCCGCAGTTTGCTGTGCCTGCTTCAGCTGTTCGTCCTTGGTGGCCAGATCAGCCTTCAGACCATCAATCTCGCCCTGAAACTGCTGCTTCATCTGGTCGATCTGTTCCTGCACTGTGGGACCGGCCGGCGCAGCGGGCTTCCTTGCGACGTGCTTCTTTGCCAGCGGCGTTGAGCCGC
>Ga0265316_10006110_pt1 | contig 11552 bp, 9 predicted proteins | sample 4522metaG_FD_202092 | JGI IMG/M metagenome (GOLD analysis project Ga0265316, IMG submission 202092) | Rhizosphere microbial communities from Carex aquatilis grown in University of Washington, Seatle, WA, United States - 4-5-22 metaG | ecosystem: Host-associated > Plants > Roots > Rhizosphere >...
TTGATTCAATTGTGATCCAAACAAGAGAAATCGTCCGACCTGGCAGAAAAAATGAAAGAAAACAACACCCAAAGAAACTCTACTATATGAATTACAAACCATTATAGCTTAAGTCAACGACATTGAATTATAAATTATTATTTCCATAAATACAAAAATGAATAAAACATCTAAAACTCAAAATTTGCAATTCATCGGGATAATTCCGGCAAGGTATGCATCAATGCGATTTCCGGGCAAGCCATTGGCTAATATTGGAGGAAAAACAATGATCCAAAGAGTCTATGAACAAGCTTCAAAAGCGCTTGAATGGGTTTATGTTGCTACAGATGATGAACGAATAGCCGAAAATGTAACATCATTTGGCGGTAAGGTTGTTTTAACTTCCAGCAATCATAAAAGTGGTACGGACAGATGCTTTGAAGCAATACAAAAAATTCAGGCCATTGAAGAAAATATACATTTCGAAGTAGTTATGAATGTTCAGGGTGATGAACCTTTTATTAAGCCCGAACAATTGCGGTTGCTCATGAGTTGCTTTGATGATAAAACTGTTCAGATAGCTACTCTTGCCAAGCAAATTGAACTTAAAGAAGAATTGTTTGATCCTAATGTAGTTAAAGTGATACGCAATAAGGAACTTCAGGCCATATATTTCAGCCGTTCACCGATTCCTTTTTTGCGAAGTGAAAACCAGGAGAACTGGCATAATGCATTTCCTTATTTGAAGCACATTGGTATATATGCATATAAAACAAATATTTTACGGCAGTTAACGGCATTATCATCATCAAATCTTGAAATAGCTGAATCATTAGAACAAAACCGTTGGATTGAAAATGGTTATTCAATACTTGTTGAAACTACCAAATTTGAAACAATTTCAATTGATACGCCCGGGGATTTAGAAAAAGTTCGAAACATATCAGATTGACAACAAATATTTTTTACATTAATTGAATTTTTATTAATGATAACTTACGATATTTGCTTCTAAAGCGGATTTTAGTATAAATCTGATTATTGCTTTTGTCAATTTAATAAACGAGATGGATATAGATAATTTTGTATCAGTAGATTGTGTAATATTTGGTTACGATTCTTATACTTTGAAAGTATTGTTATTAGAAAGAATGTTGTTGGGTAAGGGTACAAAGAACATTATATTTTCTGATAAAATCTTACCAGGCAGTCATATCGGTCCCACTGAAAATCTCGAAGATGCAGCTCAACGAATTCTTTTTGAATATACCGGAATAGAGGATATTTTTTTAAATCAGTTTAAGACATTTGGTGCAATTGACCGTCTTACACGTCAGGAGCGCGATGTAACCTGGCTCAGGACAATTGGCCAGGATCCTTATGCACGGGTTATGACAGTTGGATTCTATTCATTGATTAATGCAAATGAATATGAATTATCAATATCAAAACAGCAAACTCACCCCGAAATATTTGAGTTTAACCCGGCATGGTACGATATTAAAGACATTCCCAGGGATTTTGCGTATGATCATAAGACCATAATGCAAGATGCATTAACATTTTTACGGGAAGGTGTAAAATATAATCCGTTGGTTTTTGAGCTTTTACCCGAGAAATTTTCTTTGGTATTGTTACAAAAAATTTATGAGACCATTCTTGGCACCAATTTCGATAAGCGTAATTTCAGAAGGAAATTTTTAAAAATGCCTTTCATCATTCCTCTTAATGAAAAAGAAGAAAGTAAGCTTCATAAACCTTCGCGACTCTATCGCTTTGATAAAAATATATATTTGCAACTAAAGAAAAATAGTTATGATATCATGTTATAAATCAAGAATCAAGAAATCAGAATTCATTTTTGATTTTCAATAACTGATTTTCAATGGCGATTTTCAACTGCACATTTTGACCACATTACCACATTTTTGAACAATGCTTTTTGATTCACGATTCAGAAAGCAAGAATCAGAAATCAGAATTCATTGAATCAAGAATCAAGGAAACCCCTGAGCTTATTTCTCCATAGAAGCTGGAAATAGCACTACCTTAATATATTGATCTTTAAAATATTTTCTGGCAGCCAGTTTTATATTTTTCGATTTCAATTTCTCTATTTGTTCTTTTTGGCTTAATATGTCCAAAAGGTTATCATTTAAAAACTCTGCATTCTCAAGATATGCAAGCCAATATTTATTTGATTTTAGGTTTAATTCCAATTCACGTTCCTGGGTTTCTTTTATTTTTTTGATATTAGTTTTTGAAACACCTTTTGACTGAATATTTTTTCCAATCTCCAATGCTTCGCTAACAAGAGAGTCGACATTATATGGGGCACAGGGATATTTAATTGTAAGATTATAAAAATTGTAAGGAATACGATTCATCGATGAGGAAGCCCTTATCCCATAAACTCCACTTTTTTCTTCGCGTAGTACTTCTATCAGCCTGATATTCAAAAAATCGGTTAATGATTTAAGGTAGTAAGCTTCTTTTTTATCATATCTTACGGTATCGGTAAATGCCATCGTTACGAAGCTTTTTGGATCAGTACCCTTGTAAATGTTTTTTGAAACATTTCCTTTTGGTGGCCTGATTCCAAGATCCTTCCATGTTTCTTTTCTTTTTAATGAAGGTAGTGAAGCAAGATAATTTTCTAAGTGAAGCTTAATGGAGTCTGTCTTAAAATTACCCACAATTTCGAAAGTAAAATCACTTGCATCAGCAAAACGATCGCGATAAATCTGATACACTCTCGCAAGTTTTATTTTGTCAATGTCTGATTCCTTTGGGATTCCGCCGCCACGGGGATGATTCTGTGTCATAATATGAGTGAGCTCATTTGAATAATAATTCTGTGGACTTGAATAAATATCTTTGAGGTATGCTTTTATTCTTTGAATAAATGAAATATAGGCCGATGTGTCCAAGCGGGGTTGTGCAAAGTAAAGGTATATCAGCTTAAACATAGTTTCCATATCCTTGGGTACGCAATTGCCTTTGATCCCTTCGGAATAAGAATTTATGTAAGGTGCGACATTTACGTTTTTGCCAGCCAGCAATTTTTGCAAATCGGTATATGAAAAGTCCGATACACCGCATTCTGTTATAATTGCAGCGGCAAAATTCGCTGAAAAATTATCACTGTCAGAATATAAAAACTGACCTCCAGGACTTATAGCTGATAATAATATTTCATCATTTTTATAATCAGTCGGTTTCAACAATACTTTTATGCCATTTGACAACATTATCTCAGTAACACCAATTTCCGCAATGTTTTTTTCCGATACTATCTTTCCAGGGATCGGCTTGTTTTTCAATAATTGAGAAGATGCAAGTTTATCGGAATATTGTTCCAGGGTTTCATTAGCAATTTCTTTAATTGCTTCATTAATTTCACTTTCTTTTGGTAATGAAGTACTATCCTTCGAGGGTGCGGTAACCACGACTACTCTATTGCTATCAGTAATCCAGTCTTTAGCTAATTTATTTATTTCTTCCAGGGTAAAATCTGGCAGATTCTTTTTCATAAAATTATATTCAAAGGTAATTCCAGGCAAAGGTTCTTTATCCAGAAAATTTCTAATATATTCTGATGCAAAACTTTCAGATTCAGATTTATCCCGTTCATTGAAATATTTTTCATAAGCAATAAGTATCTCTTTTTTTGCCCTGTCTAACTCACTTTGAACAAAGCCATATTTTTTTACTTTCTCATTTTCTCTTAAAATTGATTTGAAACCTGATATAATACCAGTATCACTTACCATAGCCAGTGATTCATAAGCATTTTTTCCCCGGGCGCCAATGCTGCCAAAATATGAATATGCATTAATAAAAGGAGGTTTAGCCGTTCTGGTTAATTCTGATATTCTTTGGTTAAACATTTCAAAATAAAGCTGCTTTTTTGCACTTTCGCGATAATCACCAATTGTAATCTCAGGCTTGGCATCGGACATATAAAATATATTTGCAGTTGTTGAGGATGCTTCTTTGTCTGACGTTATGCAAATTAATGTTTCTTTATGATCAGGAATAGTGTAATCAATTCTTGGTCTGGGATTCGTTTTGGAAGGAATTTTTGAAAAATGTTCTTTTATCATTTTTTCAAAAGCATCTACATCTATATCCCCAACTGCTATCAATGCCATCAAATCCGGCCGGTACCAGTCGTTATAAAACCTGACAATGGTATTTCGATGAAATTTCTCAAGATTTTCTTTTGTTCCAATTGGCAATCGAACGGCATAACGGGAATTGTGGAATATTACAGGTAAATATTTGTCGCGCATTCGCTGTTCGGCACCACGTCCTATGCGCCATTCTTCAATAACTACACCACGTTCTTTTTCCAATTCTATGCTATCGAAGGTCAAAGCATGTGCCCAATCTTCAAGTACCAGGAACCCTTTTTTGATAATTTCTTCACGATCAGTTGGTATTTGAAGCATATAAACTGTCGCATCAAAACCTGTATATGCATTGATATCTGCACCAAAACGAACTCCAACAGTTTGCAAATAACTTACCATTTCATTTTTCGCAAAGTGCTTGGTGCCGTTAAAAGCCATATGTTCAGTAAAATGGGCTAATCCCACTTGATCTGTGTCCTCAAGTATTGATCCGACATTAACTGCCAGTCGCAACTCAACACGGTTTTCGGGTTTTCTGTTTTTTTTGATATAATAAGTAAATCCGTTTGGGAGTTTTCCGATCCTGATTGATGAGTCAACCGGAATTTTTTGAGAAAAATCACTAGTTTGAGTAAAAGCCTCGCTGATGAATAAATTCCAAAACAAAAAGGCAAGGGAAAGAATCTTAATTTTCATGGTATCTATATTTTTTATGAAAGCAGCCCAAAAGTATTAAAAATATCTTTTGCTCATTAACATTTTAAATAGTTTATGATTTTATAATATTTAAATCCTACTAAACCTATTAGAAATAATTGTTTAATTTACATTAAATCATGCAATTATCAGTAAAATAATATATTATGAATAAAATAATTGACGAAATATTGCTAAAATTCGAATTAGATTCCTAACTTTGTATAAGAGTTTATTAATTGAATATATTAAAGTGAGCTTATAGTTACTTCTTATTTTAAAAATGAAATGATTAAATAATTAATTTACATGAAAGCACAAAACATTCTTCAAACGATTGGCAATACGCCACATGTTCGGATTAACAATCTTTTTAGCAGCGATTATGAGGTTTGGGTGAAACTTGAAAAATCTAATCCCGGAGCAAGTATTAAGGATCGTATTGCACTATCCATGATAGAAGATGCCGAAAAGAAAGGCATTCTTAAACCAGGTGGCATTATTATTGAACCTACTTCCGGCAATACTGGAATAGGCTTAGCTATGGTAGCTGCAGTTAAGAAATATAAGTTAATTCTGGTTATGCCGGAATCAATGTCGATAGAACGTAGAAAATTAATGTCTATTTACGGAGCATCATTTGAACTTACACCCAGAGAGAAAGGTATGAAAGGTGCAATTGAAAAAGCAACTGAGCTTGTACAAACAACTCCGAATGCCTGGATGCCTCAGCAATTTAACAACGAAGCAAATATTGAAATTCATAAAAAAGCTACTGCACAGGAAATATTAAATGATTTTCCAAAAGGGATAGATTACCTTATAACAGGCGTGGGAACAGGTGGTCATATCACAGGTGTTGGTGAATTTTTAAAGTCGAAGTTTCCAAAATTAAAAGTATTCGCAGTAGAACCTTCACAATCACCGGTTATAAGCGGAGGACAATCTGGACCACATCCAATTCAGGGTATAGGTGCCGGTTTTATTCCTAATAATTTGCATACAAAGATTCTTGATGGAGTAATTCAGGTTACCAAAGAAGAAGCATTTGAATATGCACAACGGGCAGCAAAAGAAGAAGGTATTTTAGGAGGTATTTCATCAGGTGCTTCATTAGCCGCTGTAGCTAAAAAACTTCCCGAGATACCAAAAGGCAGTGTAATACTCACATTCAATTACGATACCGGAGAAAGGTATTTGTCGGTGGAAGGGTTGTTTTAAAACTTAGAATATAAAAGAAAGATATTATAGTTCCGGTTTTTAAGGGTGGCTAATTGATAAAAGGACTCAAAGTATTTAGTTTAAAGGAGAGTTGGCAACTTCAAAATATAAGTTGGTTTTATATCATAATAATAATTTATGAATAGGATGCTATGTTTAATAATTTCTTTAAATGACAGTGGTGTTGCCTGTTTAATTTTCATTCATGTAAAAAAATCGGAAAACTTGTAATCAGTTAATCAAATTCTGTCTCAATCTCAGATTTTTTGTTAAAATTTCTTTTGTTGACCAGGAAAATACCGAATAGTACAATAACGGCCCCGACAATTTCAGGAAATGTTAGAACTTCACCCAGAACAGGAATTGCTATCAAAGCCGTAACAGCAGATTGGGCTAATAAGCTTACTGAAGCAGCGGTTGATTTTATATATCCGAGTGCCCAGTTTATAGCCAGCCAGCCTCCCAATTGAGAGATAATACCGAGTCCTGCTAAAGATAACCAACTTTTAGCCGAGAATCCAGACATTTGAACACCTGAAACCAGACAAATAACAAACAAAACCAATGAACTTGTAATCATTGATATTGCTGTAAAAGAAACGGTATCTAGTTTGTTCCTTACACGTTGTGTTGTTAAAAGATATGCTGCATAAAAAACACTTGCACAAATGGCAAGCATATTTCCCAAATTTATTCGTGTATGAAGCAGCTCGCTGGCTCCAATGATAATAATTACACCAAAGATTGAAATAAATGATCCTGCCCAGAAAATTGTTTTTGGTTTTTCTTTAAAAATAAAAATTGCACCAAGCCCTACCCATACAGGAGCTAAGTTTGCCAAAAGAGTTGAAATTGCTGCTTTTGATAAAAGTATTGAAGTATTCCAAACAGCTATATCGAAGGCAAAGAAGAGTCCGCATAATGCTGCTGCTTTGACAGAATTGAAATCAAGTCCTTTTTTGCTTCGATTTAGCCATAACGGAATAACCAAAACTGACGCAATAGCCATCCTATAGAAACCTGAAGCAAATCCTGAAACATCTGCTAACTTCACAAATATAGCGGACCAACCGATGCAAAGTACTCCGAATGTTAAAGCAAAATAATGCAGCCAGGATTGATTTTTTATTTTGCTCATTAAATTTGGAAATTAGCCTGTGAAGGAAGAAGTAATGAATTTTTTAATGTCTATTTTTCAACTATTGCACACTTGTTCAGCGAAACATCAATTAAATTTTTACCAAAACAAATTCCTTTTATTTCGACAATTTTTCCAATAGCTACAGATTTTGCTTTCTCTAGCTGATCGCTTCCGGTTGTACAACTCACACCTTCTGTTGCATTGTTGTCACGTAACACAATATTGTAACTTGCAGAATCTTTTGTGATTTCCGCCACGATGCCTTTTACCTGGATAATTTTCTCGTTATAAAGCTTATTCGCCGCATCTTCGTTTTTATCAAAATAAGCAACCAGGCTGTCAGAGGGCATTACGTAGTCAGGTTTGCTAGTAATACCATTGGTATCTGGGGATCTAAAAACATAAATTACCGCGATAATAGAAACTATTATTACTACGGCAGATACAACTATAATTACAGTTTTTTTATTCATTTTATTTTTGATAAGGTTTATATGTCAAATTTACTTTTACATCGACAATTTTAGCAACACGAGCCTCCACCAACTTAGGTACGGTTATCTTATAATCATTTATTGAAACCTGGAAGGAAGAAGAAGCTTCTATTTCGTTCTCTTTAACATCGAGTGTTCCTTTTTCTGAAACTTCTTTTGTTACACCATGAATAGTTAAGGAACCTTCAACAACAACGTCGTATTTGCCTGGTTTCGAAAAATCAATTTTCTGAATATCTTTTATTATGCCTTTAAAACTAGCTTTCGGATATAAATGCGTTTCCATGTAAGTCTCATTGAAATGTTCGGATGCAGTTGCAAGGGTAAATTCGAATGACTTAACCAAAACACCAAATACCATTTCACCGGTTTTAATATCCAGGAAACTAACTACCTGCTTGTTTGTTCCATCGATGTCTATGGCATCTGTGTGAGACATAAAATAAATGGTACCTGTTTTGGTAAAATACCTGTTTTGAGAAAATCCAAATTGAGAAAAAAACAGTAACCCAATTATTATAATTTTAATCTTTAAACACATAATATCAGTTTTTTAGCTTATTTTTTCTTCTTGCCTAATGTGAAAACCTGCGAAATATTAAAACCTAACCGCAGGCTTTTAGAAAATTCCCCGGTGGTTTGGCCTAAGAAACTGGGTTCTATCATGCGTTCGGTATTGGTAACCATAATTTGGAAAACATGACTGGCTACCTGAATGTCGCAACCTACAGATACAGGATTAAAATTTTCAGTTCCTCCTGGCAGATTTTTTATTCCCTGTACGTAATAATATTCAACATTTATAGAAAAAGTATTAAAAATTTTATAACGACCTCCTATACCTAATGCATACAAATCATTTTTATAACCCGGGGCGGGAACCATATTCCGGTGGACAAATGTTGGCGCCAGCAGCAAGGATAACCTTGAATTAAACATTCGTGATATGATCAATTGGTGTGTAAAATTCAAACGGCCTGTAAAATCATTGTTTTTTGCAGAATTATCATAAGTTTTGCCATCCACAGCCGATTCTACATAGTAAACTAATGTTATTGGCATATTTTTCTCACCAGTAGATTGACGCAGCAATTTGATTTTATCAAGAAAATTAAAGTACCCATCGTTAGCTCTTCCAAAACCAGCCATCATAAATTTTGTAAAACCATACTCGAGACTTAAATATGAAAATGAACCATCCAAACCGTAAAACTTTCCGAAACCTGATTTAAATTCATCGAAACGATGATGAATTCTGAAATCGAGGCCTCCCTGTGGCATAATTTCAGAAGATTGTCCCGTTAGGAGGCGGGTAGTAAAAAATGTTCCGGATGCATATTCAGTTGTATTGGCTAACGCCTGATCAGTGAGGGATGATAAATCATCCTGGGCAAGTGAATATGATAAAAATGCAATCGCAAAAGAGAAAATTAAATAGATTTTTTTCATTCTTGTTTCATTTTAATATCAACGAAGTATTCCGGTAATTTGATGCAATTCAATAACAGTGAGTTTTCTGTCATAAATCCGGATATCATCGACTAATCCTTTAAAATAGCTGTTGCCGGACGAAATTGAAGAATTGTGTCCAATAATTAAAGATTCATTTTTTACAGTTAAATTGCCGGCAAGGGAAGAACTAACTACCAGATCTGCTTTTTTGCTGCTGTTATAAATAATTTTAAATTGTTTGCTGGACAAAACAGCTTCGATGTAAATATTGTTCCAACCGTCAAATGAGCTGATCCAATTTTCTTCAGGATTATTGAGTTCAACATCATTTACAACTATATAAGTGCCTCCGGAAACCGCATCAAGATCAAGAGATATAGCACCTTGACCATAATCCAAAAGGTAAGGTTTTTGTGAAGTGCTTAATGCTGCATCACCTTTAAAAAACAAAGATATTGCTATGGTATCGTGGTTGCCTACAGGTATTTCAAAATAATTATCGGTTCCATTAAACACGATTGCCCTGTTGCCAGGGCCAAAATCTCCATAAACGGGTGTCCCATTAAATGTTCCTGTAACATTATTTTTTGAAGAATCAACCAACGAATTTTGAAAACAAAAGTGGGCCATTAATCCCGAATCGAGAGTATTGGTTTTATTACCAGGGGTAGAATAATACGCGTCTTCTTCATTTTTATAAACACAGGAATAGATTAGTAAAAAAGAGATCGAGAGTAAAAAAAATTGTTTCATAAGTTCATATCAAATAATTACGTAAACTTATGAACTTTTCTTTAAATTGAAAGGGGATTTTTTTGCCTATGATTTCTTTTTATCTTTCTTTTTCATTTTTTTCTTCCAAAGAAGGAACCGTTGTTTTTTTGTCTCTGCTTCACGATAAATTGCACAGCCCTCATTAAATATGGGTTTTTCAACCATTCTGTTACAAGATGCACAACCGAATAGGAAGTTAAATCCAAACCTGATGTTAATTAACCTTGCAGATTTATATTTAAATGCACCATAAACATTATCAGAGGTGACATAAAAGCCGAAATTAGGAGATCTCAAACCTAGTCCGCCGCCAACATTATTTATTGTATTGTTCATATATGACCAGCTGATAGAAGCGGCCAGGTAATTTTTATACCGGGCATTCAGGGAAGCTGTAAGTGAGCTTTGAAATTTACCATTGTACAAAATGCTTCGGGATAATAATCCAGTATTTAAATTCCTGGTAATATCGTAGGTGCCGCCCAGATAGATTTTAGGAGATAAAAAAGTAGTATAAGAAGCATTTGATGTTTGAAATGTAAAAACAGTTTGAATAGAATCAAGCATTTGCTTGATATTTTCAAATGAACGAATTGACAAGAAATTTGTAACTCCCCTGTAAGTAAAACTATTTCTGTTGCTCACTTCTACAGGATAATATACCCAATTAATAAAACCCAGATCAAGAATACTACCCGAAAGTGTAATCCTGTCGGTGTATTTATAAATAGTGCCAAAGTCGAAAGCAAGACCTTTATTTTTGCTGTTGAGAATAAGAGCCATGGGATTATTGCTATTTGGAATGCTAATTGAGTTTATTTTTCCCGTAGGATCTAAGTTTAGAAGCAGAGGGGAAGCATTTATTCTGACATCAGATGTTGCAGAGAGGTAATACACGGGATCAGCTGTAAACAAACTAAGATCAAAGTTGGAAGTGCTTATATTACCTTTGCCAAAAAGTAGTTTTGCTTTTATGCCAAGTGTTAGCCTGTTATTAATAATTTTTGAAACTCCAAATGCCCATTCACGATAATAGGTAGCTGATACACCCGCGTTCCCAAGGTCCATGGTTTTACCAACGAAGTCACGGTTCCCTCTCAAAATCAATCTGGCCCAGTTAGTAGGATATACAATTCCGGCATCAATCTTATCGGATAAATTAAAATTGAAGTAATAATTTTTATAGAGGAAACCGAAGTTAATTAGACTAACATTTAACTCTAAGGCAATATCCTGCCTTGTTCCGGGCTTTGTAAGAAAGTGATCAACATTAATTTTTAATGAATCATCGGGTGTATGAACTATTACATCATTATATGAGAAATAGCTGTTGGAATAATTAAGTTGAATAGATGATAGTAATGGCATACCGACAAAAACCTGACAGGGAATTTGAACAGCGGGATTGGTAAGGTTACTTTCTGGAATCGAGTGCATGAAAAAAAGCGTATTATCCAGTTGACTCCTGGCTTCAGATAGAAGAAAAGTCATAAAGAATACAGATAGTAAGAATTTATTCAATGAAATCTTAATTCTACTTTGACAGATTAGGTTTTTCTGAGATTTTTCAGCTTTTTTACCCCAAACCCAAAAGGGAGAAAGCTGAAAAATCAACCAGTTCCCTTTTGGGATTAAGGGTAAAAACTGGTTGATTTT
>Ga0265316_10006111_pt1 | contig 11552 bp, 2 predicted proteins | sample 4522metaG_FD_202092 | JGI IMG/M metagenome (GOLD analysis project Ga0265316, IMG submission 202092) | Rhizosphere microbial communities from Carex aquatilis grown in University of Washington, Seatle, WA, United States - 4-5-22 metaG | ecosystem: Host-associated > Plants > Roots > Rhizosphere >...
GCAATCCCCTCGCTGACATCGTGTGCTCGGAGTTCACGCCGGCCGTCAACACCGGCGCCGTCCAGGGCTCGGACAAATTAGGCCAACCGCAGAAATACGCCTACAACGACGGCGACGCCTCCACGGCATATGACGTCGAGTACCCCATCCAGATGCATGGCTTCGACCCGAACTTCCACTTTGTCGGAATGACGTTCAACCCGGAAATGTTTGTGGACATGAAGGACAAGTACTTTCTGTTGAACGGGCGGAGCTACCCGGATACGGTCGGCAAAACCGCTGGCCAAAAGACGGTCCCGGTTCCGCCGGGTCCCCAGGCGACGGTGTCCTCGGACGGCATCATGCACTACGCGCAGCCGCTGCCGGCCCTTATCAACATTCCTGTTGGTGGCAAGGCGCTTGTGCGGCTCGTCAACCTGTCCGTCTCCGAATATCACACGCTGGGCACCCTGGGGGTTCCGATGAAGGTCGTCGGATGGAACGCCAAGCTCCTGCGGGACCAGGCGGGAAACAACACGGAGTACTACGCCAGCTCGGTCACACTGGGCGGCGGCGAGTCCAACGACGTGATTCTGGACGCCACCGATGCCGGGTGCGGGTCCGCGGGCTGCGCGGCCAAGCTATATCCCGCGGGTAGTGTCTTCTATCTCTACAGCACCAATCTCGACCACCTCTCGAACGACGCCGAAAACTTCGGCGGGATGATGACGGAGGTGCATATCTGTAACAGCGTAACCGGCGGCAACACCTTCGGGAATGTTTGCAATTAGGAACGAATGAGGGTAATGAGGGCGACGAAAATGATGAAAGCGATCTCGAATACACGACTGCTTGTAGCGATGGCGGCGTTGCTGCTCACGGCCGCGGCTTACGGAGCGGCTCCCGGTATCAGCGCCGGCACAGGCGCCACGGTAACTTTCAACCTGACCGCTCAGGCGGCCTTTCTCAACCAGCCGGATGGCGCGGCGGTTTACTCCTGGGGGTACGGCTGCGCGGTCGGCTTTACTCCGACCTTCCTTCCCTCTACCATTCCCGCCCCCGATGGCGGCTGCCCCTTGATGCAGGTCCCGGGCCCGACTATGATCGTCACGCAAGGGCAACAGGTAACGGTAACCCTGACGAATGGGCTGCCCACCCCGGCGGGCAACACCTCCATTCTGTTCCCGGGTTTTCAGGTGAGCACCACGGGCGGCGCTCCCGGCCTGCTCACGCAGGAGGCGACGCCCACCGGCGCCACCAACACGGTGACTTACAAATTCACGGCCTCGCAACCGGGGACGCACGCTTATTACAGCGGAACGCAAGGCGACCTCCAGGTCGAGATGGGTCTGTATGGGGCCATCATCGTGCTCCCGAACAGCGTTCCTTCGGCTTGCACCAGCGGGGTGCATGCAAGCAACCTGGCAGCGAGGCAACACTGGAATGAACCGGAGTTCCGGCTGGCAGCGGCTGCCTACGACCATCCGGGGAGCTGCTACGACCGCGAATACCTGTTCCAGTGGGCCGAGATGGATTCGAGAATCCACCAACAGGCGTCGGCTCAGGTCGGGGACCCGGTAAGAGTGGCCGCATGCGCGGTCTCGCCGACGAATAAAGGATGCGGTCTGGAGGTCCAGACCGAGCCGTACCATCCCGCCTACTTCCTGATCAATGGCCGCTCCATGCCCGACCTCATGGACCCCAACTACGCCGCGGAGTATCCGCACCAGCCCTACAACGGCAACCCGCACACGCATCCGGGCGAACTGGTATTGATTCGCACCATCGGCCAGGGCCGGTGGCAACATCCCTTCCACGAGCATGCCAACCATGTGCGCATCCTGGCGCGGGATGGGAACCTGATTCTCAGCCCGACCACTCCTTCTCAGAATCTCGCCGGCATTCTGATGTTCAACACCGACACCACGCCCGGCCAGGCGTTCGATGGGATCTTCTACTTCACGGGCCGGGGTCTGAACTGGGATCCTTACGGTCACCATCCTGGCGATACGGCCGATCCCCTCGCTTCGGCGCCCTGTGTTCCGGACACGAACGGCTACTATACCTCGGACCCCACTAGGATCAACTATTACGAATGGTGCCAGGACCACAACAAGCCGCTGCAAGTGGCTCCCTTCGGCGACGTGCAGGCCGGCGGCCCGGCCACTTTGCCCGATTCCAACATTCTGACCAACGGCGCCTGGTTTAACGGCAGCCCCTACCTGGGTCCGGATGCGACCCTGCGCGGCAGCGCGCCCGCCTGTGTTGGCAGCCCCTATGGCCCCGCCAACCCCACCGACGCCGGCTGCACGACTCTGGCGCCCAACAACGTGCAAGCCAACGGGTCCACCGAGCGCGGCTGGGCCTTTATGTGGCACTCGCACAACGAGCGCGAGATTACCACTAATAACGTTTTCCCCGGTGGAATGCTGATGATGCTGCTGGTGGATTCCCGGGAGTTTGTAATCGACGAATCGATGTAATCGACGGATCCCTGCGATCGACGAGGACGCGAAGCGAGAAGAACCATGCAAACCAAAACTATTAAAGCCAGAGTGGGAACCGCGGTAATAGCGGGCAGTATGCTTCTGTTGGCGGCCGTTTCGGGTTTCGGCCAGACGCTAAATCTGACGGCACAGCCGACCAGCCTAACCTTGCCCGATGGCACGGTGGTGCCGATGTGGGGTTACGCGTGCGGCACGGCCGTTACGGCGACGTGCAGAGCGTTGAATCCGAACGCTCCGGCGGGGACCTGGTCGCCGGTCGTGATCACCGTTCCCTCTGTAGTCGGGGGAGCGAGCCTTACGATTAGTCTTACCAACAACCTGACGTTCCCAACGGCAGGGAATAGCATCCCCACTTCGCTGGTGATCGTGGGTCAGGTGGGGGGCGGTCTCGGGTCGACTCCCAGCTACGTTCCGAGTCCAAGCCACACCGGCGTCAATGATCCCCAGGGGACCGTCACTTGGCCTATCGCTGGCGGTACCACGCCGGCCGTTCCGCCGGTGCAGGGGAACCGCGTGCAGTCATTCGCCAAGGAGGTACCGGCAACGGGAACCAACACGGTGGCGCTGACATGGAGCGCCCTGAAGCCGGGCACCTACCTGCTCGAATCCGGCACGCATCCCTCCATTCAGGTTCCCATGGGACTGTACGGAGTGCTGGTAGTCACTACCGTGCCCGGAGCCAGCGCCGGCATCGCCTATCCTGCGGTGGGCACTGCTGCCGCGGTGACCTATAACGCGGAGGTCCCGCTGGAATTCAGTGAAATCGACCCGGTGCAGAACACCAACGTCAGCGCCGCAGTCAATACCGCCGGGTTCACAGAGACGGCGGTTTGGTCGGGCCAGCTAGGGAAGTGCGGCGATCCGACCCCGGGGAATCTGAATTACCACAAGTGCTATCCGCCGGCGGTGAACTATACGCCGTTCTACTTCCTTATTAATGGAGTCCCATTCAACAGGACCAGTGCCACGGCCTCTCTATTCAATACCGCGCCAGCCACGGGCGTCGCGGGGAAGATCCTGGTGCGCATGGTCAACGCCGGCCTGCACATGCACGTGCCTGCCATCGTGGGCTCGCAGACCCTCGGGTTCAACGGAGCCGGCACTGACGCGGGATCGGTACCTGCCACCACGGTAACGGGATTCTCCCTGATCGCGGAAGACGGCAACGTCATACCGGGCATCCCCAGGGTGCAGAGCGACGTCTTTATGGCCGCGAGCAAGACTTTCGACGTGATGATCAACGCCGTCTGCACGCCCGTTGCGCCTGCGATCACATGCACGAACGCGGCGTTTCCGGTATACGACCGCGAGTTGAGCCTCTCCGGCAACTCCAGCGAGCGCGACGCCGGAATGCTCGCCTATATCAGTGTCAATAGCGCTACGCTCCCGACCGCCGCGCTCGCCGCGAACAACCTCGCGGTAGCCAATAATGACTCCTATCCCTCGTTGGTGGCCGGCCAGACGTTAGCCGTGTCCGACGCCTCCAAAGGCGTGATGGCCAACGACCTTAACGTCTACGGCGTTCAGCTCCTCTTGCAGGCAGCCCACGGCACCGTCACCCTCAACGCCAACGGGACGTTCACATACGTCCAAACCGTGTCGAACACCTCGGACAGTTTCACCTACTGCGCGAACGGCAAAGTTACGGCCGGGGTGTGCTCCTCGGGCATAAGTGCGACAGTGACTCTGGGTCCGGCGGTGCTTGGGGCGGCCCCCTCTGCGGGCGCCATCTCGTTCACGGCCAACACATCTACGTTCCTGAAGATCCCGTCGCCGGGCGTGCTGGCGGCCGCCAGGGACCCCAAGAACTACCCGCTCACGGTTGTTACGACGCCCGCCCCGGCTCTGTCGAGCGGGACACTGGTTATGGATGCGAATGGCGGGTTCACCGCGAGCGTGCCCGGACAAGGGACATACACGTTCAATTACACCGCGAAAAACTCAGAAGGGCAGACCAGCAACTCAGCCCAAGTGACCCTGACTTTCCCTGCGGCCAGCAATCTCGCGGTTAAGTTGGTAGACGCCGCGGCCTACCAGACATGCGCGGGGGTCACCAGTTGCATCACTGGATTATCTGCGATCGACGACTATAAGTGGATTATTGAGGAGGACAAGACCTTCTACGTCGACCCCAACTGCACAACCAACGCCAACCCCCAACCGGCGGGATGCCCGGCGCTGAATAGCGGCGGCACGATTCCCCTCCTTGGGGTGAATTTCAGCACCAGCCACTTGGAATTCGTGGCTCAGGGCTGCACAGGGCCGTTGTCGTGCGAAAGTGGCCAGATGGTGCAAGGTGTCGCGTCGGTCTGCGACCTGGGCAACGGCGCTTGCCGTCCCGGCACGCAGAAGACGGCGGTATTGCCGAGTTCGGTCGCTCTCGATCCCAACAGACGCTACTACATCTCCGTGTTGCCCGGCGACGCGGCCGCTCCCTTTGAAACCGCAAATGCGAGCGGCGGCCACGCCATGGCCGGCGCTCCGATCCCCGCCCCCTGCAAGATCGGGCTCACGTGCACTTCGCCGGCGTTCGCACCCGTTCTGGTGCTGTCGCAGCCCACCCCGCTTCCGCCGGGGAAACTCTCGGTGGTCGTGTACCAGGACGACTTCCCGCTCAATGGCGAGCAGGATTCCGGGGGCGGTACCGACGTGCTCTCGCCCAATGAGCCCGGCTTGGGCGGCTTCAACATCGTCATGTGGGACGCCATGGGCCAACCCGGCGACTTTACCGGACAGATGACTTACGACATGTTCAACATGCCGTTGTCGAACAGCTTGGCGGGAACCATCGATCCAGCCACCGGCAACGATGCGTGCCCCATATCGAAGCGGGCAACCGCAGATCCCACGCAGGCGGGCATCACGGGCATGGTCGTGACCTGCCCGAAGTACGAATCCGACAACAAGACTCTATCTCCGCTGGTGGGCCAAGCCGTGATCGCCAACCTGATGCCCGGAAGATTCGTCGTGCAGGCCTACCCCGGGGCCGACCGCATTGCACGCGGGGAACAATGGATCCAGACCAACACCCTCGACGGGCAGCACGCCCACGACGCCTTTATCCGCATCGGCGAGCCGAGCTACTTCCAGGAGTACGGGCCGGCCGGGTATCACGATTCCATTGGAATGGTCAACCCGAAGATCATCAATGACCGCAAAGCCGCCGTCTGCGCGGGCGCCTATGGCCCGGCCGGCGCCTGCAACAATACCATCACCGGCCAAGTCGTGGGCGAGCGCATGAGCCGTACGCCGGATCAGAGGCTCTACCCCAGCGGCTCGCACGATGCCCTCTATTGGACCCAATCCTGGGTGAGCCTGGGCGATCCGGACGCCGAGGACTTTATGTTCGCCTGGTGCGATGCCAATGGCAATTTCAAGTTCACGGGTGTTCCGGGAGGGAGCTGGAGACTGACCATCGGCGACCAATGGAACGACCAGATCATCGACGGTCTCTCGACGCCGGCCAATGTGACCGGCGGCGCAACCCTTAACTTGGGACAGGTTGGCGTCCAGCAGTGGCAGGCGAATGCCTATACCCGGACTTTCGTTGACGACAACAAGGATGGCCTTTGGCAGCCCACCGAGGTGGGAATTCCCTTCCTGGCTACCACCGTCCGCTATCGGGACGGCAGCATGGCCAACAATCTGTTAACGGACTTTTCCGGTGTGGCCAACTTCAACGAGACCTTCCCGCTGTTCAACTGGTATGTTGTGGAAACGGATTCCACCCGGTACAAGACCACCGGCATCCACACCGTCTATGACGCAGGCGGACCTGCCGACGGCACGACCCAATGCGGTCCGGGCAATGGCGCGCCGCCGTGCGGCAGCTCGACGGCGTACCGATACCTGGCGAACACCTGGGAGCAGACTCCTCTACCCACCGACCTGTCGGTGCCGGGCGCAGTCTACTGCGCCACTGCGGATTGCGCCGGCCAAACCGGGATCGTAACAGGCACGCCGAAGCCCAGCACGGGCGTTGCTGCCACCTCATCCACCGGCCGCATCGATCCGCCGTGGGTGGCGACGGAGGGCTGGCAAGGCTTTGTCGGCCAGAACAATTTCATTGAATTCGGGAAGGCGCCTTACGCGTCCTGCCCACCAGCTTGCGCGACCGTACCGGTCCCCGCAACCGCGACTACAACGGCGACCACGAAGCAGGTCGGCGAGAACGGCGGCATCCATGGACATGTGGTCTACGCCTCCACACGTCCCTTCGATGACCCCCAAATGCTGGTTCAAACGCCATGGTCGCCCCTGGTGCCCCACGTTACCATGAAGCTGTACCAGGAGGGTTTTGCGGCCGATGGCGTGACCCCGACCCTCACTCTGGTGGACACGACCACGACCAGCAGTTGGGACGATTGGGCACAGGGCTTCTACCCGAACGCCACCGCAGGCTCCGGCGCGGGAGCGGGACAAAAGCCGTATATGAGCTGCCCGGGCCAGTTCCCGGGCCCCAGCACGGCCAACCCGAGCGCGCCCTCCGATCTTTTCTTCTTCTCGCTGTATAACCAGCCGGATTACCTGGATGTGTATAATTCCCAGCACAACGGGACTACCCTTCACACGCTGCCGTACAACTCCCAGTTCAAGTGCTATGACGCCATGCACAACTGGAACCAAGTCCAGCCGGCGCCGTACGACGGCGTGTACTCGTTCCCCAGCGTTCTGGGCATCAACCCGAGCGGTACGAATGCCGGGAAGCCGAATACGACATTGACGGGAGGAGTCGGCACTGTTGGTACTTCCTCGTTTGTCAGCGCCAACATGCCGGGGACGAACTGCACGATCTGCGTCGCGAACCCCGACACTACGGACGCCTGGAGGGTTGGCACCCCCATGCTGCCGCCCGGCAAGTACGTGGCGGAAGTGGTGATGCCTCCGGGCTATGAGCTGGTGAAGGAGGAAGACAAGAACATTCTGATCGGCGACAACTACATCGCGCCCGTCACGCAGCAGTTCCCCGGTCTTGCCGGGAGCATTTTCATCATGCCCGACCAGGCCTCGGTGGCTTCCCTCTACGAGCCCAGCGCCGCCGGTTACAACGCCAACAACGCCCAGAATCCCACTGTGGCCTTGGGGATGGCGCCTAGAATGGATGAGATCCCCGGCCTCCTCGAGCCGGTGTGGCCGTGCGTGGGTGAGCAGCACGTGGTGCCCGATTACATCAGCCTGTTCCCGCAGTCGCTGGAGGTAGCGCCGTTCGCTGGAGCCACCAAGCGTCTGTGCGACCGCAAGGAAGTGACGCTGGATAATCAGATGAGCGTGGGTGCGAAATTCTATGTCTTCACCTCCACGCACATCGCCGCGAAGTTCACGGGTCTGATCACGGATGACTTCACGTCCGAATTCGACCCGTTCGCGCCGACCTTCGGCGAGAAATTCGCCCCGGCCAACATGCCGGTCTCCCTTAAAGACTATACCGGCAACGAAATTTCCCGCGTTTACTCGGATCACTTTGGGGCCTACGACGGTGTGAACTATTCGACATGGGAAGTGAACCCGCCCAACCCGACGGGATACGCGCCGACCATGATGGTGCAATGCATGAACGACCCCGGCCCGATCATCGATACGCGCCCAGGGAGTTTGACCGCTGGCAAGATGATCACGGATCCCCTGTACAACCCGGCCTACAGTAACTTCTGCTACGAGTTGCCGTACATGCCGGGTACGACCGACGTCCTGGATACCCCGGTAGTGCCGACGGAAGCCTTTGTGGGCGCGGGCTACAACAACGTGGATTGCGCGTACCCCGATGCCACGCCGGCCATTAGCGAAGTAGATAGCAGCGACGGAATCGGACCCTATGTGAGCGCCATCGGCCATACCTTGACCATCACCGCCCTGGGCGACCAGCCGGTGGTCAACTATGCGTATGCCGGGCCCTCCGGCGCTGTGGCTCCCTTCAATGCCAAGACGGTCAACCGGCACTTTGGCTTCGGAGCCCGGTGTACGGCCCCCAACTCCCGCAGCACGACCTGCAACACCCTGTCGAGCGTTACCATCGGCGGGGTCGTCGTCCCCAGTGCTAGCATCACCACTTGGAACGACACCACGATTACTTTGAGCGTGCCCAGCGGCGTACCGGCCTGCCCGATCCAACAACAGGTGCAGTATGGCGGCTCAGCCGCGCAGTGCGGCCAGTTGGTGATCACGGCCGGCAACGGCAGGCAATCGATCGATGCCGTGACCGTCACCATCGGCGGCAAAGCGCCCACCCACGTCTCCGCCTCGGGAACGGTCCAGAGCGCCATTGACGCCGCCTCTCCGGGCGACCTGATCATCGTCGACCCGACGTGCACCACGACTGGCGGCGCCACCGCCACGTGTACCACACCCTCGGCCACCAATATCCACGCCTCCGCTGCTCATACTGAGATGTTGATCATGTGGAAGCCCGTCCGGCTGCAAGGTGTCGGCGGCGCCTCCAGTATCATCAACGCCAATGCCCATCCTGCCGGCGCGCTGCTGGACCCCTGGCGCCGTCACATCAACTGCCTGTTCGGTTTGAGCCTGAATGGCCAGCCGTATACGTCGGGCGGCTCGTCGGGCGGCATCAACCCTTACGATAAAACCGGGGCGTACAGTTGCCCCGACACGGGAACTGGCCCATGGAATTACTTCACTGCCCAACCCAACGTTCCGCAGATTGACCGGTTGCCGCTGGAGGCAACCGTGGGTTGGGACGCTACCCTGAACGGCAACCTGGGCGAACTGTTGCAGGAGCCCTCGCTGATGGGCGCCTATGAAGGAGCGGGCATTACGGTTGTGGCCAAAGGGCTGGATTTCCACGGAGCGGTTCCGTGGAACGACGGCGCTGAGACGGGCGGGTTCCCCGCCGTCACTACGCTGCTGACCGGGGTGGTCAGCAATCCAGCAACCGGTCTCCTGACGGGCGATAACAACGGTCTGTGCACGGATGGAGCGGCCATCCAGGGGCAGACCAAGCACGCCAACCGGTTCCCGAGCAACTTCATTTGCAACCCATCGAGCATCGATGGCTTGGGCATCACCAACAGCTCCCAGGGGGGCGGCGGCGTCTTCGTCCACGGCTGGGCGCACTACTTGCAAATCGCCAACAACCGGATCTACAACAATGCCGGCACGCTTTCGGGCGGCATCAGCGTGGGCCAGGGCGAGTTTGCAACACCTAACCTCGTGGGGCCCGCCGGCACCAACGCGGCTCCCGGCTCCTGCTCCGACGGGACGGGACTCTTGACCAATCAGCACGAGCCGATGTGCCTGCAGATGCACGTAAATGTAAACCACAATATGATCTCAGGCAACTCCGCGATTGGCGATGAGCTGTTCTCGGCCACGCTGTCGGGCGGCGGCGGCGTCACCTTCTGCACCGGCAACGACTACTACATGTTCAACTACAACTGGATTTGCGGCAACCTGAGCGCCGGTGAGGGCGGAGGGGTGGTTCACCTCGGGGAGATCTTCAACGGCGACATTGAGCACAACTCGATCGTGTTCAATCAGAGCAGCAATCCGACCATCCCCACCAATGGCGGTGGCATCATGGTTCAGGGCACGCCGGATACCGACCCGGTTTGCCCTGGCATAGCCGACGCGGATTGCCCGCCGGGATTGAGCGACGGCACAGGTCCCGGCCTGGTGATCAATGCCAACCTTGTCCAGGGCAACTCCTCGGACAGCGGCAGCGGCGGCGGCATACGCCTCCAGCAAGTCAACGGGACGGAGGTTTCCACCTTCCCCCACGATTCCACACGCTGGCACGACGTGACCATCACCAACAACATCATTATCAACAACATGGCGGGTTGGGACGGTGCGGGAATCTCGCTGCAGGATGCGTTGAACGTGAACATCGTCAACAACACCATCGCGCACAACGACACCCTAGCCTCTTCGGGCGTGCTCGTCACCAGTATCGGGGCGCCGTCAGCCAGCGCACCCGCCGGGAATTGCGTACAAAACGGCCCAACCGGGCCCACGACGGCATCGTGCCCGCAGTCGGCCGGGTTGACCAGCATGCAGAACTCCGCGTTGCTGACCACGACCTTCACCGGACTCACGCTCACTTGCCCGCCGGGACACCCCAACTGTCAAGGGTTCTCGAATCCGCTTCTGTTCGGGGATATCTTCTGGCAGAACCGGTCGTTCTACATCGGCATAGGCAACTTGGGTAACGGAGCCCTGAACCAGCAGAAACTGATCTCGCTGTTCGATGCCTTTAGCGGCAATCCCGCTCCGCTCCAGACGTACACCGGCCAGTGTACAACCTCCGGCGTCAGCTATTGGGACATCGGCGTGCGCGGCGATAAGACCACAGCGCCAAATTCGGGTTCCGGGTTCAGCCTCAATCCGGTGTACTCGGTACTGACCTCGACGGCCGGCTACACCGGCACCGGCACCAACAACTCGGCATCCGATCCGGCGGTTCTCAATCAGTATTGCAACGGATCGCGCGTGCCGCCGGAATGCACCAAGGCGGATGGATGCGGGGGACCGAACGGGTTTGGGGTGCCTCCGGGCATCGCCGACTCGCTGACGCCGAACCCGGTCTTTAGCCTGACGCCATCCGCGACAGTCGATGAGGGCAACAATTGGATCAACGTGAATTGGGGCCCGCTGTCGCTGACGAATCCCACCGTAACCGGTGCGGATGGGAACTATGGCGGCGGTCTCGCGCTCGCCAACTACATGCTGTCGAGCACCTCGCCGGCGGTGGGGTACATCCCGTGCGCCAGCGGTTCGACAACCGCACCCTGCGTGGTGAATGCCACCGGAGGGTTGCCGGCGCTGACGCTGCCGATGTACGACTTCTTCGGCAACCTTAGGCCGGATTCGGCCACCCTGAAGGTTGACGTAGGAGCGGTCGAACTACAGAACGCGCCGGCCGGTAAATAGGCGGGCGAAAGAGTACTCGGGGGCCGGCGCAGGCAGCCGGCCCCCGAATCTCCAACGAGGCTAGACAACCATGAGTTTCCATTGGGCAATATCGAACGCAAAGCCGGCGCTCCTGGCGGGGGTTCTCGCAGGCGCCGTTTTTGTTTCCGGGGTCCCGGCCCAAACCCCCGCGGGCAGTACTTC
>Ga0265316_10006112_pt1 | contig 11552 bp, 11 predicted proteins | sample 4522metaG_FD_202092 | JGI IMG/M metagenome (GOLD analysis project Ga0265316, IMG submission 202092) | Rhizosphere microbial communities from Carex aquatilis grown in University of Washington, Seatle, WA, United States - 4-5-22 metaG | ecosystem: Host-associated > Plants > Roots > Rhizosphere >...
GACTGAAAGTTCATCAGGTCTCTCAAGGATATCTCTTGGAGTCTTCAGTCCTTCAGACAATAGATAATCATATATCTTCTTCTGCTTCACATAAGTTTCACGCGCAGACAATAATGCGTACATGGCGCTGCGAAACAACGTGTCAGAATTAATAGGATCGATGCGTTCTCTGTCCTGCAGAGCTTTTGCGCGTTCAAAATCTTTAGCGCCGAATTTGATCAATTGGACCATAGATATTAGGATAATAGGATCATTAATAAAATTTACTATTATAAAATAAGGATATATACAGAAGATATTTTTATCGTCTTGTTCTAGAACTCGTCTAAATCCTGTAATTTGTCGAGAAGACCGTTCTTCTGGAGCCACTGGACCTGGTTAGGCTTATACTTGAATACTATGTCTCCCTTGTCATCGCCGTCAAATTCCCATGGTTCTATGAGAAGGATGTCATTCTCTCTTACCCATAGTTTTCTTTTAAGTCTTCCGGGTATCCTGCAATTTCTTGTCTTCCCGTCAAGACAGCGTACTCTGCATCGTGAACCGCCTAATCTCTGCTCGAGCAGTCCTAATACTTCGCGTCCTCTAGGAGTCCTTACCCTAAATTCCTGTTCTTCGCCTTCAACTGGAGGTTTCCTGCGTATGAATACCATTACGTCATAAGAATAATGGATTATTTAAATAGGTATCGATTTGGATAAAATTCTTCAAAGGATAAAATTTTTTAATAAAACTTTTGTTTAGCATGTCAGAAATGCGCATTTCTGAGCACAGTCAAAAATCAGCGATTTTTGATGGGCTCGCATAGATTCTCTATCCGAGTATTAAACCGAGTTAATTGTAGAAACAGTATATATACGATGGCTCGCTAGCTGCTAAACAAACTTTTTAAATCCGTCCTTATTGTTTGTATGATTATGGATGAAGCGGTGGGGTTTTGGAGGAGAAGCGGAGCGTTCCTGTTGGACATTCTGATTATAAATCTTATAATAATATATCCGTTCAGGGGGATATTCTCGAATTATTTCGGGAAATTATCGTTCGCGAGGAGCATGGCCCTCGCGTCGCAGGCGATCCCTTCAAATGTCTATTGGGCATTGTTCTTCATCTCTGTACTTGCATTATTATATTTCACGTTCTTTGATTACTATCTTGGACAGACTCTCGGGCAGATGATACTCAAGATAAAGTCCATCTCGCTGAAAAGTGATGATGGTAGGATTGACATGTGGACTGCCATCTTGCGCAACTGTTTTGTCATGCCGTTCTTCCCCTTCTATATATTCTGGATCGTCGACCCTATATATCTGGCATTCTATAAGGAGCGGTTCCTTGAGAAGATAAGCGCGACGAAGACCGTGTATACTGAAGAGATAAGACATTTTGGAGCGAAAAGATATTCAGAGAGATATAAGTTGGATAAGGTAAAATAGAAGGTGTGTTCATGAAAAAGCTCGATTCAGCAAACGATGATGGCAAGAGGAAGATATGGACTATGGTCAAGATATTGATAGTGCTGTTCATATTCGCGGTATTGATTGCGGCATTCTTCAATAATAATGATGATGTGGTCACAGGATATAATACTGCGATAATCCCTATAAAAGGCGAGATAACGACTGAAAGTAGCGCAGGTAGTAGTCCATTATTACCAAGTAGCGATGTCGCAAGTTCTCCTGAAGTCATAGCAAATATAGAGAAGGCAAAAGCGGATCCTAACATCAAGGCAGTCATATTCGAGATAGATAGTCCAGGCGGAAGTCCTGTCGCGACTGACGAGATATCCCAAGAGATAAAGTCTCTGCATGAGAATAATATAACGACAGTTGCATGGATCCGCGAGACGGGAGCCTCTGGAGCATACTGGATAGCGAGTTCTACTGATCACATCGTCGCAAACAGGATGAGTGTCGTCGGATCTATAGGTGTAATCGGATCATATATCGAATGGTACGGCCTCATGAAGGATTACAATGTGACATACAAGCGCCTCGTCTCAGGCGAATATAAGGATACAGGGACGCCTTACAGGCCTATGACTCCTTCAGAAGATGTGATGATACAATCAAAGCTTGATAAATTGCATGAATACTTCATACAGTCAGTTTCTGACAACAGGCATATGAATTACAGTTCGGTGAAGGTTCTTGCGACTGGAGAGATATTCTTAGGCGTCGAAGCGAAAGATAACGGCCTTATTGATGAACTTGGCGGAAAGGCTGAAGCGATAAAATATATAGAGGACAAGAAAGACATCACCGTCACGACAAAAGAATTCGTCAAGAGCAGATCATTCATCGAGAGCCTTGCCTTTGCAATGAACAGGAACAGCTATTATATAGGCCAAGGCATCGCATCAGGACTTGTAAAGGATGATGGACTCAAGATAACGACGTGAAACGTGCATGTGAAACGTGCGGATAAATCCACAATAAAATGGGCTTAAAAGAATCTTTGAAAAAACTTCAGGAAGATCAGGAGAAGGACAGGAAGCTTTCTCTGAAATTCGAGGTCGAGAAGGAACTCGAGAAACTCAAGAAGGATAAGATTGCCGCAAAAAAGTGCGTGATGTGCGGAAATAGCGCGTCTTATTCTATAAAAGGTTCCAGTGATTGGTACTGCAGGGATTGCGCCATGGAATATTTCGGCGACTTGAAGAATCTCAAGAAGAAAGTTTCAAGAGCGCCTAAGGATGCTTCCAGGACTTCAAATCCTTACGACAAAAATTCTTATGATAATATATATTTCATCACTGGAAACTATAAGAAATATCTTGAAGTGGAGAGGATACTTCCAGGAATCAAGCAGATTGATCTGGATCTGCTGGAGATACAGGAACTTGACGCGAAGAAGATAATCGAACATAAGCTTCTTGACGCTAAGAAGAAATTCAAGAAGAATAGTTTAAAGGGAGATGCGTCATTCATCGTCGAGGATACATCATTGTATATAGATTCAATGAAGGGACTTCCAGGACCATTCATCAAATGGTTCCTTCAGACTATAGGAAATGATGGATTATATACTTTAGCGAAAAATTCAGGTAACAACAAGGCTGAAGCGCGGACATTGATAGGCTATTATGATCGCGGTAAGATAAAATATTTCCAGGGCATAATCAAGGGAAAGATCGTAAGCCCGCGCAAGAGCGATTTCGGATGGGATGCTATATTCAAGCCAGAAGGATATACTAAGGTCATGGGTGAGATGACAAAAGAGAAGAAGAATTCTGTAAGCATGCGAGGGATGGCGGCAAGGAAATTGAGGGAGTATCTGGAGAAGAAGTAGTTAGGGATAAATATGATAAGTGTAATTACGCCATGTCTGAACATTTGCCAGGATAATCGTCTGGAATATTTTGAAAGAATGATGGATAGTATCCATAATCAGGATTGGACCGACATAGAACACATTGTTATCGATGGTGCCTCAACAGATGAGACTCCAAACATACTCGAGAAATATCAGAAAAAAGGATGGATTACTCACATTATATCAGAGAAAGATGAGGGGATTTATTCTGCCATAAATAAAGGATTAGTATTATCAAAAGGGGAATTTGTACAAATAATGAATACTGATGATTATTTTCTTAAACTGGATTACTTTAACAGATGCATGACTGTTTTGCAGGATAGATCATTTGACTTCACTCATGCTGACAGGATCATAAAGTCAAGAGATGGAAAATCTGATTATATAAAACGCGGAAATGAAAAAAGTGCTTTTTTTAGAATGCCTTATAGACATCAGACGATGATTGTAAGAAAGAAGTTATTTGATGAATTAGGGTTATTCGATGAAAGTTATAAAATCGCAGCCGACTATAAATTTGTGTTACAAATGTTGTTGTCTGGTAAGAGAGGATATTATTTTCCAGAAACAGTCCTATGCTCATTAGATGGAGGAGCCTCATCAAATAGGGAAAGATGTATTCAAGAAGTGAGTAGGGCTCTTTATGAAACATACGGACAAGATAATGGCTTAACAATCAAAGACTGTATGGCTATCTATCAAAGAAAAATATCTCCTGCTATCTGGTCCAAGATTTCAGCGAATGTTAAAGACGAAAGAATATTGGATTCTTTGGAATTGTGTTACAAACAAAATATATCTTAGCAGAATTGTTAACAAACTCGATATACTATTACAGATTATATATACGGAACAGTCCCATCCGTCGTCTTTATTCCATAGATGATGACATATGTCCAGAATAGTCTCCGCTTCTTCTTCACATGCACGCTGAAGCCCGCTTCCTTGAATACCTTCTCTATGGCGTCTGTGCTGCTAAGCCACTTTACATTCGGCAGTATCCAGAAATAGTCCACATATTCCACCATGCATATCTTTCCGTTTCGCGGAAGCAATTTGTAGAGGTCCTTGAGCACCTTGCTCACATTCTGTATGTATCCTAGCATCCCGACGCTGAATATCGCATCGACTCCCTTTATGTTCGGATGCACCCTGTTCACCTGGTGTTCATCGTGTATCACTTCGATATTCTTGTATCCTCTCTTCGTTATGCGCTTCATCAATATCTCGACGTTCTTGTGGCTCAAATCTGTCGCGTATATCTTGCCTTTCGGACCTACGGCTTCAGCAAGATGCAGCGTCAATGTCCCGACGCCTGCCCCGTAATCGAGCACTGTCTTGTCCTCGAGGTCATTCTTGAAGTATCCTATCAGTTCGCGCCTGAACTCTTTCGGAAAATTCATGTTCTCGAAGAATACCGAGAATTTCGCGAACGAGTCATTTATCTTCTGGATATATTCAGGATCATAGTATGACATGACGAGGATATATATAGGGACGCCGAAGAATATCAGGCTTAGACCCAGATTCAGCATGCTGTGCGCGTTTGGGGTCGTTATCAGCCATGCCACTATCGTCGCAACATATATAGTGGATATTATTATAGGTCCGATCTTTCCGAACCATACCTTGAAAGGTCTTGGATAATTAGGTTTCCTGTATCGGAGTATCGGCACAGCCATTATTACAGTGATATACATCAGAAGAGCGATTGGCACAAGAAGTTCCAGAAGGTATTGGTACTTTCCAAAGCCGAATATTATCACTATTATTGAGACTACAGTCTGGAATATTATCGCCTTGTATGGCGTCTGGTATTTCGGGTGGATGTCTGAGAGCTGTTCGATGAACATCTTGTCACGCGCAAGACCCAAGAGCAGTCTTGGACTTCCGACGAGGCCTCCTGCCGCTGAACCGATGAGCGCAAGCGCGACGCCTATATTCACTATTACTGCGAATGTGGAATTGAACAGTATCGCAGTCAAGTCTGATACAGGCGTTGCTGATTTCGCTAAGATTTGCCATGGTATGACTCCTAGCATCATGAATGCGAGCAATATCCCGAGGATTGCGACAAATATGGATCCTGCCATGAGCGCCCGCGGGATGACTTTCTGTGCATCCTTCGTCTCTTCAGCCATGAATGTCGCATTCTCCCATCCGAAAAATGTCTCGACGATAAAGAATAATGCCACTAATAATCCTATTGCGGGCGTAGAGAATAGCGGGATATAATTGGAATATTCGATGTGTGAGAATCCTACACCTATTATGCTTATCAGGACAATTATTATGAGTATCGCAAATATTCCAAGGACTGTAGATATGCCTTCAGTCCCCTTGTATGCAAAGATGTTGAGTATTATGATTATTGCGATGGATAATGCGACTTTGACGAGCATCCCATAATCTTTCGGGATGAGATAGTCGAGTGCAGCGACTATAAGAAGAGAATTCATGATGTTTATCACTATCCATGAAGTCCATCCTATCATGAATGATTCAAGTCCCCTGCCGTATGCCTGCTTTGCGAATTCGTATATTCCGCCTGCGCTGGGGAACATCGACGTCAATTCTCCGAAGCATGCCCCCACATATACAGTCATTATACCGAGAAATATCCACACGAAGATCGATGCATTGCCTGCCTTGTCTGCAGCTAAGGCTGTTCCGAAGAACATTCCTGTGCCTATCATCGCTGTGACAGTTATAGAGAATACACTCCAAAATCCCAGACTCTTTTTTAATTCAGCCATTTACTCAATGCACCTAGGTCGAAGTTCTCAAGAGGAGTACTTGACACGAAGTATGCTATATATAATTACAATTATCAAATATAATCATTTATAACGTTATCGTTAAAACCAGTGTATTTCGCTGCGACATATGATATATGCAGGCAGTATCTTATAGTAGTGATAAACCTTTTAATACTATGAGCTCAAATGATTGGTTATGGTCAAGAATAAAGCCAAGAATATCAAGAGCAGAAGAATAGTCAAGGTTCATGCGGTCAAGATTCCAAAAAAGGCTTCTGAAAAGAAAACCAAGAGCCGCAGCTATGAGGCGCTTGATGCCGAGAAATTGAAGGAAGGCATGATAGGATCGAATGTGGAGCATAGGTATGACAGGTTGTTCGAGCAGAAGCTTGCAGAACAGTATAGGGAATTCCGCCATCTTAAAGAGCATAATATGCAGATGAAAAAATTCTTCAGGATAATGATGGTGATAATAACTATCATACTTGTCGCTGTACTCTTATTGACATTCACCTGATTGGATATTCTTTGCCTATAATTTATCAATAAGATTTCTTACATCTCAACATATTGCTTCTTATTCATTGATTATCTCTACCATACTATCTAATACTTCTTTGACTTCCCTATCCTTAGAACATTAATCTGGTTGATGATTCAAGTATTTATACATATCAATCAACATCAATCATTCATGAATCAACATCAATCATTCATGAATAATCATCTATAATAAATATCAAGTTCATACAGGATTATTATACAGGATTAAATTGTCGGGGGTAGCGATATTGTTTATAATGACAATATAGTTTATAAGTCTAACGTGGTGGAATATTGATGGGTTCAAAATTGATCAGTTCAAAAAATTATTCTAGGATAAGGAATCGAGGTCTTATGGTATTGGCAGCTGTAGGGATAGGCGCAGGCACAGTATTATATTCTGGCTGCAGCAAAGAGGAAGATAACATCGTGAATGTAGTCGATTGCCATTGCGTAAAGGCATTTGATCTATGCGCAGATGTATCCTTTAAGATAAATTATGTAAAGAATTCATTGCCAGGCGTCAAAGATATCATTTTCAAGAAAACTCCGAATGATGATTGCGGATACATCAGCGACAAGTACGGAAATCTCATCGGGCGCGAGGAGCCATGGCAAGTCATGTCCGTTGTGAGCGATAGCGCAGATGACCCTAAAATCAATCATATGAATGATTCATTGGCAGATATCGTAAGGCAGGATATTGTCGGCGCAGTCATATTGAATAAGGTATGGCTCAAGGATTCTGTCGGAAACAATGCCTCTATCATTGCAGACAAACCATACAGCGCAACAAATATAGAAGTTGATCTCGATGCCAGAGAGATCCCTGATACATCCCAATGGGTCGTAAGGAATGGGAAAAAAATAATTCCTGGTGTCGGAGGATATGTGCGAAGCGGCAATATAGAGATCATGGTGAAGGCCTACGGCGAAGAAAGAAGTTCAAGGAACAGCACTTATCAATCAATCAAGATAGAAGATCCTACACTTATGGACTATAAGCCTAGATGAATAGGCCTGGATAATATTAAAAACAAGAGATAAAAAATGCAAACAAACAATACATTCAATGATAACGAATATGACGTGAATAGCGGTAAGCATAAAGAATATTCTGCATCATCCACCAAATCACAATTAAGGAGAGGATTGGAATATCTTACATTGACGGCCGCATTGGCATTTTTTGCTCCGTCTGCTCCGTCCAATCCTATGCAGGCTCAAGAGAATAAAGATAAACAAAGCAGTGTTCAAGAACAAAGCAGTGTTCAAGATAGCATACGGACTGCGACGAAGACGGGCGCAAATATACTCTATAAAGACACTTGTTATGAAGATAATGGTAATTGTCCGCCAAAATATAAAGAACTCAATTTCACAAGAAAATCCTCTAAACCGACATTCTCGTCAAAAGAAGTGTGGACTCTCGATAAAGGGGATGGGACAGAGATGTTGGTCCTCAAGTGCGATTCGCCCTCTATAAATAATCTTCTGGAATTAGTGGATTTCAAGTATAAGACGATAAAAAATAGTATCTCATCGCATAAGTACAAGACTATAGAAGATAATCTTGATAGGGAGTATCTGAAGATAGAGACTGAGAACGGAACAAGATACTTTACGATTCAGGAAATGGACAAAGAGAATAAGGGTATTATCGATATTGATGGGGCTATACATTATGATATGTTGAAGAACCGCGGCGATAGGACATTAAGATTAAAGATTCAAGTAGGGGAATATGCTGGAATGGATCCGAAGACAGGCAGGATCATGATACGGTCCCTTGATTCAGGAGAGATACCTGTAGTCTATTATGATTGTAAGCAACCGCTTGTGATCTCTAATAGCAATATTATCCATTCTAATAATAGTGATGATCTCCCTACTGGTAATAACAGCATTAATATCATCAATATCAATAATGATTATTCTACCAAGATAAATATAACTGTGGAGAATGGCGCTGAAAAAACAAGTGAGAAAGTGATAGGTACAGGAGATACGCTTAAATCAGACAGGCTTGTCGTGAGTGTTCTGGGAAGTTTTGCAAATGATGCAAGGCAGAAGAAGTTTTATGATTGCGGAGAATTTGATATACATACAAGGCCTATGATATGGAAAATGGCAGCATATGCAAGGACATTGGATGATCTTCATATCAATGCCGAATTCACCCATCTGCATTCACAGGCTTCATTATCGGATTCTGTAAGGAATAATGTCGGCAGATATGGCATTACTGCTGATGACCTATTGCTTGACATAAGATACAATATCTTAAGTTCGAGCGAGATAGGTCTAGGTATAGGAGGCATATTCGAATATAATGCATCGACGCAGAAAGGAAGCGCGCAGAGGCATACGCTTGATGCAAACCAGTACACGCTTGATGCGAATGATTCAAGGATTTCAGGGCTTTTAGGCCTGGTCTTGTTCATTGACGATGCGAAATTAAGTTTAGGAGCATATGCAGGACATTCAAGCCAGCTAGGAAGGTTATTGAATGCTACAGCAAGGCTGAATGATATCCAGATAGGAAAGATCTTGGAGATCAATTCACGTCTATTCCTCGAAATGTATAAAGGAGATTATGGCAAGGGACATCGTTTCGGGTTTGAAGCCTTGGTATCAGGACCACAACTATTGGGCTTCTTAAGGCCGACTATAGGGTATGAGATTGTTCAAACAATCTATTCCGGAAATGATTCTGGTCTGGAGAAAGGATTGAGAAGGTCCATATTAGTCGGAGTGACGGCAGACTTGGGTAAATCGCATAGATCATCCCATAAATCATCTAAATAGACGTCAATATATTCTGAATAGGCGTTAATATACACGAACGTCAGGATCTTTTATCCGAGCACAACGGGACCATGATTTCGTGTTTCTTATGTCGTGTTTTAAGGTTTTATGTTTCATAAGGTTTAAATATCAAAAGGGCATTCTTCGTTGATGAGGTGACATTAAGATGAAAAAAAGCATATTAATGATTACATTGGTCATGGCGATGTTATCGATGGTTCTTGTGATGACTGCATGCAGCAGTCCGAATTACACTTCGAATACAGTTCCTAATACAGCTCCTAATACTGCAGGGGCAGGCAATACGAATACGCAGACGACTACTCTTGAAACGAACACAACAACTACAACGACTACATCAACGACAGCTTCAGAGGCTGGAAGGACAAAACTTTCAGATTCGCCTAATGCGAATAATGCATATCTGATATCAGGCGATTCTCTAAACGATGCTGCAAAGACCGCGACATCAGGATTCAACATTCAGAAGACAAGCAATCCTGACGGAACTACAACAATATCGTTGACATCCTCAAATCCTGAATACCAGGACCAATCATACACATTGCAGAGTGGAGAGCAGCTATATTTCATCGAGCGCGCTCTAGGCGATGATTCAGGCAATCAGGAAGGGAATCTTGGAGATGACATGGCGATCGTGGTAGATGCCCAAGGATATATCGTGCGTTGATTGAGAGAAAGATATTTGTTTAGCTGCTAGCGAGTCTTTGAATATATATTGTGACTACAATGAACTCGGTAGAGCACTCGATAGACGGTCTATACGAGCCTGCTAAACAAATACAAAGAAATGATTGCTGTTCACGATGCAGCAATAGTCTCATGATGGTTCGTGAGTATTGATTTTTTCTTGTCAATTTCTTTAGGCAACTTTTTAAACTTGATGATCTTCCTCGAAACCATATGCTAAAACCCGACCTAAATTCTCCTAAACTTACTGAGAACGACAAGAATGTCTTAAGGAAGATCATAGACCACTCTAGAATCCTCGACAGCAAGATTGCGACAGATATGGGCATCTCTCCTCAGGCAGTCTTCAAGATAAGGGCAAAACTTGAGAAATTAGGTATAATAAAAGGCTATACTCCGATAATAGATTTCAAGAAAATCGGTATACAAGTCCTGGCTTTAGTCGTGATACGCCTCAAGTCAGAGGTATGGAACAGGTACTCGGATTATGAAGTCTCAGAGCGCATAACAAAGATCCCCTACATAATCTCGGCATATAGGATATCTAGCGCCCAGGCATCGCACATCCTGCTCATAGGCTTCAGGGATACGGAACAGAAGGAGCACTATCTTTCAGATATGCAGACCAAATATGCAAACGAGATCGAGATAAAGGAGATACATCCATTCTCTGTCGACCAGATAATAATACAGAATCCTATAGGCCTGTTGAACGAGATAATCGACAAGACAGATTTTTCTAGATACGAATTGTTTCCCATAACCAAGAAAAAATCATAGACAGATGTTTCTCTGGCGTCACTGTATTTGTTTAGCTGCTAGCGAGTTTTGAGATTGTAGAATGTTTCTACAATGAACTCGGTAGAACATTCGATAGACGGTCTATGCGAGCCTGCTAAACAAATACCTTTATTCGATTCTGGCGTTACTATTTTCTGGCATTGCAATGCATCGATTCTTTTTTGTTGTCTATCTCAATTAGGATGCACTTATCATTTTGTGGTTGTAGACTATACTCTTGAGATATCAAGGTCATATATCAACAGATTGATTCTTTCTTGTTGAGATTCTCTACTAAATAATCAAATACTTGGTTGGATAATCCATACTCGCAGAAGGTGCGTGTTACATATCTAAATTCCATGATTTTAATATTCATGTCTAGAAGATTTTTCAATGATTTTTTTATAACATCTTTTTATAACACAATTGGCATGTGCAATTAACATTATACAATTAACATTATAGATAATCGATATGTTATAATCGATGCGTTAGAGGCATTTTAAATATGAATATTGAGAGAGGGACACTAAAATGAATGGGAAAGTTGATTTATCAGTATCAGACAATAAACTATTGAACAATAGGCCGCTCGGCCATAAGGATAACTGTATGTGTACACGCTGCGGGAAA
>Ga0265316_10006113_pt1 | contig 11551 bp, 5 predicted proteins | sample 4522metaG_FD_202092 | JGI IMG/M metagenome (GOLD analysis project Ga0265316, IMG submission 202092) | Rhizosphere microbial communities from Carex aquatilis grown in University of Washington, Seatle, WA, United States - 4-5-22 metaG | ecosystem: Host-associated > Plants > Roots > Rhizosphere >...
CGAATTAATAAACCGTAGTTTCACACACGAGAAAGAATTCATATGCGCCGGCGGAAGCGAGAAATGCGACCTTAAATGTGAAATTGCGCTGATAAATGTAGCGGGAAAAAAATATCCGTTCGGGGGCGCGTGCAGCAAATATTACAATCAGCGTTCAAATGTAAAAACCAAACCGGGAAAGAATAATTATGTGAAGCTCAGGCAGGAACTGGTATTTAAAAAATACTGCAATCTGCCGCAACCGGATGAAGGCAAGACAATAGGAATAATTAAAAGCTTCCAGGTCAATACGCTTTACCCGCTTTATTATAATTTCTTTACAAAGCTTGGATATAAAGTAGCCCTTGCCGATGAAATAGACCGCGAAGGAATGGATAAGATGAGCTCGTCGTTCTGTTACCCTGTTGAAATTGCGTTTGGATTATTCCAAAACCTGCTTAAAAAAAATCCAGATTATATATTCCTCCCCCATATTACCGAAATGGATTGCAATGACGGGCATAAATATAAAAGACTGTGCGTGTTCGTTCAGGGTGAAAATTATTATTTACGCTCGGCATTTAAAGATGAAAAAATGCCAACTATTCTTTCGCCCGTTATTAATTTTAAAGGCTCAAACGGAAATGTAAAAAAAGCATTTAAAGATCTTGGCAAAGAACTTGGAAAAACAGGGAAACAAGCCTCTGAAGCGTTTGATTATGCATGGAATGAATTCAACAACATGCTTGAGGAATTTAAACAGCTTGGCAAAACAGCTATCGGCGAAATTGAAAGCGACCGTTCTAAATTCGGGATGGTTCTTTTTGGAAGAGCGTATAACGCATTTGCTGAAGAAGCCAACCTGAATATCCCTCATAAATTTGCATCCAAAGATATTGTAATTATTCCGCATGACTTTATCTCAACGGATGAGTTTCACTCATATGATAACATGTACTGGTACAGCGGGCAGCAGATACTGCGCTCGGCAAGATACGTTAAAGAGCATGAGCAGTTATTCGGCGTTTACATAACCAACTTCTCATGCGGGCCGGATTCGTTCCTGCTCTCATATTTCAGGAATATAATGGGCGCTAAGCCTTCATTAACTCTTGAGCTCGATAGCCATTCGGCGGATGTTGGCGTGGATACCCGAATTGACGCGGCTTTTGACATTATCCGCAATTACATTGAACTGAAGAAACAAGGTCTTGTACATGAAAAATTAAATGGTTTTTTACCGCTGTCAATTTCTTCAAATAACAATAAGACAGCCATTATAGACCATGACGGTAAAGAGCATAAAATGACTTCTTCTGAAGTGGAAGTTATTATCCCCTCGATGGGCAAATACAGCACGCAAGCATTTTCAGCTGTATGCCGTTCAGCCGGAATGAATTCCAAGCCGCTTCCCCTGCCTACTATGCAAACCCTGAAATACGGACGCGGATTAACAACCTGCAAAGAATGTTTGCCGTTTATACTTACCACAGGCGCGCTGTTCGAATTTTCAGAGAATGCCAAACGTAACGGGAATAAAATTCTGTACTTTATGCCGCATGGTTACGGTCCTTGCAGGCAGGGACAGTATTACATTATGCTGAAAGATATTATCAGCGCTATGAAGCTTAAAAATGTCGGCGTACTTTCAATGGATGATGAAGCTTCATTTAATGAGCTTGGCTCTGATTTTTTCCTGAAAGGATGGATAGGCATAACAATTGCCGATGTTATCCATGATATAGAAAGCGTCATATTAACTCTGGCGCTTAACAAAGATGATTCTATTAAAGCGCTTGACGAGGAGTGGGCAAAGATATTGAACTCACTGGAATTTGATACGCGGCCCATGTTATTTAAACAACTGGAACATTCCGCCGCCCGGCTTGCTTCTATAAAGCTTAATACGCCGCTTGAAGACGCTAAGATTATTTCACTTATCGGAGAGATTTATGTAAGGCGCGAGGAATTTTCAAAAGGCGACCTCGTGCAGACAATGATAGACAAAGGATTTGTAGTTAAGACAGCCCCGATAGCCGAATATCTTTATTACAGCAATTATATAATAAAGAAAAAAATTGTTGACGGCGCCGACTTGAAAATGAGAGCGCAAATAGCGATAAAAGACTATTTCCAGAAGTATTATGAAATGAAAATAAAGAAGATATTCAGCCGCACCGGGTTATATGAATTTGAAATGGTTGAGATCGAAAAGACTATGAAATACGCCAATGAGCTTATTTCCGAAAAGCTTGTCGGTGAAACAATATTGACAACTGGGTTAGCGCTGCGCGATATACTGGATACTTGCTGCGGCGTTATTTCCATCGGACCATTCAATTGTATGCCAAGCAGGTTATCGGAAGCTATCCTGAACCGGGAAATGACGCTGGAAGGAAAATACAGGTCCGGACGCATAAAGAGCAACGGCTACCCTGAAGATATTTCAACGCTGCCGTTTCTTTATGTAGAAAGTGATGGGAATCCATTTCCGCAAATTACGCAGTCACGCCTGGAGATCTTCATGATGCAGGCTGAAAAAATACATGAAGCCCTGCAAAACAAGAAGAACGAAATTACAATTTGATCCGGGCCTTAATTAACAACAGCCATAAAAAAATAATCATTTCACCAGAACCATTTTCTTTGTATCAGAAAATGTGCCGGTTTTGATTCTGTATATATATATCCCGCTTGCAAGATTTGTTCCGTCAAATTCAGCCGTATAATAGCCCGCTTGTTTTGATTCATCAACCAAAGTAACAACTTCCCTCCCGAGCAGATCATAAACTTTAATTGTAACTTTCCCGTCGGAGGGTATCTGGTAGTCAATTCTGCACTTTGGATTTGACGGATTCGGATAATTCTGCGATACTACAAAATTAGCTGGCGCCCCGATGGTTACGTTATTCGCAAGATTAAAGGTCGCTAAATTGCCGTTATAATCAATTTGTTGAAGCCTGTAATTATATAAGCCAACGCTAAGCTTGATATCTTCAAAGAAATATTTTTCAAGATGATTTATTGTACCGTTGCCCGGTACAAACCCTATGCTTTTCCAGCTGGTATCTTTGGCGGAATATCTTTGCACGGTAAATCCTTTGTTATTCATTTCTGACTGAGTTACCCAATTGAGGCCAACTGAATTGCCGGCTACGCTCGAAGTAAAAGATATCAGGATTACCGGCAAAGGACTGTTATTGATGTTAATAAAATGTTTTGTGGAATCTGTTATTTCGGTATTGATTCCCCCAACATATGAAAACACCTTTGTAAAAAACCCGGAGTTAAAGTTATACCACGTTAAATTTGACTGCGACGCTGCAAATGATACTGTGTTTGTAACGCGGAACCTTCCTAATCGGGTACCGGGCGCGGAGTTTGGAATTATAGTGCCCGTGCCGGCGCCGCTGGGCGATTGAGCCGCTACCCTGAGCCTGTTGTTGACGGCGTCGAATGATACTTTGTTTGAGGGTATCTGCTGGACCGCATTCAACTGGCACGTTCCGCTTAAAATTGTAAAACTTAAAGTACCGCCGTTTTTTATCGCAGGGTTTATATTAATGAAATATTGAGAATTATTTGCATATTCAAAAGTATTTGCGCCTGTCTTTAAAAGATAAATATCAAATTCATAGTTTTTATCATCTACCTGGTTGTCATTTGTTATTGTTAGAGTATATGCTGGATTTTGTGAATATGCCTCAGTTGCAAAAAGCAACAGGACAAATATTCCTATTAAAACTATTATTTTTAATATCTGGATTTTCAAATTAAGTCTTTTTCATTTCTTTTTTTATAACGGGGCAATATCTCCGCATTCAAAAACGATAAAAGTATCATACCTGCTATCACTACTAATTTTATGATCAAGCTATTTTTTCCGTTTTAGTTTTTTAATTTTGCTTCCGTTTACTTTAATCAAACTTGGCGCGCCGGGAGGGGCCTGGACGGAAATAAAATTCGAAACGTTGTTATCTGCAATTGATAGATCAGAACCGTCGATTACCTGGTCGCCGTTAACATCTGTGGAAACGTATCCTGAAACAAAATTGGAAACGTCATTATCTATTAATGCAAGATCGGCGCCGTCAATAACTCCGTCCTGGTTCACATCTCCGCTGAATATGCAGTATCTTGTACCCTTCAGGACCATATTATTTCCATAGGCATTAGACTGAGACAGGGTAAAGTCATAAATGTTCAACACGCCCCCTCCTGCCATGCTCTGGCCTGACATACTCCATGTTTCAATACTGTTGCGGTGTTTTATAACAATATAATAACTGCCTCCCTGTGCGTTTTGGAAATCTATATTTACGAAACCGGCAGAATCAACGACTGCTTTTGCTGAATCTACCAGCGAATACCGTGGATCGTTCGATATCCTAAGGTAGACCATAACTGTATCTTTAATCATTTTGTTATTTACAGGATTGTAAAACCCTTCTATAAGCGCCCCTAAACGGAGCCTCATATTACCGCCGTTAAGCGGAATAAGCTGGGTCCCTGAAACTGTGAATCCGTCAAAACTTCCGCCCTTATATTTTACCAGATCGGCAAATTGCCCGTTGAGCCCCGTCATGTTTATATTATTGAAAGCGAATCCGTCAAATGATGCTCCATGATATTTTACTAAATCCAATAACTGGCCGTTTAACCCGGTAAGTGATATGTTGTTTAAGGCAAATCCATCATAACCGGCTCCTTTGTACTTTGAAAAATCCACTGATTGTCCATTTAAACCTGTTTGTAAGAGACTGAATATTGCAAACCCGTCATAACTGCCGCCTTTAAATTTTGTTAGATCGGTAGATTGACCGTTTAGCCCGGTTTGGTTTATGGCGCTTAATGTGAAGCCGTCGAAACTACCGCCAAGAAATTTGTTTGCGTCAGCGCTTTGCCCGTTTAATCCCGTCAAAGATATATTTGAGATGGCAAAGCCATCATAACTTTCGCCAGTATATTTAATTGTATCAGGATGCAATCCGTTTAGCCCGTTTAATGAATAAAAAGAAAGTGAAAACCCATCGTAACTTCCGCCGTTATATTTTGCGGAATTCTGTGACATTGCAATTTTTGAAAAATTTAAAAAAAAGCAGGCAACAACTAATACTTTTATTAAAGATCCCCTGGTGAAAAGCGGTATTCGTCTGGCTAACATCTCATAAATGACTAAAGACTCTTTAAAACAAAGAACACGATCATTAATATTATGAACGCGGCAACGCCCAGGAATACAAGTCCGAAAATAATAGAGTAAACCAGCCTCCCTTTAAAACGATGCGCTGCATTTTCAAATAAGCCTTTGGTTGAAGCATTGCCGCTGATCTCTGAATCGCTTACCGCTTCTTTAATTGATCTGTTCAGATCGTCAAGCATGATTATTATTGAGTTTAATTATATTTAACTAAAATTTCTGATTTCCATTATGTAAATTTTGTAATGTCCCCGAAGGCGCAGTATGTACGCAGCGAAAACCCAGGGAAGTGTAATTGGCAGTTCGGAAAAAATCAAAACTACCTGCATTCGATCTGTCCGAAACACGTTCAACAGTATAAGCGCCTGTAGTAGCCCACCAGCCGCCTCTCATCCCGGCTCCTGTATTGCTTGTAATTACTCCTGAAATGTTGCCCGGCCAGTTAGGAACATTCCCAAATCCAAGCGGACTCAATATGCCGTCCCCATGTTGTCCCGTATAGCTTCTTCCCTGCGCAACCCCTACAGATACTATTCTTTCCGCCACATTGCCGCTCATTTCCATTATCCCATAGTAAGTGGCTCCTGAAGTTTGCCTTGTCGACGTCTGGGTTGCTAAAATACCGCACCTCAGAGGGCCCTCATCAAAATCACCGCCGTTTAATGACGGAACATTTGCGTTACAATTAGCTCCGGGAGTTGTGATAAATTCTGTTCCGTTCTCTGTTCCGCTTATATCAGTTGCTGGAACTATTGTTGTATTACCCCACGCGAATTCATCTGCAACGGGTGTAAGCGGCCCTCGGCATGCTTTTTCAAATTCCAGGTCCGTCATTGGCCGAAGACCGGCCCAATCAGCATAGGCGCATCCGTCGGTCCAAATCAACGCATTGCACGCCCTGTCCGGCCTGTTGCAACTGAATATAACAGGGTTTACAGTTCCATTACCTGAAGAAGGACAAGTGATAGTTGATCTGATCAGGCTGAAATTTGAGTTTGTCATAACATATGTATTTGCAATCACATCTGTACTAACATCTGTAAATACTCTGTTTTTCTGCTGCGTTCTGGTAAGCGTATTTAAAAACTCAGTATATTGACCCTGGCTGATTTCATATTTCATACAGTAAAAATCTAAGTATCCTTTTGGGAAAGATACGGGCAAAGATTGTGTTGTTATGTTATTAAAATCATCGGGAAATATCATCCCCGCCGCATTGCGGTTTCCCAGATTTGTGGGAGAAGCGCCTCCAAGCGTTAACCCAGCTTCGCTTGATATTAAAAGAGGCGCAGTTGTTGTTCCCGCTGAAAACTGCGCCGCTACATTGTTGATCGTTCCATCTCCGGCGTAGAACGAACCCTGCGGGACATAGACCATTTCGATTGCAAACACTTTTACCTGGACCTGGTCCGCGTCGTTTAATCCATTTACGCCATAATCCCAATGAAGCTGGACGTTTTGCAGATTCACATTACCGTTACCGTTTGAAGTTCTGTAGATGAAAACCCCGACCGCGTCGCTGCTTGGGAAACATGTAAAACCGGCCGGAACGATATGATTATTTGCGAAGACGCTCAGCGCGGCATGTTTCCATGTTGTATCGTAACTGGCTTTGTATTTGACAAATATCCATGCGGCATCCCAATTAATATTATCTCTCCATGAGTTCTCCCATGAAAGATTGAACTGTACCATGGTATAATTACTCTGGGTCACTTGCCCGGTGAGCGTAGCTGATGTAACCTGTATATTATTGCTTATTGCCGCTTTAACTTCAAAGAAAAGTCCTATTAAAATCAATATAGATATCTTGAAAAGCATTGCCGGATATTTTTGTTTGCGAAACATTCAGTTTTTCCTTTTGTGTTTGGATTTCATTCTTAATTTGTTAGATTCAGTATTTTGCTGATAAGCTGACTTCAATAAAATAAATTTTTGGAATATTTAAAAAAGATGCATAGATTTAAAATTAATTGTGGTTATGTTCTTCAATGCCTTTTTGAGAATATCAAAAATCATTTTTCTCTACTAAAATAGTTATTAACTTAAAGCCATTGCAAAGAAGGTTTTTTTTGAATTTGAAGACATGTTTTCCGGGGAAAATCCTGCAAGACATGATTTCAGACGTTTTTTGATGATTTTGGGAGAAAGAAATAACTGAAAATTACAAAACTGAGATTGGGAAATTTTTTCCCGATTGTTTTAAGTTTTAATCCGTCTTACAGATGTAGATTTCAGGAAGCTGCATGTTATAGGTATATATAAACACAATTCAACTGAAAATTTTTACAATTTGTTTGAAATAAAATATGAAAATCAATATTTAAGATAAATAAATTTGGAAAAAAGCGAACTCATAGAAATATTATCGAATTTAAGCCCAAAAGAGTTCAGGGGACTGGGCGACTTTGTATGCTCCCCATATTTTAATAAAAACGAAGGGGTAATCAAGCTTTACAATTATTTCAAGAAATATTATCCGGATTTTCCCGAAAAATGTTTAAAAAAAGATAATATTTTTAAAGAACTTTTTCCAAAAATGAAATACAATGACTCTCATTTGAGGTCATTGATATTTAAGTTAAACTCTCTTGCAGAAACACTACTGGCTATAAATGAATATAGAAAGGATCCATATTCTGAACAGTTTCAACTTGTAAATTCTTTATTGGATAAAAGTCTGGATAGACGCGCCGGCAAGATCATGGCGCAGCGGGAGAAAAAACTAAAAGAAATCAAAAATCAAAACGCAGATTATTTTTACGCTCTCTACAAACTTGAGAACATGAAAGATATTATTTATTCAAGAATGTACCGGCCTCTCACCATAAAGGACAAACCGGATGAAAAGCTGAAAGCAGAGTCTGATAATTTTATTAAGTACTTTTTAATAACAATACTTGCACGATACCGTTATTTACTTAATAAAGGCTCTACGGTAAAAACTATTCTGGACCTTGATTTTCTGAATGAAATTTTGTCTTTTCTCGGCTCAGAAGGGAAAAAATTCCTGAATGTCCGGTTGGTTTGGATTCTATATAAACAAATTATGCTTTTGCTTCACCCCAATAGTGAAAAGATATTTATTGAACTCAAGCCGATATTAACTGATGACAGTATCCCGATGGATAAAGAAGAAAGAAAAAACGGTTTGGCCATAATAATTAATTATTGCATCAATAAATATTATTCCGGTTTTGAAAAACACAGGATATACCTGAATGAGTTATATAAATATTTAATTGAACGGAATTTATATAACAGGATAAAGGGCGGGTATTTTGAAACAGCTATGTTTAATAATATCATTACCATAGCCCTTTTTACAGAAGATAAAGAATGGGCGATCAATTTCCTTGAAAAGTATCATTCTAAACTGGCGCCGGATTCAAGAGCCAACAGCTACAATATGAATTACGCAAAGATTTACTTTAAAAGAAAAGAATTCAAAACTTCGCTGGAGTACATTAGCAAAGTTGATTATGAAGATATTTACTATAAGATCCATGTGCGCACACTTGCCATTGCCCTCCATTATGAAATGAACAATTTTGAAACCGCTATAAATATTATAGAATCATTCAGGAAATTCGTAGGGAATGATAAGCTGCTGACAGATCAACATAGGGTAATATGTTCAAACTTCATTAAATTCGTGACCATACTGCTTAAAGTCAAATCAAACAACTCGGAGGAGAACCTTGAACAATTAAAAATAAATATTTCAGCAAGTAGCGATCTGCCATACAGATTGTGGCTGGTCGAAAAAACAGACGAATTGATATCGAAGTTTAAAAAGAAATAATTAATTAACGGATAGAGTCTGACTGAGGTAGCAAGGGTAAAAAGTGCGAAATTGAGTCGGGATGGTCCCGCAAGGCGGGACGGCCTCCTGCTCCCAAAGCATCTAATCAGCCCTTTTTCTATGTAAATTTATCATTTTTCCATAGAAAACAGCAGAAATAAACTGCGTTTAGACATGCTTACTCACTAAAATGCTCACTAAAACCAGTCTTACAGCATTCAAGTTAATAGAACGTTTTTAAATTTTCTACCTGCATTTAGAAATGAAAAACGTGGCTGGTAGATTTTCTTTTCATTTCAAATATAATATATGATTTGAGGTAATGCAAATTATAGATAAGTAAAATCCGAAGTGACGTTAGCCATTATTGAAGTTCTTCAAATATTCTCAAGCGTTTTCATTCCCATTTCCTTTCTGCGTTTATCCTACATTTGAAGAGTCTTCAATTTCTTCTAGTACCCATTTGAATCCTGTCCGAAAGATGTGTTTGTTGAAATGATTACGAATGTAACCAACGAAAGGAACAAAGCAAAGTTGATATTTAATTTATTTTTTCTCAGAACTTCATTGTCACAATTCCTTTCAACAAAAACTCATCATAATCATTAGTGTTTAGATACCACTCGTGGTACATATTCTTTTCAGCTCGAATTTCAATGTTGAAATACTGCATATATCCCGCACTAATTCCGAAATATTCTGCGTTCTTTTTGTTTAAGTCTCTCTCATATGCCGTACTGAAACCGGCCATTAGAGTTAATAAATCTTCGAAGACGTAGTTTCCGCTAAAGTCAGCGCTTATCATTCTGCTTTGAACTCCCTGAATTTTTGAAAAAAGGAGTCCTACTGACGCAGAAATACTGAACTGGAACGGAAAACCAAAAGACTGGGATAATTGCAAACTATGAGATGAAGAGTTCAAAAGCGAATCTGTATCATTGGATAAGTTCATTACATAATTCAATGATGAATTTAGGCTAATATTCCATTTGCGGTAATTATGACCGGTTGAAAAAACCAGCATATGAAATTTGTTATCTATTTTCTCCAATATATCAGAAGTATTGTTCTTTTGGAAAGTTGGAGTATATGTAACATTAAAATAGGGCAAATTCTTAGGCGTTATCATCGCTGAGAATAAAAACAACATATAAGATGTTGTGAATCTTTTCCAATCGATCAGATTATCTTTTGACCATGTGAATGACGCATTGAGCGATACCCTGTTGTTTGCTAGTTTTTGAGATATCTTGCTTACAACTTCAAATTTATCCGTTGCAAGAGTTGGAACTCCGACTGAAAAATAACCCGGTCCTATCATCTTCACTCCCGTTGTTATATTGGTCTTTGATTTATCGTTATTATATGTTCCCTTTAGCGTATAAGCAAAGTCAACAGAGCTGCTAATTTTAGGATGTATCATGTTCTTTACCCAGGAAGGGATTGAGGGGTTATTCAGGTCAGCATCTCGTGTATCTCTCGTAAGCATAGCTCCTGAGATTTCCCCTTCCAGCGATAGTTTCTTTCTGAATAGGTCTAGCTTGCCTTCTATTCCAAAGAGATAATTGGCCTTTGGAGTTAAAATATTATTGGCAGAGTCAACCTTAATTGAATTTTCATTATCCTTAGCATATAGTCCGGTAAAATATAAGTGAGACCCATCCCTCTGGCCGATGCCTATTCTGCCAGTATAGATATCCCTTCTGTATGTCAAGTTATCAACCGGTCTTTGGTTTTTGAATCCTCCCAGTGCTATGTAAAACCAACCAGGATTGAATTCAAGATTCACCCCAGTGAGTGGAACGCCCCGCAATGTAAGCGCGGTATAATCAGGATAAGTTGTCCCAAATCCCATTTGCCTGAAATATGAAATAAATTTCAAAGCCGGACTCAGTTTGTTCATCACTTTGCTTTGTGCATCGCTTTCCAGTTCATCTTTAGCTTTGTCGGTCAGCTGAGTCAAATCTTTCTTTCCTTCTTCCAGAATTTTGTCTTTTTCCTTCTCAACTTTTTCCATTATAAAATCCTTAACAGAAGAAACATCCAGATTCAAACCCGCTGTATTGATGCTTTGCCTGTTTTCGGCATTTTCGCTGGAGATTAGTATCGAGCTGCCGAATGGAAAACCGAACAGGCTAATGGAGGGGGTAAGTTCTGCATATCCGTATTGCGGCTGTTTATCCGAGCCGGTGCCAAAACGGTTTGCGCTTTCGCCATAAGTCCTGCTGTCAAATGCAAACAGAAAAGGCTTACTTTTGTAATCGCCGCCCGATGCAGAACTCAGCCCGGTCCCGTCTTTCAACGCCCATTGTTTTTTCAGCCAGTACATATGCAGATCGTGAGTTTTCGATCCTGGAGGTTCTCCGTAACGAAATTCCCGAATTTCGCTGGAAGACACCAAAACTCCGTCAAGATACGCTTCCACCTGCCAGGCATATTTACCTGAGACAAAATGACGGGCTGCAAGGGGGTATATATATGAAGTTATTGCAAGGTTTTCTCCGCAGTAATACATTGGATTTGACTGCATCGCGTCATAAGCGCTTTGATTTCCTATTTGCTGGACG
>Ga0265316_10006116_pt1 | contig 11549 bp, 10 predicted proteins | sample 4522metaG_FD_202092 | JGI IMG/M metagenome (GOLD analysis project Ga0265316, IMG submission 202092) | Rhizosphere microbial communities from Carex aquatilis grown in University of Washington, Seatle, WA, United States - 4-5-22 metaG | ecosystem: Host-associated > Plants > Roots > Rhizosphere >...
CGGCTGGACTGGCGATGTCTGGAAAGATTGTCCTCACGTACTCGATCGCCAACTTCCCGGTGATGCGCTGCCTGGAGCAAATTCGCAACGATGTGTGCTACCACAAGCTGAACGTCAAAGTGGTTGCGGTGGGAGGCGGCCTGGCCTATGGTCCTGCCGGCTACACGCATCACGGGATGGAAGACCTCGCGGTCATGCGCGTGCTTCCCAACATGACGACGCTGGCCCCGGGCGATCCGGTGGAAGCCCGGCTGTTGACAAAGGCGGCGATCCAACAACAGGGACCTTGCTACCTGCGGCTGGGCAAGGCTGGCGAGCCTGCCGTTCACACGTGTCAACCAGACGTCCGAATCGGGAAGGCGGCGTTCCTGCGCCACGGGGGTGACGGCACGCTGATCAGTACCGGCGGGGTGCTGGGGATGGCGATGCAGGCGGCCGGCGATCTTGCGGCGCGCGGCATTTCGGTTTCGGTGCTCAGCATGCCCTGCCTGTCACCGCTGGACGCGAGCGCCGTATTGACCGCGGCGGAAGGCACGGGAAGGATTGTCACGGTGGAGGATCACGGCGTGGGTGGGCTTGGCAGCGCCGTTGCCGAAGTGCTGGCTGCCTCGACCATCAACCCCCGCTTTGCCGCCATGTATTTCAAATCCCAACCGGCCGTTGTCGCCGGTTCCCAGGCGACGATGCACGCCACACACGGGATTACCACACCGGAGATCGTCAAGACAATGCTTTCCCTTGTGGAGGCTTAGCGTACCGCTACGGAGGCACGGGCGCCAATGACCGGGAACATCCTGAAGCAAGACATGGAACATGTTCTTGCGCGGACTCGAAATCTCTGGGAGGAATTCCGCGGAGGCCGGATCTTCATCTCTGGTGGAACTGGTTTCTTCGGGTGTTGGCTTCTTGAGAGCTTTGTCTGGGCCAACGACCGCCTGAACTTGGGCGCCTCGGCCGTTGTACTGACGCGAGATCCCAGCGCTTTTGAGCGCAAGGTCCCCCATCTTGCCTTGCACCCATCCATACGGCTGCAAGCCGGAGACATTCGTTCGTTCGATTTTCCGGCCGGAGAGTTCCGCTTTCTCATTCATGCCGCGACCGAGGCGAACGCACAATTTGCACTGGATGCCCCGCTGGAAGCCCTGGACACGATTGTCGCGGGCACTCGCCGCACTCTCGAGTTTGCCCGGCATTGCGGTGCCGCCAAGCTGCTGTTTGCGAGCTCCGGAGCAGTTTACGGGAAACAACCGCCCGAGATCACCCATCTAGCGGAGACGTTTTCGGGTGGGCCGGACCAAATCGACCCCCGGTCGGTCTACGGCGAGTCAAAGCGGTTTGCGGAGTTGCTGTGTGCCCTTTACGCGGCGCGATATGGCATGGAATGCAAGATCGCCCGCTGCTTCGCCTTCGCCGGCCCTTACCTGCCGCTGCACTCGTATTTTGCGGTTAGCAATTTCATCCGCGACGCGATGCGCAGCGGACCCATCCGTGTGAGTGGGGACGGCACGCCGCGCCGCTCCTACCTCTATGCGGCCGACCTTGCCATCTGGCTTTGGACGATCCTGTTCCGGGGAGAGAATTGCCGGCCGTATAATGTTGGCTCGGAGCGCGACGTCACAATTGCGGAGCTAGCCCATGAGGTGGTGCGGACTCTCGACCCCGGTCTCAGAGTGGAAATTGCGCGCGCGCCGGTTCTCGGGGAGCCTCCGCAGCGTTATGTGCCTTCGACGGAACGCGCCCAGAGCGAACTGGGGTTGCACGAACACGTCGACCTGAGCGAGGCGATTCTGCGTACCGCCCGGTGGCACCGGCAGAGGGCCATTTCAGGACCAGTATGAAACTCATCAGCGTGGTAACGCCTTGCTTCAACGAAGAAGCCAACGTCCGGGAAGTTTATGAGCGCGTCCGCGCGGCGATGGCCGAATTCCCGGCCTATCGCTACGAGCACATCTTCATCGATAACGATTCCGGCGATTCCACAGTTGCCATTCTGAAGGAGATCGCGCGCGCCGACCGCAACTTGAAAATCATCGTGAACAGCCGCAATTTCGGGCACATGCGTTCGCCGGTTCACGCGATCTATCAAGCCTCGGGCGATGCCGTGGCGCTGCTGTTTTCGGATCTTCAGGATCCGCCGGAACTGCTTCGCGAGATGATCCTCGCATGGGAGTGTGGAACTCCTATCGTGCTCGGCATTAAGAAAACCAGCGACGAGGGCGGCCTGATGTTCGCCATCCGCACGGGGTATTACCGCCTTGTGGCCCGGCTGGCGGACATCCAGGTTTTTGAGCACTTCACCGGGTTTGGGCTCTACGACCGGAAAGTGGTCGACATCCTGCGGGCGCGGTTTCACGATCCGTATCCGAATTTCCGCGGGATGATCGCGGAAGTCGGGTTTGAGCACACCAAGATCTACTACAACCAGAAGCGCCGGTCGCGGGGCATCACCAAGAATAACTTCTACACCCTGTACGATCTGGCGATGCTCAGCATTACCAACCTGTCGAAGGTGCCGTTGCGCATGTTCACCTTTAGTGGATTCGCGCTTTCACTGGTCAGCTTGCTCACGGCGCTGTTTTACCTGGTGTACAAGCTGATGTTCTGGAACAGTTTTACAGTGGGCATTGCCCCGGTTGTGATCGGTGTCTTTTTCCTTATTTCCATCCAATTGATCGGCCTGGGCATCCTTGGGGAATACATCGGTTCCATACACACCATGGTTCAGAACCGGCCCCTGGTGATCGAAAAGGAAAGAATCAATTTCGAGCCCGTCGAAGCTGGACCAGGCGAAGCGGACCGAGGCCGGGACGGGTAGGAGGCGGAGAACATGAACAAAAGGTTATTGAAGCGTCACAAGCGCCAGGTATTGCGCGCGAAAGAGCGGGTTCGGGTTTCGGAGCCCGACTTGAGAACACCCGAACAAGTGCGCGCGGCAAAGGAAATCAGCCGCAGTGTGGCTGGGCAGCACGGTGTTCCCCGCGCGCCGTACGCCGCGCCTTCCCTGCAAGAGCAGGCCAAGCCGGCCGCGGAGAGCACGCCGAAGGCCGATACGGAGACGTGATCTGCGGCGGTCAATCCATCGAGTTTGCCAGGTCGATGGCGCTGGCCAGAACGGTGGCCAAATGGGCGCTGATCATGTGGGTCGGAATCCCCGTTGTGCTACTGAGCGCGTACATTCGGTCTGGCACGCTCCAGAGGAGGGCTGGCGCAGGCGATCCGGGTGCCGGCGAACCGCATCAGCCTGATCGTGAATGGGAAGCGCGGGATCACTGCTGACACCGTCGCGCGCCTCGGCCGCTACTTCGGGACCTCCCCGCAGTACTGGCTGAACATTCAGAATCGCTTCGATCTCGACTCGCTCGACAAGGCCGTGATCGAGCGGGACGTCATTCCGAAGAAGGCTGCGTAGATCCCGGCTAGGTCCGTAGCCGGGCGGGGTCTAGACAATCGAGCCGTCGCCCGCCAGGAAGTAATGCGGCATGCGCGTAAACCGGGATGGCCACGACGACGGCGCCAGAATTCGCGATCTCCAGTGCGACTTGACAGGATCTCTTTCGAGGCCCCGGTGGAGGCTTGAAAGGCAATGGCGGGCACAACGGCGATCGGACCTTGCAGTATTATCTGTAGGGTAATACCCTTATAGATATGATTCAGGCGTTCAAAGACGAGCGGGCCAAGAAGTTGATGGAAGGCCTGCGCGTAGTTGAACTGGTGAACATTGAAGAGCAGGCTCGAACGCGGCTGATCCGGCTGGACTCCGCGACTTCCCTGGAGGACCTGCGGGCACTTCGCGGGAACCGACTGGAAGCGTTGAGCGGCAGCCGCAAGGGCCAGTTCAGCATTCGGATCAACGACCAATATCGAATCTGCTTCAACTGGGAAGCGAAAGGACCGACTGATGTCGAAATCACCGACTACCACTAAAGGCGGACAGAAACTACCGCCGATCCACCCCGGCAAGATCCTCTTGGAAGACATGCAGGACGAAGGGATCAGCATTAACGGGTTGGCCCAGGCGATCCGGGTGCCGGCGAACCGCATCAGCCTGATCGTGAATGGGAAGCGCGGGATCACCGCGGACACCGCCGCGCGCCTCGGCCGCTACTTCGGGACTTCTCCGCAGTACTGGCTGAACATTCAGAATCGCTTCGATCTCGACTCGCTCGACAAGGCCGTGATCGAGCGGGATGTCATTCCGAAGAAGGCTGCGTAGATCCCGGCGAGGTCCGTAGCCGGGCGGGCCTCACCGAAATGCCCATCTCGCCCGATCACGACGGAGTTTCGCCGCCTGTCCTCCGGCCTCATTTCCCCCTGACAAAACCGGCGGCCTTAGCCGGGTCTATCAATTCGCGGCCGGATGCCAGCCGGTGGTAGAAGTTCTTCAGCTTTCGTACGCACTTGGGTTCTTCCACGGTGACCGCGATTTCGCGGCGGAAGTCCAGGCTCAGCGCCGTCTGCGCCGTGCTTCCGATGACCGCGACGCGCCCGTCGACGATCATCAGTTTGCCATGCGCCAGCAGGCCGCCGAGGTTGCCCTGGCCGAGCACCTGCACGTCCACGCCCTGCGCCTTCTTGGACTTCAGCAGCGCCTGAATCGCGGGATCGTTCAGCTTGTGGTCGATGATGTGAATCGAGTGTTTCGCGCTTTGGAGCAGCGCGGTGAATTGGGCGCGCGCGTGTTCCGGGCCGATGATCAGGCGCGGACTGACTTGCGAGGAAAGCGTGGAATGCGGCGCCAGCCAGTCCACGTCGAACAATTCACGCAGGCCGGTGACCACGCCGGGGTCGTGGGTCAACACAATGAAGTCACAGGTCGCTGCAAAGCATTTGGCCGTCAGGTTGAGCGAGGTAATCAAAGCGGGGCCATCGTCCGCCAGGAGATACTTGGCGTGATACTTCACTACCGGGTCCGAATACGGATGTACTTTGGCGCCCATGCTCTCCAGATATGTGCCCAACGCTTTGAGCCTCTTTTCCCAACCGCGGGCCCGCGGCGTCATCAGGAAGCGGACGTCCACTTTGCGGTTCAAGGCCTCGCCGATGGCGTCCAGCACGGCGACGTCGGTGCAGCGAAACACCGAGATCAGCAATCGCTCGCGCGCCGAGCGGATGACCTGAAGCACGGTTTCGCGCCGTTGCTTGATCGCCAGAATCACCTGGTCCGGTTCTGGAGCGATGCCGCGGGGCGAGTTCGTCATGCTTTTAGTCCGGTCTCCTACGATTGTAAGGTATATTCGGTGTAGACATGTCCTTTCAGTGCCCCTGCGCGGCAGAGGAACGGAGGCTCCGCGAACTCCTGCGCCGGCAGGACAAGAGCCGCGGCTTCCTGGTGGCGTTCGAAGGACCGGATGGCTCCGGGAAGACCACGCAGCGCAAGCTGTTCAAGGCCTGGATGCGCAGCGTCGGGCACGAGGTGGTGACTTATAAGTGGAACTCCTCGCCGCTCATCTCGCCCATCTTGAAGGCCCGTAAGCTGGCGCATTCCCTCAGCCCGGAGGAGTATTGCATCCTGAGCGCGGCGGCCTTCCGGCACCAGTTGAATACCGAAATCCTGCCCGCGCTTTGGTCCGGCAAGGTGGTGGTTGCCGACCAGTTCCTGTACACGGCGGTGGCGCGCGATTCGGCGCGCGGGCTCGATCTGAACTGGGTGTTGAACGCTTACCTGCCACTCTTCTGGCCCGACCAGGTCTTCTACTTTGCGCTCTCCGCCGAGGATGCTTCCGACCGCGGCCACGCCAAAATGCCGAGCTTTTACGCGGCTGGGCAGGACGTAACGAATATCAAGGACCCGAAGAAGAGCCACCTCCAATTCTTGGGCCGCGTGATCCAGGAGTACGATGCGCTGTCCACCATCTTTCAGTTTTTGAAAGTGGATGCGCGGCAATCGATTTGGGAGCAGCATCGTGAAATCCGGCAGATGTTCATGACGGCCAAACGCAGGCCTTGGGGCGAGTGGAACACCGAAGCGGTGATGGCGTGGCTGAGTGCCAGGGCGGGAGCCCCGAATGGCGAAACCGGAAAAGAAGAACAGTAAGAAGGATCGCGGCAAGAGGGCCGCGCGCCCTAAGCCTCGCGGACGCCTGGTGGCGCTGGATGGAACTAATGGCGTGCTGCTGCGCTCCGAAGCCGAGCGTCTGGCCCGCCTGTGCTGCGGCGCGGCCGACCCGGCCTGGAGCCTCTGGGACGCTTCCAACACGTTCTACGAATTGCGCATGGTCAAGGCCAGGAACCTTACGCCGACCCCCAGGGCGTTGATGCTCTTATACGCCTCCGACCTGCTGTTCCGCCTGCGCTGGGAGATCGAGCCCACGCTGAAGAAAGGGCGCAACGTGGTGGCCGCGCCTTACGTGGAAAGCGCCATGGCATTCGGTGTCGCCGCCGGTCTGCCCAAGCAGTGGATCGAGGAATTGTTCCGCTTCGCCCCCAAACCGGCGGCCTCGTTTCGTTTGAAAGAAAAGAAAAAGGGCAAGGAAAAGAAGAAGGACGGCGACGGGGAGCCCGGCTTCGTGGAGTTCTTCTGCGCCAGCCTTGCCAGGCACTACCCCGGCTGGGAGACCGCCGACGTGCGCCGCGAAATGCTGAAATACCTCAAAGGTCTGGAAGAGTTGGGTCGGATCCACGAGTTCGGCGACAAAGCCTACCACATTAAACGTGCGCTCGCACCCGCTGGCCAACCGCCGCTGGTATCGGTCTTCGCGCGGCGCTGACGACAGCGATTGAGCGTCACCGAATCGGCAGCCGTACCGGCGGCCCCGATACCCCACCCGATGGTGACGATGAGCGGCGAGGACGGAGGCAGGTTCGTGGGGACCTGCACGTTCACCTGGTAAGGTCCCTGGGGCGGCGGCCTTATGGAATACGGCTCTGCACCTGGATAATTTGAGAGTTGCTGGCGATTCCGTTCTCCGAAACACGCAGCAGATAGGCCATGGCCGGCAGATCCGGCGGGATGTGCACGTTGACCTGGTACAACCCAACAAAGCCCGGCGTGAGACCGGCAAAATCGGGCGTAATTGGCGTGGTCGCGCCTATCTGTACTTCGACCGGCGCCAGAACCCTCAACAACGGCGACGAGGGAGCGGCCTGGCCGGCGGCGATCTTTCCGTCCACCTGTCCCAGCCCCGTCATGTAGATCACCAGCGTTTCTCCGGGCGTAACCGGCGCCGTGGCTGAAACCGGCGTGCCGTTGGCGTGGGTAATCGCGGAGGGAAAAATGGCTGGGGCCACGTCTCCGATACTGATCTCGGTCTCGGCAAACCCGGCGGACGTCGTTACCCGCACAGTCGCCAGCCCCAGCGCGTCCAGCGGTAACGCCGCATTGATTTGATCCGGAGAAGCGTAAACCAGAGCCATGGGGACTCCGTTCAGCGTGACGGTGGAGCCGTCCAGGCTGATGGGAAGTGGAAAACCGGATGCCTGGCTGATGCCCGATGCCAGTTGTTGTCCGAATATGCTGACCAGTTCCCCCGTGGCCAGCAATGACGTGAAAGACGCTCCGTTGACGACGGAATCCGGCGGGACTGATGGTGCCGGTTGAGTCAACACCAGGCGGTCGAATTCCTTGCCGTCGGTTCCGATGGCTTGGATGGTAAGCTTCTGACCGTCGACACTCACCCTTAGGTAGTGCCACACGGACGCTTCCCAATCGAGAAAACTCTCTGGAACCACCGGGTGCAAGACCCCGCCGCCGCCGCCCGAAACCATATAGACGGTGCCGCCGGTTCCGACGGGGACCGGAACGCCGCCACGCATAGGCTTGCTGCGCTGGTAATTGTGCTCGTGCCCGGCCAGCACCAGTTGCACGCCATGCCGCTCCAGGATGGGGACAAACAGCGCGCGCGAGGCGATATCGATTGGGTCGTCGATATGATGAAAAATGGGATACGGCGTCTGGTGCCAGAATACGATCTTCCAGGTTGCCCGCGTGTTGGCGAGATCGTTGTCGAACCAGGCCAGCATGCGCGCCTGGGCGTCGGCAAAGTAGGGGTCGAGCAGATTGGCGTCCAGGCCGACGAAGTGTATGTCTGCCCAGTCGAAGGAGTAGTACTTGCCACGGTCCAGGGCTGGTACGGTGTCGGTGGGCGGCGCATGCAGGGCCAGATACGGAGCTGAATACTGGGTGATATATTCGTGATTGCCCGCGATGGTAAAAAAGCAGGCCCGGCGCATCAGGGTGTAATAGTACTCGAAGTAGTTGGCCGTGAATTCGTTGTAGGTGCCGGACTGGTATGCGATATCGCCGACGTGGACCACGAAATTCGGATGCTCCGTTACCATTTGCAGCGTCACCGCCAGTTGGTTATTGCTGCCGTCTCCGCTATCGCCGAAGACCAGGAAACCGACCGGGCCGGGGCCCGGCGTGCTGAAGCGGTAGTCCGATTCCGGCGTGGGCGTGACATCCTGCCCGTTCAGGAAGACCCGGTAGGAGTACGCAGTGCCGGGGGCGAGGCCCGTGAGGTCGGCCCGGTACTGGTAGAACGTGAAGCCCATGTCGGTTTGGGAGGAGAGAAACGTGCGAACCGGCTCCATCGTCGCGCTTTGCGAGAAACTGGCATCCGTCGAATACTCAACCGACGCGCTCTGGTTTTCACGGGCCGACCAGACGATGGTGACGTGGTCCGCCCCAAGGTTCTGCAGATAGGGGCGATGAACGAGGGTCGCGGCCAGAGGCGGTGGGAAGGCGAGCGCCCATGCGCAGACTACCACCCCACCTAATAGACCGTTGATCCACCTCCGCGTGACCGGATGGTCACGGCCCGACTTTAATGTGTTCATGAACTGCCCACTCGAGGAGGGCGTCTTACTCTGCTACGATTCTAGTCTCTTACGCCGCCACTGTCCATGGGCCGAAGTGGCCCCTAATCCGCCGATAGAGCGGAAAGGTGCAGGGTAGGCCGGCGCAACCCTACCATATCAATCGTGCGCTCACTTGAGCACGGCGGGCGTTGGTGCCATCGGGATAGCCTTGCGATGCCACTCCCCGGCCCAGACTCGGCACCGGCCGCAGCACCAGGTTTATGGCTTCGAAGGCCACCGTGTTCACCGCCGTATCGGAGACGTGGTTCAGCACGTTGAACACCTCAAAATTCAGGTGCAACTGAAGGCGCTCCGATAGTGCAAAGATCTTCGTCAGACGGGCATCGGTGCGGATCACCCGATCGATCGGCAGGCTGCTCGCTGGATAGAACGGAACCCGGGTCGATCCACCGAATCCGTTCACCGTGGAATTGAACGCGGCACCGGGAAAGGGAACGCCCGAAACCAGGATGGCCGGTGTGGCGGGCTGAGTGGACGCAAAGGTCGAGATCTGCGAGAGGCGCCAGCCGGCGCCCAGCAGGTGAGCGAAACCGGCGGTCTTCACGGTCAATGTCGGGTCCCAGGTGGAACTGACCACCAGGCGGTGCCGCTGGTCGAGTTGCGAGGAAGCCTTTTCTCCCCGGTAGTCGCCGTTCTCGAAGGTGCGCGGCCCGTCGCTGAAGAAGATGTTGTCCGCGCCACCTCCCTGATTGAAGTCGATGGCATGCGACCAGGTGTAGGCCAGGAATCCCTCGAACCCGTGCGAGGGACGCTTGCGCAATTCGACGACCAGCCCGTCGTAGTAGCTATTCCCGCCGGATTCCACGCTGTTCACGCGCCCATACTTGGCATTGACGCGGTACGCCAGGCGGTAAGCGGGAGTCATGTAGGTGCCGACGGCATTGCCATTGGCATCGTCGATCTGGTAGGCCACCGTTGTCTCCGCCGGCCCGATATTCAGATCGCGCACCGTGGTCAGGTGCAGCGCCCGGCTCCACAACCAGGCGGCACTGACATTCCAGTCCCCGGAGATGGCGTGCTCGAGGGCGAGATCCGCCTGCTCCGTGTAAGGGTTCCGGTAGTCCTTGGAAGGGATCGTCAAATCCACGGGCGAGGATGCCGCTGGAGTCTTTAGCGCGTTGGGAAACACGGGGCCGGTCAGCGGGTCCGCCAGGAAGCGTGCATCCAACTGAATGGAAGGCTGGCCGGCGCCGTTCTCCTGGAAGAACGTCGAGATGAGGCCGGTTGGGTAGCGCGCGTAGAAGATCCCGTATCCGCCTCGAACCACGCTGCGCGCGCGATTGAAAGCCACCGCCCCTCCCAACCGGGGCGCCAGGTTGGTGGCGGAGGAATGGATATGGCCGCTCGCCGGATAATCCGGGTTTGCCTGTTTGGGCTGCGGCAGCGAGGAGTATTCGTAGCGCAGTCCGTAGTGCAGGGTCACGCGCGAGTTCACCCGGAACTGGTCCTCGGTGAACAGGCTGTAGTCGCGTACGGTCTCATCGAAAATCGGGTTTCCGAAACGCTGCGAATACGTTTCCCAGTTCCGCGCGCCGGTCGCGTTCCCGCTGTAATCCTTGGCGAACGACGTGAAGTCGGCGTACTGGTAGGTGCCATTCTGGTTGCGGCGGTAGTTGGTGTAATCTTCGGTGCTGAGGAAGTCGAAGCCGAACTTCCAGCTATGCCGCCCGGAGACCAGCGTCAGGTTGTCGGCTACCTGGAACCGGTTCTCGCTGGGATCGATGCGCGGCATGTCGACGTTGGATCCGAGGTTGGCTTGCCCCTCCACCACGATCTGGACCAGGCCGGTGGGCGGAATCAGGCCTGGGTTGAGGTTGTCGGCGTGACGGTCCTTGAACCAGCCGAGGCGGAACTCGTTGATCCGCACCCCGTCGGGAATGTACATCCACTCGATCCGGGCATAGCGCGTGCGCACCGACGAGTTGCCGTTGGCGCCGACGCCCGTGCCGTCGTTGAGCGCCGCCTGGGTTTGAAATCCGTTGGGGGAAATCCAGCGCAGGTAGTTGAAACTGGCGCTGATGCGATTGGTCTGGGAAGGCATCCAGTCCAGCTTTCCGAAGAGCAACTCCGAATCGGCCGTCCGGTCCAGAACCTGGAATTGGCGGTTCAGAAACTGGAGCGCGGACGCGCACTGCGCCGCCGTGGCCGCGCAGGCGCCGATAAACGCTCCCGAGCTATTGAACAGCGGCGGGCGGGCCAGCGACGCCACCAGTGGAAAGTCGCGCCGGTGAACTTCGGCATTGAAAAAGTAGAACAGCTTGTCCGGAACCAACTTTCCCCCCAGGCTGCCTCCGGCTTGATGGCGGCGTTCGGGAGGATTGGTGGTGCCGTACGGATCCCGGGCGTTGAGCCCCTGGTTGCGGAAGAACCAGTAGACCGTCCCGTAGGGGGTATTCGACCCGCCGCGCGTCACCGTGTTGATGATTCCTCCGGAGGCGCGGCCGTACCCGGCGGAATAGCCGCTGGAGAGCACCTGGAACTCCAGCACCGCGTCCTGCGAGATCTGCGTGAAGATGCGCGTTCGCCCGGCGTTTTCGTCGAAGAACTGGTTGGAGGTATCGTTCCCATCGGTGAGAAACACGTTGCCTCCGGCGATGCCGCGGAAAGACACCAGTCCCAAAGCGCCGTCGGGGACTACCGCCGGGGTCAGCAGGACGTAGGTATCCACGCGGCGCCCATTGATGGGGAGGTTCAGAATCTGAGAATTGCGGACTACCTGCGAGGTTTCGGTT